>Ga0208117_100077_pt1 | contig 81805 bp, 68 predicted proteins | sample LakWasMet26_LOW6_2_FD_183870 | JGI IMG/M metagenome (GOLD analysis project Ga0208117, IMG submission 183870) | Freshwater sediment methanotrophic microbial communities from Lake Washington under simulated oxygen tension - Sediment Metagenome... | ecosystem: Environmental > Aquatic > Freshwater >...
CGTCCAGCTTGTCGAAGGGGCCGCCGCGGTAGGCGGCAAGGGTGACGACTCAGGGACGCGACGCATCGGACGGGGACGGTTGCTACCTCGGCGCTGGCTCATGACGCGATCGATCAGAGCTCCCGGGCAGACGACGGTCAACCCTCCTTATCGACACCCTCTAACGCTCAGGGTCTGGCTCTGGTCGCTGACGCCCTCGCGGTCGAACCGGGGACTCCCCGCCGACGCCCTCGCGGTCGAACCGGGGACTCCCCGCCGACGGCCTCGCGGTCGCGGTTGAGGCGACTACGGCGCCAGCCGGGTGCAGCGCTCGAAGGCCGCGAGGCGCTCGAGGCACCCGGCGGCGCGGCAGCCCGGGCAGAGGCCCTCGAAGGCGAGGAGGTCTTCGCTCGCCTCGTCGCAGTCGCAATGGGGGGTGATCTCGACGCACCCACGGCACGCGCAGGTCGTCGGCGTGCGGGGGCGCCTGCACCAGGGACACTCGCTGAGCTCGGTGGTCATCGTCGCTCAGCCCTTCGAGGGAAAGGCCTTCTTGCGCGCCTCGAGCAGCGCCGCGACCATCTCCTGCGGCAGCGGCTGGGGACCGCCCCACACCTGGGCCTGCGTGGCGATGGTGGCGAGGTGCTCGACCAGCTCCAGCCGAAGCAGCGCCTGCTCGATGTCGTCGCCCCAGGCGAAGACCCCGTTGCCGGCGATGAGCACCGCGTCGTGGCCCGCCAGGAAGGGCTCAAGGGCCTTGACCGCCGCGGCCCCGGGCGCCGCCAGCGGCACCAGCGGAACCTTCGCCCCCAGCGACACCACCGCCTCCGGGAGGAAGGTCACCAGCTCTCGGCCGCTCGCCCCGAGCGCCGTCGCGAAGGGCGGGTGCGCGTGGATCACCGCCCGGACATCCTTACGGGACCGATAAACCGCGAGGTGCAGCGCGTACTCCGAGAAGGTCTTTCCCCGCCCGGAGAGCTGCTTGCCCGCCGCGTCGGTGACCAGCAGGTCTTGCGCGCGGATGACGGACTTGTGCGTCGCGCCGGGGGTGCAGAGGTAGCGCTGCGGCGACGACTTCGCCGAGGCGTTGCCGTCGTGGTTGGCCACCCATCCACGGGTCACCAGGTACCCGCACGCCCGGACGATCTCCTCCCGAGTCCGCGTCTCCATCATTCCTCGTGGTAGGCGTCGACCACGCCGACGATCACGTCCTGGATCGCCAGCGGGTCGGTCAGCTTTCGCCCGAACACCAGCCTCGCCCCGCCCCCTTCGGCGTTGACGAGCACCGTGTCACCGACCCCCGCCTGCGCCCGGTCGACCGCCACGAAGACGTCCCCCACCACCGCGCCGCTCGCGTCGACCGGCGCGCACACCAGCAGCGTCTGGCCGTCGTACGAGGACTGATGAACCGTCGCGGTGAGCGTTCCGACCACCCGGGCGACCTTCACTGCGGCCCCCTGGCGTCGTCGCGGCCGCGGAGGAATCCCTTCGCCCCGTCGGCCATGTGCACCTCGTCGACCAGGCCCACGATGGCCGCGTCGACCGGGACGAAGGGCTGCTCCAGCGCCAGCGAGGCCTCTCGGGCGCCCACCAGGAAGACCATCTCGCCGGGGCCCGCGCTCACCGTGTCCACGGCCACGAAGGGGGCGCCGGTCACCCGCCCGCTGTTGTCCACGGGCTCGACCACCAGCAAGCGAATCCCCTCCAGGCCGGGGGAGCGCTGGGTGGCGACGCAGGTTCCGACCACGCGACCGAGGTACATCGTTGCGCGAGGTTACAGCGCGTCGGGTCGATCAGTGTCAAGCGTCACGGCGCCCCGCCCCCTCACTCCAGCTCGAAGTTGAGCCGGAAGGTGGTGATCGTGGCGACCGCCCGGCCGTCGCGGGCCCTCGGGGTGGACGCCCGGCAGCCGTTCATCACAGCCCGCTCGGCGGCCCGCCCCAGGCCGAAGCCGGGGTCTTCCATGGACTGCGCCCGGGTGATGGCCCCGCTGGCGTCGACGCTCACCCGCACCCTCACCCTCATCCCGGTGAGCCCTCGCTCCTGGGCCTCCTCCGGGAAGAAGTTGCGGAGGGAGTCCTCGTCGCACTCGATGCGGGGCCGCTCGCTCAGGTCGGCGTCGCTCACCGACGAGGGGAGCGGGGCGGGGCGGACGCCCGTTCCGCCAGGGACTCCGTTGGGGTCGGCGTTGCGCACCGGACCCTGGTTGGCGACGCCGTTGTTGGCGATGTCTCCGCCGCGGAAGCCGGTGTTGGTGCCCGTCGCCACGGTGTCGGTCGATGGCTCGTTGGACTGCTCGTCGGCGACCATCAAGGGCGGAGGCGCCGTGGGCGCGGGCGGCGGCGGCGGAGGCGGAGGCTCGGCGACCGGGCGAGGCGCGGGCGCTGCGCGGGCGACCGGAGCAGGAGGCGGAGGCGGAGGAGGCTCGGCCGCGGCAGGCGGCGGCGGAGGGGGAGGAGGCGCGGGCGGCGGCGGCGGCACCTCGATGTCGACCTCGGAGACCACCGGCGCGGGGAGCTCATGGGGCCTCGCCATGCGGCTGAGGGCCACCAGCAGCAGCGCCAGCAGCCCGTGCAGCGCCGCCGCGCCAGCCAGGGAGGCGGGCAGCGCGCGCGAACGATCGAGGGGACGCACGACCGGGCGACGCGGACCCTCCGGCTCGACGATGGCGACGCGGCTCCCCTTCACGGCGTGACCTCGGTATTGCCCTCGGCCTGCGTCTGGATGGCGAACTTGGTCACGCCCGCGCGCCGCACGAGGTCGATGACGTGCACCACGCGGCCGTGGGGCACGCGCTGGTCGGCGGCGATGATGGCGCGCACCTCGGCGTTGTCGCGGTGGCGCTCTCTCATGAACGCGATGAGCTGCTCTTCGGTGACAGGGCGAGTGTCGGCGAAGATCGCCCCGCTGGCGTCGACGCTCACGGCCACCGCCACGCTGACGGCGTTGCTGGTGCTGGCGCGAGGCAGGTCTACCGGGATGGCCTGCGGGGTCACGATGTACTTGGCGGTGACCATGAAGATGATCAGCAGCACCAGCGCGATGTCGACGAAGGGCGTGACGTTGATGCCGGTGATGGCGCCTTCGTCTTCCGACTGTGATCCGCCTCCCATGGTTGGTTGCTCTCAGTCCTTCTTCGAGGCGGGCGCCGCCGCAAGGCTCGCGGTCACCACGTGGGAGAGCGTGTCGCTCGAGGCCACCAGCGACTTCACCCGCCGCTGGAAGTAGTTGAAGGCCGCGACGGCGGGGATCGCCACCAGCAGCCCGATGGCCGTCGCCACCAGCGCCTCGGCGAGCGTGCCCATCACGGCCCCGGTGTCGAGCGTGGGGGCCATCGCCCCGCCCGCCTGGGCCGCGCGTCGGGCGGCGTCTCGCGCCGCGGTCTCGCCCGCGCGCAGCTTGTCGAAGGCCTGGATGATGCCGATGACGGTGCCGAAGAGGCCCACGAAGGGGGCGTTGTTGCCCACGGTGCCGAGGAAGCTCAGGTAGCTCTCGAGGTTGAGCCGCACCCGCACCGTCGCGCCCGCCATCGCCTCTTCGGCGCTCTTCAGTCCGCTGTCGAACTCCGCGAGGCCCGCCAGCGCCACCGCCGCGGCCGGCGAGGGGGACTTCTCCAGCCGGGCCCGCGCGCCCGAAAGGTCGCCCTTGCGAAGCAGCCCGCGCACCTCGTCGCCAAGCTTCTCGAGGTCGTCGCCGAGAGAGCGGTAGTACCGCGCCCGCTCCAGCATCAGCGCCACCGACGCCACCGAGAGCGCCACCAGGACCCACATCACCCACTCCGCCCCGAGCATCGCGAAGGAGGTGAAGAGACGGATGAGCGAGAAGCCACCTTGGTGCATGCGTTGACCTGCCTATGGGGGGTGTCGAGCGCCGGGTCGACGCCCGGCGTCTATGCCAATGAAGGGGATGTCGGTGGAGCGAAACAGCGTCCAGGCTCGCGGGGGGTCGTTAACGCGACGACGCTGTCATTGCAACAGGGATACGTCAAGGAGCGCGCGAGGCCCCGGAGGGTCTCAGCGAGGGATGTTGTGCTCGCGGGTGCGCTCGGAGTCGTCGCCGAAGGGGGGTGCGGCGTGGGCGGGGGCCTTCTTGCCGAAGAGCTCGGAGAGGGCGCGGACGGGCCAGCCCAGCGCGTGGGTGACGGCGGCGACTCGCCTGGAGTGCGAGAGGTCGTCGAAGAAGGAGTAGACGACCGGGGTCGCGAGGAGCGTGAGCGCCAGCGAGAGGGTCTGGCCGCCGATGATGACGGAGCTCATCGCGCGGTTGGTCCCGGAGCCGGCGCCGCTGGAGATGGCCAGCGGGATCATGCCCGCCACGAAGGCCACGGTGGTCATGAGGATGGGCCGGAGCCGGTCTCGGTTGGCGATCATCACGGCGTCGGCGCGGCCGAGGCCCTGGCGGCGCAGGTCGCGCATGTGGTCGACCTGGAGGATGGAGTTCTTCTTCACGATGCCGAAGAGCACGAGGATGCCCAGCGTCGAGAAGATGTTCATCGACTGGCCGAGGACCACCAGCGAGAAGACCGCGAAGGGCACCGACATCGGCAGCGAGATGAGGATGGTGATCGGGTGGATCCAGCTCTCGAACTGGGCCGCCAGCACCAGGTACATGAACACCAGCGACATGATGAACGCGAGCGCGAAGCTCTGGCCCGCGCGGCCGAGCTCCTTCGAGCGGCCGGCGAGGTCGGCGGTGAAGCCCGCGTCCATGTGCAGCGCCTCGCGCGCGGCGTTGAACTGCGCGATCACCGCCGCCTCGGAGGTGCCCGGGACGACGTTGGCGTAGACGGTCACGATGCGCTGCCGCGCGAGGCGCTGGATCGACGCGGGGCCCACCGCGGGGCTGATCTCCACCACGTCGGCGAGCCGCACGCTGCGCCCGGGCACCGCCGTCGGGATGGTCATCTGCTCGATGGCCGCCGTGGTGATGCGGGCGTCCTCGGCGGCGCGGATCCAGACCTCGTACTGCTCGCCGCCCTGGTTGAAGTTCGACACCTGCACGCCGCCGACGAGCATCCGCAGGGTGTTGGCGATGTCGAGCGCGCTCACGCCGAGGTCCGCCGCGCGGGGGCGGTTGATGCGCACCCGGAGCTCGGGCTTGCCGGTCACCAGGGTGGTGTCGGCGTCGACGACGCCGGGGAGGTTGCGCACGCGCTCGAGGAGCTGCTGCGAGTAGGTGCCCAGGCGCTCGAGGTCCGGGCCCTTCAGCACGTACTGGATCGCCGCGGAGTCGGCGGCCGAGCCGCTGCCGAAGGCGTTGACCGCCGACACGGAGACCCGGAGGTGCTCGGCGACGAAGTGCGGCACCACCTGGGTGCGCACCCGGCCCATGATGGCCTGCTGGTCGTCGGCGCGGCGGTTGGCCGGCACGAGGCGGACGAAGAGCGAGGCCTGGTTGCTGCCGCGGCCGCTCGGGTCGCCGGGCGGCGATCCCACCGTGGCCACGGTGAGCTGCACGCCCGGGATCTGTCGGATCTCCCGGGCCATGCGCTCGGTGACGAGCTGGGTCTGCGCGAGCGACATGCCCTCCGGGGCGCGGATGCTCACGTCGAAGCGCGACTCGTCATCGAGCGGGAGGAAGTTCTTCTGCACGACCTTCACCAGGGGGATGGTCGAGAGGAAGACCCCCACCATCGCGAGGCCGACGACCCAGCGGTGCCTCATGACGAAGGCCAGCGCGCGGAGGTAGACGCCCTCGACCAGGCCGTAGAGCCCGGTGGCCGCGTGGCCGCTGGCGAGGTAGGCGGGCGGCAGCACGCGGGTGCGCGCGGACCACTGTCGGTAGCCCTCCACCTCCTCGGCGCGGGGCTCCGCCGCGGGGTCGGAGAACTCGGCGTCGGGGTCCTCCTCGGGCTCGGGCTCCCCTTCGACCTCCTGGAGCATGTGCTCCGGGAGGTACTTGGGGCTGGGCTTGAGCCACCGCGCGGAGAGCATCGGGGTGAGCGTGAAGGACACCAGCAGCGACACGCCGATGGCGAAGCTCATGGTGAAGCCGAAGGAGCCCATGAAGCGCCCCACGATGCCGCCCATGAAGGCCACCGGGAGGAACACCGCGATGAGCGACAGCGTGGTGGCCAGCACCGCGAGGCCGATCTCCTTGGTGGCCAGCACCGCCGCGCGCCGCGGGGAGACGCCCTTCTCGTCGATGAAGCGGAAGATGTTCTCCAGCACCACGATGGCGTCGTCGATGACGATGCCCACCGCGAGGGTGAGCGCCAGCATGGTGATCACGTTGAGCGTGAGCCCCATCGCCTTGATGAGACCGAAGGTCGAGATGATCGAGGTCGGGATCGCGAGCGCGGCGATGAGGGTCGACCGGCCGTTCCAGAGGAAGAGCAGCACGACGAGGGCGGCCAGGATGCCGCCGATGACCAGGTGCTCCTCCACCGCGCCGATGGCGTTGCGGACGAACTCGCTCTCGTCGCGCACCACCTCCAGCCGGAAGCCCGGCGGCAGGTCGGGGCGCACCTCGGCGATGCGCTCCATCAGCCTGTCGATGACCGCGAGGGTGTTGGTGCCCGACTGCTTGGCCACGGAGAGCATCACCACGTCGCGGCCGTTGAGCATCGCCGCGGAGCTCGCCTCCTCCTCGCCGTCCTCGACGCGGCCCACGTCGCGGATGCGCACCCCGAGGCCGCCGCGGGTGGCCACCACGAGGTCGCCCATCTCCGCGATGGTGGCCACGCGGCCCATCACGCGCAGCGAGAAGGTCGTCGCGCCCTGGGCGACGTTGCCGCCGGGGATCTCCACGTTCTGCGAGGCGAGCGAGCGCTGCACGTCCGTCGCGGTGAGCCCGAAGGACTGCAGCCGCCCCGGCTCGAGCACCACGTTGATCTGCCGGGCGCGGCCGCCGAGCACGTTCACGCTGCCGACGCCGTTGAGCGACTCGATGCGCCGGCGCAGCACCCGGTCGGCGTACTCCGTGAGCTCGCGGGACGTGCGCGGCGCCGAGAGCGCCACCAGCATCACCGGCGCGGCGTCCGGGTCCATGCGCTCGACGCGCGGCTGCTCGATGCCCGCGGGCAGCCGGGACAGCGTGCGGTTGACGCGGTCACGCACCTCCTGCGCGGCCACGGCGGTGTCCTTGTCGAGGTCGAAGCGCGCCACCACCACCGAGAGTCCCTCGAAGGAGTTGGACCGCAGCTCGTCGAGGCCGGAGATGGAGTTGAGCTGCTCCTCGATCTTGTCGGAGACCTCCGTCTCGACCTGCTCCGGCGACGCCCCGGGGAGCACCGTGCTCACCACCACCACCGGGAAGTCGATGTTGGGGAAGCGGTCGACGCCGAGGCCGCGCAGGCTCGCCACGCCGACCACCACCAACGCGAGGATGAGCACCCAGGTGAACACCGGGCGCCGGACACACAAGGCCGCCAACCATTGCATCGAAGTACTCCGTGCCTGCGCTGATTACTGGGTCACCGCGACGCCGTCGCCGAGGCGGTTGAGGTTGTCCGTCGCCACCTGCTCGCCCGGGGCGATGCCGCGCTCGATGAGCACCTGGTCGCCGTCGCGGTCGAGCAGCGTCACCACCCGGGTCTGCACGCGGCCGTTCTGCACCACGAAGACCCGGTTGGTGCCCGCCTCGGAGAGCACCGCCCGGGCGGGGATGGCCACCGCCGCGCGCTGCGTGCCGAGGGAGATGCGCGCCGTCGCGAAGAGCCCCGGGCGCAGCACCCGCTCGGCGTTGGGGATCACCGCCTCGGCCACCAGCGCGCGGGTGTCGGCGCGCACCGCCGCGGAGATGTAGCGGAGCGTGCCCCGGAAGACCCGCTCGGGCCACGCGTCGACGCGCACCTCCACGGCCTGGTCGGGGCGCACCTGGGCGAAGCGCTCCTGCGGGATCTGGATCTCCATGCGCAGCGTGTCGATCTTCACCAGCGTGACCACCGCGCGCTGCGCCGTGACGTACTCGCCCACGTTGGCGGTGCGCTCGGCCACCTCGCCGGTGAAGGGCGCGCGCACCACCGAGTCGGCCACCGAGCGCTGCGCCGTCGCGAGCGCCTCGCGCGCCTGCTGGTAGGCGAAGTAGCCCGCGCGGGTGCCGTTGAGCGCCGCGCGGTACTGCTCCCTCGCGGCGGTCGCCTGGAGCAGCACGCGCTGGTACTCCGCGTCGGACATGCTGCCGCCGGTGTGGAGCTGCTCGGCGCGGCGCAGCCCGTCGTCGGCGATGTCGCGCTGCGCGGCCGCGGCGCGCACCTCCGCGGCGGCCTCGGGGTCGAAGCGCCCGCCGCTCGCGTCGAGGCCGAGGCGCGCCCTGGCCTGGCCCGCCGCCGCGGAGGCCGTCGCCGCGTTGGCGCGGTAGTCGGTGTCGCGCAGCCGGAGCATGGGGTCTCCCTCGCGCACCTGAGAGCCGCGCTCGACCAGCACCGCCGTCACGCGGCCGGGCACCAGCGCGGTCACCTGGGACTGCTGATCGGGCACCAGGGTGCCGGTGGCGGAGAGCACGTCGGGCACCTGCCGGGCCTGCGCCGGGGCGACGGTCACCCGCACCGGCGCGGCGCTCTCGGCGGTGAGCGCCACCGGCGAGGCCCCCTCGGGCGCGGGCTTCTTGCAGCCGACCATCGGCAGCGCCCCGAGCGCGAGGATCGTCACGAGGGTCGAGGTGAACTTGGAGTCTCTATGCATGTTCCCTATCCACGGGTTCGAGAGGGTGGGCGGCGCGCGACGGTCGACCGCCGGGCATGAGATGCACCGAAGTCGACCCAAGATCAATCGGGTCACGAAGTATTTTCATGAGGACTCGACGCCGCACCGCGTTATGCCGCGATGATACTAGCCGGTAAGATGTATGAGCGTTCTTGACCAGGGGGGTTGCATCCCCCAGATGGTTCGATGCATCGTAACCCGATGGAATGGCTGATCGCCCCACGGGCACCCCACGTCGACGCCCCACGGAGGCCATGACCGACCCCATGATCGAGCGAAGGTTGAATCACCTCAGCGCTTTGATGGACCAGATGGCGCTGGTGATGCCCCGGCTCATGCGCTCGAGCTGCGACGAGACCGACCTCACGCCGCACCAGGGCATCCTGCTGCGGGCGCTGGAGGAGCGCGGGCCCACCAGCCTGACGGAGCTGCGGCAGTCGTTTCCGGGGGCGCAGAGCACGCTCAGCGAGATCGTCGGGCGCCTCGCCCGGCTGGGCTTCGTGCAGAAGAAGCCGCTCCCGGCAGACCGGCGGACGGTGATGGTGGCCATCACGGCGCGGGGTCGGGCGATGGTGGAGCAGCAGCGCAAGGTGATGCGGGAGCGGCACAGAAACGTGCTCGAGAAGCTCTCGTCGGAAGACCAGGACCGGATCGTCCAGGCCATGGAGACCGTCGCGGAGCTCTTCGGGCGCGCGGCGGCGGCAGTGCAGAACGCGGAGAAGGAAGAATGAGATCAACGGGTCGGTGGTGCGCGGCGGCGGCGACGGTTCTCGCAGCGAGCGGCGCGTGGGGACAGACGCCTCCCGCGGCGGAGACGCAGGGCGCGGAGGCGCGGGCCCCGGTCGGGCTGCCGGCGGCGCTCACGGCGCAGCCCGGGGGCCTGACCGCCGATCGGGTGGCGGCGCGCGCGGTGCGCACCAGCCTGTCGGTGCGGGCGGCGCAGGCCAGCACCGAGGCGGCGGAGGCCGGGCGCACCGAGGCGGTGGTGGCGATGATCCCGCAGATCTCGCTGACGGCGCGGTACACGCGCCTCTCCCCCATCACCCCCCCGGTGTTGAACCTCGGCTCCGCGGCCAGCAGCTCGACGCCCTTCTGCGTCGACACCAACGGCGGCATCATGCTGGGCAGCCGCAACGCGGGCGGCGCGGTGACGTGCCCCTCGGGCTCCGGCCCCATCCCCTCGGCCGCGCCGTCGACGGCGAGCGCGGGCTTCTCGTTCCCGGTGATCCTCGACAACATCCTGCTCAACGCGACGGTGTCGGTGCCGCTGTCGGACATCCCGTTTCGCCTGGCCAGGGTGTACGAGGCCGCGGGGCTCACGGTGGAGGCGCGGCGCCTCGACGAGCTCTCGTCTCGCTCCGCGGCGGCCACCGAGGCGCGCGTCGCGTTCTACGAGTACATGCGCGCCCAGGGGCAGCTCGCGGTGGCGCAGCAGGCGCTCGAGACCGCGCAGCAGCACCAGCAGGACCTCCGGCGCTTCGTCGAGGCCGGCACCGTGGCGCGCGTCGAGCTGCTGCGGGTCGACGCGCAGGTCGCCGAGAGCGAGCGCATCGTGCTGTCCGCGCGGGAGGGCCAGAGCCTCGCGGAGGCGCAGCTCCGGCAGCGGATGCACGTGGGCGAGGCCGAGCCCCTCACGCTGGGCGAGTCCCTCGACGGCGAGCTCCGCATGCCGGGCAGCGCGCGCGAGCTCATCGAGCGGGCGGTGGCCGCGCGGCCGGAGCTGCTGAGCCTCGACCGGCAGTCCCGGGCGCTCGCGGCCAACGTGTCGGCGGCGCGCGCCGGGGTGTACCCGAGCGTCTCCGGGCAGTTCAGCGTCGACTACGCCAACCCCAACCAGCGCTTCGTCCCGCAGACCCAGGAGTTCAACGCCACCTGGAGCGCGACGATCCAGGCGCAGTGGTCGCCCACCGGGGCCTTCTCCGCCAACGCCGCCGCCAACCGGCTGAGCGCCCAGCGCGCGGCCCTGGTGGCGCAGCTCGCGCAGCTCCGCGAGGGCACCGAGATCGAGGTGCGCAGCGTGTGGATCGCCGCGCAGACCGCCAACGCCGCCATCGAGTCGGCCCGGCGGCAGCTCGTCTCCGCCGAGGAGAGCTACCGCGTCCGCCGCGAGCGCTTCCAGGCCGGGAGCGCGGTGTCGAGCGACCTCACCGACGCCGAGCTCGACCTGCTGCGCGCCCGCCTGGCCCTGGTCAACGCCAACGTCGACCTGCGCGAGGCCCTCGCCCGACTGCGCCGCGCCGTCGGAGAGCGCGAGCCCGACTGAGCCTCCGCTCCCCTCCCGTCAGTCCCCCCCCATCCCGACCGACCGCGCCCCTCGACCGACCGCGCCCCGCGTTTCGACCACTCGCCATCGAGACCCCACCGTGCAAGGTTGTGCCCGCCCGCGGCGTTGGACATCCTCCGCCGCGGCGTCCAACCAGAGACCCGGAGGCGATCCACGCATGTGCGGCATCATCGGCTACGTCGGCAACGAAGAGTGTGCTCCCATCCTGCTGGAGGGGCTCCGTCGGCTGGAGTACCGCGGCTACGACAGCGCGGGCGTCGCGGTGCACGACGGCCGCGACCTCAACGTGCGGCGCGCCGCGGGCAAGCTCACCGCCCTCGGTGACGTGCTCGCCCGCGACCCGGTGCACGGCACCACGGGCATCGGGCACACCCGCTGGGCGACGCACGGCAAGCCCGCCGAGCGCAACGCCCACCCGCACGTCTCCGGCGACATCGCCGTGGTGCACAACGGCATCATCGAGAACCACGTCGAGCTCAAGAGCACGCTCCGGGCGCAGGGCCGGGAGTTCCACTCCGACACCGACACGGAGATCGTCGCGCACCTGGTCGACCTCGCCACGCAGCGCGGCCTCGACCTCTTCGAGGCGGTGCGCGAGACCCTCAAGGTCATCCGCGGCGCCTACGCCATCGCGGTGCTCTCCCGCTCCGACGCGTCGCGCATCGTGCTGGCGAAGAACGCCTCGCCGCTGGTGCTGGGCGTGGGCGACGGGGTGATGCTCGCCGCCAGCGACGTTCCCGCGCTGCTCGCGCACACCCGCGACGTGATCTTCCTGGAAGACGGCGAGATGGCGGAGATCACCCGCCAGGGCGCGCGCATCGAGACCGTCGGGGGCCAGCGCGTCGAGCGGGCCGCCACGCGCATCACCTGGTCGCTGATGCAGGCCGAGCGCGGCGGGTACAAGCACTTCATGCTGAAGGAGATCCACGAGCAGCCGAGGGCGCTCGAGGACACGCTGCGGGGCCGGGTCTCCATGGAGGACGCGCTGCTCGAGCCCGGGGAGATGGGCATCGGCGTCGAAGACGCCAGGGCCGTGAAGCGGGTGGTCTTCCTCGCGTGCGGCACCAGCTACCACGCCGCGCTGCACGGCCGGTACCTGCTCGAGGGGCTGGCGAGGGTGCCCGCGGTGGCCGAGCTGGCGAGCGAGTTCCGCTACCGCGACCCGGTGGTGGGCGAAGGCGACCTGGTGGTGGCGGTGTCCCAGTCCGGCGAGACCGCCGACACGCTGGCCGCCGCCAAGGAGGCCAAGGAGCGCGGCGCCCGCATCCTCGCGGTGGTCAACGTGCAGGGCAGCGCCATCGCCCGCATGGCCCACGGGACGCTCTACACCCACGCCGGCCCGGAGATCGGCGTGGCCAGCACCAAGTGCTTCACCGCGCAGCTCGCGGCGCTCACGATGCTGGCCGTCCACCTGGGGCGCAGCCGCGGGGCGCTCTCCGCCGAGAAGGCCCACGCGCTGCTCACGGAGTTCGTGCAGATCCCCCACAAGATGCGCACCGCGCTCGACGGGGCGAAGCACGTGGAGTCGGTGGCCCGGTCGATCCTCCACACGCGCGACGCGCTCTTCCTCGGGCGGGGGCTCTCGAGCGCCATCGCCCTCGAGGGCGCGCTCAAGCTGAAGGAGATCTCGTACGTGCACGCCGAGGGCTACGCGGGCGGCGAGATGAAGCACGGCCCGCTGGCGCTGGTCGACCGGGAGATGCCGGTGGTGTGCCTGCTGCCGAGCGACAGCACGCTGGAGAAGATGCTCTCCAACGTGCAGGAGGTGCGGGCGCGCGACGGCAACGTCATCGCCATCGTCGACGACGAGCGCGTGGGCAAAGACCTTGCGACGCACACCATCAAGGTGCCCGCGACGATCGAGGCGCTCACGCCGCTGCTCACCATCCTGCCGCTGCAGCTCCTCTCGTACTACGTGGCCGACCTGCGCGGCACGGACGTCGACCAGCCCCGCAACCTCGCCAAGACCGTCACCGTGGAGTGATGGCCGCCCGCCCCTGAGGCACCCTCCGGGGGGCGCGCCTCCCACATCACCCCCAGCTTTGGCTACATCGACCGAGCAATCATCGGGATCGCACCGGCGCTCCCCGTGCACCTCGGCTGTGTCGAATATATTGCTGGGACTACGATGGCTTCCCGCATCCCTTCCTCAGTGACGACCCTGCGGAGCCGAGGCCCCACCGCCTCGGGTGCCGGGGTCCTTGCGCTGCGCGCGTACGTGCTCGGGTCGCTGCTCGCGGCGTGGCTCGCCCTGCCGCGGCGCGCTGACGCGCAGGTCGCTCAGCGCTTCGCCGTCCACGCGGAGGGCGGCGCCGGGACGATGCTCCCGGCGTATCAGCGCGACACGCTGGGCTACGGGGTGATGGTCCAGGGGGCTGCGCGGCTCGCGTTCACGGTGATCGATCCGCTCGCGGTGCAGGTGTCGGGAGAGAGCTGGTTCGCGCCCGCGACGCAGGGCGGCGGGCAGCAGTTCTCGCTCACCGGCGGCCTGCGCTTCGAGCCGCGCATCGGTCGCGCCGGGCGCCTCTTCGTCGATGGCAACGCGGGCCTCGGGCAGTCCATCCAGCTCTCGCGGCTGACGCTCGACGTGGGCGTCGGCGCGGAGCTCTCGCTCGGTCGCGGCTTCGCCATCGGCCCCTTCGCCCGCCTCGGCGCCCTCTTCGCGACCGCGACCGAGCACCCGAGCGACGCGCTTTTCTGGAGCGCGGGGCTCTCCGGCTCGTGGCGCCTCCAGCCCGCGACGGCGGCGCCCGCGTTGCCTGGCGACCGCGACCACGACGGCGTCGTCGACCCGGGCGACCTCTGCCCCGACGTCCCCGCGGGCGACCACCCCGACCCCGCGCGGAGCGGCTGTCCCCAGGGGGACGGCGACGCCGACGGGTGCTTCGACCGCGACGACCGCTGCCCCGACGTCCCCGCGGGCGATCGCCCGGACCCTGCGCGCTGCGGCTGTCCCCTCCCGGACGTCGACCGCGACGGGATCCTCGACCCCGACGACGCCTGCCCGACCCTCGCGGCGGGCCCGACGCCCGACCCGGAGCGGCGCGGCTGCCCCGACAACGACCAGGACGGCGACCGCGTCACCGACCACGCGGACGCCTGCCCTACGGTCCCGATGGGGGCTCACCCCGACGCCGCGAGGCCGGGGTGCCCGTCGCCCGACCGCGATGGCGACGCGGTGCCCGACGCCGTCGACGCGTGCCCCGATCGCCCCGGCGCGCCGAGCACTCGTCGGGGCCGCAACGGATGCCCCGGGCTGGTGCGCGTCGAGCGCGGGATGATCCGCATCCTGCGGCCGGTGTTCTTCGGCAACAACAGCGACGTGATCCTGCGGCGTAGCGACGCGGTGCTGGCCGCGGTGGCCGACGCCCTGCGCGCCGACCCGACGCTCGCGCGGGTGGCCGTCGAGGGGCACACCGACGACGTCGCCGACGACACCTTCAACCAGCGGCTCTCGGAGCGGCGGGCGACGAGCGTGCTGCGCGACCTCGTGCGCCGTGGGGTCGCCGAGGGGCGTCTGGAGTCGCACGGCTTCGGCGAGACGCGCCCGGTGGCGCCGGTCCGCACCCGCGCGGCGCGCGCCATGAACCGGCGGGTGGAGTTTCGCATCGTCTCTTTCGGAGGGGTCGCAGAGTCGGAGAGGAGGGAGCGATGAGCCGTTCGTGGCGATGGGCGCTGGTGCTCACGGCGCTCGCAGCAGGCTGTGGAGCGCGGCCCCTGCTGGGCTTCGACGAAGCGGACTCGGGATCGGCCCGAAGCGACGCCCCCGCGGCGTCCGACGGCGGCCCGATGGACGCCGCGCGCGACGCCGCCGACAGCACCGCGGGCGACGCGGGTGATGCGGGCGACGCACGGGCAGTGGACGCGTTCGATGCCGCCGCGAGCGACGGCGCGACCACCAGCGATGCGACCACCAGCGATGCCAGCACCAGCGATGCGACCCCGCGGGATGCGGTCGTCGACGGCGCGCTGGACGCCGGGCGCGTCGATGGCGGCGCTGGAGACTCGGGTCTCGATGGCGGCGCTCGCACCGACTCGGGCGCGATGGACATCGGCAACGACTCGGGCGCTCGCACCGACTCGGGCGCGGTAGACGGCGGCAGCGACTCGGGCGCTCGCACCGACTCGGGCGCGGCGGACAGCGGCACCGACGCGGGCGCTCGCACCGACTCGGGCGCGGCGGACAGCGGCAGCGACTCGGGCGCGGCGGATGTCCCCCTCTGCTCGGCGCCGCTCCAGCTCTGCGAGGGCGCGTGCACCGACGTGCAGACGAGCGCCAGCCACTGCGGCGCCTGCGGGGCGCCTTGCGCGGCCGGCTTCGTCTGCCGGGCGGGCACCTGCGCGACGTCGTGCACGAGCGGCCTCGTGAGCTGCGGGCTCGTGTGCACCAACCTCGCGAGCGATCCGGACAACTGCGGGGCGTGCGGCAGGGCGTGCACCGGGGGGCTGCTCTGCAGCTCGTCGCTCTGCATCTGTCCCCTCGGGCAGCGCCTCTGCGGAAGCGCCTGCGTCGACGTCCGCAGCGACGCGACGAACTGCGGCGCCTGCGGGGTCGTCTGCTCCGGGGCCCAGGTCTGCGGCGCAGGATCGTGCACGACGGCGTGCCCGTCCGGGACGACCGAGTGCAGCGGCGCGTGCGTCAACACCTCGCTCGATCGCAACCACTGCGGGTCGTGCACCAACGTGTGCCGCGGCCTGCAGATCTGCCTCCTGGGGCGCTGCACGCTATGAGCTCGACGGCCGATACGCGGGAGGACGCATGACGCACATGGGAGGCGATCCGAAGGACGACGACCCGACGGAGGAGGACACGCGGGGGTCGCCGCAGGGAGGCGTGCGGCGCGATGCGCCCGAGGAGGTGGTGACCGCCGCCATGCCGCAGCGCCCTCGCAACGTCGGGCGCTGGATCGACCGCTATCACCTGCTGCACTGCGTGGCCTCCGGGGGGATGGGCGAGGTGCACCTCGCGCTGCGCCGCTCGGATGGGGAGTTCCGGCGATGGGTGGCGATCAAGCTCATGCACCCCGACGTGGTGGGCTCGCGGCTCTACATGGAGATGTTCCGCGCGGAGGCCCGGCTCGTGGCTCGCCTCGACGACCCGCACATCTGCGCGGTGCACGACTACGGCGTCGCGGGCGGCACTCCCTACCTCGCCATGGAGTACCTCCACGGGGTCTCGCTGGCGCTGCTCGCCCAGCGCGCCGCGCCCGAGGGTGGCGTCCCCCCGCACGTCGCCGCCCGCATCGCCGCGGATGCCGCGCGCGGCCTCGCCCACGCCCACGCCCACGTCAACGACCTCGGAGCGCCGCAGCCCGTCGTGCACCGCGACGTCTCGCCGCACAACCTCCTCGTGCTCTACACGGGCCTGACGAAGGTCGTCGACTTCGGCATCGCGCGCCCGGTCGACGACAGCCGTGAGTTCACCCGCACCGGCGAGGCCCGCGGCAAGGTCGCCTACATGTCGCCCGAGCAGCTCCGCGGCGACACGCCCCACCCGACGATGGACCTCTGGGCCCTCGGGGTCGTGCTCTGGGAGGTCACCCTCGGCCGTCGGCTCTTCGGCCAGACCGGCGACACCCAGACGATGACGCGCGTGCTGCTCGATCCGATCCCGCTGCCTGGCTCCGTGCAGCCCGGCTACCCGCACGCGCTCTCGGCCGTGATCATGCGCGCGCTCCAGCGAGACCCGACGAAGCGGTACGGCTCCGCGATGGAGATGGCCCGCGACCTCGAGGCCTTCGTGAAGAGCACCGGCCACGACGGTCACGACTCCGTCGCCGCCTGCCTCGCGCGCTACTTCGCCGAGGAGAAGACCGAGCGCGAGGCGCTGCTCCGCGAGCTCGCGAGAGACGTCGCCGACTCGCCCATCGACCTCGTGCTGCGCCGGCGCACCCCGGCCCACGGCCACTCCGACCTCCCCCCGCCGTCGCGCTTCGACGACCTTCTCGAGCGCCGTGTCCGCCTCGAGACCGCGCCCGATCCCACCCCCGTCGCCCGGCGATCGCCCGCCCGGCGAGTGGTCCCGCTGGCCGTCGTGGGCCTCGCCCTGCTGGGGGGAGGGCTGCTCCTCGGGCGCGCGGTGCCCACCGCCACGACGCCCGCGCCGGTCGCCGCGCCTCCGCGCGAGGCGCCCCCACCGCCGGTCGCCGCGCCGACGCCGCCCCCGTCGCCCGTGACGGCCGCCGTCGCGGAGGCGCCCCACGGCCCGAGGCGCCCCACGGGCCGCGGCGACCACGGCAGCGCGCGTGAACGAGAGCCCCGAGCGGAGCCTGCGGCCACGGGCGGCCGCCTCTCGCTGCGCTCTGCGACCGCGGGGACGGTGTTCGAAGGAGCTCGACGCATCGGGCACACGCCGCTGGTCGGGGTGCCGATGAGCGAGGGCAGGCACTCGCTGCGACTCGTCCCGGATGACCCCGAGGACGAGCCGCAGGAGGTGGACGTGGACATCGAGCCCGGGGCCGAGTCGACGGTGTCGCTGCGTCACTGACGCGCGACGCGAGCGCTCAGCGCCAGCGGCCGGGCATCACCTGCCAGTTGCGGCCGCGGCGGAACACCTGCGGCGCCACCCAGCGGGCGCGGGGGCGCGGCGGCGCCTCGAAGTGGCCGGCGTTCCAGGCCCACTGGTTGTTGTTCCAGGTCCAGTGGCCGGCGACCCAGACCTGACCCTGCGGCGCCATCCGAGGGCGGCGCTCGAAGCGCGGGCGCGGCGGGGCCATCGGCACCTGCACCGCCTGCGGCATCGAGGGGTAGGCCGGCTGCGCGACCGGAACCTGCGGCTGCATCGGCATCTGCGGCTGCATCGGCATCTGGGGATGCATGTGCGGAGGCATCTGCGGCTGCATCGGCTGCATGGGCATCTGCGGCTGCATGGGCATCTGCGGCTGCATGGGCTGCTGCATGCCCTGCCAGCGGCCATGGCGGAAGCGGTAGCGGTTGCCCTCGCGCTCCCACTGCGGGGCCTGCCAGCTCTGCGCGGGCTGCGGCGGGCGCTCCCAGTGCCCCGGGCTCCAGGCGTACTGCGTGCCGTTCCAGTTCCAGAAGCCGGCCACCCAGGCGAAGCCGGGACCCGGCGACGCGGTGGGTGTCTCCGCCATGGGGGCGGGCGGCGGGAGGTTGGTCACCACCACCGTCTGCTGGGCGCTCGCCGCCATCGGAGCGAGCGCGAGTCCGAACGCAACGAGCGAAGCGCGAAGAGAAATAGCCATGGCCGCAGTACCTCCAGGAGGGGATCGTGAGCGCCCGAGAACCATCGTCGGGCGCTCTCTTCGACGATCCGTAGCGGGCACTCCCTACAGCCGGCCGATCGAAAATCGCAGCCCCCTCCGAGGCCGGAGCCGCGGCTCGTCTACCGCTTGCGAGGGCGAGGGATGTTGTACGCGACCAGCTTCGCCACCAGCGTGCGCCGCGGCATGCCGAGCAGCGTCGCGGCCTGCGTCTGGTTGCCCGCGCTCTGCTCCAGCGCGTCGACGATGCGCTGCCGCTCCAGCGCCTCGATCTCGCTGCGCAGCGGCCCGGCGGGAGGCGGAGCGACGGAAGGCGCGGCGGCCACGGGAGGCGGCGGCGCGGCGCGCATCCGGTCGAGCGGGAGGTGCTCGGGCAGGATCGTCGGCCCCGCGCAGAGCACCACCGCGCGCTCGATGGTGTTGCGCAGCTCTCGGATGTTGCCGGGCCAGCGGTAGCCCTCCAGCAGCGCGAGGGCCTCCGGGGAGAGCGTAGGGACCAGCGGGCGGGAGAGCTGCCCCGCCACGCGGGAGATGAACACCCGGGAGAGCTCGGCGATCTCCGAGACGCGCTCGCGCAGCGGAGGGATCGTGAGCGCGATGCCGTTGAGCCGGAAGTAGAGGTCCTGGCGGAAGGTGCCGCGGGCGACCTCGGCCTCGAGGTCGCGGTGCGTGGCGGACACGAGGCGCACGTCGATGGGCCTCGGGCGGAGCGCCCCGACGCGGAGCACCTTGCGCTCCTCGATGACCCTCAGGAGCTTCACCTGCACGTCCGGGGGGAGCTCGCCCACCTCGTCGAGGAAGACCGTCCCCCCTTCGGCGGACTCCAGCAGCCCCGCCTTGGCGCTCACCGCGCCGGTGAAGGCGCCCTTCTCGTGGCCGAAGAGCTCGCTCTCCAGCAGGCTGCCCGAGAGCGCCGCGCAGTGCAGCGCCACGAAGGGACCCGACGCGCGAGGAGACCGCTCGTGGAGCGCGTGGGCCAGCACCTCCTTGCCCACGCCGGTCTCGCCGAGGAGCAGCACGCTGATGGTCCCGTCGGCGACGCGAGCGACCATGGCGTGGAGCCGTCGCATCGCCTCGTCGCCGATGACCGGAGCGGGCGAGTCTCCCGAGCGCGCCTCGCGGCGGAGCACCAGCACCGTCGACCCCAGGTGAAACGACGCCCCCGGCGCGATGGCCACCCTGCGCCCGGGAGCCAACTTCGTCTGCGAGAGGTCGGCGGTCGCGGCGTCCTGGATGGGCGAGCGCAGCGAGGTGCCGTTGGCGCTGCCCAGGTCTTCGAGCAGCACCTCGGCGCCCAGGTGGAGCGCCGCGTGGTGCCGCGACACCGACGGGTCATCGATGCAGACCTCGTTGTCGGCGGCGCGACCCAGGGTCACCCTCCCGCGGCTCGGCAGGTCGTGGGTGCTCGTGAGCCCCCCGGCGAAGACCATGAGCTTCAGCGCTGTGGGTGGGTCGGTCATCGGTGGGAGCTTCGGCGCCGCGCGGGACTCTACAACACCCGGTCGCGCCGAGAGCGCAGAGACAGCGTCCTCGCGTGCTCGGGCACCCCTTCGAGGAAGCTCGCCCGCAGGGTCGCGTCGCTGATCTTCGCCGCCCGCTCGTGCAGCCGCCGCGAGGCCTCGGCCAGCGCCCTCGCCGCCCCCTCCCGGTCGCCCGTCGCGAGGCGCGTCTCGGCGTCCATCAGCCGTATCAGCCCCTCGCCCTCCTCGAGCCCCCGGAGCTTCTCCAGCAGCGCCGCCGCCTCGCCCGCCGCCTCGCGCGCCGCCCCGAACTCCCCCGCCGCGGAGAGCGCCTCGGCCTGCACCGCCAGCGCGAAGGCCCGCGAGGGCTCCTGCTCGCCCAGCAGCGCCACCGCCTGCGCCGCCTCGCGCGCCGCGGACCCGTGCTCGCCCGCCCTCGACTGGATGCGGGCGAGGTAGGCCCTCGCGAAGCCCTCCAGCCGGGGGTGCCCCTGCGCGACGAAGCCCCGCAGGGCCTCCTCTTCGAGCGCGCGGCCCTCGTCGAGCGAGCCCTCGAAGGCCAGCGCCAGGCCCAGGTTGTGACGGATGAGCCCCGCCGTGCTGCGCACCCCGAGCGCCTCGGCCTGCACCAGCGCCTCGCGCATCACCGACGCCGCGCCCGCGTAGTCCCCGAGCTCCTGCAGCGCGTAGCCGACGTTGCCCCGCTGCGCGCACGCGCTGCCCCGGTCGCCCGCCCGCTCGAACTCCTCCGCGGCCTGCGCCGTGAGCGCCAGGTACGCCGAGGGGTCGCCCGCCCGCAGCGCCTCGACCGCCCGCAGCCGCACCCGCCACGCCCTCACCGCCGGGTCGTCCGCCGGGTCGTCGAGCGCGTCGAGCGCGGCGCGCAGCAGCGCCACCTCCGCCACGCCGCCCGTCTGGATCAGATGGATCGCCGTGCGCGACAGCGCGATCGCCCGACTCCCCGCGGCGCCCGGGAGCGCCTCGGCGGACCCGAGCTCGCGGGCGATCGCCAGCAGCGCCTCGCGGGCGTTGATGCGCAGCGCCGTGGTCGCGAGGTCGGCCGCGGCCAGGTGCCACTCGGCGCTCCCTCGCGGCAGCAGCGAGAGGGCCTCCTCGCCCGCGGCGGCGGCCTCGGCGTTCTCGTCCCGCAGCGAGTGGGCCCTCGCCTCCACCCGCCGCACCGCCCCCAGCGCCTCGCCCTCGGCCCCGACCCCTTCGGCCCTCGCGGCCCACGCCAGCGCCTCGGACAGCGCGCTCGCGTCGAGCGCCTGCTCCGCCGCGCGGAGAAACCAGTGCGCCGCCAGATCGCGGAGGCCACCGCGGGCGAAGTGCTCGGCCAGCGAGGCCGGGTCGCCCTCGCCCGACTCCAGCAGCCAGCGGCCCGCGAGCTGATGGCCGAGCGTGCGGTCGGCCTCGGTGAGCAGCGCGTACGAGGCCTCCCGCAGCAGCGCGTGCCGGAAGGCGTAAGCCTCGCCGCGGCGCACGAGCACCTCCGCGTCGACCAGCTCCCGGAGGCGGTCGCCCACCTGGGTGGTGCGATCGACGCCCCCGAGCAGCGCCGCCACGCCGCGGTCGACGAACTCCCGACCGAACACGCTCGCCGCGCGCAGCACCCGCCGGGCCTGCGGGTCGAGCCGGTCGAGCCTCGCGGAGACCATCGCCAGGAGGGTCTCCGGCAGCGAGTCGTCGCGGCCGTCGGCGACCGCGCGCACCAGCTCCTCCAGGTAGAGGGGGTTGCCCTCGGAGCGCTCCACGAGGCGGGCGATCACCGCGGCGTCGACCCCTTCGCCAAGGGCCTCCCGGGCGATGCGCTCGGAGGCCCTCGGAGGCAGCGGACCCAGCGCGACGGTGAGCCCCAGCGCCTCGCCGAGGGCGCCCGGGAGCTCGTCCCGGAGCTCCGGCCGGGCGAGCGCGAGGAGCAGCACCGGGCGGTCGCCCAGCGCGCGCAGCGACGACCCGATGAGCCGCACGCTCGCGAGGTCGCCCCACTGGAGGTCTTCGAGCACCAGCACCATCGGCGCCGCGGCCGACTCCGCGGCGAGCCACTCGCCGAAGGCCCGGCGGAGCTGCGTCCCCATCAGCGTCGGGTCGCGTCGCGCGGCGCGCAGCTCGACGTGCGCCTCGTCGGGCAGCGGCGCACCGGCCAGCTCGCCAAGGAAGGCCGCCGCGCGGTCGAGCTCCGCGCCGCCCAGGTGACGAGAGAGCCTCGCTCGCAGCGTGTGACGGCGCAGCTCCACCCGGTCGCCGTCGAGCACTCCCCCGGCGCGTCGGATCCATCGGGAGAGCAGCCCCAGCGGCGAGTGCGCTCCCACCGGGTCACCCGCGGCGATCCACACCTCCGGCGCCGCTCCCCGCTCCGCCAGCCTCCGGAGGAACTCCCCTCGCAGCCGGGACTTCCCCGCGCCCGGCGCTCCGGTCACCAGCACCGCCTGCGCGCACGGCGCCTCGACGCTCGCCTCCCACGCCCCGAGCAGCAGCGCGAGCTCTCTCTCCCTCCCCACGCACGACGTCGGCCGCCCGAGCAGCGTGCGCGCCGTCGGGGCCGCCTCGCGCTCTCCCAGCAGCTCGAAGCCCGGCCGCGCCGCCGCGCCGCGCAGCTCGAAGCGCCCGTCGAGCAGCCCCGCCGTGATCTCGTCGACCACCAGCGCCCGATCGCCCGCCGCCCTCATCCGGCGCAGCCACTCCGAGGCGCGGTCGATCACCGCCCCGAGGGGTAGGCGGTCGGCGATGGTCGCCCTCCCGGTCGCGAGCACCACCGGAGCGCCGGGGCGCACCGCGCGAAGGCTCAGGGCGCAGCGGGCCGCGCGCACCGCGTGGTCGGTCGCGGCGCCCACCCGGGTCAGGGTCACGAGCGACGCTCCGCCGAGGAGGGCCTCGTGCACCGCGCCGAAGGAGGCCGCGACCTCGCGCTCCCGGGCGAGGGTGGCCCCGAGGTCGCCGGTGGTGATCGTGGGCGCGTCGGCCGCCTCGGAGCCTCCGCCGTCCTGCGCCACGAGGATCACGCTCACGAGCTGCTGCTCCCTCGCGGTGAGCGTCGGGGGAGGCGCCTCGCGGGGCGCTCCGGGGGGACCCGCCACGGCGTCGACCAGGGAGAGCAGCGCGGAGGCCACGGCGGCGCCGTCGGGAGGGCGGCGGGCGGGGTCCTTGGAGAGCATCCTGGCGAGCAGCTCGTCGAGCTCGGCGGGCAGGTCGGCGCGGAGGTCGCGCGCGGAGGGGGCGTCCTCCGCGAGGATCTTGGCGAGCACGGCGATGAAGTGGTCGCCGCGGAAGGGGGGATGGCCGGTGAGCACCTCGAAGAGCACGCAGCCGAGCGAGAACACGTCCGCCGCGGGGCCCACGCTGGCGCCCCCTCGGGCCTGCTCCGGGGCGAGGTAGCCCGGCGTCCCGAGGATGGCCCCGGTGCGAGTGACCGACCCCGGATCGGCGGCGCGCGCGATGCCGAAGTCGATCACCTTCACGGCCCCGACGTCCCCGCCCACCAGGAACAGGTTGCTCGGCTTCACGTCGCGGTGCACCACGCCCCTCGCGTGGGCGTGGCCGAGCGCCTCGGCGACCCTCGCCACGAGGCGCACCCCGTCGGCCATGGAGATCCCCCGGCCGTAGAGGGCCGCGGCGAGGTCGACGCCCTCCAGCCACTCCATCGCGAGGTAGCGCTCCCCCGTGGGGCCGAGCCCGTGGCTCACATAGCGGACGATGCCCGGGTGCGCGAAGGACGCGAGCAGCGACGCCTCGCGCTCGAAGCGCAGGTCGTGGGCGCCTCCCGGGGCGATCACCTTGATGGCGACGGGCTCTCCGGTGGCGCGGTCCATCGCCCGGTAGACGCTCCCCATTCCCCCGGACGCGGCGAGGCCTTCGAGGACGAAGCGATCCGCGATGACCTGACCGGGAAGCATCGGGAGGGGGCACCGGGTGTATCACACCCCGCCGTTGCGCAGGATCAGCTCGAATCGAGCCGCCGCCGCCCATCGTGCGCTCCTCGAATCGAGCAGGAATTCCCGCGCTCTCCGCGCTCTCCGCGCGGCACATCGGTTGCTCGAGGGCTGAGGGCACAACCAACAACGAGGCGCCGTGACGACAGGGCTTGTCACGCGGCGCCGGAAAGCTCCCATCGCCATGCGCACTCCTGCCGTTGTCTCCCTCCTCGGCCTCGCCTCCCTCGCCGCCGCCTGCGGCCCCGTCCCTGGCGAGTCTCCCGCTCCCTCAGGGTGCCCGGTGGTCTCCGACGCCTCGCCCACCATGCACCCGTCCAGCATCGAGCGCAGCGAGACCTGGACCGCCTCGGGGAGCCCCCACATCGTCCAGGGCGACACCCGCCTCGCCGAGGGCGCCACGCTCACCATCGAGCCCTGCGCCCGGGTGCTCTTCCGCGCCGACGCCTCGCTCACGCTGATGCGCCCCAACACCCGACTCGTGGCGGAGGGCACCGCGCAGCGCCCGATCACCTTCTCGGGCCTCTCGGGCGCCCGGTGGGGGCAGCTCACCGTCGAGGGCGCGGCCCGCGCCTCGCTGCGCCACGTGACCTTCACCGACGGCGGGGCCGACCGCTTTCACAGCAACGCCTCGCTGGTGCTGCGCGGCGACTCCGCGACGCCCGCGAAGCCCGTGGCGCTGCTCGACCACGTCACCATCGACGGCTCCGCGGGCCCCGGCCTCGTCGTCGAGCGCACGGGCACCTTCGCCCCAGGCTCCACCGACCTCACGGTCACCCGCTCTGGCAGCGAGGCCATCCCCTTCCCGGTGGTGGTCGGCGAGCACGCCCTCGACGCGCTCCCCACGGGCTCGTACACGGGCAACCGCGCCGACGAGATCCTGGTCGAGCCGGAGGGGGCCAACGGCCGCGGCGGCCTGCAGGAGGACGCCACCCTGCGCGACCGCGGTGTGCCCTACCGCATCGGCGACTCGACCGTCGACCGCTTCGTCATCGGCGCCGGGGGGCGCGACGCCGGGCGGCGCACCACGCTCACCATCGAGCCCGGCGTGGTGATGCGCTTCCACCCGGGGACCCGCTTCGAGATCGAGCACTTCACGGGCGACTTCGCCGCCTCGGGGGTGCTCCGCGCGGTGGGCACCGCGGCCCGCCCGATCGTGATGACCAGCGCCGCGCCGACGCCCCGCGCGGGCGACTGGTCGGGCCTCTGGTACGGCGGCATCCCCTCGGCGGACAACCGCCTGGAGCACGCGTCCATCGAGTACACCGGCGGCGACTGCGGCTGCGTGCTCTCGACCTGCAGCGACGTGGCGCGCCACGACTCGGCGATCATCTTCTCCGAGGCGCCCCCGTCGGCCTTCGTGCGCGACGTGCGCATCGCCCACGGCCGGGGCCACGGGGTGTTTCGCGGCTGGCGCGGCGCCGCCTCTCCCGACTTCATGGCCACCAACACCTTCGAGGACCTCGGCGGATGCGCCCAGACCATGCCCTCGCTCGTCCCCGGCTGCGGCGCTCGTCAGTCCTGCCGTTGACCTGTGAGGGGCGCTGATCGATACACCGCCCCCCGACACCGTGCTCCTCCCCGCGCTCACCTTCGGACTCACCGCGTTCACGTCGCTCTTCGCGATCGTCGACCCCTTCGCGGCGCTGCCCGTCTACATCGCCCTCACCAGCCGGGAGACCCCCGAGCACCGCCGCCGCACGGCCCTTCGCGCCTCGGTCACCGCCCTCTCGGTGCTGCTGGTGTTCGCGCTCTCCGGGCAGGTGCTCTTCCAGTTCTTCGGCATCTCCATCGGGGCCTTCAAGATCGCCGGCGGAGTGCTGCTCTTCGCGGTGGCCTTCGACATGATGAACGCCCAGGTCTCCACCACGAAGAGCACCCCCCAGGAGAACGCCGACGCCTCCTCCCGGGGGGACGTCGGACTCATGCCCGTAGGCATTCCCCTGCTCTCGGGCCCCGGGGCCATCGCCTCGTCGATGGTGCTCTCCGCCCGGGCCCACTCGATGTCCGAAAAGGCCGCGCTGCTGCTGGCCATCACCGCGGTGGCCCTGGTGACCTGGGCGGTGCTGCGGAGCGCGTCGCGCATCGCCCAGGTGCTCGGGCTCACCGGAATGAACATCATCGCGCGGGTGATGGGGCTGATCCTGGCCGCGGTGGCGGCGCAGTTCATCATCGATGGATTGATCGCCTCGCTGCCGATTCTGTCACGGCATCACGCGTAGCGACTCAGGTCGACTCGGTCGCCGTCGCGGCCTCGTCGCCGCCCTTCTTGGGGGCCTTCTTCGCCGAGACGGCCTTCTTCGCCGAGACGGCCTTCTTCGCCGAGGGGGCCTTCTTCGCCGAGGCGGCCTTCTTCGCCGACTTCGCGCCGCTCCCGGCGAAGTACTTCGTCGCCCGCTTCTCACCGGACTTGCTCAGCACTCCGGTCGAGATGCCCAGGGCGATCGGCCGGGCGATCTCGTTGCGGGCGAGCCCGAGGGTCTTCTGGATCTCCTCGCTCCCGATACCGGGCTTCTTCCGGAGGAGCCCCGCAATGTTGTCGAGCGCCTCGGCGATGCTCTCCGAGGAGCGCCGGGCGAGCCGCTCGCCCTTCGCGGCGGGCTTCTTCACCGCCTCGGACTTCGCCGCCGGGGCGAGCGCCTTCGGGGCCGCCGCGCGGGCGCGGGGCGCCGGGGCCGGGCCGGCGGACAGCGACACCTTGCCGAGCTCGGCAATGAAGGCAGTGCGGATGACCTCGAAGACCTTCTGGGCGAACTCCTCGGAGATCTGGGAAAGCGCGGACTGCAGGGAGTTGGACATCGGGGGGTCTCTTTCGTGGATCGCAGAAGCTGCGAGTGGCGGCCAGCACAGATGTCGTGCCAGCCGAGCGATTAGGGAAGCCGCGGCGATCAAAAAAGCACTCAAGCCCTTCCGTGAGTGCCGCGTACGCGTATCGAATACACGCTTGTCGCGTGAGTGCCTAGTGCGTTGAGGGGAAGTTCGTCGCCCGCGCAGGTTTGTACGCCGTGGCTCCGAATCCCGACCTTCGCTGTGGCTGATTGGATGTTCCGAGGGGAGGGGATTGAGGGCGCTACGAGCGCTTCTGGGCGCGCTTCGCCTGCTGCCGCTGCACCACGGCGTTGCGCCTGGCCACCAGCTCGGGGGGCGGCGCGCGGCCCTTGAGGGGAGCCTGCTCCTCGTGGTGCTCGTCGAGCGTCCCGGGCGCCATGCCCAGCTCGAAGATCGCGATCTCCCGCCTCCCCCGCTCTCCCAGCCTGATGGGGATCACCGACGCCCCGATGCCCGCCCCCACGTACACCGCCCCGCCCGGCGCGGTGTCCCTCTGCCGGGTGCCGTAGAGCCCGTGCACGTACTTGTGCCCGGCGAGGTGCCCGATGGCGAGCTCGTGCAGCCTCGCCAGGGTCACCTGCCCCGCGTGCGTGTGCCCCGACAGCACCAGCCCCACGCCGTGAGGCCACAGCCGGTCGGCCTCCTCCGCGATGTGCGACAGCCCGAGCGTGGGCAGGTCGGAGCGCAGCCCCTTCAGCGCTCGCGCCCGGTCGGCGTGGCCCGTGTACGCGTCGTCGAGGCCCAGCACCTGGAGCTGCTGGTGCCGCAGCGTCATGCAGGTGTGCACGTTGTCGAGCACCTCGACCCCGCCGCGCCGCAGCGCCGCCCGCACCTCGTCGGCGCCCGACCAGTGATCGTGGTTGCCCATCACCCCCACCACCGGCGCGTGGAAGCCTCGCACCAGCTCCTCGAGCTGATCGAGGTACTTCTGGCTGTGACACACGAAGTCGCCGGTGATCACCACCAGGTCGGGCTTCGCCTCGTTGGTGAGCGCCACCGCCGCGGTCTGGATCGCCATGGGCGTCACTCGCCCGACGTGGATGTCCGTGAGGTGGGCGATGCGCAGCCCGTCGAGCCTACCCACAAAGGACGAGGGCCCTGCGAAATGGCGAACTGCGATGAGCGAGCGCGGGTCTTTGCGGCCGAGGCCCAGGAGCCCGGCGCGCTCCCCCGCCGCCCCTCCGCTCAGCGCCTCCGCGAACTCCCTCGGGGGTGCTTCCGATCGCTGATCATCGTCCATCCGTGGTCGTCTCCCTGGTACGGGCCCTCCCATGAGCGCCCGGTGGCCGAGTGTGCCATCGGATGGTTCATCCCGTGGGAGCCCTCGTCGAGGGGGAAATCCTCCCGGTCCTCAGCAGGGTTGCGGGAGGGCCCGATATCCCACTCCGGCGATTGGATATCAGTCGCGCGACCGTCAAGCCCCGCTCACTCTTCGCGGTAGAGCCACCGGGAGCGCTCGCCCTCGCGCCACGCGCTCATCCGCTCGCGGCCGATGGCCATGAGCTCATCGACCGTCGCCCCGGCGTCGAGGCCCTCTCGCACCGCCCCGTCGCCGGTGAGCAGGTCGATGGCCGGGACGTCGTCGACGAACTCGTACTTCTCCGTGCGCCAGCGAAAGCCCTCGAAGCGACGGCAGGCCCGCAGCGCCGAGAGATAGGCCCGATAGGGGGCGAAGACCCTCGCGTCGGTCACGTGCACCTGCACCCCCTGGCAGGTCACCCCGGCGTGCTTCTGGAACATCGGCCGGAAGCTCATCGCCCTCGCCCTCATCCCCCCTCCCCCATCGGCCTCCATCGCCGACGCCAGGGCCGCGCCGTCGACCCACGGGGCGCCGAAGACCTCGAAGGGGCGCGTGGTCCCCCGGCCCTCGGAGAGGTTGGTTCCCTCGAGGAGGCAGGCCCCCGGGTACACCGTCGCCGTGTCGGGGGTCGGCATGTTGGGCGACGGCAGCACCCACGGCAGCCCGGTGTCCTCCCAGCGCATCGCGCGGGTCCACCCCTCCATCGGGATCACCGTCACGTTGGAGAGCGACTCCTCCGCCGCCCTCCACGAGAGCACCTCGCCCAGCGTCAGCCCGTGCCGCACGGGACAACACTCCAGTCCCACGAAGGAGCGCAGCTCGGGCCGCTGCGGAGCGCCCTCGATCACCGCCCCCCCGAGGGGGTTGGGGCGGTCGCACACCAGCACCTCGATGCCCCGCGCCGCGCACGCCCTCGCCATCAGGAGCGCCGTCCAGACGAAGGTGTAGTACCGCGAGCCCACGTCCTGAAGGTCGATCACCACCGCGTCGAGCCCGTCGAGCCACCCGGCCTTCGGGCTCAGGGACGAATACTCCGACCCGTAAAGCGAGTAGGTCCTCACCGGGCCGTCATCGTCCGCGACGCCCTCCATGTCCTGCGCCTCGCCGCCGACGCCGTGCTCCGGACCGAAGAGCGCGCGCACCCTCGCCCCGGCGCCCGCCACCATCTCCCTCGCGTGCCAGAGCTCGCTGGTCACGCTCGCAGGGTGCGCCAGCAGCCCCACCGCGCGACCCCGCAGCCGGGCCGCCCCCTCCGAGGACAGCACCTCCAGGCCCGTGCGCACCCGGGCGCCCATCACATGAGCTCCGTGAGGATGCGCGCGAGGCGCTCGTCGCCGCCCGCGGGAGGCTCCCACGCCACCACCACCACCGGGACCCCATCGGCCCTCGGCGCGTCGGCGAACTGCTCCAGCCCCAGCACCACCACCCCCGCGCGCACCCCGAAGGTGCCGTAGACGTCCTGATCGTGCTCGTCGTCGCGCCTCATGGCTCCTCTCCCTCTGGCAGCAGCGCCAGCGCCGCCTCTACCGCCGTCGCGTGGTCGGGCGTCACCGTCACCCCGAGGGCCTCCAGCGAGGCCACCACCGCGCTGCGCCTCGGGGATCCGTCCTCGGTCCCCAGCACCGCCGCCACCATCGCGATCTCCCCGCCCCTCGCCAGCGAGCGCTCGCGCACCGCCGTGAGCGCCTCCCTCAGCGGCTCCACCGGGTCGCCCGAGGGACCCGGGACCACGTCGAAGAGCAGCACCGCCACGGCCTCGTCGTTGGCCGCGTTGTAGATCGCGTCGACCCGCGTCGAAGGATCGAGGATCGGGTGCGTTCTCCCTCGGGTGTACTCCTCGTCCCCGAGGTCGAGCAGGTGGTGGCCCGCGGCCCGGAAGCGCGCGCTGCGGGTGACCCCCTCGACCGCGAGGTTGCTCGACAGCGGGGAGAGGTGCCGGCACCGGGAGAGGGCCTCGGCGCAGAGCGTCGCGCCCACGTAGAGCCCGCGCAGCCAGCGCTGCGAGGGCGCGTAGTCGGGCCGCCCCAGAGGGGTGGTCGACCACGGCGGGGCCGTCACCCCGGAGGCCTCGCAGGCCCGCCACGCGGCGTCGGCGATGGAGGTCGCCCAGGTCACCCCGGGCAGCTCCGGAAGCTCGCCGCCGAGCCCGACGAAGTGCGCCACCACCGGGCGCCCGGTGGCCGCCGCGCGCTCCGCCGCCCGCAGCGCCACCGCCCGCGCACACGACCTCCCCAGGAGCACCAGGGTCTTCGTCGCGCTGTCCCCCGCGAGGCGGTCGAGGGCCGCGAGGGTGCCCCTCCCGCCGATGGCCTCGGTGAGGTCTCGGTCGCCCGCGCCCACCGCGTGCGACACCCCTCCGCCGAGGCGGTGGATGAGGCCGGTGAGCTCCAGGAGGCCTGTTCCGGAGGCGGCCACGACGCCGATGTCTCCTCGCCTCACGGCCGTCGCGAAGCCCAGCGGGACCCCGTCGAGCAGCGCCGCGCCGCAGTCGGGGCCCATCACCAGCAGGCCGTGCGCGTCGGCGAGGGTCTTGAGCGAGACCTCCTCCTCCACCGTCACCCCGTCGCTCACCAGCATCACCGAGAGCCCGAGCTCCAGCGCCCGGCGGGCCTCTCGGGCCGCGAAGGGACCGGGCACCGACACCACCGCGAGGTGCGTCTCGGGCTGCCTCGCCAGCGCCTGGGCGAGCGTGCGTGGGGCGTCGTCCATGGCGGTGCCCTGGGCGACGAGGGCGCCCGCCGTGGGGCGCGAGGAGAGCCACGCATCGGCCCGCTTCATGGCCTCGAGGACCGTCGGCTCGTCGTCGGCCTGCGCCACCACCAGCAGGTCGCCCGGCTTCGGCGGCAGCGGCCACTGCGGCGGCGCCAGGGCCATCTTGCGCAGCACCTCGAGGTTGCGCGGCGTGGCCATCATCGCCACCGCGCGCCGCACCCCGGGGGCCGACTCCAGGTGCCGGGTGAGCGCCAGCAGCACGCCCGCGTCGCGGTACTCGTCCGCGCGGATCATCGCTCTCATCGCAGCGCTCATCGGATCCCCCGGTCTTCGGCGAACTGCTCGATCGCCGCGGTGAAGCACCCCATCGGGACGCGCGCGAGCCCCGCCCCGATGGCCCCGCGCCCGGGCTCCCGGTGCACGATGGCGGCGCCGATCACCGGGAGGATGCCCGTGTCGACGACCCGCCGCGCGTCGATGCCCACCGGGGCGCCCGCGAACTCCAGCGCCGGGAGCGTGTACCTCGGGTGCCTCGCGACGGTGACCTCGCCCATGTCCCGGGTGACCCTGAGCCCGTCGGCGCTGCGGGTGCCGAGGCGGGCGTGCAGGGCCGGGGCGCCCGCCAGCACGAAGGCCCCGAGGCCCGCGGTCTCGGCGATGGCCGAGTCGCCGAGGTCGCGGCCCGCGTCGTCTTCGTCGTAGCCGTCGAGCAGCAGGCCCTTCACCGTCGGCGCCGTCGCCGTGAACCACTTGTCTCCGGTGCCCGCGAGGCGCACCCCGCAGCGCGCCCCGTTGCGGCTCATCGCCGTGACCACGGTGCTGTCGTCCACGGACCTCACCCCGTCGCAGGCCAGCTTGGCCGCGGCCAGCGCCAGCGCGCCGAAGAAGCCTTCGCCCTCCAGCAGCGCGTCGAGCCCCGCGGCGAGCTCCGCCCCGCCGAGGCCGGCGCGGGCCAGCGCCGGGGCCAGCGCCGCCACCGTCAGCGCCGTGGCCGCGCCGGTGCGGTGCACCATCTCGTCGCCCATGTGCAGCGCCCTCGCGACGACGGCGTCGACGTCGACCCCGCCCGCCGCCGAGAGCGCCTTCGCCAGCGCCGGGGTGAAGCCGTCTCGCCAGCGGCGGCGGCCCGCGAGGGACTCCGCGTCGTGGGCCCCGGGGTTCGCGCCGGGAAGCTCCAGCAGCGCCCACGACTGCGCGCCCTGCCGGTCGCTCACGCCGCGCTCCTCCAGCACGCACACCGGGGTGGTGGGGGAGCCCACGCCGGTGCTCGCCCCGACGCCGCCCGCGTGGTGGTTGGGGCGCAGCGTGACCTCCGCGCGGTCGAGCATCCCCCGCGCCTCGGAGGGGGTGCTGGCCCAGCCCTCGAAGAGCACCGCGGCGATCACCGCGCCGCGCTGGGCGCCGCCCATCTCCCGCCAGAGCAGCGGAGGGCCGCTGTGCGTGAGCTCGTAGGCGCCGAGGTCGAGCACCACGTCTCGCAGCGGGCGCACGTCGACCCAGCGCGCGCGGCTCGCGGTGAGCCTCCGCGCGACCTCGGCGTTGGCGTGGTCGATGCGTTCGGCGAGCCTCATCGGGCGGCGGCGGGGGTGAGGAACATACCGGTCCTTGTAAACGCGGAGAGGGGAGTGCGGCGTGATGGTACCCGAACCCGCGTCGGGATCGCGAAGGACCTTCGTGGTGTTAGGCTTCCGCGGCCATGACCTACCTCTTCGAGAACGACGAGCACGCGGCGCTGCGGTCACAGGTCGAGCGCTTCGCGGCGGCGGAGATCGCGCCCCACGCGGACGCCTGGGAGGAGGCTGAAGAGTTTCCGCTCTCGCTCTACGGGCGCACCGCCGCGGCTGGGGTGCTGGGCATCGGCTACCCGGAGGCCTACGGGGGCTCTGGCGGAGATCTCTCTCACGTGGTGGTGGCCAGCGAGGCGATGGTGCTGGCGGGTCGCTCGGTGGGCACCACGGTGGGCCTCGGGAGCCACGGCATCGCGCTGCCTCCCATCCTTCGGGCGGGCACGGAGGAGCAGAAGCAGCGGTGGATTCCGAGGGTGCTGCGCGGCGAGTGGGTGTCGGCGCTGGCGATCACCGAGCCCGGCGGCGGGAGCGACGTGGCCAGGCTCCAGACGCGCGCCGTGCGCGACGGCGACGAGCTGGTGATCAACGGGAGCAAGACCTTCATCACCTCGGGGACGAGGGCCGACCTGGTGACCGTGGCGGTGCGCACCGGGGGTCCGGGGCACGGCGGGGTGTCGCTGGTGGTGGTGGAGAAGGGCACGCCCGGGTTTACCGTGGGGCGTAAGCTGAAGAAGATGGGCTGGTGGGCCTCGGACACCGCGGAGCTGCACTTCGAGGAGTGCCGGGTGCCCGTGGGCAACGTGCTGGGCGAGGTCGACCAGGGCTTCGTGACGATCATGCAGAACTTCGCGACCGAGCGGGTGTTCCTGGCGGCGCAGTGCGTGGCGATCGCGGAGCTGGCGTACCGGGAGTCGGTGGCCTACGCCCGGGAGCGCATGGCCTTCGGCAAGGCGCTGAGCGGCTTCCAGGTGACGCGGCACAAGCTGGCGGAGATGGCGACGCGCATCGCGGCGGCGAGGGCGCTGACGGGCGAGGTGGTGACGCGGGTGGTGGCGGGCGACATGGCCGCGACGGGTCTGGCGGCGATGGCGAAGAACGTCGCGACGGACATGTGCAGCGAGGTCTGCGACGCGGCGGTGCAGATCCACGGGGGCTACGGGTACATGCGCGGCTACCTGGTGGAGCGGCTGTACCGCGACGCGCGGCTGTACCCGATCGGCGGCGGCACCCGCGAGATCATGAACGAGATCATCAGCAAGCTCGAAGGGTACTGAGCGGGGCGGGGAGAGCGGAGTACGACCGCGAGGCCTTCAGCGAAGAGTCCCCGGTACGACCGCGAGGCCGTCAGCGAAGAGTCCCCGGTACGACTGCGAGGCCGTCAGCGAGGAGTCCCCGGTACGACCGCGAGGCCGTCAGCGAGGAGTCCCCGGTACGACCGCGAGGCCGTCAGCGAGGAATCCCCGGTACGACCGCGAGGCTTTCAGCGAAGAGTCCCCGGTACGACCGCGAGGCCGTCAGCGACCAGAGCCAGACCCCAGCCCGTAAGGGCGGGGAAGCGACCTACCACGCTGCCAGCGTGGAATTCTGACGCCGCCTCTGCCCGGAGACCGAGCACGTTTCCGGACGACGACTGGCAGCGTGGTAGGTCGCTTCCCCGCCCTTACGGGCTGGGGTCTGGCTCGGGTCGCTGACGGCCTCGCGGTCGTACCGGGGACTCTTCGCTGACGGCCTCGCGGTCGTACCGGGGATTCCTCGCTGACGGCCTCGCGGTCGTACCGGGGACTCCTCGCTGAAGGCCTCGCGGTCGTACCGGGGACTCTTCGCTGACGGCCTCGCGGTCGTACCGGGGACTCTTCGCTGACGGCCTCGCGGTCGTACCGGGGATTCCCCACCGAAGGCCTCGCGGTCGTACTCCACATCCCGGGAGCGGCGGGCGCGGCGGTCAGTGCACGACGGGGGCGTGGGCATCCATGGCATCGACCATGAGGGCCACCTCCTGCATCAGGTAGCGGCCGGGGCCTTGGGTGCCGCACGAGCCGCAGCCCGCCATGGCCGACTGCGACGCGATGTACATCTCCCGGGCGCGCTGCGGGTCTCCCGCGCAGGCCTCGGCCAGCACCGCGAGCGCCGCGGTCTCTCCGCAGCCGCCGTCGAGCGAGCGGGCCTGCTCGGCGAGCGCCGGGAGCGCGTCGTAGCGCTCGGTGCGCGCGGCCATCACCGCCAGCGAGACGATGGAACTCTTGCGCCGCAGCGAGGCCGGGTCGATGTCGTCGAGGAGCGCGTCGAGCGCGGTGCGCGTGGCGGCCGGGTCGTCGCCGAAGCCGAAGCCCTCCCAGGCGGCCTCGACGCGCTCGTCGGGCGTAGGGCCGGTAGCAGCCCTCTGGCGGTCGTGCCGGCGGTTGATCCACGAGACCACCGCCATGAGCAGCGCGATTCCCATGAGCAGCCCGATGCCGTTTTCCATGTTGGATGAGCGTTGTTAGCACGGGGCTTCACCCCGCGCGCACCGCCGGCACCCTCGGCCACACCAGCCACGCCACCGTCCCCGGGACCACCCACGCCGCGAGCGCCACCAGCACCTCGCGGTACCCGCCCCAGGTCTCCACCCCTCGCCCGATGAGCGGATTGGCCACCACGAAGGCCAGCGCCTGCGCCGACGCGCACCACCCGCCCGCGGTCGACACCCCGTGCGACGGGATCCTCGCCAGCATGTCCGCGGTGATCATCGCGTAGGTGCCCCCGCCGCCGAACATCGCCAGGCCCGCGAAGCCCACCGCCATCCACGGCGACGTCGCGCCCACCATCGCCAGCGTCGCGCCCGCCGCCAGCGCCCCGCTCAGCGCGATCAGCCCGGGGTGCGTCCCTCCGCGCGCGTTGCTCGGGTGCCTCGCCAGCCTCGCCGACAGGTCACCGAAGGCGATGCTCCCCACGTCGAACATCAACGGCGGCAGCCAGATGAACGCCGCCACCCCGACCTGCGTGACGCCCCACTCCCGCACCAGGTACTTCGCGCTCCAGGTCAGCACGAAGCCGATCGCCGGCGACGAGGCCACGATCAGCGCCAGCGTCCGCAGCACCGCGGGCTCACCCCACGCGCTCCACGCCGTCGCTCCCTCGGTGAGCACCTCCGCCTCGGGCGACGCGTCGAGCACCTCCCTCCCCGGCGAGCGCCACGCCACGCCCATCCAGAGCGGGATCCACACGAGGCCGCTCAGCGCCGACACCAGCAGCGCCCCTCGCCAGCCGAAGACCGCCATCAGCGCCACCGCGATGGGCGGCGCGATCATCGACCCGATCGAGCTCCCGGTGAACAGCACCCCCACGCCCCGGGGCCGCTCGGCGGGCGGCAGCGCGCGGTGCACCGTCTGCGACGCCCCGGGAAACGACGGCGACTCCGCGAAGCCCAGCAGCACGCGGAACACCACCAGCGCCCCGAAGCCCGGCGCCAGCGCGTGAAGCGCCGAGGCCACCGTCCAGAGCAGCACCGCCGCCAGCAGCCCCCGGCGCGCCCCCACGCGGTCGATCCAGCGGCCCGCGAGCGGGGCGCCGATGAGGTAGGCGAGCGAGAAGGCCGAGGCCAGCAGCCCGTACTGCGTCTCGGAGATGTGAAGCTCTCGGGTGATGGTCGGCGCCAGCACCGCCAGCGCCTGCCGGTCGATGTAGCTGATGGTCATGGTGAAGGTCGCCGCCAGCACCAGCGCCCACGACTGCGCCCGCGTCAGCGGCGGCGCGCTCACCGCGACGCCTCCAGCAGCTTCTCGAAGGCCTCCAGGGTGAGCGACTCGACGCCCTTCACCCCCGCCGAGGGAAGCATGTCGCCCGCGAGGTAGCGCCACCCGCCGCCATCCAGCGCGAAGTACGAGCGCTCCACGAAGGAGCGGTCGCGCGACCCCTCCCTCACCCTCGCGAGGAAGAGCACCTCCGCGAGGCCGTCGCTGCCGGGCAGCCGATGATCGAGCACCCGGAGGCCCCCGTAGCGGTAACGGCGGAAGGTCTCCTTCAGCGAGCGCCGCACGGCGGGGTCGCCCGCCTCGCGGTCCGCGTGGTCGGGGTGCAGCGTGCGCAGCAGGTACTCGTCGTCGCCCCTCACGAAGGCGCTGTAGCGCGAGCGCATCAGGGCGATCGCGTCGGGCGCCTCGCGCTCCCCGGAGTGGTACGGGCCGCAGCAGTCTACGTAGTCTCGCTTGCTGCCGCAGGGGCAGTCGCTGGTGGTCGGTCGCACCCTCGCGACGCTATCAGACGAGCGCCTCCGCCACCCTCGCCTCGAGGCCCGAGCGGTCGGCCAGCACGCTCCTCGCGAGGGACCACTGGCCCTTCGCCCGCACCAGGTTGTGGGCGCCGCGCGAGGGGTGGCGCGACGGGTCCCACCCGAAATAGCGCTCCAGCAGGGCGTCGGCGGCGAAGCGGGCGGCGAGCTCGACGCAGATCGTCGCGAGCCCGGCGACGAGGCCCTCCGACTCCGAGGGCTCGACCAGGTCGCGCGCCGTGCTGGCGTAGCCCGCCACCGCGAGGCCCACGCGCCCGGCGGAGATGGCGCAGTCGGTGCTGTCCTCCCCGGAGGGGTTGCACCACGAGCGCAGCGCGTCGCCGAGCTCGAAGGGGAGGATCATCCGACCGACGGTGTCGAGGTCGACCAGGCACACGCCGCGGAGCTGGTCGTCGAAGAGCAGGTTGGAGAGCTTGAGGTCGCCGTGGCAGTGGCGCTTCGGGAGCGATCCGAGGTCGGGCAGCGAGCGTCCCGCCGAGAGGATCTCCTCCGCCAGCGGCGCCACCTGCTCGTAGAGCGGGTGCTGCGGGCACGCGTCGACGGCGCGGGCGAGGGTGTCGAGGTGCGAGCGGGTGTCGTGCACCCCCGCGCGGGCGAAGCGGTACTCGTGCTCGAGGTCGGCGAGCGCTCGGTGGAAGCTCCCCACCAGCGCCCCCGCCTCGAAGGCGTGCTCGTCGCGGGCGAGGCGGTCGTAGGTGAGCAGGTCGGGGAGGAAGGTCTGCGCCCGCCAGATCTCGGTGCGACCGGGGGTCTCCCGCTCGACCCAGAGGGCGCCGTCGAGGGTGCGGATCAGCCTCGGGGTGACCCTTCCCCGGAGCGCGAGGTGCGCGGTGACGGCCTCGATGTCGTGGTGCACCTCGGGGCCGAAGACCGGGTGCAGCCGCTGGAGGATGCAGCGCCCGCCGGGGCCTTCGAGCAGGAAGGTGTCGTTGATGAGGCCGCGCCCATGGGGCCGCGCGGCGGCGCCCTCGAAGCCGGCGTAGCGGGCGAGCACCTCCGGGGGAGGAGCGCTCACGGATCGACCGGCAGGGGGGCCGCCTCGAAGGGCAGCACCACCTCGCCGACGCCGCCGGAAGGGACCTCCCCTTCGGCCATGAGCGTCTGGAGCACCCGGCTGTTGGAGCCCGTCACGTTGATGATCTGCCCGGTGACGGCGTAGCGCCCGGGCTGGAGCCCGGCGAGCGTGGCCCCGGGCACGCGGGTGAAGGTCAGCCGCCCGGCGGAGCAGGCGGCCTGGTAGCCGTCGAGCCCCTCGACCCGGACGACCACGCGGTTCGCGATGGTGGTGGCGCACTCGCTGGCGGGGGCGTTGCCGTTGACGGTCCAGCGAACGCGCAGGGTGCCCGGCGGCTCGAAGTTGATGGTGGCGTCGACCGTCTGGTCGGAGAGGATCGTGGTGGGGATGACGTACTCGTAGATGGGCGAGCCGTCGGCGCGCAGCAGCCGGGCCCCGACGTTGAGCCGGTTGGCCGGGAGCATCATCTTCGAGACCATGCCCTGGGTGCAGGGCAGGCGCATCGCGCTGCCGAAGGAGGCCTGGATCTCCACGAAGGCCGCGCCCACGACGGCGCACTCGGTGGCCGGGGGGTTGCCGTTGATGGTCCAGGTCACGTTGAGGTTGCCCGGGCCGATGAAGAGCGGAACGTCCCCGGCGTCTTCTCCGGTGTCGGGCACCCCCGCATCGGCGGGGGCGTTCGGCCCGCTGGAAGAACACCCGAGCACACCGGCGAGACCGAGCGCGGACAGCAACAACGTCAAAGATCGAATGGCCTGCATTGCGGGCGCATCAAGCACCGCCCGGACGGGGAGTGTCAACGCCGTCCACGGCGCCCCTTGCACCGGACGCAGGAGTGAGGTTGAACCCCGCGGCCCTAATTCACTCACGGAGCTTCAGCATGCGGTTCGTTCCTTCGTTACATCGCACTTCGCTCTTCGCGCTGCTCGGCGCGGTCACCCTGCTCGGCGCCTCCGGCGACGCGCAGCACCGCCGCCGCCGCCCGGCGTCCGTCACCTGCGCCGCGGGTGAGCACGACTCCGACGGCCACTGCTGCCCCGGCATCGAGGAGTGGGTCCCCGCGCGCACCCGCTGCCTCTGCGTCGACAGCGCAGACGCCTGCCGCCAGGCCGTCACGCCTCCGCCGGTCGCCCTCCCGACGCCCCCGCCGGCGCCCGCCTCGCGCTGCCCGGAGGGCATGGTGCTCATCGAGAACGCCGTCTTCAACATGGGCGCCGCCGCGGGCCAGTCGGGCGACCGCAACGAGACGCCCGCGCACCGGGTGACGCTCGCGCCCTACTGCATCGACCGCACGGAGGTGAGCGCCCACCGCTACCAGGAGTGCGCCGCGTCGGGCCTGTGCACCACCTCCTCGACGGTGAACTTCCCCGCCATCCCCGCCCCCCAGCTCCCCTCCTGGAACCAGCTCTGCAACGGCAGCCGCGCCGACCGCGCCGACCACCCGATGAACTGCGTCGACTGGACCCAGGCCAGCGCCTACTGCCGCTCCCGCGGCGGCCGCCTCCCCACCGAGGCCGAGTGGGAGTTCGCCGCGCGCGGGGCCGAGACCCGCTCCTTCCCGTGGGGCGAGGCCGCCCCCTCGCTCGAGCGCGTCAACGCCTGCGACGCCGACTGCCTCGCGCTCATCACCCGCCACAACCTCTCGCGCCCCGCGGCGTCCTTCCCGGGCAGCGACTCGCAGGCCGCCACCGCCCCGGTGGGAGCCTTCACCCCGGGCGCCTCGCAGTACGGCGTCCTCGACATGGCCGGCAACGTGATGGAGTGGACCGGCGACTGGTTCGGCCTCTACACCGCCGCCCCGGCCACCGACCCGACCGGCGCGGCCTCGGGCACCGACCGCGTGGCCCGCGGCGGCCACTGGTACTCCGGCACCGCCGCCGCGCTGCGCACCACCGCGCGCGTCCCGGCCAACCCCTCCTTCCGCCTGGCCACCCTCGGCTTCCGCTGCGTGCACTCGCCGGTCGAGCCCCCGCTGCCCCCGACGGCCGTCCCCGTCGCCCCGCCCCCTCCCCCTCCGCCGACGCCCGTCGAGCCCCGCCGCCACCACCACGGACGGTAGACGCTCGCGGGGTGCATCCAGCATCCTGCGCCGCCTATGCGACCGTTGATCCTCCTCGCGCTCGCCGCGGCCCTCGGCTGCTCGAGCGGCCCCAGCCACCACTTCCACATGATCAACGCGCGCCGCACCCCGCGCGCCGCGCCCTGCGTCGACCCGACGGTCTTCACCGACCGCGGCCCCGAGACGCCGCGCGAGGCCATCGCCGTGCTCACCGCGGAGTGCAGCGACGCGCACCCCGAGCAGTGCCGCAGCGCGATGCAGCGCGCCGCCTGCGAGGCCAACGCCGACGCGGTGATCGACGCCACGGCCCGGCCCCTCCGCGGAGGCCGGGTGAGGATGGTGGGTACGGCCGTGGAGTGGCGGACGCCGTAGCGGCGTCGGGGGGGGTCAGTGCACGACGCTGGCGGGCGAGGCGGAGGGCCGCTCGTCGCGCGCCTTCGTCGCGACGCTGGCGGCGCGCTCGAGCCCCGCGCGCACGAAGCGCACGAACAGCGGGTGCGGCGCCATGGGCCGCGACTTCAGCTCGGGGTGAAACTGGCAGCCCACGAAGTAGGGGTGCCCGCCGAGCTCGATCATCTCCACGAGCTTCTTGTCGGGCGAGGTGCCCGAGAGCACGAGGCCCCTGGCGGTGAGCACGTCGCGGAAGTCGTTGTTGAACTCGTAGCGGTGCCGGTGGCGCTCGGAGATCTCCGTCGCGCCGTAGGCCTCGGCGGCCACCGAGCCGGGGGAGAGCACGCAGGAGTAGGCGCCGAGGCGCATCGTGGCGCCCTTGTCACGCACCCCGCGCTGCTCGGGCATCAGGTCGATGACCGAGGGCGCCTGCGGATCGAACTCGGCGCTGTTGGCCCCGGCGATGCCCGCCACGTGACGGGCGAACTCCACCACCGCGAGCTGCATCCCGAGGCAGATGCCGAAGAAGGGGATGCCCTTCTCCCGCGCGTAGCGGATGGCGCTGATCTTCCCCTCGACGCCGCGCTCGCCGAAGCCGCCCGGCACCAGGATGGCGTCGCAGTGGTCGAGCGCGCGGGAGACCTCCTCGGGGCTGGACTCCAGCGCCTCGCTGTCGACGAAGTCGAGGTCGACGCGGCAGTCGTTGGCGATGCCCGCGTGGATGAGCGCCTCGTTGAGGCTCTTGTACGAGTCGCGCAGGTGCACGTACTTGCCCACCACGGCGATGCGCACGGTGCCCTTGGTGGGGCGGGTGAAGCGCTCGACCACGCGCTGCCACGGGGCCATGTCCGGCAGCCGCGACCAGATGTTGAGCCGCTCGCAGAGCAGGTCGTCGAGGCGCTCGGCGTGCAGCGCCGCGGGGAGCTCGTAGAGGCAGTTCACGTCGAGGGCGGAGATGACGAAGTCCGTCGGCACGTTGGAGAAGAGCGAGATCTTCTCCTTGATGGACGGCGACAGCGGCCGGTCGGTGCGGCAGAGCAGCACGTCGGGCTGGATGCCGATCTCGCGCATCTCCTTCACCGAGTGCTGCGTGGGCTTGGTCTTGAGCTCGCCCGCGGCGCCGATCCAAGGCACCAGCGTGACGTGCACGCTCACGGCGTTGTTGGCGCCCGCCTCCAGCTTGAGCTGGCGCACGGCCTCGAGGAAGGGCAGCGACTCGATGTCGCCGACGGTGCCGCCGATCTCGACGATGGCCACGTCGGCCCCGGCGGTGGCCTCTCGCACGCGCGCCTTGATCTCGTCGGTGATGTGCGGAATCACCTGCACCGTCGCGCCGAGGTACTCCCCGCGGCGCTCCTTGGAGATCACCGCCTGGTAGATCTTGCCGGTGGTGAGGTTGTTGGCGCGGGTGAGCCGGGCGTTGGTGAAGCGCTCGTAGTGCCCGAGGTCGAGGTCGGTCTCCGCGCCGTCGTCGGTCACGTAGACCTCGCCGTGCTGGTAGGGCGACATCGTGCCGGGGTCGACGTTGATGTACGGGTCGAGCTTGACGAAGGTGACGCGCAGCCCGCGCGCCTCGAGCAGCGCCCCGATGGACGCCGACGCGAGGCCCTTGCCGATGGAAGACACCACGCCGCCGGTGGTGAAGATGAACTTCGTACGCTTGGCGCTCATCGGATCGTTCGCCTCCGGACTACTAACCTGGGATTCAACGCCTGACCCCTTCGCTCCAGAATGCACCGAAGTCCACTTACCCGCCGCGCCCGGTGGCGGTGGAAGGGCAGTCTGGAGCCGGTACATTCGCGTCGCGCAGGGGCGGAAATCGCCGTTGGGGTGCGCGATGGCGATGAGGCCGCCGCGCACCTCTCGGGTGCACGGGAGATCCCTATAGGAAGTCGGGCCGACCCTTGTCAATCCGCGAGGTGGCTTCTGTCCCCCGTTGGACGCCCTCAGTCCCTGCACGCGCAGAGGGCGCCCGCGCAGCGGCAGATCGATCCGCCGCGGCACGCCGCCCCCTCGCTCGCCACGCTGCACGGCTCGCACACGCTCGCCCGGCACACCTCGGTGCAGAACACCCCGCACACGCCGCAGTTGTCCGGGGCCGCCGAGAGCGCGGTCTCGCACCCGTCGCCCTCGTCGCCGTTGCAGTCGCCGTAGCCCGGATCGCAGGTCGCGATGTGGCACTGACCGCCGGTGCACCGCGTCGTCGCCCTCGGAAACCTGCACCCGTTGCCGCAGCCGCCGCAGTGGGCGACGTCGCTCCGGGTGTCGACCTCGCACCCGTCGTCGGGCGACTCGTTGCAGTTGGCGTACGACGGAGCGCACGAGGCGATCGCGCAGCGCCCCTCCTCGCAGACCGGCGTCGCGTGCGCCGGGGCGCACACCCGCCCGCACGCCCCGCAGCTCGAGAGCGTCAGGCTGGTGTTGACCTCGCAGCCGTTGTCGTCGCGGCCGTCGCAGTCCGCCGAGCCCGCGTCGCAGCGCCCGATGCGGCACACCCCGGCGGAGCACTGCGCCGTGGCGTTGGGCCGGTCGCACACCCGCCCGCACGCCCCGCAGCTCAGCGGGTTGCTCGCGGTCTCCACCTCGCACCCGTTGGCCGCGTCGCCGTCGCAGTCGGAGAAGCCCGGGTTGCAGGCGCCGGGCGCGCAGACCCCCTCGCGGCACTGCCCCGCGGCGTTGGGGTAGGCGCAGCGCGCCACGCAGGTTCCGCAGTGGGCGGCGCTCGTCCGGAGGTCGACCTCGCAGCCGTTGCCCGCGTCGCCGTCGCAGTCGCCGTAGCCCGGATCGCAGGCCACCACCGAGCACGCCCCCGCCGAGCACGAGCCCGTCGCGTGCGGCGGCGCGCACCTCGCCCCGCAGCGCCCGCAGCTCATCGCGTCGACGCGTACGTCCACCTCGCAGCCGTTGGCGGCGCTGCCGTCGCAGTCGGCGAAGCCCGCCTCGCAGGCCGCCACCCCGCACGCCCCCGCCGAGCACCGCCCCGTCGCGTGGGCCGGGGCGCACCGCTGCCCGCACGCCCCGCAGTGGGCGAGGTCGCCCTGCACGCCGGTCTCGCAGCCGTTGGCGGCGTTGCCGTCGCAGTCGCCGTAGCCCGGGTTGCAGGTGCCCACCGCGCAGGTGCCGTCGGAGCACCCGGCCGCCGCGTTGGGCAGCGAGCAGCGGTTGCCGCAGGCGCCGCAGTGGTCCCGGTCGGTGCGGGTGGAGACCTCGCACCCGTTGCGCGCGTCGAGGTCGCACTCCGCGAAGCCGTCGAGGCAGCGCCCCGGAGCGCACGCGCCCGCCACGCAGGTCGCCATCGCGTTGGGGTACGCGCAGGGCTCGCACCCGGCGGCTCCGCAGCCGGTGGAGGGGTCCGACGCGCCCGAGCAGCGAGCGCCGCACACCCGCTCCCCGGGGGCGCAGCGGAGGCACCCGCCGCCGTCGACGCGCAGCCCTCCGTCGGAGCAGTCGTCGGCGTCCGTCGCCGCCCCCTCGTCGCCCGCGAGGTCACCCACCGGCCCCACATCGGCGCCCGCATCGGCGCCCGCATCGGCGCCCGCATCGAGCCCCGCGTCGGTGCCCACGTCGGTGCCCACGTCCGTGCCCGCGTCGGCCACGAGAGGAGCGTCCTCCCCGGCGTCCGTCGCTGGCTGCGCGCCGTCGCTACAGGCCGTGAGCGAAGCGATGATCACGGCCAGGGTCGCCCGGAAGCTACGTCGGATCTTCACACCCACGGAGGGTACATCCCCCTGCGCCGCGATCGCCAACATCCCTGTCAGCGACGCGCGGCCTCGCGGCGAGCCTCGGCGGCGCCCGCCCGGTCTCCGGTCGCGGCGAGGTACTCCGCGAGGTTTCGCCACGTCTGGGGGCGATCGGGCTGCAGGTCGAGCGCCCTGCGGGTCATCAGCACCGCCGAGGAGAGGTTTCCCGCGCGGGCCTCCGCGAGGCCCAGGTTGCTCCACGCGGCGGCGTGCTCGGGCCACACCGCGAGCGCCGCGCGCCACAGCGGAGCGCCGCGGTCCACGGCCACGGTCGCCTCCCTCACCCCGGCGGCGAAGAGCACCATCGCCCCGATGCGGCGCGCCCCTACGCCTTCGCCCTCGATCCTCGGCAGCAGCCACCTCGGCGCCTCACGGTCGACCGTCGCGTCCGCCTCCTCCGTCGCCCCCACGCGCGCCAGCACCGGCGTCTCTCCCGGCGAGAGCGGCAGCCACGGAACCCTCCGCCCGTCGCCCTCCCAGCGCACCCTCCTCCCCGCGCGCTCCAGCAGCCACCGCAGCCGCACGACCTCGATGGGAGCCCCTCCCCGGTCGGCCTCTCCGCGGCGCAGCAGCGAGCGATGCGCCTCCAGCCGTCGCCAGGTGGAAGGGTCCGCGAGGCTGCTCTGCGGCAGCACCGTCACGTCGGGCCGCTCGCCCTCCACCCACTGCGCGAACATCGCTCCCCCGCAGCCGTCGTCCGAGCCGCACAGCACCACCGCGCGCACCGGAACCGCCCCCAGCGCCCCGGCGCCGCCCAGCACCTCCGCCGCAGCCCAGCGATCCGCCGCCCCCGCCCAGCGCGCATCCCGGCGCGCCAGCAGGCCCAGCGCCAGCGCCGCCGCCAGCACCGTCGAGCCCGCCGTCCAACGGGGCCCGAGGCGCTCGACCAGCGCCCCCAGCGCCAGCGCGCAGAGCACGGCCATCCCGGCCTCGGCGACGAAGAGGGTCTGCCGGTCGATGGTCCCCATGGGGTTGACCGCCACGGAGTAGGCGAGGTCGAGCGCCGTCACCGCGAGCACCGGCCACGCCGCGCGGCGACGCACCGCCACCAGCGCCCCCGCAAGGGAGAGCAGCACCAGCGGCGCGCCCAGGTCCTCGAGGAGGGTGTACCCGGCCGTGGAGAGGTCTTCCGGCAGGCGCCAGGGGACGAGGATGCGGCCCGCGAAGGTCGAGCGGATCGTGCGCGCCGTGAGGTGATCGACCCATCCCCGCAGGGTCTGCGGATCGCCCCAGTCGATGGGTCCATCCCTCCGCGAGGCGAGCGGGAGGTAGGCCACCACCAGCGCCCCGACGAGCGCCAGCGCCGCGACCGGAGCGAGGGAGCGGGCGCGCGCCGCCCAGGGGGCTCCTCGCCACGAGGGCCAGGCCGTGAGCGCCACCGCGAGCAGCGCCGCGGGCCTCGCGGTGACGTGCATGGCGAGCGAGAGCCCGAGCGCCAGCCCCGCGAGACGGCGACGCTGCGGGAGGGCCATACCCCCCTCGGTAAGCGCGAGGGCCGCGAGGGTGAGCAGCAGCGACCCGGCGTAGACCTCCATCGCCGTGGCCGCGCGCAGCACCGTCGAGGAGGCCATCAGCGCCGCGGAGCACAGGGCCGAGAGCGCGAGGCGCAGCGGCGGAGGGCCCGCGACGAGCCGGTGGGCGAGCTCCGCGGCGCACCCGCAGGCGAGGGCCATGAGGGCGCCGACGGCGAGGTTGGCGCGGAAGGCGACGTCGCCGATGGGGACGAGCATCGCGAGGCGCACCAGCAGCACGTCCACGGGGAAGCCCGTCGGGTGCGCGACGTCGAGAAGGAAGGAGGCGGCGGTGAGCTCCCCGGCGTCGCGGTAGGCGACGGAGGGAGCGGCGTGGAGGGTGAACCAGAGCGCCGCGGGCACGGCGCCGAGCGCGAAGGCCCGCAGGGGATCAGTCCAGGGCGCAGTGGGTGAGCACGAGGTTCACGTCGGCGTCGACGACCCGGCTGTCGCCGGTGGCGCGCATGCCGGTGCAGCGGGTGACCACGTGGAGCCCGTCGCTGACGGTGGTGGTGGTGTCGACGCAGGTGCCGGTGGCGCTGAAGGTCGAGTCGCCCACGACGAAGTTCGCGGTGGGGCTCTCCCGGGTGAGGCCCGTCGTCGGCACCGGGATGCTCAGGGTGAAGCGCTTGAACTCCGCCGCGCCGGGGCTCTCCCGGGCGATCTGCACCTCCCAGCGGTCGGCCACGCGGGCGCAGCTCCCGGTGAACCCGGAGCCTGCCTCCAGCGCCGTGACGCGGGCGAAGTCGAAGCCCATGCGGGTCGGGGTCTGGCCGGCGATCTGCGTGGTCAGCACCGCGGAGCCCTGCACGTTGAGCACGTCGCTCGCGCAGCCCGAGAGCAGCGCCAGGGCCCCGGCCAGGATCATCGGTTGGGGAAAGGTCTTCATGGGTATTGGGTCATCCTCTCCGCGAGCGCGACGCACGGGCCGGGCCAGCGCCCGACGCCATGCGATACCCCGCTTTGTAGCACCCTTCCCGGGGGGCGCGTGTGGGAGGGCGTTCGCGGGCAGGGGTGTCAACCACGGTGCACGCCCGGTCGACCCGGGCGCAGGGTCAGCGCCCCCGGAGCTGACGTCGCTTGAGGTCGAGCAGGTCGCGGCCCACCCGGTAGACGGTGCGCCACCCGGCGCTCTTGCTCTGGCCCGCCCGCCTCGGCACGCACTCGATGGTCACCACCGACGAGCGCACCCGGCGCTGCATCGCCCGGATGGGAAACTCGAAGTTCAGGAAGAAGGTGTCGGGCACCAGCTCCCTCGCGCTGAAGAGCTCGCGGCGGAAGAGGTACGGCCCGTCCGAGCGCATGGTCACCCCGTGCACCGCGCGGATCATCCCTCGCACCCCCGCGGAGAATACCTTGCGGAGTAATCCGTCGTCGCGGTCGCGGTAGACCGAGAACACCACGTCGCTGTCCGAGCGCTCGGCCTCGGCCAGCAGCACGTCGAGCTCCTCCGGGGGAATCTGCCCGTCGCAGGGGAGGAAGGTCACCCACGGCTGCGTGGCCGAGGCCACCCCGGCCTTGAGCGCCCCGCCGATGCCGCGGTTGGCGCCGAGCGAGAAGGCCGTCGCCCGGGGGTCGCCCGCCAGCACCTCGCGCGCCGCCGCCAGGGTGCCGTCGGTGCTCCCGTCGTCGACGAAGATCAGCTCGTGCTGCTCGCCCTTCGAGCGCAGCCAGGCGTGGATCTCCCGCAGCACCGTCGGCACGTTCTCCGCCTCGTGGAAGGCGAACACCACCACCGAGAAACCTTCGACCCTCACGGCCTCATCCTCAGCACCCGCGCCGGGACGCCCGCCACCACGGCGTAGTCCGGCACGTCCTCGGTCACCACCGCCCCGGCGCCCACCACCGCGCCCCGCCCGACGCGCACGCCCGGCAGGATCACGCTGTTCACCCCGAGGTCGCTGTCGTCTCCGATGACCACCGCGGCCATCTCCACCGGCGAGAAGAGCACCGGCACCTCGCGTCCCGCCTCGGCGTGCACCGAGGTGATGATCTTCACCCCCGGGCCGATGCCCACCCTCGCCCCGATGGTCAGGCCCCCGGCGCTGTGGAAGAAGCACTGCTGGCCGATCCAGGTCTGCTCGCCGATGACCATCTCGTTGCGGTAGTAGCCCTTCAAGATCGCCTGGTGGCCGACGTACACGTTGCGCCCGAGGGAGATGTTCTCCGGGTGGAAGACCATCACCCCGGGCTCGAAGACGCAGCCCTCGCCCAGCGCGCGAAACTGCGACGGCTCGAAGAGCCCCGTCCCGTGCGACCGGTGCCTTCGCTCGGTGCTCATGACGGCTCCAGCGCGGCTTCGCCCGCGTCGAGGCGACGGTCGAGCCCCGTCGCCAGGGCCATCACCCGCTCCCGGGGGAGCTTCGCCCCGGGGCCCTCCCGCTCCAGCAGGTCGAGCGTCTCCCTCGCCAGCAGCACCGGCAGCGCGGTGAACTCCACGAAGCCCCTCGGGGCGCCCGCCGCCTGGAGGGTGAGCACGTAGCGGATCGCGGCCGCGAGGTCGGAGCGGGCGAGCGACAGCACGGCGGCGCGGTCGGTGTCCGGCGGCAGGTAGGCCCGGCCGTCGCGGGCGTCGTCGTCGGCGTCCTTGAGGATGTTCACGAGCTGCAGGGCCTCGCCGAAGGAGCGGGCGCCGCCTCGCAGGGAGCTCTCCACCGCAGGGGCTCGGAGCGGGGGCGCGTCGTCGAGGAAGAGGTCCGTGAGCATCTCTCCCACGATCCCGGCGACCACGTAGCAGTAGTCCCGCAGGTCGCCCAGGGTCGCGAGGTGGAGCGAGCCGCGCTCGTCGCTGCGCTCGACGAAGCCCCGCATCCCCTCGGCGGTGCGCCTCGCGTGCAGCAGCACGATGCTCCTCGCCGAGGGGCTCAGCTCTCCGAGGGCGTCGAGCAGCGCCGGGGTGGCGGCCACCAGGTCGAGGTAGCCGTCGTGCTCGGTGGGGCGCCCTTCGGTCCAGCGGCGGCCCAGCTCGGCCGCGAGGGCGGGGGGTGCGACGGCCGGGTCGGCCAGCAGCGTGAGCAGGTCGGTGAGGGCCTCGGCGCGGCGGGCCCGGGGCCAGACCGCGGCGTCCTCGAAGGTGTCGGCCAGGCGGAAGAGCAGGTAGGCGAGCGTGACCGCGAGGCGGGTCGGCTCGGGCAGCCGAGGGATCGAGAGCGCGAAGGTGCGGCTCGTGCGCTCCAGCAGCCCCGGGAGGTCGATCATGGGCGGGAGGGGTCTTCCGTTTGGGCACCGCTTGTCAAGCGCCGCGGGCTCGTAGCTTCGTTGCCCTTTCAGGGAGCGCGGGCATAGTGACCCTCCATGGATTCGCTTGGAGAGCTTGTCGGACAGGTCACCCGTTACCACCCCGAGGCCGACGTCGGACTGCTGCGGAGGGCGTTCGAGTTCGGAGAGCGGCACCACGAGGGGCAGAAGCGCAAGTCGGGCGAGGCTTACTTCACCCACCCCATCGCGGTCGCGAAGATCATCACCGAGCTGCGGCTCGACTCCGCCTCGCTCTGCGCGGCGCTGCTGCACGACACCGTCGAGGACACCAAGGCCACCCTCGACGACGTGCGCAAGGAGTTCGGCGAGGAGGTGACCTTCCTGGTCGACGGCGTCACCAAGCTGTCGAAGTTCAACTTCACCTCGAAGGAAGACGCGCAGGCGGAGAACTTCCGCAAGATGCTGCTGCACATGGCGAGCGACATCCGCGTGCTGCTGGTGAAGCTCGCCGACCGCCTCGACAACATGCGCACGCTCGAGCACATGAAGCCCGAGGCGCAGGAGCGCATCGCGAGGGAGACCCTCGACATCTACGCCCCGCTCGCCAACCGGCTGGGCATCGCGTGGATGAAGTCCGAGCTCGAAGACCTGGGCTTCAAGCACACCAACCCCGACGGCTACAAGCTGGTCTCGGGCAAGGTCGCGGCGCTGGTGCAGCAGCGCGACGGGTACATCCACCGCACGCAGGCCCTGCTCTCCGAGCGCTTCGCCGAGGCGGGCTTCGCCGCGGAGGTGAGCGGGCGGGTGAAGCACCTGTACTCGATCTGGCGGAAGATGCAGCAGTCCAAGAGCGAGTTCGAGCAGGTGTGGGACGTCATCGCGTTTCGGGCGGTGGTGGAGTCCGCGGCCGACTGCTACGCGGTGCTGGGCGTGGTGCACTCGCTCTACACGCCCATCCCCGGGCGCTTCAAGGACTACATCGCGCTCCCCAAGCCCAACGGGTACCAGTCGCTGCACACCACGGTGCTGGGCCCCGACCGCGAGCGCATGGAGGTGCAGCTCCGCACCCGCGACATGCACCGCATCGCCGAGCAGGGCATCGCCGCGCACTGGAAGTACAAGGAGCGCCCGAAGAACGTCGCGGGCCACGCCATCGACCACAAGGACGCCCAGCGCTTCCACTGGCTGCGCCAGCTCATGGAGTGGCAGCAGGAGCTGAAAGACCCGCAGGAGTTTCTCGAGAGCGTGAAGGTCGACCTCTTCCAGGACGAGGTCTACGTCTTCACGCCGCGCGGGGAGATCAAGGTGTTTCCCCGCACCGCGACGCCCGTCGACTTCGCCTTCGCGGTGCACTCCAACGTCGGCAACAAGTGCACCGGCGCGCGGGTCAACGGGCAGATCGTGCCGCTGCGCTACCAGCTCCGATCGGGCGACGTGGTGGAGATCCTCACGGACCCCAACCGCCACCCCAACAAGGACTGGCTGGAGTTCACGGTCACCTCGCGGGCGCGCAGCAAGATCCGCAGCTACCTGCGCAACGAGCAGCGCGAGTCGGCGCTGAAGCTGGGGCGCGACCTGCTGGAGCGGGCGCTTCACGCCGCGGGGCTGAGCTTCGCCAAGGTGCTCAAGACCAACGCCCTCGGTCGGGCCCTGGAGGACGCCAAGCTGCAGAGCGTCGACGAGCTGATCATCCAGGTGGGCTACGGGCGCTACAGCGCCGACGCGGTGGTGCGCAGCCTGGTTCCGCCGGAGAGCAAGGCGCCGTCGGACATCAAGCAGGGGACCATGGAGCGCGTGATGCGCAAGGTCACCGGGCGCGACTCCAACGGCATCCTGGTCGACGGCGAGAACAACATCCTGGTGCGCTTCGCCAAGTGCTGTTCTCCGCTGCCTGGCGACCAGATCGTCGGGTACATCAGCCGCGGCCGTGGCATCTCGGTGCACCGCCGCACCTGCACCAAGGGCCTCGACATCGACCCCGAGCGCCGCGTCGCGGTGAGCTGGGACGAGGGCGCGAAGATGTCCCGCCCGGTGTGCCTGCGGGTCATCACCGCCAACCGCCCGGGGCTCCTCGCGGAGGTGGGCAACACCTTCTCCAAGTGCGGCGTCAACATCGAGGAGGCCAACTGCCGCGCCGCCGAGGAGGAGCGCGCGGTCAACCTCTTCACCTTCACCATCACCGACCTCGGCTCGCTCAAGGGCGTGATGCGCGCCCTGCAGAAGGTGAAGGGGGTCCTCTCCGTCGAGCGCATCTGAGCGATAGCATCGCCGCCGCGATGACCCTCCGCCCCCTGTGCCTCCCCTTCGCGTGCGCGGCGCTCTGCTGGGGCTGCGCAGACGAGCCCCGCCCCCTCGTCCGCGCCGACGCGGGCGCCCGCGCCGACGTGGAGAGCCGCATCGACGCCCCTCCCCCGGACGCTCCGTCGCGCTGCGCCGCCGGGGTGATCTACTGCCAGGGCGACACGCAGTACACCTGCGACGCCGAGGGCAACGTGGTCGACCGCCGCGCCTGCGCCGCCCCCACCACCCTCTGCGTGCAGGGCCGTGGCTGCCTCGCCTGCAACCCTGGATCGTCGCGCTGCGACCCGTCCATGCCTCGGCGGGCGCAGCGCTGCCTCGCCGACGGATCGGGCTACACCGAAGGCACCCTCTGCGACGCCGAGGGCCAGACGTGCAACGCCGGGGCGTGCGTCGACCGCTGCTCCGACAGCGCCCTGGGCAACTCGTACCTGGGCTGCGACTACTGGCCCACGGTGACGCCCAACGCGGGGCTCAACCCGGTGTTCGAGTACGCGGTGGTGCTCACCAACCCGCAGGCCTACCCCGTGCGCGCGACCATCACCGGAGGCTCGCTCGACGCGCCTCGCACCGTGGAGATGGCACCCGGCGCGGTGGAGACGGTGATCCTCCCGTGGGTGGTCGACCTGGTGCAGCTCAACCCGCGCTGCATCCAGATCGGCGAGGCCTGCATCCCCTGGAACGCCGCCGTCTCCACCCTCCGCCGCGGCGGCGCGTACCACGTGCACGCCAACGGCCCCATCACGGCCTACCAGTTCAACCCGCTGACCTTCTCCCGCAACGGCGTCTTCTCGTACACCAACGACGCCTCGCTGCTGCTCCCGCAGGGCGTGCTCACGCAGCGCTACACGGTCGTCACCTGGCCCAACTTCCCCCACTCGCCCGGCGGCAAGAACCCGATGACGTACTACTTCGGCGGCTTCGCCTCGGTGGTCGGCGTCACCGGCGAGACCACCACCGTCACCGTGCGCGCGTCGAGCGCCATCCGCGCCGGCACGGGCGTCGCTGCGTTGAACGCCGGCGAGACCCGCACCTTCACGCTGAGCCCCGGAGACGTGCTCCAGCTCGTGGGCGAGGGCCGCGGGGACATCACCGGGACCACCATCGAGGCGAGCGAGCGCGTGGCGGTCTTCGTGGGCCACGACTGCACCAACGTCCCCCTCGACAACCCCGCGTGCGACCACCTGGAGGAGCAGCTCCTGCCCAACGAGACCTGGGGTCGCGAGTACGTCGTCTCGGCGCTGCGCGACCGCGGCGCCACCACCGCCTCGCCGGTGCGCATCGTGTCGCGCGTCGACGGCAACACGCTCACCTTCGATCCTCCGGAGGTGCACGCCGAGGTCACCCTGGGGGCGGGCCAGGTGCTCGACCTCAGCACCTCGCGGCACTTCGTGGTGCGCGGCACCGGGGCGTTCCTCCCGGTGCAGTTCATGAGCGGCCAGGGCTACGACCGGCGGCTCGCGGGCGACCCCGCGATGGTGATGGAGGTGCCGGTGGAGCAATACCGGACCTCGTATGATTTCACCGTGCCCGCGTCGTATGTCTCCAACTTCATCAACGTGGTGACCACCGCGGGCGGGGCCCTGGAGATGGACGGCCAGGCGCTGCGGGGTTCGTCCTCCGACGTGGGGGGATACACCGTGTACACGCTGCCCATCGCGCCGGGCGACCACCACCTGCAGAGCCCCGGCGGCCAGGGCATCGGTCTCAAGGTCTACGGCGTCGCGCCGTACACCTCGTACATGTACCCGGGCGGGCTCGACCTGCGGCGCATCACGCCGGGGTGACGCCCGCTCCGGGGGGGGCGTCACGTCCCTGGGGGCCACCACGAGCCGACGTCCACCGCCGCGTCGGCGAAGGGCGCGATGCGGGCGTCCTTCTCCTCGCTGTACACTCCCACTTCGAGCCACTGTCCCTCCTGCAGCCGGTGGACCGTGAGCACCAGCGCCTCGAGGTCGACGAGCCACATCCACGCCACGCCCACCCGCGCGTAGTAGGGGCTCTTGACCAGCCGGTTGTACCGGCGCGTCGTCGGCGAGAGCACCTCGCACACCCAGTCGGGCACCACCGTGATCGCCGCGTCGAGCGGGAGTTCAGGCAGTCGCTCGCGACGCCACCCCGCGACGTCAGGCGAGATCTCTGGCGCGCCCGGCAACTCCACCCCCGGCTCCGGCAAGATCCACCATCCGCCTGGTCCGCCTCGCCCGCGCTGGTAGGGCGGCTGGTAGTCCGCCTGGATGGCGCCCGCGACGCTCTGGTGGCGCCCGCGGGGCCGGGTCATCGCGTACAGCACCCCTTCGATGAGCTCGCCCTTCAGGTGAGCGGGCAGCGCCGCCAGGTCGGCGAGCGTGGCCGGGGCAACATTCCGCACGGCGCCAGTCATGCGCCGACGGTATCACGACGGAGCCCTCTGCCCTCCGGCGCATCACGCCGGGGTGACGCCCCTCGGCGGGGGCGTCCATGCGTGGGGCCATGACGCCCTCGCTGCGCTCGGGCACGACCGCTGAGCATCGACAAGGCCCGCTCTCCCGTTGTGTACGGGCTGGTGAAGGATTGAGGGGACCGGTGCGGTTTCTGTATTCCCTCCGTGCGCAGGTCACTCTGGGGCGGGGGCGGGGTGCTCGGGTCGTGTCGTCGGCGTACCGAAACCGGAACGCTCGTTGTGCGGGCGCCGGTGAAGGGTCATCGACGGCCGTGCAGGGCTTGTACGGGGGTAGTTGAGGGAGCTGGGAGGCGAATACGCCGTCCGACCGGGCAATGATGATCAGGCGGGGAGCGGCTTGGGCTCGACGGGCGGCGCGTCGGCTTCGCCCTCGCTCTGGGCGGCGTCGGCGCTGCGGAAGAACACCTCCGGCCACGAGCGGCCGAGGTTCTGCGCCGCGGCGATCTTGATGAGCTCGGCGTGGGTGGTGGTGCGCAGGCGGTTGACGCCTTCCTTCCACTCGACGATGTCGTTGCCCACCGTGGCCGCCTCGCCCCGGGCCTTCGCTCGCGCGGCGAGCGCGGCGATGGTCGACTTCGCAGCCGCGAGGAGCGGCGCGGCGAAGGCCCGCAGCGTGGAGCCCTCGGGGAGCTTCTCCAGCTCCGGCACGATCACGTCGCGGGTGCGCTCGCACTGCTTGCGGAGCGCGGAGCGCACGAACTCCGACGGCGCCGTCGGGAAATACCGCCGGAAGGCCGGGCTCTTGCGGTCCTGATTGGCTTCGACGAGCGCCTGACCGCCGAAGCGGATGGTGATGCGGTCGAGGCCACCATCGAGCACGGCGACGAGCGCGTCGGCGCGGGTGATGGATCGTCGCGTGGCGCGCTGCCGCTGGAAGATGTCGGGCCACGCGGCGATCTCCTCCTCGAAGGCCGGGGCGAGTTCGGCCCCGAGGGGATCGGCGTGCAGCGCCGCCTCGGTGAATTCCAGCTCGTCGAGAAAGGTGAGGAGCGAACCGCTGATGGGGATCTGCTTCATGAAACGACAGCGCCTCCGGGGGGTACGTCGGACGAGGAGGGCCCAGATCCTATCAGAGCCGAGCGCGGCCCGGATGGGCGATATTTCGATGCGGGCGTTGATGTCCGGCGACATGGCGCGCGTGGCGAGAAGAGCTGATACGGACGAGTAGAAGCTTGACGCCGCCCCCCCCCCCTCGTGCGATTCCTCCGCTGGAATAGCCCCATATCGGTCGGGGCCATCGAGGAGGCAGCGATGATTGGAATGAGACGGAACCGCATATCTGCGCGTATCAGTGGCTTGTCGTTACTCGACGCGAGTATGGGGGTCTGGATGGCCGCGGGTCTGGCGCTCACGGGCTGCCAGCGTGTGACCAACGCCCACCAGGAGCAGGAGACGGGCGACAGTGGGGTCATCGCAGCCGACGGGCAGTATCGGCTGGAGGGCATGCTGGCAACGCAGGGTGTCGTCGAGGTTCGACAACTGCCGCAGTATCCCGCACCGCCATCAGGGTCGAGCACACTGTTGGGAACGGCCTATTCGGATAACGCGAGTCCACCCATGTGGGGCTCGACCGTTTCTATCGCGGAATCAAGCTGGCTCCCATTCCCCGGAGGGCGGCAGGTGGCCTGGCTCCAGTTCACGCAGGTCGCGAATGGTCCGATGGGATCGACCACGCCCGTTAGTCCGGCGCAAGTGCTTGAAGTCCTTCCCTTTCACTCATCCGCCTGCGAGAGCGCACGCGGGGCTCTGTGGGATGAGCATCACCTCTACGGAGCGGAGAACGTCGGTGACGCCGGCTCGACCGCCCCTATCTTCAGCCGCGCCACGGCGCTGGACACCTGGTGCTTCGCGCGAAGAGGACCGTTGGCGCTGCTGCGGGACGGGCCCGATCCGAAGACCGGCGTCTGCCATCGCGACAAGTACTTCCGGCAGCGGCTCTTCACCGAACCCTTCGTCGACCCAATCTACATTGATCACATCACGCCGGTCGGCCTTGCAGCGTCGGGCGACGTGAAGGGTCGGCACCACGTCGCCTGGTCGACCGGAGGCTTCACGGACCGGACGAACCTGACAGCGGAGTTCCCGATCACCGCGCCTGCAGGTGGCCGGATCATCGCAGTCCGCAAGCAACGATACAGTGAATGCAGCTGTCAACTGGATGGAGTCCCAGCAGTCGACGAGAGCTATGCAATCGATGTCGAATATGACTGCGGCAAGGTCTACCGCTTTGATCACCTCAGCCGTCTGGAGGACGAGACTCTGCGCGCGGCGGCCGACCTCGCCTGGCGGAACGCCTTTGAGGCGCTGACCACTTGTCCTGGTGGGGCGATGCCTCAGAGCGGCTCGATGTTCGAGTGCACTACCGCGCCAGGTCGGCACTGCGTCGTCGATGCCGACTGCCCTGGTTCTGTCGCCGGCCGATGCCACTCGGGGCAGATGACCAGATGCTGGCAGGCAGACTGCAATGAGCCAGTCGTCACCTTTGGTGGATTCACCGACGTCAGCGCGATGAACATGACCGTGAGCGCCGGTGATGTCGTGGGTTACGACCAGCGTCGAAACCGGAAGGAGTTCGCTGCATCTCAACCCTTCAACATTTGCGCCGGGACGCTCCCCGCGATGGATCTGGTGACCGAGGACGACCGCGCAGACCTCGCGCGAACCGGTTATGTCTATTCCCCGACGACGACCTTCTCCTGGGTCAATCCTTCCCGTTATGAGAGTTCGGTCATCGGTGCCTACGCACCGTTTCGCCATGCCTCCTGCCCATTGCGACAGTACGTCCGTCCCGACGGGACGATGCCTGACTTCGGCAACACCTATCTCTCGCGGGTTCAACTGGGCATGAGCATGGTCGATGCCTGCGTCCTCATCCAGGATCGTCCCGATCGGATCGCAGGACAGTGGTGGTCCGACCTCACGGACCAGCCCACGGGCCGCATCGCTTTCAGCGAAGATGCCATCACCGGCGTCATCTCCATCTCCTCTTTCGTGAACGGTCAGGAGCCGTTGACGCTCACCCTGACCATGAGCCAGCAGAACTGCAACAACGTCGTGATGCCGCGCCCCAGCACGGTCAGCACTGCATCGGTGGCGTCGGAGTGGCCTGCGACGGGCGGTGTCCCGGTCCAGCTTACAGAGGCTGCGTGCTATGACAGCCGCAATGGCACCTGCACACCAGCCGGGCGCTTCATTCGCGTGTATCGCACGACCGATCCATGGCAGATCAACCTGCAGCTTGGCCCCGGCAACTGCGCGACGACGTCCTCTGCCCCCATCGTACCGATGTACCGTTGAGGTCAGCACGATGCTCCGCCCGCTCCTGATCGTGCTGCCCTTCCTGCTCGCCTCGGGCTGCGGCAGCACGGTCACGATCGCTCCTGCGGACGCCGGAGCGGATCACCCACCGGCCGTAGACGTGGTCGATGAGACCCCAGCCGATGTCACGTTGGACATCCCCACGGCGGACGTCGGACCTGACGTGCCACCTCCCCAGCCATGCTCGCTGTCGACCTGCGCGCGTGGTTGGCTCGTCTCGCTCGACGGCGTCACACGCTGCGAGCCCGGTGGGGAGCAGACCCCGGTCGGCACCCCCTGCGAAGAGGGCCGCTTCTGCGACGGCCGCGGCGGCTGCACGCTCGCTCAACGGAGCTGCCCCGACCCTACCGAGCTCGGCTGCGGCGTTCAGGCGCTGCCCGCGGGCCAGTTCGAGATGGGGCGAGGCTCCGAACCGGGCGGCCTCGCCGAGGGGGCGCGGTACCGCACCCAGGTGTCGCTCCGTCCGTTCCGACTCGACATATACGAAGTGACATGGCGACGCTTCCAGCGGTGGGTGGCCGCAGATCGCCCGACGCCGGATGTGATCCGCTATCCGCGAGGCGAGATTCCCTTCAACCGCCTGGCGGCGCTCGATCAGACCTGCTGGGGGCCGGCGCCGGTTAGCGACCTGGAGGCGGCGTGTGGCAATTACTGGATGGCCCAGGCCTTCTGCGCGTGGGATGGAGGTCGTCTACCGACTGAAGCAGAGTGGGAGTACGCCGCAGTGGGCGTCCAGGACGGTCGCCCGACCCCGCGGCTGTACCCCTGGGGGGATCAAGATCCGAGCGACGACTGCACCCTTGCCGACTGGTCCGCTCGCACCATGCGCGGCCCGGCTCCGCAGCCGTCCTGCGAGCCGGAGTTGTACTGGCGACCCGTGGGACGGGTGCGGCCTTATGGAGGAATCCATGACATGGCGGGAGGTCGATCCGAATGGATGGCAGACCTTTTCCCTTACAGGGACATCTGGGTTTGCCCGCTAGCACCGATGGAAGGGAGTGATCCGCGCGTCGATCCGTTGTGTGTCAACCTTGATCCCAGAAATGCGATGATTCACGGCGGCGATCGAGTGGCAGAGCTTTTCCCGTCAATGAAAAGCGCCTCAAGGTATAGTGCCGTGCCGAATCTCACCACGACAGGCTTCCGCTGCGCCCGCTCCGATTGAGGTCATGAGACGCGCCCTCTTCACATGGGCCACGGCCTTCGCCGTCGGATGCGCCGAGGTGGCCGCGCCGCCGATCCCGGATGCCGGCGCTCCGTCCGATTCCGACGCCGCGGATGCCGGGAGTGTCCCTCCAGACGTGGCCTGGGATGACGCCCAGGATGTCGTCGATCTCGGCTCCCCTCGATCGCTCTGCGAGGTAGACGGCGGCGTCGCCCCGGTCGGCACTCCCTGCGAAGAGGGCCGCTTCTGCGACGGCCGCGGCGGCTGCACGCTCCTCCAGCGGAGCTGCCCCGACCCTACCGAGCTCGGCTGCGGCGTACACGCGCTGCCCGCGGGACGCTTCGAGATGGGCCGCGGGACCCAGGACGGAGGGATCGCACCGGGAGCAGTGGCCCGCACCACGGTGGTGCTCAGCCCCTTCGCGCTCGATGTCTACGAGGTGACCCGACGCCGTTTCCGGCGGTGGGTGGCCGCCGGTCGGCCAGTGCCCACAGAGATCGTCTACCGGCGAGGAAGCATTCCCTTTGACCGCCTGGCCTCCTTGAACGAGGAGCCGGGCTTCTGGATCGAGATGAGCGGCGGCGCGCCTTCGGTCAGCGACCTGGAGGCGGTCTTCGCCAACTACTGGTCGGCGCAGGCGTTCTGCGCCTGGGATGGAGGCCGTCTGCCGACCGAAGCAGAGTGGGAGTACGCCGCCGTGGGCGTGCAGGACGGACGTCCCTACCCCCGACTCTATCCCTGGGGAGACGAGGATCCCTCGAACGACTGCGCCCTGGCCGACTGGTTTCCGATCAACCGGACCGCGCCCGGTGTCCCCCCGATGCCCCCGGAGGCCTGTCAGGGCGATCGCTGGTTTCGTCCGGTGGGCCAGATGAGGGCCCATGGCGGTCTCTACGACCAGGCCGGCGGGGTCGACGAGTGGACCGCGGACCTCTTCCTGGAAGATCGCAGCGCCTGCCCGGGGGCGCCCATGAGCGGGTCACTGATCCGCGTGGACCCGATCTGCATCAACCGAGGTCCTTTGGGCGCGATGGTCCATGGCGGGCAACGCGGCGGATCCACCACCGCCGTCTCGCTGCGCTCGGCGACCCGTGGGATTGGTCGGTTACCCTACGGCTTCCGCTGCGCCCGGGACCCTGGCGAACTCCCGTAGAAGCCCAGCCCTCGACCTGCGGCGCATCACGCCGGGGTGACGCCCGCTCCGGTGCGCGCGCTCACAGCCGCAGGTCGAAGCTCGCGGTCGCGACGACCTCGCCGTTGACGCGCAGGTCCACGCCGTGGCGGCCGGCGTAGTAGCGCCGCGTGGTGATGAGCCGCATCGGGTGGCCCTTGCTGAGCGCGCGCTCCTCGTGGGGCCCGAGCTCCAGCACCCAGCCCTTGAACACCTTGGGCGTGGTCTCGCCGCTCGCCTTCACGTGGTGCACGGCGTAGTCGATGGCCAGCTTCTGCGGGCGCGGCGAGCCCGAGCGCAGCGTCACCTCGAGGCGCAGGCTCTCGCCCACCGACACGCGCCGCGGCGAGACGGCGAGCGAGGCCTCGCCCGCCAGGCGACTACCCAGGCCCCACGCCGCCAGGGTGTCTGCGTGGCCCTGCTTGATGAGCGTGCGGCTCGCGTGCTTGAGCAGCGCCCGCCGCTCGGCCGACGCGCCCGGCAGGTGGGCTCCGAGCCATTGCGAGACGAGGGCCGGGTGGTCCTTCGCGATGTCGTTGAGGTGGTTGGCGACGCTGCGGCGGACGTACTCGCTCGGGTCGTCCTGTAGCGCCCGCAGCAGCGGCAGCGTGGGCGACGGGTCGCGGATGAGCCCCTTCAGCTGCATGCCCCAGGGCAGGCGCGGCCGGCTGCCCTCGCTCACCAGCCGGCGCACGTGCTCGCTCGGGTCGTCGGCCCAGCGGGCGAGCGTGTCCCAGCAGAGCTGCGGGTGCGCCAGGATGAAGGGACGTATCGCCCACTCCGCGGTGAAGCGCTGGGTGATGGCGTGCAGTGTGGTCAGCGCGCGCGCCGGGCGGGCGATGCCGCGGCGCGCGACGAACTCCCCGACGGGCCAGAGCGACCAGCCCCGCAGGCCGAGCGCGCCGGTCTCATCGTCGAGCGGCGCGAGGCTCGCTTCGAGCACCGCCGCGGCGTGATCGAAGTCCGGCGGCAGCGTGGCCTCGAGGGCGTCGGCGATGTGCATCGCGCGGGCCTTCAACTCCAGCGCGTCGAGCCCGGCGAGCGAGCGGCGCTCGAAGTCACGGGCGTCGAAGTCCGCCCACGCCCGGCGCAGGTGGCCTGCGGCGGTGCGGACGACGGCGGCGTTGAGGAAGGTCTTGAAGGGCTCGGCCACGGGCCGCGATGCTCCAGCCCTACGCGCGCCCCATCCGCACCAGCTTTCCGGGCCTCGCGTCGGTCATCCGGTCGCCCTCCACGATCACCTCGCCCGCGACCAGCGTCGCGCGGTAGCCCGTCGCGTCCTGCACCAGGCGCTTGCCGCCCGCCGGGAGGTCGGCCGCCATGTGAGGGCGGTGCAGCGCCAGCTTCGCCAGGTCGATCACGTTGAGGTCGGCCCGCTGCCCGACCTCCACCGTCCCGCGGTCGCGCAGCCCGATGAAGCGCGCGGTGTCGTGGGCGAGCTTCTTCACCAGCGCCTCGATGGCGATGCGGCCCTCCGCCCGGTCGCGCGCCCAGTGCATCAGCGCGAAGGTGGCGTAGGAGGCGTCGCAGACCGTCCCGACGTGGGCGCCGCCGTCGCTCAGGCCCACCAGCGAGAGCGGGTGGCCGAGCATCGCGCGCACGTTGTCGAGGGAGAACTCCGTGTAGTTGTAGAGCGGGAAATACAGCAGCTCGTGGCCCTCGTGCGCGAGCAGCGCGTCGTAGACGACCTCCAGCGTGGGGCGCCCGGAGGCCTGCGCCTCGGCGTAGAGCGACTGCTCCAGCGTGGGCTCGTAGTCGGGGCGCGTCCCCAGCCGGAAGAGCCGCATCGCCACCATCTCGATGCGAGCGAGCAGCAGGTCGGCCAGCGGAGGAATCTTGCTGCCGTCCCCGGCAACCTTCTCTGAAGTCTCGGTGAGCAGCCGGGCCTTGAAGGCCGGGTCGCTCATCGCCGCCACGCGCTCGGCCAGCGACAGGTGCGCGATGGCCTTGTAGCTGGGGAAGCCCATGAAGGGGTGGAAGGTCGCCTCGAGGCCCAGCAGCACGCCGAGCGCCCTCGGCGCCACCTGCACCCGCATCGGGACGCCGCGCGCCGTCGCCCGCTCCACCCGCGCGAGGATGCGCCGCCACTGGTCGGGCTCCATGTCGCGCTGCATCAGCGAGATCGACAGCGGGTGGCCACCAGCGCCCTCGGCCATGCGCTCGAGCACGTCGAACTCCGCGTCGAAGCGCTCGGGGCCCTTCGGCATGTCGAAGTCGCTCACGGCCTGGAGCACGCCGTGGGAGAGCCCCTCGAAGGCCTTCGCGATGCCCGCGAGCTCGCGCGCCTCGGACTCCGACGCGGGCGTCGCCTCGCCGGTCACCGAGACGTGGTTGTCCGACCGCCCGGTGGAGAAGCCCGCCGCCCCGGCGAGCAGGGCCTCGCGCACGATGGCGCGCATCTGGTCGATGTCCTCGTCCGTCGCCACGCCGTGGGCCACCGCGCGGTCGCCCATCACGAACACCCGCAGTGCGTCGTGCGGAACCTGCGCCAGCACGTCGATGCTCCTCGGCTTCGCGGCGATGGCGTCGAGGTACTGCGGGAAGCTCTCCCAGCTCCACTGGAGGCCCTCGGCGAGTGCCGAGCCGGGGATGTCCTCGACGCCCTCCATCAGCGCGATGAGCCGCGCCCGGTCGCGCTCGTGCACCGGCGCGAAGCCCACCCCGCAGTTGCCCATCACGCAGGTGGTGACCCCGTGCGAGGCCGAGGGAGAGAGCGTCTCGTCCCAGGAGACCTGCCCGTCGTAGTGGCAATGGATGTCGACGAAGCCCGGCGTGACGATCGCCCCGTTGGCGTCGATGGTGCGCGCCGCGGCGCCGGGGCAGTCGCCGACGGCCACGATGCGCCCGTCGCGCACGGCCACGTCGGCGAGGCGCTGGGGAGCGCCGGTGCCGTCCACGAGGGTTCCGCCGGTGATCTTGAGGTCGTAATCCATACCCGCAGGAGTACACGAGAGTGGGCCGCGGGAGCCACACTCCCCCTGCGGCGGGCCTACGGGTGCCGTCGCGCCGGGGGGCGCGTAAACTCCCGGCACCAGCGGATCAGCGTGCGCGCCGTGTGGTCGAGGTCGTCGATGTGGGGGCAGTGCCCGATGCCGCGGTGGAGCTCGACGCGCCCGCCTGGGGGGAGGTTGTCCATGAAGAAGCGCTTGCCGCTCGACGGGAGCACCCGCTCCTCCTCGCCCCACATCACCCGCAGGGGCATCGTGAGCGCGCGGAGGTCCTCCGGACGGAGACAGTCCGCGGTGCTCATCCCGTCGAGAATCGAGCGGATCGCCGGCCGCGAGAAGCCCTGGCGGATGCCCCAGGCGTAGAGCCTTCGCATGACGCCGGGGTGGACCATCGCCCGGTCGACGAAGGCCAGCGCGTCGCCGTCGGAGCGCACGTTGAAGAGTTCCTTGAGGGCGACCATCTCCTGGGCGGTCATGGGGGCGCCGCCCGGGGAGAGCAGCGCGAGCCCGAGCACCCGCTCCGGCCGGTCGAGCGCGTAGCGCACGGCGAAGGCCCCGCCGAGGGAGTTGCCCACCAGCACACAGGGACCGTCAAGGCTCTGGTCGAGCGCGTCGCGAAGGCCGAGGTAGAGGTTGCCGAGGTCGAGGGCGACGGGCGAGTCGCTGAAGCCGTGGGCAGGGAGGTCGGGGGCCACCACCCGCCGCACCGCCCGGCGCAGCTCCTCCAGCAGCGGGCCGTAGTGGGCTCCCGCCGCGGTGAAGCCGTGCAGCAGCACCACCGTGGGGAGCGGCCCCTCGCCGCGGGCCTCGATGAGGTGGACGCGCCCGTAGGGGGTCTCGACGTGCCGCCCGCGCCAGCCCCGGACTCGGAGGTTGAGGAGCGAGGCGTGCTCGGTGAGGGCGGCCATGTGACTGGAGGGGTTAGCCGTTCGGGGCTCCTGGCGCCAGTAGAGAGGCTCGGCGAGGCGATCCGTCGCGCCACTCGGAGGATGAGCCCCTTGAAGAAGCACCAAACGCCCCTACGCCGCTGGCTGCGCGGAACGTCCGAGGAGCAGCACTGGGGCCTCGACCCTCAGCAGTTCGACGAGCGCAGCGTCGCCGACACCATCGCCTCGCTCTCGGGCCCGGTCTTCGGGCCGAGGGGGTGGTTTCGCGTCGACGTGAAGGGCGCCGAGCGCATCCCCCCGGCCCCGGTGATGCTGGTGTCCAACCACTCGGGCGGAACCATCATCCCCGACGTCTGGGGCTTCATGTGGTTCTGGTACCGGCACTTCGGCACCACCCGGCCGCTCCACCCTTCGGGCCACGAGCTCATCTTCGCCAACCAGCGCCTTGGCCGCTGGTTCGCCCGCCGCGGCGTGCTGCACGCCAACCCTGCCCTCGCCCGCGAGGTGCTCACCCGCTGGAAGCGCGACCTGATGGTGATGCCCGGCGGCGACCGCGACACCTGGCGCCCGTACTCCCGGCGCTACCAGGTCGAGTTCGCCGGGCGCACGGGCTACGCGCGCCTCGCGCTGCAGGCCCGGGTGCCCATCGTCCCGGTGGCCCACGCGGGCGCCCACGAGACCCTGCGGGTGCTCACCGACGGCTACCGCTTCGCCCGCGCCGTGGGGCTGCAGCGCTTCGCCCGGGCCGAGGTGTTCCCGGTGCACCTGTCGCTGCCGTGGGGCCTGGCCATCGGGCCGTGGCCGCACATTCCGCCGCCCACCACCCTGCGCTACCGCTTCGGCGAGCCCATCCCGGTGCCCGACGACCTCCGCGAGGGCGATGAGGTCACCGAGGAGAGGGTGCTGGAGCACGACGCCCGGGTGCGCGCCGCCGTGCAGTCGCTGCTCGACGGGCTGCGCGACGAGGCTTGAACCGCCGTCAGAAGGTCAGCATGAACCGTCGCGAGCACCCCGAGGCGAGGGAGGCCGCGCGAGACATACGCGGGGTATTTCGAGCGCGGCCGACCGCTGCATCGGGGGGCGCAGCAGGTTCATGCTGACCTTCTCAGCGCATCTCGGCGTGGGCCACGATGCGGGCGCACTCTTGCGGAGGCAGGTCGGAGGCGATGGCGTAGCCGATGCCCTGCTGCTCGGTGAAGGTCACCGTGTAGCCGTGGGCCGAGGTCGTGTAGACCGGCCGCCCGTGCACCACCGCGGTGGTCTCCGCGAAGCGAGGCATCCGGGCGTTGTCGAACATGAACACCGTCATGCGCCGGCCGTCGACGTCGTAGGTGAGCGCCGCGGCCATCTGGTTCTGCACGTTGGAGATGCGCGCCCCCACGAGCCGAGCGGTCATCCCCCGAAACAGCACCGGCCGCACCGGGATGTCCATCTTCCCCCGGAACCACTGGGTCACCGCGGCCGGGTCGCTGTTGGACACCTCCACCGGCAGCTCACGGGCGTGGCGCTCGGCGATGTCCTCCACCACCGGCAGCATCCCCGCGGTGGTCATCGTCGTCGGAGCGCCCGAGCGCGCCTTGAGGCCGTTGGCAAGCACCACCCCCGCCAGCGCCGCTCCGGCCAGCGCGAAGTTTCTCGCGTGCTTCTTGCGCGCCGCCGCGCTGCGGTCGGCCTCCTGATCGCGCTCGCAGGCGTCGAGCGCCGCCGTGATGCGGAAGCGCAGCGCCGTGGGCGCGCAGTCCTCGCGGAGCGCCCCGAGGCCCCGCTTCAACTTGCGGATCATGTCCGCCTCGGCCCGGCAGCAGGCGCAGCCGGCCAGGTGATCTTCGACGAGCAGGGCCGCGCTCGGATCGAGCTCGCCGTCGATCCATGCGTCGGTCCACCGCGTCGCCTGCTCGCAGCTTACGGTCATCCGTCTATGCCTCCTTGCGGCGGCGGAAGCTGTTCATCTCCAACACCCTCGCCCCGTCCTGTTCGGTGCTCGTGGCGGCCTGCTCGGGCACGATGCCGAGCTTCTGGGCGACCGCGCGACGAGCCCGATGGAGCCGGGACATCACCGTCCCCATGGGGCAATTCATCGCCTCTGCGACCTCGCGGTACGTCAGGCCTTCCACGTCGACCAGAACCAGCACCTGGCGGAAATCTTCCGGCAGGTCTTTCAAGGCCTCGGCCACGGAGCGCTCGAGCAGGGGGCGCTCGGCCACGCGCTCGGGCTCTCGCTGGGCGTTCATCGAAGCGGCGCCGATCCAGCCGTCGGAGACCGGGTCGACGGTCGCCATCGCGTGGACGTTGCCCTCCAGGGTGTTGCGCCGGTGCTTCGAGTAGAAGACGTTGGTGACGATCTTGAGCAGCCAGGCCCGGATGTTGGTGCCCCGCTCGTAGCTGTCGAAGAAGCGCCACGCCTTGATGACCGCGTCCTGCACCAGGTCGTCGGCGTCGCTCGGGCTGCGGGTGAACTGCGTGGCCGTGCGGTGCATGGCATCGAGGTGCGGGAGCACCTCGGCCTCGAAGATCTGTCGTCGTTGCGTCGGGTCCATCATGTTCCTCGGGACGGATAGAGAAGCACGGTGGACAACCCTGGCAAGGGGTCGATCTATTCCTCAGGGCTCCCGATCAGCCTCGGGGGCCCGCTCCGACGCTTTGGCCTCGAGGGCCTCGACGCGCTGGTTGAGCCGCCGAACCTCCGCCTGGAGCGCCTCGATCTGGGCCATCGGGTTGATGCCCTCCCAGAACGACTTCATCTGATGGTCGACCCGGTGCTGCCACTGGTCGATGGCCTCTCTCGACTGCTCGACGAACTTCTCCACCCGACCGGGCTCGGCCACGGTCGCCGCCGGCGCGGGGGGCTCAGGGGCGGTCACGGGCTCGGGCTCCGTGGGCTCGGGTTCGGGCTCCGCGGGCGCGGCCTCGCCGCGGGCGATGAGCTTGCCCATCGGGGTGTCGCGCACCGCCGAGAGGATGCGCTCGCTCGACGAGTGCAAGAGCTCCTTCAAGGCCCCCAGCGGCAGCCGGCTCTGCTTGCGCTCCTCCTCGTAGAGGATCTGCGCGAGCGTCATCCGGGTGAGGTCTTCCTTGGTGGTGTTGTCGATGATCCGGACGTCCTCGCCCTGGCGGACATACTCCGCGATCTGCGGCAGCGTGACGTAGCGGCTCTCGACCGTGTCGTAGAGCTTGCGGTTGCTGTAGCGCTTCACCACCCGGGCGGTCTGGGGTCCCGCCGACTGTCCGCCGTCCGTCGCCACTTTAGAGGATTCCTCCATCATACTGAACAGTGCCGAGAGCCTCGCAGGGCACCCGATGGCGTGAGTGCCGCACTCCCCCCGCGCAGGTCAAGCGCCGGGAGCGTCGTTACCGTTCCTGGGGCCTGTTGCCACCGACGTCCATGGCCCAGGGAAGACGTCGGCCGGGGACAACATCGTTGGAGGGTCTGCGCCGCGACCCTGCTAGCCTCCGTCGTCGCGAGCGATGACCGAAGGCCTTCCGACGCCCCCACCCGAGCAGCCCCAGCGACCCCATCAGTCACGCGTAGGGCTCGTGGCCCTGGCGGCGGTGTGCGCGAGCCTCGGCGGCATGCTGGGCGGCAGCGCGCTCGGGGTGATGCACGCCCCGAGCGCTCCGCTGGTGCTGGTGACGGTGGTGCCCGCGGCGGACGCCGGGCCGCTGCTCTCGCAGGAGGCCAACCCCGAGACGGCGGGCGACGGGGTGATGGACGACCTCGACGAGGCCCCCTCGGACGCCGGCTCGGTGGTGATCGCCGACGAGTCGATCGTGGACGTCCCCGTGGTGGCCGCGGCGCCCGCTCCGCCGAGGAGGCGCGACCCCTCGGTGATCACCTCGGACGACGTCCCCGAGGGGCCCGTGCAGGGCTACGTCGAGGGGCGCTCGATGCGCATCGTGGTGAGGCGCCTCGACGCCAAGCCCGTCGAGGTGCGCACCGCGGCGGCCTACCTCCGGATGCGCGACGCGGCGCTGAGGGACAACGTGCGGCTGCGCATCGTCAGCGGCTTCCGCACCATGGCGCACCAGCAGGCGCTCTACCGGGCATACCGGCGGGGCCGGGGCAACCTCGCGGCGGTGCCGGGGCACTCCAACCACCAGAGCGGCCACGCGCTCGACCTCAACACCTCGTCGCCGGGCGTGCTGCGATGGCTCGACCGCAACGCGCGGCGCTTCGGGTTCCGCCGGACGGTGCCGACGGAGTCGTGGCACTGGGAGTGGTGGTGAACGCGATCGCGCGCGCGCGCCTCGCCCATCAGCACATCGAGCGGAGGGAGCGATCGACGCCGGGCGAGCTGGTGGCGGCGCTCGGCGCGGTGCAGGCGCAGGACTACCCGGGGGCGAAGTGGTCCCTAGGGCTGCGGCTCGACGGGGCGACCGACGCCGACGTAGAGCGGGCCATCGCCGAGCGCGCCATCGTGCGCACCTGGCCCATGCGCGGCACGCTGCACTTCGTGGCGGCGGAGGACGCGCGCTGGATGCTGGCGCTGCTCTCGCCTCGCGTGCTCAAGGCGGCCGCGAGGCGACACCGGGAGCTCGCACTCGACGAGGCCACCTTCGCGAAGGCGGGCGAGCTCTGGGCGGAGGCCCTGGCGGGCGGAGCGCAGCGCACGCGCGAGGAGATGTACGAGCTGCTGGAGCGGGCGGGGATCAGCACCGCCGAGCAGCGCGGCTACCACATGCTCTGGCGCCTGGCGCAGGAGGGCGTGCTCTGCTTCGGCCCGCCGCGAGGCAAGCAGCAGACCTTCGTGCTGCTGGACGAGTGGGTGCCGACGGCGAGACCGAAGGCGCGCGAGGAGGCGCTGGCGGAGGTCGCGCGGCGGTACTTCCTCACGAGAGGTCCGGCCACGGTGCAGGACTTCCTCTGGTGGACGGGGCTCGCCGCCGCCGACGCGAAGGCCGCGCTCTCGATGGTCGAGGGCGAGCTCGAGAGGGTCGTCGTGGAGGGGCAGACGTACTGGTCCGGGCGAGGGGGCGAGGCGCGTGCGGAGGGGGCGACGAGGGCGCACCTGCTGCCTGGCTTCGATGAGTTCCTGCTGGCGTACAGGGACCGTAGCGCCGCGCTGGAGGAGCGGTACGCGAAGAGGCTCCACGCGGGCGGTGGGGCCTTCAGCCCGAGCGTCGCGGTGGACGGGCGCATCTGCGGGACCTGGCGGCGCACCATCAAGCGGCACTCGGTGACGGTGGAGGTGACGCCCTTCGCGCGGTGGACGAAGGCCGAGCGCGAGGCGATCGCGGCCGCGGCGGAGCGCTACGGGGCCTTCCTGGGAATGCCCGCGCAGATGGTGGTGTCCGCCGGAGCGTAGTGACCGGCGGAGGGGCTGCCGACGGCTCAGGCCGCCGCGGGCGCGACGCTCGGCTCACCGACCCGCGCCAGCCCCCAGGACAGCTCCATGTCCTCGGCGAGGATGCGCACCAGACCGCCGTCGAGGCGCCCCGCCCTCACGATCCCGTCGAGCACCGCGAGGACCTGCCGCGGCGCCAGCGCCTTTCGATAGGGCCGATCCTGCGCGAGGGCCTGGAAGATGTCGGCCACGGTGATGAACTGCGCCTCGATGGGGATCTCCTCGCCCCGCAGGCCGTCCGGGTAGCCGCTGCCATCGAGCAGCTCGTGGTGCATCCCCGCGACCCGCGCGATGGCCTCGAAGCCGCCGATGCGTCCGAGGATGAGGCGCGACTCGGTGACGTGGCGGCGCATCGCGGTGCACTCGCGCGCGTCGAGGGGCCCTGGCTTGTCGAGCACCTCATCGGGCACCCGCAGTTTCCCCAGGTCATGCAGCAGGGCCGCGATCTCCAGGGCCTCGCGCGATCCGCGCAGCCGCCCGCTCGCGTCGGCGAGGTGCAGGGCCAGGGCCGCCACGCCGTTGGAGTGCCGGGCGGTGAAGGGGCTCTTGGCGTCCACGGTCTGCGCGAAGAGCAGGGCCAGGCCCCGCGCGTCGGCGGGCCTGAGCTGGCGCTGGGCGTCCTCGACCGGCATCGTGAGGGGCTCGCGCGCCTGGCTGCGCATCATGAACAGCGACTCCGGCTCTTCGAGCACCATGCGGGCCGCGTCGACCAGGTCGGGCGCGAACAGCCGCGCCCAGGGGTTGAGCAGCCGCTCTTGCACCAGTCGGCGCAGGGCGCCCGCGTCGTCGGTCTTCACGCTCGCCTGGAGCACGTCCATCCGGTCTGCCAGGAAGATGAGGTTGGTCAGCTTCGCCGTGCGCTCGTCGAGGTCCATCAGCTGCGGCCACGGGGTGTGGTGGTAGCGAATGACGTCGGCGAGGTGAGCGAGGGGACCGAAGCCTGACACCAGCCGCGCCCCCGCCTCGGAGTGGCCGTCCTCCGAGGTGATCCGCCTCGCCAGCACGCCGTGGAGCGCCGTCGAGGAGACGCCGCAGTCATGCACCAGCGACGCATGGTGCACGTCCTGCCGGAGCTCAGGTTGACCGAGGGTGTCCACGAGATGGCGCGCCATCCAGGCCACCCGCTTGCCGTGAAAGACATCATCGACGCCGACCAGATCGAGCGCGTCGGAGAGAACAAAGAGAGCGCGGCCAAGACCAACCTGCGGGGACCAGACTTCGGGAAACATGAACGAGACGACTCCTTCTCCCCGCCGGGAGGACCCCTCTAGCAACGGCCGAGCCTCACCCAGAGCATGGAAAGGTGACCGGTGCCTGCTCGTGAGAGAGTGTCTCATAAGCACATAGGCAGGGGGGCGCCCCGGTGTCCCGGCTTTCGTCTCTCCTTAGTACCGCAGCCGTTGACGGTGCGCTCCTGAGGGCCCATGTGTGATAACCAGGTCTTCGGTTGCACTGCATATAGGTCTAGTGCCATCAGGGCCCTCAAGACCCTCTTGCTCACGCAGATTCTGCGCTGGGGTGCAAGAAGCTACGATCTCGCCAAAGGCCCTTGTGGCTAATGGTTTTCGTGTCGGTTGGGGCCGCTTTCGGGGTTGGCTGGAGGCAACTCTTGCGGCAACGCCATGCCGAGATGCGAAATATCATGTGGCATGAGCCGTGCGAATCGCCGCATCGAGGCAAGTGAGGTCGGTCCAGGACGTTCAGGTGCTTGAGAGTTTGACGGCAGGAGTCATCGTCGTCGGCACCGATGGACGTCTCGATTATGCCAACCAGGCGGCGGCGAAGATCCTCCGGCAGCCCACCGATCGTCTGGTCGGGCGCGCCGCCTCCGAGGTGCTCGTGTCGCTCGAGCAGATCATCAGCTCCGCAGCCGGCACCGAGGCGCAGCGAGAGGTCACGGTCACCCTGCACGACGGGTCGAGCACCGTCGTGGGCTTCGCGGTCAGCGCGCCCAGCTCGATGGGCACGCGCACGGTGCTCTTCCAGGAGATCACCGCGGTGCTGGAGCTGCGGCGAGAGCGCGACCGGCTGCTCCAGATGGCCGCGCTCGGCGACGCGCTGCCGTCGATCCTCCACGAGCTGCGCAACCCCCTCGCGGCGGTGACGAGCACGCTGGAGGTGCTCGTCGAGGAGGCCGACGACTCCATGCGCGAGTACCTCCACTCGATCCTCTGGGAGGTGCGTCGGATGAACCTGACGCTGCAGGGCGTCGGCGGCCTCGCGCGGCCGATGCACTCCGACCGCCACGTCGCGGTCGACCTCGCGGTGAGCGAGGCGTGCCGGATACTGGAGGGCAACGCGACGCGCCTCGGGGTGAAGCTGAGCGCCGAGGTGCCCACGCTGCCGCTGCTCCCCCTCGACTGGGGCGTGGTGAGCGGCATCGTCTTCAACCTCGTGAAGAACGCCATCGAGGCGTGCGAAGACGGCGACTCCATCCTGGTCAGCGCCAGCCTGGACCCCGATGACACCTTCGTGCTCCGCGTGGCGGACACCGGAGAGGGGATGACCCCGGAGGTGCTCGCCCGCTGTCGGCAGCTGTTCTTCACCAGCAAGCAGCAGGGCTCGGGCATCGGGCTCGCGCTCTGCCAGCAGATCGCCGAGTCGTCGGGAGGCTCTCTCGACATCAAGAGCACCCTCGGCGACGGGACCGTGGTCACCCTCGCGGTGCCGCTGCACCCGGCCCGGAACTCTCGCGCCGCCAGCGGCTGACCGCGGGCGACGACGCAGCTCGCGAAGTGCCGATTCGCGCCGACGATGGCGCGGTCGGATGAACCGTCGACTCGACAATAGAAAGGCAACAAGAGGATATCATGTCACGCGTAGACAGCTTGAATCGCGTCCTTCGTGGTCTGCAGAGCTCGTCGCCGGACGTGGAGGCCAGCGCGCTCATCTCCGAGGACGGCCTCATGATCGCGAGCGCCCTGCCCCAGCACGTCGACGAGAGCCGCGTCGCGGGCATGAGCGCGACGCTCTCCAGCCTCGGCACCCGCGCGGCCACGGAGCTCGAGCGCGGCGACGTCGAGGAGGTGCTCGTCCGGGGAAAGAACGGTTATGCCGTGATGATGGCGGCAGCCTCGGGGACGCTCCTCCTCTGCCTCGCCAGCAAGCAGGCCAAGCTCGGGCTCGTCTTTCTCGACATGCGCCGCGCGGTCGAGGACATCGCCAAGATTCTCTGAGGAAGGTCAGCGCACACTCATGTCACACGTTGTCCTGTTCGATAACGGTACCCACAAGAACATCCTCCTCGACGACTACGGCACCGGAGGCCTCGCCGTGCAGGCGAACCAGCACGTCATCGTCGATGGCGCCTCGGGGATGATCCTCGACCCCGGAGGGCACAAGATCTACTCGAAGGTGCTCGCCGCCACGTCGGGCCTGCTCGGCCGCGCGAAGCTGGAGAGCATCTTCCTCTCGCACCAGGACCCGGACATCGTGGCCGCCGTCAACGGCTGGCTGATGACCACCGACGCGACGGCCTACCTGTCCGCGCTGTGGATCCGCTTCGTGGCGCACTTCGGCATCGACCGCCTGGTCGAGTCGCGCCTGCTGCCCATCCCCGATCCCGGGATGTTGTTGCCCCTCGGCGCGGCGACCATGCAGATCATCCCCGCGCACTTCCTCCACTCGCCCGGAAACTTCCAGCTCTACGACCCGGTGTCGAAGATCCTCTACAGCGGCGACCTGGGCGCGGCGGTCGGGCCGGAGTATCGCGAGGTGACCGACTTCGACGCCCACCTGCAGCACATGGCCGGCTTCCATCGCCGCTACATGGCCGGCAACCGCGCGCTCAGGGCCTGGGCGAAGATCGCGCGGAGTCTCGACATCGAGATCATCGCGCCGCAGCACGGGGCGGTCTTCAAGGGCAGGCCCATGGTGGAGCGCTTCATCTCGTGGTGCGAGGGGCTCGAGTGCGGCGTCGACGTCGTCGAAAGCTTCTACGCACGTGAGGGCTGATGGACCGTATCCGCAATATCCTCTTCGTAGAGGACGAGCAGACGCTGCGGCTGTCGATGGCCCGGGGGCTCTCCAAGCTGCCGGGCGTGAAGGTGGCAGACGCGGCGACGGTGCGGGAGGCGAAGAGCCTGATCGCGACGACCCGGCCGGAGCTGGTGATCTCCGACCTCGACCTGCCGGACGGCTCGGGCATCGAGGTCGTGGCGGAGCTCGATCGGCTGGGGATCAGGGTGCCGATCGTGTTCGTGTCCGCGTACCTGGGAAGGTTTCGTCATCGGCTTCCGACCCGGGGAGACGTTGAGGTGTACGAGAAGCCCGTCGGGCTCGACAAGCTGCGCGCCGTGGTCGAGGACAAGCTCGGGCTCGTCGACGCGGCGCCGATCTCGCCCTTCGGCGTGTCGGACTACGTGCAGCTCGCCGGCATGGGGCGCCACTCGGTCGTCATCGAGGTGCGCTCGGTCGGAGGCCACGGGCGATTGCACGTCAACAGCGGAGAGCTGTGGAGCGCGGAGGACAGCCTGGGGACGGGCATCGACGCCTTCCGGCGCCTCGTGCTCCTGGGCGCGGCGCAGGTGAGCTGCCGCACGCTCCGGAAGAACGAGCTCCCGACGCGGGACATCGGGCGCTCCGCCGAGAGCGCGCTGCTCGAGGTGGCCCGGACCTACGACGAGGCCGAGCGCGACGCGGCCCGCAGCGCGACCGCCAACGACGACGGCTGGGGCGATGTGTTCGTGGAGGCCCCCGCGGTGAAGGCCAGCACCCGCCCGCCTCGCGCCGGGAGGACCATCCAGGCGGGGACGCTCCGACCGCCGCCGCCGAGGGCGCCGAGCGTGGTCCGAGGGCCCGTGAGGGATGTCCCGCCGCCGCCTCCGATTCCCTCGCTGAAGAGCACGGGCAGGGCCTTCGACGAGGCCTTCGAGCGCGGCGTCGATGCGCTGCTCGCCAAGGACTACCCGAGGGCCCTCGCCGCGTTCACCGAGGCAAGCCGTATCTCCCCGAACGACCGCCACGTCGTCGCCAACCTGGAGCGCCTCCGCAGCATGGGGTTCGCATGACCGCGCACTCCCGATTCGCGGTTCCGGGCGAGGATCTCCCGTCCTTCGTGGCCAGCGCCTTCGCCGCCATCGGCGTGGCGACCACCGTGGGTGCGCTGCTGACCTGGGCGAGCGCGGCGAGAGCGGATCACCCGCGGCCCGCAGCCCCCGCGGTCGCACCGGCACCAGCACCAGCACCAGCACCAGCACCAGCACCAGCGCCAGCGCCAGCCCCGGTGCCGAGCGCCCCGCCGCCGGTGGCGAGCGCGCCCGCGCGGCCCCGCTGCCCGGCCCTCGTGGTGAACTTCCGAGCCGCGAGGGTGGCGCCTCCCGCGGCCGCCCATGGGTCGCTCTCCGCGCTCGCGGCGTGGCTGGTGGCCCACCCGACGACCGGCGTGTTCGTCGACGGGCACGCCGACTCCACCGGATCGGACGACGGCAACCTGCGGCTGAGCCGACATCGCGCCGCGCTGGTACGCGCCGCCCTGGTGCGCTCGGGGGCGTCGCCGACGCGCATCACCATCCGCGGCTTCGGCTCATACTGGCCGGTCGGCGAGTCGCCGCCGGACGCCTCGTGGAACCGCCGGGTCGTCATCCAGACCAGCGGCGACGAGTGCCCGCGCGAGAGGGAGGAGGTCATCGATCCATGACGCCGCTGGTCGTTGTTCTGGCCGCCGCGGCGGTCACCGCGCTGCTGATCGCGGGCTACCTCTTCGGCGCGCGCGCCGGGAGGGCCGCGAGGGCGGCGATGCTCGAGGAGAGGGAGGCGCAGGGAGCGCGGGTCATGGCGCTCGAGGCCCGGCTGGCCGCGCAGCCGGCTCGCCCGCGGGACGATCAGGTCAAGACCGAGCTCGAGGGGATGCTCGCGCCGCTGCTCGATCGGGAGCGCATCGGCCGCGAGCTGTCGGGCATCCGGGTGGGCGGCGGCGGCCTGGGAGAGCTCCCGAAGCTCCTCGACGCCATCGCGCAGAAGGCCGGCTTCTCGCACGTCGTGCTCAGCGACGAGTCAGGGCTCCCGCTCGCGGCGAGCACCGGCGCAGCGGAGGTCGAGGCGCTCGCTGGCACCGCGGCCTTCTTCCTCACGCTCGCCGAGCGCGCCGAGCGCGCCGAGCTGCCGCGGCCGATGTCCTGCGTCGTGCTCGACGAGACCAACCGCATGACGCTCCACCGGATGTTCGTGGTGGGGGCGGCGCGCTACACCGTGAGCGCGGTCTCGCGGGGGATGAACCTCGCCCCGGGAGCGCTCGACCCGGCGCTCTCGCCGCTGGAGCGGGCGCTCACCCGGCGCGAGATCGCGTAGCCCTCTCGGAGAGGCCAAACGGTCGTTCAGGGGCAGAGGCGGCTCGTGACCTGGCGGGCGAAGGCCCTCATGAAATCGCTGTAGTCGTTGCGACAGATGGATCCGATCACGCCGTTGCGATAGGTCTCGTCGAAGCGGCGCACCACCTGCGCGACGCGGCGCGAGGGCAGCGCGGCGTACTGGACCATGATGTCGCAGGCCGGGCGCGCGGGGTCGTAGGACGAGCCCTCGCGACGGCACGCGGGCACGACGCGGGAGGGGCAGCTCGGGTCCATGTTGCGCTGGCGCATGGAGACCGGGCCCTCGGCGGACATGCCGGTGTAGCCGTCCATGCCGGCGGGGCTGCGACCGAGGAGGGTGTCCCAGTCGACGCCTCCGCCCGAGCGCGGGGGAAGGTTGATCGGGACGCCCGCGATGGCGCCGAAGACCACGAGCTGCGGCGCTCCCGGCTTGAGCGACGTGAACCCGCGCGACGGCCGCGCCGGGTTGATGTAGCGGTCGACGTTCCAGGTCGGGTCCTGCCCGGAGCCGGGGGTGTAGAGGTAGAAGCGGAGGTTGAGGTCGCGGCTGGCCCACCCCTCGGAGGTGCTGTCGTACACCTCGATGGCGTCGGCGCAGGGGACGCCTGGCTCGGCGTAGCGGCAGTCGCGCACCGAGCCGTCCTCCTCGTCGGTGAGCATCACGATGCCGAGCACGGCGTCGTCGCGCACGAAGCCCGCGTTGGGGTCCGTGTTGCCCGGCCGCGCTCGGGGGTTGCGCACCACCAGCGCGCGGTACGCCGACTCGAGCTGCTGCTCCAGCCCGCAGCCTCCCGTCGAGAGGTACGCGTTGCAGACGACGTCGTCGCGGAACTCCGCCGGGGTGGTCGAGGCCGCGGTGAAGGAGAGGAAGCTCGGGTACTGGTTGGGGTCGTTGGTGCAGCGCGCCGGGCGGACGCCCGCGGGGGCCGAGGTCCATGGCTGATGACGGCGGAGCGACTCGCCGTTGCGGATGGGGTTGAGCCGGCCGTCGTCGCCGATGTCGCTGTTGGCGCACGACGGAACGGTGCTCCCCGGGGTTCCGAGGTCGGTGGAGATCACGCCGATCTGGAGGCTCCTGATCGGGGGATGCATCGGGCGCCCGGTGGCGGGATCGACCGGCGGCGACGCGAGCTGCTCGATGAGCACGCTGAAGCTGCGAGCGAGGTTGGCCTGGTTGCTCGCCATGGAGTTGGAGTTGTCGACCACGAAGAGCAGGTCCGCCGAGCCCGAGCGGGTGCACCCCACCGGCGACGAGGGGACGTCCACCGACACGACCGGGACGTCCACCCGGGCGCCCGTATCGACGGGCGCGGGCACATCGATCGGAACCACAGGGACGTCGGCAGAGACGGCGACATCGACCGGGGACACGCGGGCGTCGGGCGTGCCCGCGTCGGCGTAGGGGTCGACGGTGACGACCCGCGGCGCACAGGCCGTCAGCGTCACCATGAGCGCGAGGCGATGAATGACCTTCCCCATGGATTGCTCCTCCGACGAGGGTCCATGAGTACCGCACCGCGAGGAGGCGAGCGACCAGCGGGCCGAGTGTCCCGCGCGATGAGCGCTCCGAGCAGGGCGACCCGGATCCGAACGGGAAGCCCGGCTAGCGGGGACAGACGCCGCGGGTGCTGACGCGGGCGCCGGCGGAGGCGGCGTAGCAGGAGTTGGGGTACGTGCGGCCGTCGCAGCCGCACACCGGCGAGTAGACCTCGATGCACGCCGTCGGGCGCGGGGCGCAGGCGCCCACGGTGCCGCAGACGTCGCCCGCGCAGTAGGACTCCCGTCCGCAGTCGGCGTTGCTGCGGCACGACGTCGACGGGCAGGCGCCGCGGGCGCTCGTCGGCCGGTCGGGGCGGCAGGCGAGGTAGGTCTCGCCCGCGCACGAGCAGAAGGTCTCCGCTCGCAGGCACGCGATGGCCGCGGAGCAGAACCCGTCGCGCACGCACGCGCTCGCGGCGAACACGCACTCCTGCCCAGCGCCGCAGTCCCTCGCGGTGTTGCAGCGCCCGTTGCCCGCGTCGACCGCGCTGCCCGCGTCGACCGCGCTGCCCGCGTCGACCGCGCTGCCGCAGACGCCTCGGGAGGCGACGCGCACGCCCACCGAGGCGGCGCCGCACTCGTTGCCGTAGGTGCGCCCGTCGCAGCCGCAGACGGGGTTGTACTCGCGGGTGCAGACCTCCGGTCGCAGCGCGCACGCTCCGAGGCCGCCGCAGGTGCTGGCCGCGCAGTAGGCGTTGCGCCCGCAGTCGCCGTTGGTGCGACACGCGGGGGGACCCGCATCGATCACGCCCGCGTCGACCGCGCTGCCGCATACGCCTCGGGTGGCCACGCGCACGCCCGCCGTCGCAGCGGCGCACGCGTTGCCGTAGGTGCGCCCGTCGCAGCCGCAGACGGGGCTGTACTCGAGGGTGCAGCCCAGGGGACGCGCGGTGCAGGTCCCGGGGGTTCCGCAGCCGGTGCCCGAGCAGTAGGCAGCGCGCCCGCAGTCGGCGTTGGTGCGGCAGGCGCTTCCCGCGTCGATGGCAGGGCCCGCGTCGATGGCCGGGCCCGCGTCGATGGCAGGGCCCGCGTCGATGGCCGGGCCCGCGTCGACCGGCGGCGGCACGTCGGGACAGCGCTCGCCCGCCGAAAGGCAGCGCTGGAGGGACTCACAGCAGAGGGTGCCGACCATGCAGAGGGCGCGAGGACAGAAGGCTCCGCCGCCCGTGTCGCGAGGCGGGCTCACCACATCGACCGCGGGCACGCCCGTGTCGATGGGGACCTCGCCGGCATCGACCGCGGGCACGCCCGTGTCGATGGGGACCTCGCCAGCATCGACGGGAGCGCCCGTGTCGACCGGGGGGACGACCGGGGTGTCCGAGGTCGCGCTGGCGTCGACTTCGCCCCCATCGATGGAGGGCTCGAGCGGCGTGGCGCCGCAGCCAGCGATCAGCGCGGCCGCGGCGAAGCTCGCGGCAAATCCAAGAGGGCGGGTGCGCAGGTGAATCATGTTCTTCCTCTTAAGAAGCCCCATCGGGGGGGGAGTGACGGCCGCCTGTGGTGGCGCCTTAACGATGGACCGAGTGTGGCTCCCTGTGGGGCAGGCTGGCCAGTCCCCCTACTGCCCTCCAACAGCCTGTGGACGGCCCTGCGGGCCCGGCGAGCGCTCGTCACCCCGTCCGGTGGTCGCTTCTTGACGGCCCCCCTCACTTCCCTCCACCACTGCAGGCAATGCGCACGCTTCGCTGGCTCCTCGCGGTCTGCCCTGCCCTGGTCCTCTCATGCACCGACTCGCCGACCCCGCCGGCGGACTCTGGCGCCGACGCAAGCGCGCTCGATGCCTCCAGCGACCTGGGCACCGACGGCCCCGCCCCCGCCGACGCCAACGACAGCGGCCTGCCCAGCGCGTTTCCCACGGTCGCGGTCACCGAGCGCTGGGACATCCCCGGCCTCACCGGCGAGGTGCACATCCTCCGCACCGCCGGCAACGTCCCGCACGTCTACGCCCGCAACCGCGTCGACCTCGCCCGGGCGCATGGCTTCGTCGTCGCCCGCGACCGCTTCTTCTTCCTCGACCTCGCTCGGCGCTACGGCACCGGCCGCCTCGCCGCCCTCCTCGGCGACGCCGCCCTGCGCACCGACCAGCAGAACCTCGGCGTCGGCATGGGCTTCGTCACCGACAACATCCTGCGGCTGCTCAGCCCCGAGCAGCGCGAAGTCTTCCAGGGCTTCGCCGACGGCATCAACGCCTACATCGCCCAGGCCCAGGACGGCGCCCTCCCCTCGCCCAGCGAGTACACCCTGGCCGCTCCGCTGCTTGGCCGCCGACGCGCCTCCGACCTCCTCGAGAACTTCACCGTGCGCGACGTCGCCGCGATGAACACCACCTTCCTCTACCAGTCGGGCTTCGAGACCGACGACGTCGGCCGCGACCGCGCCGCCCGCAACCTCCCCGGCAACTTCACGGGCCAGGCCCTCGCCGACCTCCGCGCCGCGGGCGTCTTCCCCGAGCTCTGGAACCCCCTCCGCCAGCCCGCCGCGGCGCGCTCCGCCGACGGGTGGGGACTCGAGACCGCCGCGGGCACCATGGCCATCGCGCGCCCCGCCGCACCGCCCCGCGAGCAGCGACCGGACACCCACCCGGGCGCCGCCAGCATGGCCGTGCCGCTGCCCTCGCTCGACCGGCTCGCGAGCAACCTCGGCGAGATCCAGGCGAGGCTGATGCGCGACCACGAGGTGGGCTACGGCTCCAACAGCTGGGCGGTGATGGGCAGCCGCACCCGCGACGGCAACACCCTGCTCGCGGCGGACGGTCACCTCCCGCTCACCATCCCAGCGCTCTTCTACCAGATCGGCCTCGACACGCAGACCCTCGGCGGCGGCGACATCCACCAGATGGGCATCGCGCTCACCTTCCTCCCGGCCACCGCCATGGGGACCAACGGGCGCGTCGCCTGGGGCTTCACCCAGCTCGGCGGCGACATCACCGACTGGTACCGCGAGGAGCTGGTGCTCGACGCCTCCGGGCGCCCTGCGGGCACGCGCTTCCGCGGCGAGGTGCGGCCGCTCACGGTCACCGAGGAGACCGTCGGGGTGGCCAACGTCCCGGCGCTGATGAGCGTCGGCCGCACCGAGCGATGGAGCCGCTACGTCACCTTCGACGGCCGCTGGATCAACCAGATCGAGGGCCGCCGCGTGCGGCCCACGGACCCGACGGCTCCGGGCGAGGTGCGGGTGCAGCTGCTCGGCGACCTGGTGGTCCCGGGCGACACCGACGGCGACGGGGTGATCACCGCGGTGAGCTTCGACTACGTGGGCCTCGACGGAGGCAACGCCTTCCGCGCCTACGACGGCTACGGCAAGGCCCGCAACGTGAGGGAGTTTCGCGAGGCGAGCCGCTCGATGCTGGCCACCTCGCTCAACCAGGTCGCCGCCGACGCCGACGGCTCGATCTACTACGCCGGCTGGCAGGCCGTCCCGTGCCGCGAGTACCTCCCCCGGGGCGCCGACCGCAACTGGATCACCGGCGCCAACCCCCGGCGCCTCCTCGACGGCACCACCTACGGCGGCTTCCACATCCCCTTGCGCGACGGCGTCATCGACGAGTCCATGGGCGCGGTCGACCCGTACCAGTGCGTGGTCCCGCTCGACCGCACTCCCGCGGCGCTCGACCCGGCGCGCGGCTACGTGATGACGGCCAACAACGAGCCCGGCAACATCACCGGCGACGACTCGCTCACCAACGACCCGGTGTACATCGGCGGCCCCTGGCACGACGGCTTCCGCGGGGCGCGCATCGACACGGTGCTCCGCGCGGGCGTCGCGGCCCGCACCCTCGACGGCGACGCGATGGCCTCGCTCCAGGCCGACTCGCGCTCCAACCTCGGCGAGGTGCTCGTGCCCGCGCTGCTCGACGCCATCGCGAGCGCCCGCACCGCCGCCGCCGCGACGCCCGCCGCGGGCTCCCCGGAGGCCCGGCTCGCGGCCGCGTGGCGCGCCCACCAGGCCGACTACGAGAGCGTCGAGCGCCGGCTCACGGCGTGGCGCACGGCGGGCTACCCCGCCCACTCCGGGGTGGAGACCTTCTATCACTCGCTCGTCCCCAACGAGCGCGAGCTCTCCGTGGCGACCAGCATCCACAACGCCTGGATGGGGCGCTTCTTCAACGGGGTGTTCGGCGACGAGCGCCTGCCCGATGGGGTCTTCGACAACGGCGGCGGCGGCAGCGTCGGGCGCGTGCGGGCGATGCTGCGGATGCTCCGCGGCCGGGGCGCGGGCAACCCCGAGATGCTGGCCTCGTACAACCCCGCCACGCAGGAGAGCGCGTACTTCGACGTGCTCGGCACCGAGGCCGTGGAGACCAGCCGCGAGGTGGCGCTCACCGCCCTCGACGCGGCGCTCGCCTTCCTGCGCGCCGCACCGTCGGCGCCGGGTCGCGGAGGCTACGGCACCAACGACATGGACCAGTGGGTGTGGGGCCTGCGGCACCATGTGAAGTTCGAGTCGATCCTGTCGACCTTCCTCGACGGAGGATCGTCGCTGGGCGCGCTGGTGTCGGGCTTCTCGATTACACCGGCACGTATTCCGCTGGCGATGAACCTCGCGCCGACGGACCCTCGCGCCAACCTCCCGGGCTTCCCCCGGCCGGGCGATCAGTGGGGCGTCGACGCGGCCAACTCGGGCTTCGGGGGTGAGTCGTTCACCTTCGGGTCGGGTCCCACCTACCGGATGGTGGTGGCCCTTCGCCGGGGGATGCCCGACGCGATGGAGGGTCGCAACGTGATCCCCGGGGGGCAGTCGGGGCTGAACAACAGCGAGTTCTACGACGACCAGGCGAGGCTCTGGCTGGGCAACCGCGCGATGCCGATGCTGCTCTCGGCGGACGCCGTGGTGGCCGCGGCGACGGGCCACGAGGTGCTCTCCCCCGCCCCGGTGCGCGCGGGCGGAACCGACTGATGCGCCTCGCGGGAGTGATGTCCGTGGTGGTGGCGCTTGGGTGCCGCCGGGAGGCTACGGCACCGGTGTCGGTGAGTTCCCGCGCGGACGGTGCGCTGCCGACGGTGACGGCGCCGAGGGTGACGGGCGCGATGCGCTGGGACGGCCGGCTGGACGAGCCCGCGTGGGCGACCGCGCGGCGCATCGGGGGCTTCGTGCACCCGACGACGGGGCAGCCGGAGCCTGGGTCGAAGGTCAACGGAGACGCGCGCGTGGCGTGGAGCGACGCGGGGCTGCTGGTGGCCTTCGAGGTGCGCGACCGCGAGGCGGTGAGCTCGCTGCCGCCGAGCGGGCGTGACGTGCATGTGTGGGAGGGCGCGTCGGGCGTGGAGGTGATGCTGCAGCCCGGGGACTTCGGCGACAACCGGGAGTATTTCGAGGTGCAGGTGGGGGTGAACGGCGCCCGCTGGACGACGCGCTTCGACGACTACAACCGCCCGGTAGCGCGCGATGAGAGCGGCGCGATGCACTTCGGCCACGAGGACTGGGAGCCCGCGCTGGAGTGCGGGACAGCGAAGACCAGCGACGGCTACGTGGTGGAGATGCTGGTGCCGTGGGCGGCGGTGATGACGTCGAGGGTGACGGCGGCGCCGAGGGCGGGCGAGGCGTGGCGGATGAACCTGTACACGTTCAGGGACGGACAGCGCGACTCGCTCGCGTGGTCGCCGCTCCTGGGACAGGGGAACTTCCACCGGGCGACGAGGTTCGGTCGGGTGGTCTTCGGGGGGTGAACGGGCGCTACGTCCCGCGGTGGCGGGAGGCGGGAGTGCTTCCGGCGGAACGACCGCGAGGCCGTCGGCGGGGAGTCCCCGGTACGACCGAGAGGCCGTCAGCGAGGAATCCCCGGTACGACCGCGAGGCCGTCGGCGGGGAGTCCGACGGTACGACCGAGAGGCCGTCGGCGGGGAGTCCCCGGTACGACCGAGAGGCCGTCAGCGAGGAGTCCCCGGTACGACCGGAAGGCCGTCGGCGGGGAGTCCGACGGTACGACCGAGAGGCCGTCAGCGAGGAGTCCCCGGTACGACCGGGAGGCCCTCGGCGAGGAGTCCCCGGTACGACCGGGAGGCCGTCAGTAACCCGAGCCAGACCGCGACCGTGAGGGAGCGGGTGCGACCTACCACGCTGCCAGTCGTCGTCCGGAAACGTGGTCGGCTTCCGGGCAGAGGCTGCGTCAGAATTCCGCGCTGGGAGGGCGTGGTAGGTCGCGCCCCCGCCCTTACGGGCTGGGGTCTGGCTCGGGTTACTGACGGCCTCGCGGTCGTACCGGGGACTCCCCGCCGACGGCCTCGCGGTCGTACCGGGGACTCCCCGCCGACGGCCTCGCGGTCGTACCGGGGACTCC
>Ga0208117_100078_pt1 | contig 81203 bp, 57 predicted proteins | sample LakWasMet26_LOW6_2_FD_183870 | JGI IMG/M metagenome (GOLD analysis project Ga0208117, IMG submission 183870) | Freshwater sediment methanotrophic microbial communities from Lake Washington under simulated oxygen tension - Sediment Metagenome... | ecosystem: Environmental > Aquatic > Freshwater >...
CCAGCAACACATCGATTAGCGGTGTGCGATCTTCGTTGTTGATTTTAGGTAATTGTGGCTTGAGTGAATCCATGCGGCCATTTTAACCTGATTTTTAAGGTATTGCCTGCGACTAATGAGAAGTTACCATACTCAACCCAAACACGTTGATCGTCATGATGTTGTTGCACAGTATCAATTGCAGTCTCCAATGCGGAAATATTGTAAATATCTATGGCCTGCACAAATCAGTAACTTGGCAGGCCGTCTGTCTAAGTTGTGCCAACTCCAATACTGAGAGAACTCCTGCGTTTACCCAAATAGGGGAAGACGGAAGCCCTAAATAGGCGACCAACTCATCATAACCAGGCCTAGTGAGTATGAGGAAAATCATGAGAATAATGTTTCATGTTTTAGTGTTCCCTCTCGTCGCGCATACTTTCTAGCAATTGATCGACATGCTCTAAATGACTGACGCCAAAAAACTGTTCTGGATTTAATTTAGCTTTTTCGGTATCTAGGTGGCGCTCGGCCTTCGCCTCCAAAAGCTTCTTGGCTACGTCACAGGCAATTTCCAAAGTTTCAGTTATTGTCCGTCCCTGGCTATCAAACCGGAAATATCGTCTGAGGTGGCTAAATAAACACCCTCTGGCAGTTTTTCAATATGAAGATTAATAATCTGTTCCATGCCGCAAATCCCGGAAATTAACACTGTAGGAGGAAATGAATAATTGTATCAATCCTATAGGCGGCTTTTGCATCGGCTAAGCTTATTTTCTTTTGCGCTCGTTCCCAAGCTCCAGCTTGGGAATGCAGTCTTGGAAGCTCCAGCTTCCTGCCCAGTCTCGCGAAGCTGGAGCTTGGGAACCAGCACAAATTTCATTGGGTTTTATTGTTCAGAGGCAAGCTCTATTTTGAGCACAAAAATATATCCATAATCGTTGTTTTAATGGATTTGTTAATGCCCAAATATTCTTTTGTATCCAAGAAAACATCTCCATATGCGTGATGGGCTTAACACCATCGATATTTGCCCCAGGATACGGATTTTGATTTGTAGAAAAAAGGTAAATAGTCTTTCCCCGCGAAGTATGTTGCACATACTTTTCTGGAGGTAAAGGATTAGGATCATTGCCTGACTTAACTTGAACAACGCATGTCTCATTGTCTTTGTTTAACATCATAAATTCAAATTTAGGCTTACTTCGGAAGCATGTAGATTTTATGAGCACCCAACCTTGATGTTGCAAATAAGCAGATACGACATCCTCTACATCATCTGGCGTCATTAACGAAAACATATCCGATATCGCCATTTTCATGATTTTATCTTCAAGCGTTGCCTGATTAATATCTTGTGGCCGCCAGTCTTGATCATTTGACAAATTTTTGAATAAAAATTCGTGAAGCTCTTGCTCTTTTTCGGTTACCCGTATTTTTTGAATCATTCTTTGGGCAATTGTACCGCGTTGTATGGAACCAGAGACATAGGCTTCTGGAACCTTAACCCATTCTGCTTTTCTTACATGGCCGAGATCGTAGCTTATAAAATCTTTATGGATGGCTGCACCAAACAGGATTTCTTTACCAGCTTTGCATAAAAAATACTCTCCTTTTTGATGAAGCCAAATATGATCACCGCTTTTAACGTCTTCAAGGAGATGCTTTATGGCAGGTGGCCATTTATTATATTTTTCTTTCACTAACGTTTTAGCTTCAGAAATATTTGTTGCTTGTCTTCCTTTATAAGCTCCAGCCCATCCAACTCCAAGCATTGAATTATCTTTGCATAATTTAAATGGATCAGATTCTTTGCTGTTGTTGGGCTTGATACTTAATTTCCAAGTTTTCACTCTGAATTCCTTGTATAGTTTGGCGGATTGCCGGAAATGCCAGTTCTCGCTTCCGCTCGAACCGGCTTATTCCGGCCTACGAAAACCTTATCATTTACTGCTCAATCCCGCTTAATCTCATTAAAATAAAGCGTAGCCCCAATAACAGCCGCCGGTGCGACAATGATATTCAGCACCGGAATGGTAAGCCCCAACACCGCCAGTCCGCCAAAACTTAACGCCCCCAATCTTACGCTTTTAACCAGCTCTTTCTGCTCGGAAAACAATACGCCCTGGTTTTCCAGCGGATAAGCCAGGTATTCCAGCGCCATACCCCAGGCTCCGAACAGCGCCCATAAAAAAGGCGCAAGCACATTAATTCCGGGAATGATCGACAAGACCAGCAGCGGCAAGGCTCTTGTCCCCAGATAGCCGATACGCTTGGCTTCCGCAATCAGGACTTTAGGCAACGGCTGTTCGGCCGTTGCAAGAGCCTGTCCGCTTACCATCGCCAACGTTTTTGCGGACAGCTTGCCGTAAAAAGGCGCGGCCAGCAGATTCGCCAATACCGTAAAGGTGAAAAACCCGGCGATAAAAAAGCTGATAAAAAACAGCGGCCACAACACCCAGCTCAGCCAATGCAGCCAGCCTGGGATGAATTGGTCGATCAAATCCGAAATATAAAAATATCCCAAGGTTAAGGCGGCGCTGTACAGCACCACGTTAATCAATATAGGGATGATGATAAATTTGCGCAATTCCGGGCTGGTCAATAAGTTCAGGCCCTTAAACAAAAAGCCGACGGCCAATACCGGATTATTGCCTTTTTTATCAAATTGCATTTCTTAATCCTCCTACGCCTTGCCCGGCTGGATTCAATACCACGCCGCGCTCGGTCACAATCGCGGCAATCAGTTCCGCCGGGGTCACGTCGAATACCGGGTTCCAGGCGCTGACCAGGGAGCCCTCGTGGTTATAACAGTCGGGCAATAATTCGTTCTGGTTGCGTTGCTCTATTTCTATCAGGTCGCCGCTGGGCATACCCCAGTCTATGGTCGTGGTCGGCGCTACCACCATCAACTTTACGCCATGCTGTTTGGCTAAAACGGCCAGGGAATAAGTGCCGATTTTGTTTGCGGCATCGCCATTGGCGGCAATGCGGTCTGCACCGACGACGATCCAATCGATCGCGCCGGATTTCATCAGCCATGCCGCCGCCGAATCGGCAATCAAGGTTGCCGGTATGCCGTCTTGCGCCAGTTCCCAAACGGTCAGTCTCGCGCCTTGCAGCCAGGGCCGGGTTTCGCCCGCATAGACGTTGAGGCGTTCCCGTTGATAAGCGCTACGGATAACGCCCAGCGCCGTGCCGTAGCCGCCGGTTGCCAAGGCTCCGGCGTTGCAATGCGTCATCACGCCTTTGGCGCCTGCCAGAATATCTGCGCCCAATTCGCCCATTTTGTGGTTGGCGGCAATATCCTCGCTATGGATTTTTTCCGCACATGCCAGAACCGCCGTAATGGGATTATCCAGCTGCTTGGCCAGCACGGCCTTCATCTGGTCCAACGCCCAAAACAAATTGACCGCCGTCGGCCTGGACTTTGCCAGCATCTCTATGTCGGCAGTGACTTTTTGCCGCCAATGATTGGACTGGGCGTAATGCTTGCGGACCGACAGCGCCACGCCGTAAGCCGCGGCGATGCCAATAGCCGGAGCGCCGCGAACGCGCATACTGGCGATGGCTTCGGTTACGCCTTCGGCATCGGTGTATTCATCGTAAACGATTTCATCCGGCAATTGCCGCTGATCCAGCACTTTTAAAGCGCTGCCTGTCCATTGCAAGGCTTGTACGGTTAATTTGTTTTGCATAGTCATTTTTATCAAAAAACCCATGGTAAAAAGTTATAATTTGGCAACCCAATACAGGAATATCTTATGACAGTTGTCGATACCCTCATCCACGCTCGGTGGATTATACCCGTTGATCCGGAATCCGTAACCCTGGAGCATCACACATTGGTTATCGATGGCGGCAGGATTATCGATCTGCTGCCCACCGAGCTTGCCAAGCAAAAGTATCAGGGCACGACTACCGAAAACCTTGAAAACCACGCGCTGCTGCCCGGCTTGATCAACAGCCACACCCATGCCGCGATGACATTGATGCGCGGCATTGCCGACGATTTACAGCTGATGGACTGGCTGCAAAACCATATCTGGCCGCTGGAACAAAAATGGATGAGCGAGGCGTTTGTCAAAGACGGCACCGACTTGGCAATAGCCGAGATGATACTGGGCGGGACGACCTGCTTCAACGACATGTATTTCTTCCCTGAAATTACCGCAGCGCAGGCGATTCATCACGGCATCCGCGCCAGCGTCGGTTTGATCGTCATCGATTTCCCGACGGTGTGGGCCGAAAACAGCGAAGCCTATATTGAAAAAGGCCTGGCCCTGCATGAGCAACTGCGCCACCACCCGTTGATTTCCACTCCGTTTGCGCCGCATGCACCATACACGGTGTCGGACGAACCGTTGCAGAAAATCAAAACCCTGGTCGATGAACTGGAACTGCCGATCCATATGCATGTCCACGAAACGCAGCATGAAATCGAACAGGAACTGGAAAAAACCGGATCACGTCCCTTGCAAAGATTGCATGAGCTAGGCCTGATCGATCCGTCATTCATCGCGGTGCACATGACCCAATTAACCGACGACGAAATCACCCGGTTTGCCGAATCCGGCGCTCATATCGTGCATTGCCCCGAATCCAATTTAAAACTGGCCAGTGGCTTTTGCCCGGTCGCCAAATGTATCGCCGCAGGCATCAATGTGGCGTTGGGCACCGACGGCGCGGCCAGCAACAATGACCTGGATATGTTCGGCGAAATGCGCACCGCGGCACTGCTCGGCAAAGCCGTTGCCGGTGACGCCAGCGCCATTCCGGCCATGACCGCCCTGCGCATGGCGACCATCAATGGTGCGAAAGCCTTGGGTTTGGACCATGAAACCGGTTCGTTAAGCATCGGCAAAGCCGCCGATGTGATTGCCGTTGATTTATCGCATCTGGAAACCCAGCCGTTATATTGCCCGATTTCGCAGATCGTTTACGCCGCCAGCCGTCAGCAAGTCACCGATGTCTGGGTAGCGGGCAAACGTTTGTTAAAGCAACGCCATCTGACTACGGTTAATGTTGATGAGTTGAGGATTAAAATCGCCGAATGGCAGGAGCGGTTGTCAGGTTGATGTTCACCACGAAGGCACGAAGCTTTATATTTTTCTTCGTGTCCTTCGTGTCTTCGTGGTGATATATTTAAGCCGATTACCCTTTTCTGCCCATCACATTATTGATGAATCCACACCTTTGATGTTGTAAGTTACATGGTTTCCACTTTGGAGAGCAAACAATGAGTACCGCAGAACAATTGCAACAAAAGTACACCTATGCCGATTATCTCAAGTGGCCTGAAGATGAGCGGTGGGAGCTGATTGACGGCGAGCCGTATGCCATGACCGCCCCGCAACGGTTGCATCAGGATATTGTCTTTGAATTGGGCGGACAAATCCGCAATTACCTGCAAGGCAAGCCCTGTAAAGGCTATACCGCCCCCTTCGACGTACGCCTGCCGCGCAAGGATGAAGCCGACGCCAATGTGGAAACCGTGGTACAACCCGACCTGAGCGTCATTTGCGATCCGGCCAAGCTGGACAAACAAGGCTGCCGTGGCGCACCGGATTGGATTGTCGAAGTGCTTTCACCTTCCACCGCGCTCAAAGACATGAACACCAAACGCGGCCTTTACCAACTGCATGGGGTGCAGGAATATTGGATTATCCATCCGGAAGATCGTTGGCTTTTGGTCTATACGCTGGATGAACAAGGCCGGTACGGACAGCCCGGCGTATTCGGCATGGATGAAGCTACCTCTGTGCAACGGTTCCCGGATTTGAGCATCGATTGGTCGTTTATGGCAGCCATTTAAGACCGAAAGCAAACTCGGCATACCCTACATGAACTTAACGATAGCCATCTAATTTACTCTGCACCCACTTATTTTGATGGAATATCCCAATAGAACGGGGCTTGCAACTCCGCCCTTAACGCTCCAGCAATGTCCGAGCTAAATGGCTACACGCCTTAACCCACGTCTTACGTTTCGAACAGGGCAACATGCCCCAATTCAGTTTAGAGAATTCCCTTATGGTTACAAGCCTCATCATTTTTTTCTTGTATTTGGTTGCAGTTATTTATTTCGCAGGCTTTGCTCTCATCAATAGTTCAACGCAGGTAAGAATCAAAGAAGTCTACATGTATTCAGGAACACTCGCCCTGATAGGATGCATTAGCGAGGTGGCTATCAATAGCTTCTGTAGGGCGGCTTTCGACTCGCCTCTTTGGATATATCAGGTGACACCCGTACACAATGGCGATACCTCGATTTTTGCGTTTTTTCAGTGGTCACTCTATGGTTATCATCTTTATTTCGTTCAGAACAAGATTCAGTCCCTTAACCTTAAATATGAAGCCTATATTTTTGCTGCTGTAATCTCTGTAGAGGCGTTGTTACTGGAAATATTCGTCAATATTTCCAGCAAATTTTTCCTTAACACCTTCATATTTTATTATCTGCCTGGAGATATGGGACATTTGACCACTGTTTATGTATTCCCTGTTTATCTTCTGGGAGGCGCCATACTGATTGAAATCTTTAAAAGATTTTTGCAAGACCCCGTGTTTTTCGGCAACCTGAGTTATTCTATTGCATTTATTTTTGTATTTTTATCGTAACATCCGTATACAAACAAATGCCCTATGTCCAAAGCGTTACTAATCCCACTTCATAACCGGCACCGATGAAATAGAGTTCTTCGGGGAGCCTTCAATCACCTTATCGCTGTATGCCAGATAAACCAGGACATTACGTTTTTTGTCATAGAAACGCACCACTTGCAGGGTCTTAAAAACCAGCGACAGGCTTTCTTTAAACACCACATCGCCACTTTTTAATTTATCCAGTTTGCTCGGATCGATTGCGCCTATTTGCCGACAGGCAATTGACGCTTCTGTCGGATCTTCGGCCAGACCTACCGCGCCTTTCATGCCGCCTGTTTTAGCGCGTGATATATGACAGGCAACACCCGGAACATCAGGATCGTCGAAGGCTTCAACCACAATTTTATGATTGGCTCCCAGTAGCTTAAATGTCGTGGTTACATCGCCGATCTCTTCGGCTGACGCAGTAAAGGCTAAGGTGCCGAGCACCATTGTTGCCAGCAGGATTTGCTTTTTCATAAATTTATCCACAAAGTTAAGAAGTTATAATGTAGTAGCTAGTTTGATGCGAAACACCTAAAGCGACAATCTCGGTACCGCTTCCAATAATTTCTGCGTATAAGGATGTTGAGGGTGTCCGCAAACTTGCGCGGTTTCGCCTTGCTCGACGATTTTGCCTTTGTACATCACCACCGTCCTGTCGCTCAGATATTCCACTACCCCGATGTTATGGCTGATGAACAACAGCGTCAGGTTCCGCTGCTGACGGATACTCAACAACAATTGCAAAATTTCCGCCTGCACGGAAACATCCAATGCACTGGTGATTTCGTCGCAGACAATAAATTCGGGATTCAGCGTCAGCGCACGGGCCAGTCCGATTCGCTGCCGCTGTCCGCCTGAAAATTCGTGCGGGTAACGCCACAGGAAGTCTCGCTTGAGTTGCACGCTTTCCAGAAGCAGGCCTGCAAGTTCGATGCGCTGCTCATGATCCAGACCTATGCCGTGGACTTTCATCGGTTCGGTCAGCGTGGTTTCAATCAGCAGACGCGGGTTCAATGACGATTGCGGGTCCTGGAAAGCAATCTGCATCTTCCGCCGCAACGGCCGCAATTCACGGGCGGAAAGCCCGGTCAATTCCTGTCCTTGTATCTGAATACTGCCGGAGGTCGGCTGTTCCAGTTGCAGCACTGCCCGCCCTAATGTGGTTTTTCCGCAGCCGGACTCGCCGACCAACGCAACGATTTGGCCTTGCGGAATATCCAGCGACACTTCGTCTACCGCGCGCACATAATCGACGGTGCGGCGAAGCAGGCCTTTTTTGATCGGAAACCAAACTTTCAAGTCTCGAATTTGCAGTAGCGGCGTTTGATCAGTCGCATTTTGAGAATGCGGTCGTACCGATACCGGTTTAACCAAATTTTCCGGCAGCGCCGCCAAAAGCTGTTGCGTATAAGAATGCCGGGGCTTGCGCAACACCTCGGAACAAGGGCCGACTTCGACCATCTTGCCCTGTTGCATCACCCCGACCCACTGCGCCATCTGCGCCACCACTCCAAAATCGTGGGTAATAAACAGCATGCTCATGCCGGTATCGTCCTGCAACTTGCGCATCAGCCGCAAAATCTCGGCCTGAACGGTCACATCCAGCGCGGTAGTCGGCTCATCGGCAATCAGCAATTGCGGCTCGCAGGCCAAAGCCATCGCAATCATCACCCGTTGCCGCTGGCCGCCGGACAATTGGTGCGGGTAATCGCGGAAGCGGCGTGAAGCTTGAGGCATCTGCACCTGCTCCAATGCCGTAATCGTACGCTGCTCGGCCTCGGCATCGCTCATCTCCGGGCGGTGCAATTGCAAGGCTTCGGTGATTTGCTCGCCGATGGTCAACACCGGATTCAACGAGGTCATCGGTTCCTGGAAGATCATTGCGATTTGCGAACCGCGAACTGCCCGAATCCCAGGATCGTCCAGTTTCAACAAATCGCAGCCGTTGAACAGTATTTCCCCGCTCGGATGAGAGGCTACATCTTGCGGCAACAAGCGGATCACCGATAACGCGCTGACCGACTTGCCGCTGCCCGACTCGCCGACCAGACAAAAAGTGTCTCCTTTGGGAATGCTGAAACTGACATCGTCGACAGCCCTGACTTCCCGGCCGTCCGCTTGCAAGAAGGTACGCAGGTTACGGACTTCCAACAGCTGTCCGCTCATGTGTTTACCCCTGCCTTGCTCGAAAGCTTTGGATCGATCGCATCGCGGAATGCCTCGCCGATCAAGTTATAAGCAAATACGGTCATGAAAATCGCCCCACCGGGAAACACCGCCATCCACCAGTTGAATGTAGATGACTTGACCGCCTGATCCAGCATTTGCCCCCAGGAAGGCGCATCCACTACGCCCAGCCCCAGAAAACTCAAGGTTGCCTCTGACAAAATTGCACCGGCCACGCCGAAACTGACGGCCACCAGCAACGGTGCCACGCCATTCGGCAGCATATGCCGAAACAGGATCGAGCTAAGCGGCAAGCCGCTGGCCACCGCCGCCTGCACATAATCCTGTTTGCGCAATTTCAGGAATTCGGTACGCACATAACGCGCATAACCCGACCAACCGGTGACGCCGATGATCACCATCATCATGTACAGGCTGCGGCCAAAAAAAGCCACGAAAGTCAGCAGCAAAAACAAGGTCGGAATGTCTTCAAAAATTTCCACCAAGCGCATCCCCAGCATATCGACGATGCCGGAAAAATAGCCCATCAAACCGCCCACCACCACGCCGATCAACAAGGCAATGCCGGAAGCGATCAGTCCTATACTCAGCGAAATTCGGCATGCATGTATCATACGGCTCAACACATCCGCACCGTTTTCTTCGGTACCCATTAAATGCGTATACCCTTCGGTTACCAAAGGCGCTTCCAGGCCTTTGCTGCCCAAATCGCGCAAGTAATCGGTCGGCGCATACGGAATCGGCGGCATGATGCGCCAATCCGCTTCGGTATAGGCGGCGCTGCGAAAATCATCATAGATCACCAGCACCGGCGGTTTGACGAACAGGTTGACCAGCACGGCGGCAAGCGCGCTGCCCAGCAAAAACAACAGAATGCGTTTAGCGGTACCGATCCGCAGCCGGTAAACAGCCAAGGCGATAAAAAAAGTCGCCAATACCCACGTATCTTCCACGGACAAATATTGCAATACCGGTGCGGAAATGACGCCGTTTTTGCTCATCAGTAGCGGCATGGAATTCGCCAGAAACGGCGCAAACACGGCGGCGAACACCAACAGCGCCACCCAGGCCAGACCGACTTTTACTCCCGCTCCATCCAGCGTCTTGCGCCAAATACGCGCTGCGAAGGATTCGCGGCTAACGGCATGCTCAGTCATAGCTTACCCGTGGATCGGCCAAGGTGTAACAGAAGTCGGCAATCAAATAGCCTATTAAGGTCAGAAAACCGCTGACCCAGGTAATCGACAGCACCAGTTCGCGGTCGCGGCCTTTTACCGCTTCCACGGCGAGTTGCCCCATGCCATTGATGCTGAATATGTTTTCGACAATCAAAGAACCAGCCAACAGACTGGGCAACAACCCTGCCGATATGGTGATCAGCGGCAACAGACTGTTGCGGAATACATGTCTCCATAACACATCATTTTCGGCCAAACCTTTGGCGCGGGCAGTTCGCGCATAATCGGAATGCAGGTTTTCCAGTATTGATGTTCGCGTTAATTTCGCCAGTGCCGCAAAACTGCCGTAGGACAAACAGATCACCGGCAACACCAGATGCCACACCCGATCCAGCAGGAAACCGCGTACAAAACCGGTTTCGTCCCAATGCGGCAGGAACGGCATGTCCTGTGCCTCACGGCTGCTGATTCCGGCGGTCGGGAACCAATGAAAATGCTGAACATTGGCGAAAAAACCCAGCAACAGCACTCCGGCCAGCATGGTGGGGATAGACCACAAAGCCAGCATCGACATGCTGGTTCCCACATCGAAAACGCTGCCGCGATGGGTCGCGGATTTCATGCCGACCATAATCGCGATCAGGTAGGTAAACGGAATGGTGACCAGATTAAGCAGCAGTGTGATCGGAATACGTTCGGCAAGAATGTCCGACACCGGCCGTCCGTATTGGAAGCTGGTGCCCAAATCCATGCCTTTATTGAAAGAAAACTCGCCGCGCTTGCCGTGTTCGTCGGTCACAAAACCGATCGGCGAGACATTATTCAACCAGCGCAAGTATTGTACCGGCGCCGGCTGGTCCAGCCCGTAACGCTTGTTGTAATACGCCAGCAGCGCCTGTTTTTCCTGCGGCTTCATATCCATGCCGCCGACTAAGGTCTGTGCGCTGATGCCGCCCGGCGACATCGCCATCACCGTAAACACCACGATCGTAATTCCCAGCAGGGTAGGAATCATCAGCAGTAAGCGACGCAGCAGATAGGTCAACATTAAAAACTCCTCCGCTTATGGCGTATATTTTTGCTGAGCGGCAGGCACATAAGTTTCCAGCGGCAATGATCCCAGGTTCAGGCCCAGCTTGGTCATTTGCAGGTTGTGGATGCGTTTATCGACAAACAATAAACTCTTGCGGCGCATCAGGAAGGTATAGGGCTGGTCCTCGTAAACGATCTGCTCGGCCTGCTGCCACAACGGCATACGCTTGCTTTCGTCCACAGTTCGGCGTGCTTCATCGATCAGCTTATCCAGCGCCGGATTTTTGTAACCGGTGAAATTATCGCCATTACTGACAGCCTGGGCACTGTGAAATGTCTGGTACAAGTCGGTTTCAATGCCGCTGGTCCAGCCCAGCGTGATCGCATCGAAGTCTTTTTTATCAAGATTTTCCAGCATTACCGGCCATTCCTGGGGGAACGGGATCATCCGCACGCCGGCACGGACATAGAGGTCTCTCAACAGCAATACCATGCGTTTGGTGTCTTCATTCGATTCCAGATAGGTCAGTTTGAATTCGAAGGGTTTGCCCGCCTTGTCTTCCAACATCCCGTCGCCGTCACGATCCTCATAGCCCGCTTCTTTCAACAGGGCCTTGGCCTTATCCAGACTGAATGGGTAGGGTTGCAAAGTGCTATCGTGCTGCTTACTGGCCATACTGAACGGACTGACCGCAGGTTCGGCGTAATCCAGAAAAACATCCTTGATGACACGGTTCACATCGGTCAGGTAAGTCATCGCCTGCCTGACCCGTTTGTCGGTAAAACGGGTCGGTTTGCCACCGCGTTGCTGGTTCCAGCCGATGTAGCTGTACCCGACTACCGGAGGCATATATTCGAAATTCTGGCTCTTGGAAATGATTTGCGCATCCTTTTTCAGCTCTTGGTACTCGACGGGGCGGGCAGAGTAAGAATCGATGTCGCCATTGCGGAAGGTGGTCAGGCGAGCGCTGTCGTTTTGGATAATCTTCCACAGAATACGGCTGTATGAGGGCTGTACGTCTCCCCAATAGCGTTCATTGCGCACCAGCTCTACATTACCTTTGTCCGGCGTCCAATTCTTGGGATCGATCAACTTATAAGGCCCGCTACCTAATATCAAACCTTTGGATTCGTTAAATTTTTGCGGTTCCTTCAAATAAGTTTCATAGAAATGCTTGGGAAGAATCGACATACCGCCAGCCAGTGACAACGCCTCGAAATACGGTTCCTTGAAGATGAACGCAACTTCATATTTGCCGTTGGTTTTCACCTCCTTGATCTTTTCCAGATAGGCCCTGTCGCGTGGCGCCTGAATAGCATCGGTCATAATAAAACCGAAGGTAAAAGCCACATCCTCCGCTGTCAACGGTTCGCCGTCGGAAAATCGCACATCCTCGCGCATCTGGAAGCTGATCACCAAACCATCCTCGCTGACCTTCCAACTTTTGGCGATTAGGCCTTGCCATTCCAGGGTATCGGGATCGCGAGTGATCAGGCTCTCCAGCACATAGCTTTGCACATTGGCAGCATAGGCATCGGTAGAAACCAATGGCGTGATGGTCTTGAGGTTGGTGCCGAAAGCTTCCACACTCCAATCACCCTGGGCATAATCAGGCAGACGGGTAGCCGCGTAGGCACGTTTGAAAGCCGGGGCAATTTTTTCGGCTGTTGCGGGGCTTGCAGCCGATACTGCGCCGGAAGCAATGACGCTACGCAATTCGCGCAGGCTCTTTGCCTGTTCCGACATTGAGGTTTGCATCTCGGTGAGTTTCAGCCACTGCCGGTCGATCTGGTACATAGCCAGCACCAGCAATAGTATCAGCAAGCTAAGGAGCGAATAGAGAATCCAATCCCGGATAGTCAGTTGTTTTTGCATGATTTCAGTATGTCTAAAGAATTTTAACGGAGGTTTATGCAACACCTTTGCGGACAAGCGAGGATAGCATAAAAGCAGTGCGCATGGCCCGGATTGTTCTACCACTGTTTACACGACAGAGATTTTTTAATTTTGACCACTGTAACAAACCATCGCCGCAATGCACTTGTCTCGAATGCTGACCTCTTGGACATGAGTTTATCCTGCCGGTAACATAACAGCCGATTTACAATAAGTCCTGCAACCACACCCTGAAAGCCCTAAAGCGGGAGACTGACAAAATGCTGGACATCATTAGATGGGTCATAGATACTTGAATCTCTATTGTAACAACAAAAACATTGGGAGATGATAATGGGTTTTATGCAGGGCAAACGAGTCTTGATTGTGGGTTTAGCCAGTAACCGTTCAATTGCATGGGGCATTGCTCAAGCCATGCACCGCGAAGGCGCTGAATTAGCCTTTACCTTTCAAAATGAAAAGCTGCAAAGTCGCGTCGAAGAAATGGCTGGGCAATGTAATTCCAACATTACCATTGAATGCGATGTCAGCATTGATGAGCATATCGACACGGTATTTAACAAGCTGGGCGAACACTGGGACGGCTTGGATTGTATCGTGCATTCGGTCGCTTACGCGCCCCGCGACGCACTGAATGGTGATTATGTTGATGTCACCACCCGCGAAAACTTTCAGGTTGCCCATGACATCAGCTCCTACAGCTTTACCGCTCTGGCAAAAGCCGGACGCGCGATGATGCAAGGCCGCAACGGTTCTCTTTTAACCCTGACTTATTTAGGCGCCGACCGGGCGATTCCTAACTACAATGTCATGGGTGTCGCTAAAGCCAGCCTGGAAGCCAATGTCCGCTATATGGCTGTGGCCTTGGGCGCCGAAGGCACCCGCGTTAATGCGATTTCCGCAGGCCCAATCAGAACGCTTGCCGCATCGGGTATTAATGACTTTAAATCCATGCTCAACAAAGCGGCCGATACGGCACCGCTGAAGAAAAACGTAACCATTGAAGAAGTCGGCAATGCGGCGGCATTTATGTGTTCCGATCTGGCTTCGGGCATTACCGGCGAAATCACTTTTGTCGATTGCGGCTATAACATTGCCGGTTTAGCGGCATCTTAAAGCAATAATTTTGACACAAAAAAAGGGAGCTTTAAGCTCCCTTTTTTATTTCCGGTCCAGCAGTTTTACTTAGGCGCCTTCACCGATATATCGGCTTCTGCCTGCAAACTGTTTATCAACGCATTGAATTCAGTCTGACCGAAAGCTTTGGCGATATTCTTGGTCGCCAGTTCCATTTGCTTCTTGTCATCCTCAGTCATCACGCCGTCTTTTACTTTTGACAGACTCACCACCACTTGTTCGCCGGCGGGCAATTCGGCAATAAAGACAGTCGGCTTGCCGCCAACAGGTTTAGCCGCCTTGAAAATCGCCTGACTCAACGGCAACGGCACATCTTCCTTGCTGCGCGTTAATCCTGCAACTGTCTTTACTTGCAATTTATTTTCAGCCGCAACAGTTTGAATGGACTCGCCCGCCTGTAATCTAGTCTTGATCTTTTTAGCTGTTTCAATAGCCTGTTGTTTAGCTTTATCAGACAACAATACAGCGACTATGTCTTTCTTAACATCGTTTAGCTCTCGCGCCGCAGCTGGCTTGTGCTCCAACATTCGCAATACAACCAGGCGATCGGTTCCCAATTCTATGGGGGTACTGTTGTTACCTTGCAGAACTTCTTCGGTAAAAGCAGCGTTACGAATTTTTTCGTCAGCTGCAATGCTGTCACCTTTATCTTTAGTGAACACCGCTGATTTCTTAATGGTGACACCTAAAGCATCTGCCACTGTTTTCAGGTTATCGGGGTTTTCATAACTCATTTCGGTTAAAGTTTCACCCGCCTCATAAAACGCGTTTTCTGCCTGGGCTTTCTGATAAGCCTTGGTGACTTCATTTTTAACTGACTCGAACGGTTTGATCTCTCCCGGCACTAACTCGGTTACCTTAATCAAGTGATAACCGAATGCCGATTTCACGGGATTCGATACTTCACCCAGCTTTAAAGCGCTTGCCGCATCTTCAAACGATTTCTCCATGACGCCTGCATTAAACAGGCCTAAATCTCCGCCTGTTTTAGCGGTTAATTTATCATCGGAAACTTCCGCCGCAACAGCTGCGAAGTCTTTATTTGCCAATTCTTTTTGCGCTTTTAAGGCTTTTTCCAACGCGGTCTTTTCGTCGACCTTATCATTAATTGCAAACAGGATATGGCTTATTTTTCTTCTCTCGGGAGTGGTGTATTGATCTTTTTGCTCTTCATAGAAGGCTTTCAACTTGTCATCGGTTACCGCTATAGTCTTGGCTATATCTTCAAGCGATAATTCTATGTACTCTACAGAAACCTGCTCAGGCGTTTGATACAAATCCTGATGCTGCTGATAATAGGCCGCTATTTCTTCCTCTGAGGGCTGTTCTGCCAACTTTTGTACCGCAACGGTGACATAATCCACATCGCGCTGTTGATTCTGGATTTTGAAAAAACTTTCAACATCGTATTTCGTTGCAAAACTGCTATCTATAATACTGCGCTGAAACTGTTCCATGATCAGCGCATTCTTGATTCTGTTTACAAACTCCCCGGAGGACATTTTTTGTAAATTAAGCATTGTCTTATACCGCTTGTCATCGAACTTACCGTCTACCTGAAAATAAGGCAGGGACTGTATAAATTCACGCGCGGCATCATCCGTTGTAACAAGGCCATTGGCATGCACATACTGCAATAAAACCTCATCCTTTATCAGTTTCTCTAGCGCTTGCGCCTTCAAAGTTTGCTCGTCAATCGTCATTCCTTGAAGATTCTGGCTATATTGCTCATAAGCCTTGTTAACATCGCGCTGAAAAAAATCCTTATCGCCTACGGAAGCGACGGGGGCTTCTTCGCCGGTGTCCAGATAATTCTGAATACCCCATAAAGCAAAAGGCACACAAATTATTATCAAAATACCCCATGCAAAAGCACCTTGTGCTTTTTCTCTAATCTTTGTCAGCATAGCTCTGTCCTAAAGAAACAACTTAAATTTTAATCAAAAAAAAAGCCCCGAACCAATCGATCCGGAGCTTTTTGATTTTGGCGGAGTGGACGGGGCTCGAACCCGCGACCACCGGCGTGACAGGCCGGTATTCTAACCAACTGAACTACCACTCCAAAGTCTGGTGGGTGCTGAGGGGTTCGAACCCCCGACCCTCGCCTTGTAAGGGCGATGCTCTCCCGGCTGAGCTAAGCACCCGACTAAAGAAATCCTAGTTTACAGCATCTTTTAAAGATTTACCAGCTTTAAATGAAGGAATTTTTGCAGCTTTAATAGTAATCTCAGCTCCAGTCTGTGGATTACGTCCTTTACGCTCCGCTCTTTCTTTTACGGCATAGGTTCCAAATCCAACTAAAGCGACCGAATCACCGCTGCTCAATGCTTTTGTAACTGCACCAATAAAGCCATCCAATGCACGACCCGCGTCCGCTTTAGTTAATTCAGCAGATTCTGCTATAGCGTCAATAAGTTCCGATTTATTCATTATTCCCCCTTAGGAAGTCATTTTTAAAGTTATATTTTAGAAGACCAGCGTGATAATTCTTACATCCCATCGTCAGCGACACAAGAAACACCTGTATTTATAACAACTGCACTTACGCAGTGTCAAGCACTAACCACCCCGGAAGCCATGATTTTTGCGGTTTTGCCAACTTTCCCGACAAAACCGCAAACTGATTAATGAGCGGTTAGACCTTGTTTTATTACTTTAACCGCCTCAGCTTCATTTTTTCCTTGTTCTTCGACGCCCATTTTTTCAACGGGAACCGGCATATATTGCAAAGCGACTTCCAACACTTCATCTATCCAATGAACGGGCTTTATCTCCAGGTTTTGCTTGATATTTTCCGGTATCTCCGCCAGATCTTTTTCATTCTCGGCAGGAATTAAAACCGTTGTTATTCCACCGCGATGAGCCGCCAGAAGCTTTTCTTTCAAGCCCCCGATAGGCAGCACTTCACCTCGTAAGGTAATTTCACCGGTCATAGCCACACAAGCTCGAACAGGTATCTTGGTCAAGGCGGAGATAATGGCTGTACACATCCCGACGCCGGCACTCGGGCCATCTTTTGGCGTCGCACCTTCGGGCACGTGGATATGTATATCATTCTTCTGGAACAGCTCATTATCAATGCCCAGGATTTCGGACCGACTTCTGACCACTGTCATCGCAGCTTCAATTGACTCTTTCATCACATCGCCAAGCTTACCCGTTGCCGAATGCTTGCCTTTTCCCGGAATTACCGCCGTCTCAATAGTTAATAATTCCCCACCCACTTCCGTCCAGGCCAAACCGGTAACTTGTCCGACCTGATCTTTCTCTTCAGCAAGGCCGTAATGAAAACGCTTAACCCCCAAATATTTATCCAAGTTTTCAGAATTAACTATAATTTTGGTTTTTCTCGGCTTCAACAACAAATCTTTAACGACTTTACGACAAATTTTCGAAATTTCACGCTCAAGACTCCGGACACCCGCTTCCCGAGAATAATAACGAATCATATCCCTGACAGCGTCTTCCGTGATCTGCATTTCCCGCTCTTTAAGACCGTTATTTTTCACTTGTTTTGGAATCAAATACCGAATTGCGATATTGATTTTTTCGTCTTCCGTATAGCCGGCGATGCGTATAACTTCCATTCTATCCAGCAATGCCGGAGGAATATTCATCGTATTGGCCGTCGCAACAAACATCACATCAGACAAATCAAAATCCACCTCCAGATAATGATCTGAAAAAGTATGATTCTGCTCGGGATCCAGTACTTCCAATAAAGCCGACGCAGGGTCCCCTCTAAAATCGGCCGCCATTTTATCGATTTCATCGAGCAAAAACATTGGATTGCGCGTTTTCACTTTAGCCAGATTCTGCAAAATCTTGCCCGGCATAGAACCAATATAAGTTCGGCGATGCCCGCGAATTTCCGCCTCATCACGCACGCCCCCCAAAGCCATGCGCACATAGCTGCGATTGGTTGCTCTGGCAATGGACTCGCCCAGCGAGGTTTTACCTACGCCCGGAGGCCCTACCAAGCACAAAATCGGCCCTTTGAGCTGCTTCACCCGTTGCTGAACGGCAAGATACTCAAGAATGCGTTCCTTAACCTTATCCAAACCATAATGCTCTGCCTCCAAAACCTGCTCTGCAAGCTTTAAATCATGCCGTACTTTGGTTTTCTTCTTCCAGGGCACATTGACCATCCAGTCAATATAATTGCGCACCACGGTTGCTTCCGCTGACATAGGCGACATCTGCTTAAGCTTGTTAAGCTCTGCATCCGCCTTGGTTTTGGCCTCTTTTGACATGCCGGCGCTTTCAATTTTCTTAGCCAGCTCTTCAATTTCATTGGGCACATCATCCATATCCCCCAGTTCTTTTTGAATCGCCTTCATTTGTTCATTCAGATAGTATTCCCTTTGATTTTTCTCCATTTGCTGTTTGACCCGCACGCGGATTCTTTTTTCCATCTCCAGAAGGTCGACCTCCCCTTCCATTAACGTCATTAAATTTTCAAGACGCTTTTCAATATCTGCCGTTTCAAGAATAGCCTGCTTTTCATGAACCTTTAAAGTCATGTGAGCCGCCATCGTATCGGCAAGCCGACTTGGGTCGTCAATACCCGACAGCGAGTTCAAAACTTCCGGCGGAATCTTGTTATTCAGTTTAACGTATTGATCAAATGAATTAATGACCGTTCGCTGCAATACATCCTGCTCTTGCTCGGTCAACTTTAAAACATCGTGAATTTCTGTCACCACGGCAGAAAAATAGCTTCCCGTTTCTTCATAGCGCAACACTTTACTGCGCTGAATCCCTTCAACCAAAACCTTGACCGTTCCATCAGGCAATTTCAACATCTGTAGAATGTTAGCTAGAGTACCCACCTCATAAAGGTCAGCAATATCCGGTTCATCAACTTCCGCTTCTTTTTGCGCGACCAATAAAATCTGTTTATTGTCCTTCATCGCTGCATCTAAAGCATCAATCGATCGCTCTCTGCCGACAAACAAGGGAATTACCATATGCGGATAAACCACTACATCTCTGAGCGGCAAAACCGGAATCAGTACATTTATTTGTTGTATCTCTGTCATTTTGTGCGTTTCCATAAATGGAACCTTATAACAATTTTCTTGGAAAATAAGATTATGGGGACGTTAATTAAAATAGCAAGGAATCAGACTCAAAATTGTATCTTTGATTGTCCGGAGCATAAAAAAAGGGAGCTTTAAAAAATAAAAGCTCCCTTTTTATGATCTAGGAATAATTTTTTAAGATTCAGCAGAGGCCTTTTTCTTTTCTGTTTCATAAACCAGAATAGGCTCTGACTCACCCAAAATAACACTACCGTCAACAACCACTTTGCAAATATTATCCGCAGACGGCAACTCATACATGGTGTTCAGCAAAACATTTTCAACAATTGTCCTTAATCCTCTCGCGCCTGTTTTTCTTTCCATCGCTTTACGAGCAATTGCGGTTAAGGAATCATCTCGAAATTCCAGTTCAGCGCCCTCCATCTCGAACAAATGCTTATATTGCTTAATCAACGCATTTTTAGGCTCGGTCAATATCTGCACCAGCGCTTTTTCATCCAGCTCTTCTAATGTAGCAATAACCGGAAGACGACCGACAAACTCAGGAATCAATCCGTATTTAATCAGATCTTCAGCCTCGACTTCGGCAAAGAGTTGTCCAATATTCTTAGATTCGTCTTTGGTTTTTATTTCGGCAGAGAAACCGATCCCGCCTTTTTCCGAGCGGTCTTTAATAACCCGATCCAAACCGGCAAAAGCACCTCCGACTATGAACAAGATATTAGCCGTGTTAACTTGCAAAAACTCCTGTTGAGGGTGCTTGCGTCCACCTTGAGGAGGAACCGAAGCAATAGTCCCTTCAATCAGCTTCAATAAAGCCTGCTGAACACCTTCGCCCGAAACATCACGGGTAATTGACGGGTTATCGGATTTTCTGGAAATCTTGTCGATTTCATCGATATAAACGATACCGCTTTCGGCCTTCTCTACATCATAATCACATTTTTGTAGAATTTTCTGAATGATGTTTTCTACATCCTCCCCCACATAACCAGCCTCTGTCAGCGTAGTTGCATCAGCGATGGTGAAAGGCACATCCAGCAAACGGGCCAAAGTCTCAGCCAGCAAGGTCTTTCCTGAACCGGTAGGACCGATCAGCAAAATATTGCTTTTGGCTAACTCAACCGTATCTTTTTTAGACTTACTGCGCAGACGCTTATAGTGATTATAAACAGCCACAGCCAAAATCTTTTTCGCATTTTCCTGCCCGATAACATAACTATCAAGCTCTTCTTTTATCTCTTTCGGCTTGGGCAACTCACCGCCACCAAAAGAAGAAGAATCGTCCTGTAATTCGTCTTTTATAATATCATTACAAAGATCTACGCATTCATCACAGACATAAACTGATGGTCCTGCAATAAGCTTTCTGACCTCATGCTGACTTTTACCGCAAAAAGAACAATAAAGCAGTTTATCGTCATCTTTGCTGTTTTTGTCATTACTCATAAATTGGACTCCCGCAAACATCCAGAGATGATGTTTTTACTTTCGATTGGGCAAAGAATATATCGAAATACAAAAAAATACCAACCGTTATTTATCAGCAACAGTTGCTCGACTCAACAGCACCTGATCAATAAGACCATAGCTAACGGCATCATTTGCACTTAAGAAATTATCTCTGTCAGTGTCTTGCTGAACCTTTTCCATCGGCTGGCCTGTATGATCTGAAAGAATTTTATTCAGCTTTTCCCTGATCAACAGAATTTCTCTGGCATGAATATCAATATCAGAAGCCTGCCCCTGATAACCGCCTAACGGCTGATGAATCATCATCCTTGAGTGAGGCAAACAATAACGCTTGCCTTTTGCTCCGCCAGCCAGCAGCAATGCTCCCATGCTCGCAGCCTGACCAATGCACATGGTACTGACATCAGGCTTAATAAACTGCATGGTGTCATAAATTGACATACCTGCGGTTACTGAACCTCCGGGTGAATTGATATATAAATGAATATCTTTATCAGGATTTTCCGATTCCAGAAAAAGCAACTGGGCAACAATCAGATTAGCGGAATAATCTTCAACCTGCCCTACCAAAAAAATTACCCGCTCTTTTAATAATCTTGAATAAATATCGAAAGAACGCTCACCTCGAGCAGTTTGCTCAATTACGATAGGTACCAAACCGCCTGCTGCTTCAGGCGCCATCATTTGATTTCTTGCGTACTGGTTATACATCTGAACTCCTTACCCTTGTTTGCTCATCGCATCAGTAAAATTTATAGCTTCATCAGACACTTTTGCTCGCGCAACTAGCCAGTCGATAGTTTGGTTTTCCAAAACCATCTGCCGAACATCGTTCAATCGGCTTTCGTCGGAATAATACCACTCAACAACATCGCCAGGGCGTTCGTAGCTTTTCGCCATGTCTTCAATAGTAGAGCGTACTTTATTATCGTCCACTTTAATATCGTTTTTATGAATAATTTCACTCAAGATTAAACCCAACGCCACGCGGCGCTTTGCCTGATCTTCAAATGCATCTCTGGGCAGCTTCAAATCTTCCAGCTTCATTTTCTGTCTTTTGGCAGTCTCTATGTATGGTTTCATCATACTTTCGACTTCCTGATCAACCAATGTATTGGGAACGGCAATCTGAATTTTTTCATATAGCGCATTCATCACTGCGTTTTTCAGCTTGCCACGCAAGGCCTGTTCGAGCTCGCTTTCCAGATTACTTTTAATGTCTTCGCGGAACGCATCCACCGAACCGTCAATACCGTACGCCTTGATAAAAGCGTCATCGATTTCCGGCAGCACAGACTCCTCTACGCTGACGACCTCAACCTCAAAATTAGCCACTTTACCGGCTAATTTTTCATTGCCATATTCTTCAGGAAAAGACACTTCAAAGGTTTTACTAGCGCCGGCCTTGAGGCCGATCAGATTTTCTTCAAAACCTGGAATCATTTGTTTCGCGCCGATTTCAACCTGATAGTTTTCCACTTTTCCGTCGGTAAAGTTTTCGCCTTCGGAAGCTCCCGAAAAACTAATCGTCACGCGATCATGTTCCTGAGACGCGCGCTCAACAATAGCCCAACTTTTCTTTTGCGCCCTTAGCTTTTCAATCATACCGTCAACATCAACATCTTGAACGGTAGCAACAGGACGCGATACTTCAATTTGCTCAACGCCTTCCAGCGATATTTCAGGATAGACTTCAAACTCAGCAGTATATTTGAAACCCTCGGCTTCATCTGACGAATGAATATGCGGATAGCCGGCGGGCCTTAAATCTTGTTCTTTCAATGCTTCAAAATAAGTAGATTCAACCAGATCTCCCGCTATTTCACCGCGAACCCGATCTCCATACATTTTCTTAATGACATGCTGGGGCACTTTACCCGGACGAAAGCCATCAACTTTAACTTCGCGCGCTAACGACTTTAAACGTGCCGCCATTTTTTCCTGAACAATCTCTTCAGGCACGCTAACAGTCATTTTTCTGCTTAATTCTGATGTCTTTTCGACAGAAACTTGCATTTCTTTACCTCAACTAAATTTAAATAAGAGTTTTTTATAGAATACCGGTAAACGGCTCAAAAGAACTGAAGAGTTAACGATAAATCGCCAACTCTTAATTATGAATTGGGTGGTGCGAATGGAGAGACTCGAACTCTCACAGGATAACCTACTGGAACCTAAATCCAGCGCGTCTACCAATTCCGCCACATTCGCACTTTAAATGAACTCGTAATTATATCCATAATTATACGAGCATAACAAGCTATAAATTCAAAAAAACCACACGCATATAGTCGTTCGTCGTTTGAAAAAATGCTTTGTTATTCACATTTCTATTCTAAAACCACAATCCAATCTTTGCATATTACCCATATCGATGTAGTATTAGTTTGACGCCAATTCAATGTATAAGGGGTACGAAATGAGCATTACACCAACTACCAGCGCAGTCAATCTAATCAATACCGCTCAACAGAAATCAGCGGATGCTGCTCAAGTGATCGCTAAGCTGCCCATACAAAACAATGAAGTCGGCAGCTCAGAGTTCAAATCCGGCGACATCATCAAGCCAGTACTCAGTCTAAAAGAAGCTGAATTTGAAACCTCTGCCGCAGTTAAATTACTTGAAGCCGATAAAAAAACGATTGGCTCTTTGCTGGACATAAGCGCCTAAATTAACAGCTTACCAGCACATCAAAACCCAAGAGCCTGATTTCATCAGCAAATGCATTCAGCGTCTCTACAGGCAAGCTCTCCAGCCGATCGGACTCCGGCTGAAGAGACGGCCTCGCAATCGTATACAACATCACCCTCTTCAACAGACAACCCTTTGTTTTAATACGCCTCAACAAATCAAGAAACGCGCCTTTTTCCTTCGGGGACAAGCCTTGTTTATCGTAGTCCAATAAACATGTTTGCAATTTTGTCGGACACAGCTTTGCACAAAGCAACAGGTTATCCACGCTCGCCTGGCAACTTTGCCCTGCATTATTCATTAAAGCCCTACCCTCTTCGGTAGCGCTATCCAACTTAAACCAGACTTCTCCGCCATATTCCTTTAATTTTTTCAGGCCATTCTGAACGCTAGGTCGATGCACTAGACTACCGTTAGTAATCAACACAAAATTACTCTGGGGCAAAACCCCTGCTTCCGTCGCTACCCGCCCAATCAAAGCGACAGCCTTATCGAAGTCTTTTAAGCTGGTCGGCTCTCCATTGCCGGAAATAGCAATATCCTTAATGATTCGCTTGTCTTCATCAACCTCAAACCGCTGATAGAAATCGCCATTCAACACGTCATCAAGAAAAAATCTCAGCTCGTCTTCCAATAGCTGAAAATCCAAATCCGGCGCGGCGCCGATTTTTAAATCAGGCACCTGACAATAAATGCAACGCCAGTTACAGGCGTTATTAATATTAAAATTGATGCCGATAGACAAGCCGCCTGCTCGCCTGGAAAGTACCGGGTATACATACTTCAACCCGGCAATATCCCGACTATGATTAGTTGTTGTTAATCTTGTTACCATAACTCTATTTGAATACAACCTTGAAAAAACAGACTGAAGATATATTAGCGAACCCATAAAAAAGCCCCAGCTTTTATACTGAGGCTTTCGTTCATCCCTAACCTAATATATTGATCAGCTTATTTTAACCAAAACCTCGCCGCGCCCCATTTCCGACATGTCGCCGGCATAACGCTGCACCCGGTTAAAGGCCGCCGAGTTATCGGCAAATTTGGAATTAAGCTTTTTAAATGATGCAAACAATATCGGTAAAAACGCCAAAGTATGCGCACCGCAATCATTAAATCTTGCCGATGCCTGCGGTTGATTCCATAACAATAACGTACCCCGGCGCATCGCAAAACCCAAATACCTGCCGGTCTGCCCCATTACCGCAATGGTACCCGCCGTCATCCTGGAGCCGCAATAATCACCGGCATTACCCTCAATCAGGATATTGCCGCGACGCATATGGTCACCGGCACGCTCGCCCACATTACCTTTCACCAGGATGGTTCCGCCTTTCATACCCATTTTGTTGCCCGGCAAAGCCGCACCCAAAAAATCCCCGGCATTACCGTTAATAACCAGCTCACCTTTTTTCATTTCGCAGGCCGCATAAAGACCGACATCGCCAGACACTTCAATCGCTCCTGATTTCATGCCCAAACCAAGATAAGCCCCCGCATCGCCTTCGACTGTTATGCGCCCGCCATCCAATTCCTTACCGATAAAATCGAGCTTACCGAAGCTGTTTTTTATCACGATGTTTTGCGTATCAGCACCTGCTATGCCGAATATCTCATCTACCCGGATTTTGCGCTTGCCATTCTGCAAAGTAATCGCGGCAATTTCAGCGAGTTCCAAATCAGCCAGTTTCTGACAAACCAACGGCGACATATCCACGCGTTGATCAAGTCTTTGTTTCAGCGTAAAGGTTAAAGCGCTCATGCCATAATCTCCTGTAAGTGGAAGTGAAACGGTCCCAACTTGCCACCGTAATTACCCGCACTAATGCGTTTGATACCATTCGCAGCACCTAAATCGCAAACCGCCTGAATACCCACGCGCATGACTTTATCAATGTCTTCTTTGGTTAAACCGTCGATAACGATTTCCATGACCGATTCAATCTCCAGCGAAAGATCGGTTTTGGTCATGCCTTTTAGCGTCGGGCAGAAAGCATCATTGGTTGAAGCGCCCAAAGCCGCATATTTTGAACCGACCTTGGAGCCGGAACGCACCACACCTCCGGGGAACGGCATAATCACATTGGGAATTTTGCGCATTTCTTCAATCGCCGCTTCGCAGGCTGCCAAGGCTTGCGGTTGCGACTCGGCCAACACCAGAAAATTACCGCCGCCAATGGCCTCGACTTGACCGGTAGTCGCTTCGGCCAAAAACTCGCCATCCATGACCGGAATACGCCAGTAACGCTTGCCGTCGATCAGTTTAGCCACCTGAAAACCGTCGCCAAAATAACGCAGGTTTTTACCTAAAGCTATTCTGGTTCCACCATCAATACCTGCAAACAAGGCTGAGGTCGGCGATGTTAATACGCACTGCCCTGCTCTGGTTTCCAGCTGCTTGGCCAAGCCTTTGCCGCCCATCGCAAAAATCATGATGGAAACGCCGGGACGTCCGTCCGGGGTTTCAGAAGGATCAAGAACCCGCTCAATCCCCGCCTCACAACCGCAGGCAATCACCGAAGTGGCAAAGCCCGTCATGGCTTGGGCTGAAATCATCGCCCACTTTTCATTTTGTGCGGTGATGATTGCACGCGTTGCCTTCATTGGAAAAGCTTCTGCAAAGGTTGCATCTATCGCTACGCCATTGATGATCATGCCACATCTCCTTTAAGCGGATGCACCGTCAGACTGCCGCGCCCATCCTCTGTTATTTCATCATCACTGATTTTAAAGTTACCGAGTTTCATGGTCATGAACCGGTCAAAATATTTTTGCAAATCTTTTTCCAGCGATGCGTCAAAGTCTGGTTTAACGACATGGGTCGTACCCCATTTGGTGTGAATAACCTTGCCGTCGACAACCACTAATTCACCGTCTTTAAACACATAATCCGGTTTTTCAAACATAAGCTGCCGGTCGGCGTTGTCGGTATAAACGGTAATATCCGCCCAGTTACCGGCGCTCAAGCCGCCGCGATCCTGCAAACCAATCAACCTGGCCGCACCGGCGCGAGTCATAATCGCAATTTCCTGCAAACTGTACTCGCGCTCAATCGATGCCAGAGTCGTCATTTTTTGCGCTTCGGGATGTATCGTGGACAACACATCGTTACGGAAACTTCTATCCATCAGCAAGCGTATCAAATGCGGATAACTGGTAAACGGCGCACCGTTGGGATGATCCGTAGTCAGGAAAATACGCCAAGGATCATCAACCAGCAAGAAAGTTTCCAGACCGATCGCCCATTGCAGCGCATTGACAAAATTCTTGTCTTTGTATTTGAACGGCACAACGCCACAGCCGGCATCGCATTCAATATCCATCGTCACCCATTTATTCGGGCTGGCATGTTTGTGATTGGCATGCTGACGCATGTTGTCGCCGGACGCGGTTACGGTTTGGCCGAACAGAATCTGCCCGACATCGATAGTGATGTTTTTGTTTTTATTGACGGCTTCGGCAATCTGCGCCGCACCCGATGAAAACTTGAAATCACCTTCCGTGCCGTAACTATGAAACTGAATATGCGTTAAATGCATCGGCAAGCCGCCTATGCCCTGAATGGTATCCAGCGTGGTATTCATGTTGCCCGGCACACCCAGATTACAACCATGCACATGCAGAGGATGGGTAATGCCCAATTCCTTAACCGCTGTCGCCAGTGACTTTAGAATTTCTCTCGGCGTCACGCCGTAATGACTGTTTTGCTCGTCCAGATCCAGTTTGCGCTGGTTAAACTTGAACGCACTGATACCTCCGGGATTAACGACTTTAACGCCAATCGCTTTAGCGGCCTGCATGGTAAAAGCGACATAATCATTAATGGCTTTTTGGTCTTTTTTGGCGGTCAGCATGCGCAACAAATAATCATCACTGCCCATCAAAACATAACCGCCCTTATCCAGAATCGGAATATCGGCCATTTCCATATGCGCTTGGCGGGCGTTAACCGGCAATATCGCCGGCTCAAATCCGGCGGTATAACCCATTTCCGCGTAACGATAACCGGTCACAAAGGTGCTGGGCATCGCATGACCGCAACCGGAACGGGTAATATCAGTACGTGCGACGGGATCGGCGCGATGATCTTCCGGCAACAAGATTCTGGCGATATTGCCTTTGCCGCCGCCGATATGCGTATGCATATCGATCGCGCCGGACATCACTACCTTGCCTTTTAAATCGTATTCCTTATCGACCTTAAAATCGCCGACCGGCTTGTCGACGATGCGTCCGTCCTGAATGTAAATATCCTGTTTCGCACCATCAATCCCGCTGGCAGGATCATAAACAGCCCCGCCTGTTAATTTAATCAACATACTATATTCCTACAAAGCTTGTTCAATGGCATTAAGCACGTCAGACGTACTGGGCAGGCCGGATTCGCGTAATTTCTTCAACCGTATCGCGACTACGTTATCCATACGATAAGCATGACCGACATGATCAATACCTGGTGTACCGACAGGAATGAACACGTCCGGTTCTTTTGCAAAGGTCATCCCGGAACGGCCCAATACAATAGTCGGCAAAGCGGTTACCGGCGGTACGGCTTTAGCATTAAACGCCTGTACCCAAACCAAAGCGTCAGCCTCGCCATTGACCAGTAAGGCATTGGCATCATTCAAAAAGGGGTCGTATTCTGGAAAGCCGCTGGAAAAACGGGTGCGCGCCGGATACCCGGTAGTCCATCCGCAAACCTGATTAGCCGTCTGATCACCTTCTTTACCGCCTAACGGCAAACCGGAGCTACGCGTATTCAGGTCATTAATATCCTTAACCATTTCAGAAATGGTCTGCACCGTCAATTCAGCCTGGCTATAAGCCAACGCACCGGCCGCCCAGGTCACTACGCTATAGCTTGCCGCTTTTAATTTATCGGCAATACCCTGTAAATCGGCAACCGCAATACCGCCGACTGAATCGCCCCGAATCGGATTGCCTTTCACCAGCGCCCTTAATACCGCGACAACATCCGGCAAGTCTTCGTTTGCGCATTCAAAAACCAGCGCTGTTTGGCCGTCAGGCGAAGTCGAGGCCGTACCGGAAGGCGCTTTACCTAAATAGATAACCTCACGCTTGGCGGTATCGTCCATAAACATGGATTCTTTATTCCATAGATAACGCTCAAAAAAGCGCGGCGAAAAGCCTTCCAGATCGATACCGACCACCAGTAACAAATCACAGCGGTTTTTTACTTCCGCCAGCGTCGTATTCATCCAGCCGGAATCCTGCAAGGCCAGGAAGTTATTCCGTGCGCCGGTAAAGTTCATATTATCGACCACAGCGCCGCTACGATCGGCCAATGCCAGCAACGCCCGCATGCCGTTGACATCCGTTGCGCAACCGCCGATAACCGGTTGATTAGTATTTTTTAACAGCGCCGCCGCCTTTGCCACGGCCACATCCAGACTGACATCTTTACCATCGACTCTTGGACGGGTATCGGTAATCGCCTGTTCAAAAGCGGGCGTATTAACCGCACAGCCGTTTTCAACCACCTTAAGCGATACACCGTCAACCTGAATGGTCAGGTCATCCGTGCCGATACCGCAAAAAGGGCTAGGTACTTCAGTTATCTCAGCCATGGAGCTGTCCTTTTGTTAGTCACTAAGTGGGCGTTATTGTGACAGATGACCTCTATTCGTACAACATTGGGGTTCAGTGCGACGGCGCCTTACACAACAACACGCCTCGCGTAAACTGCCGCCGCCACAAATCAACACGCCTCTCATAATTGCCACTCCGCCGCCATCAACACGCGCTGTTTTATTATGGGCCTGAACTTAATTCGACTTAATCTGGCAGCAATGCATTAGATATGATTATCGTGCCGACGCGTGTCCGCGGCCCGAATAACATGCCTTCGGGCGATTAATACTTCCACCCAATAAGTATTTCCACTAATTGTGCAAACGATTTGTTTCTTCTAACCTAAGCTCCATGCCAACGATTTTTCTGGTTAATGGATTAGAGCTCAATATTCGCCATTCATTGATTGACATATAGCACAACGACTTGGCGACATAAATCGAATTTAAATCAACAAGTTAAAACAGAATTTATCCTATGACGGTGATGTTTGTTTTTATAGCCATTTGATTTTTAATAATTACTTAAAAAGGCACCGCTATGCTCATGTTCGTTCATTATGCAACCCTCAATCAACATAAATAACATTATATTTCAATGAGTTACAAAATGATAAATCTTAAGATAAACGTGCTATTTGTTAGTCCGCCAACAAAGAATCAATGGCTTATGTCGATTTTCAACAAAGATCGCTTAAAAAAGTTAATTTTCATTGACCGTAATGTGTTGATTTTTACGCTTGCCTGTCACTCATGAGAAGTTACTTTATTATTTCATTAATATTGATTTATAAGACATTTTTAATAATAAAGCAAACCAAGTAACTACACTACAGTAAAGATATTGGGAATGAAAATGAAAATAAATGAATATTTATTAGCAGACCCTGGAACATCTCCCGTCCCACCCAATAATTCAAGCCAATATCGGGTTACTTCCGGTGAAATTTTTTATGATTTCTGTTTTCTCAAGCAGTTGCGTCTTGAGACGCTCCGGGCACAGCGGTCTAAATCCACGTTATCAATCATATTACTAACCCTTGATAAAGAGACCGATGCTGAATCCATTAATATGAATGAGATTTTAGGTATTGTTCGGGAAAAAACACGAGACACCGACATTAGCGGCTTCGTTAACCATAAATCCCTATGCGTGCTTCTCCCCGATACAGATGAGACAGGAGCGAAAGAAATTTGCGCAAAATTAGTTAATGAAACGTCACAATTTTCTATTACTACCTCAAGTTATCCCGATCATATATTTGAAAGCCTGGCAAAAAACGGATGCGTTCGACCCGATGCTTTCCCTTTCGAACTGTGGGATTCAGGGGATGCACCGGATGCTTCATCGTTTAAATTTTTATTAAAAAGAGGTGTTGATATCGTAGGCTCGATTATCGGCATACTTGCTTTTATGCCGGTCATGTTAATGACAGCATTGGCTATCAAAGCAACTTCCCCGGGGCCTGTCATTTTCAGTCAAATCCGCCTGGGCAAGCAAGGCACCCCTTTCACATTCTACAAATTCCGATCCATGCATGTGAATATGGATAATCAAATACACCGTGAATACGTCCAAGACTTTATCAACGGTAATCACGCAAAAACCAATCAAGGGGACGCGGAAAAACCACTCTATAAAATCAAATCCGATCCCCGGATAACCAGGGTTGGAAAATTCATTCGAAAAACCAGTATTGATGAGCTGCCGCAGTTTTTTAATGTGTTAAAGGGAGACATGAGCCTGGTTGGACCAAGGCCGCCCCTTCCTTACGAAGCTGAGAAATACCAAGCGTGGCATCTCAGGCGAATACTGGAGATGAAGCCGGGAATCACCGGACTTTGGCAGGTAGAAGGACGCAGCAAAACAGAATGGAATGACTCGGTGAGGCTCGATATTCGATACATTCAGAACTGGTCTCTACTATTTGATTTAAAGATATTACTCAGAACGGTCAAGGAAGTTTTAAGGTGCAGAGGCGCCATGTAATGCGTAAAGCAATAAAACCCGGTCAAGACGCTAGGCTATAGGCTTAGGAATGACACTAAATTATACATTTTCGGTTAAATTGCACTGGACAAGCCTCAGAGCGTTTTGTTTGCCTAAAAGCATTCAACAGCTAAATCTGAAGAAGGGTCGACCCAGTGATCGTCGCGTTTTCAGTGACTTAATTGTGTAGGAGCAAGCGAGTGATTAAGCTAAAAATAAACTATCAATACCTGACGAGTCGCGTACTTATCATTCTGGCTTTGATTGCTTTTGTTCAAACAATAGGCACTTCGGAACCTGCCAGAGCTGCAAGCGCCAATCAGGCAATCAAGACGTCCTCTATAAAACTCCCTGGCGAGGGCCCCGACCCCGTTGCGTTCAGCCCGGACGGCAATACCTTGGCCAGTACGGACTCCGACGGGCAAATCATGCTCTGGGATGTGGTCTCCGGCCAAGTGCGCATGACACTTCCGAGCCAGTTTGCAAACCCGGTTAGCGGTATTATTTTTAGTCAGGACGGCAATACGCTAGCTAGCGTAAGCGACAACTCAATTCGACTATGGGACGTCACCTCCGGTGATGCCCGGTTAACCCTTCCCAAGAGTGGCGTTGTTACCGATCTGGCCTTTAGTCCTGACGGCAAGAGCTTGGCGGCTGTGGGTCAGGATGCCCGTATCACGCTCTGGGATTCACAATCCGGCTCCATAACTCAGGTCATAACCGATCCTCAAGGCGGCGTTAATGCAATCGCATTTAGTCCGGACAGTACGATTCTGGCCATCGGCGGCCAGAATGCCCAAATTAACCTCTGGAGTAAGGCAACAGGCCTGAAGCAGTTGAACCTGCCCGGCGTTAATACCGCCGTCACCGACCTGCTATTTAGCCCGGACGGCAAGACCTTGGCCGCTGTAGGTCAGAATGCCCGCATCACGCTCTGGGATTCGCAATCCGGTTCTACATCCCAGATTTTAACCGGCCACCAAAATGGCGTTAATGCCATTGCCTTTAGCCCGAACAGTAAGATCCTGGCCACAGGCGGCCAGGATGCCCAGATTAAACTATGGGATAGAACAACAGGCAAGGAACAGGCGAACCTGCCGGGAGAAAACGGTGTCGCTATTACCGGCCTGGTATTCAACCCGGACGGCAAGACCTTGGCCAGCGTGGGCGAGAGCGAGCCGGTTTTTTTGTGGGATGTATCCAATAAACTGCCCCAGCTTCTAACGGGACATACGGATTGGGTGGATAAGGTCATTTTTAATTCCAATCAGAATACCTTGGCCAGCGTCGGCAAAACCGGGCAGGTCGTCGTATGGGACTTAATGACCGGGCAGGAGCAGTTGTTTTTTCAAGTTCCCTCGTTAGGCGCCGCCAATGTCAACCCGCAAGGACTCGTTTCCAGCAACTCAATCACAAATATAGCCTTGGCCGCCGGCGTAGCGGGGCCGAAGTTGTCCAATGGAAATAGCCAAATCGTTAAAGAAACCGTTGCTAACCAGAACGCTAAAAAACCCGGCAAGAAGAAGAGCAACCACGATTGGAAAGGCATTACGGCCCTCGCCATTAGTCCGGATGGAGCGCTCTATGGCGGCGCGACCAGGGACGGTAAGGTCAGGCTCTGGGCTTCAAACGGTAAAGAGCGTTTTGCCCTTTCAGAACACCATGGCGCTGCTGTAACCGGCGTTGTTTTCAGTGCCGATGGGAAGCAATTAGTGAGCGTAGGCCGGGACACGGAAATCCAGATGACGGACGTCACAAATGGCAAAAAGGGCCGGACTTTATTCGGCCATGAACACCCGATCAGGACCGTCGCGGCCAGTCCTGACGGCAAGTTCCTCGCCAGCGCCGGCGAAGAAACGAGAATCATGTTGTGGGATGCGCAAGCAGGCAAGCTGCTCAGAATTCTTTCCGGCCATACTGATTTCGTGAACGCTGTCAGCTTCAGCGCCGACGGAAAACGCCTGGCTAGCGCAGGCGCCGATGGTCGTATCCTGCTGTGGGATGTAAAAACAGGCCAGCTTGTTCAAACGCTATTGGGTCACTCGGATGAGGTCAATGCGGTTGCTTTCAGCCGAAACGGCAAGTTCCTGGCTAGCGGAAGCGCGGATAGCCAGGTAATTTTGTGGAATGCCGCAACCGGCGAGCAAATACAGAGCTTTGCGGGACACCAGGCCGCCATTAGAGCGGTTGCTTTCAGCCCGAATGGACAAAAACTGGTCAGCGCGGGCGAAGACACCAAAATTTTGGTTTGGAATACGGCAACGCGTAAATTGGACAAACAAATGGCCGGCGCAACGAATGCCATCAGCGCACTCATGTTCGGCCCGAGCGGCAGCTTGATTGCAGGGAGTGAGGACGGCGAGATCAAAGAGTGGGATGTTGATAAGGGCCAAACAAAACAGATCATCAACGTACCTTTACAACCGCAGTCCAATAATTCCGAGGGAATCATTGAATTTCCGGTCATCGGAACAAACCAAGCCGTGGCTGACAGTGCTAGCCGCAATACCAATCCGGCTGTTGATAAATCGACAAAACTTCATTTATCACGGATTTTGAATCGGGTCATCGATTGGCTGATTCCTGCCGCCGAAGCGGCTATCCCTACCCCCCCAGGCGGACCGATTCTGGTCGTTACCGCCACATGTCCCACCTGTGGAGTATTTAACCGGTATTACGCGGAGATTCTTCGGAGCGAAGGCTTAAATGAATTTGCCGAAGCCGACATCTCAACAGTGAGTGCCGCCTCGCTCGCAGCCTATGACGTGGTCATTCTGGCCTCGACTCCCCTGACGTCCACGCAGGTGAGCGTACTGACCAGTTGGGTCAACAATGGGGGTAACCTGATTGCGATACGTCCGGATCCGCAACTCGCCGCCTTGCTGGGACTCACGACCACTGGAACCGCTTTGTCGAACGCTTACCTGCTTGTCGACACCTCAAAGGCACCGGGCAATGGCATTGTGAATCAGCCCATCCAGTTCCATGGTTCGGCCGATCGCTACTCCCTGAACGGCGCAACGAATCTTGCGACGCTTTACAGCAATGTAAGTACAGCAACCGCCAATCCCGCCCTGACACTCCGAAGTGTCGGAACCGGTCAGGCTGCGGCGTTCACCTATGACCTCGCCACCTCCATCGTCTACACGCGCCAGGGTAACCCGACTTGGCAGGCCCAAGAACGCGACGGACTCTCGCCCATCCGTTCTGATGACAAGTATTACGGTAATGCCACAGGCGATCCCCAGCCTGACTGGGTGGACCTGAACAACGCGGTGGCCGTGCCCCAGGCGGACGAGCAACAGCGCCTGCTGGTCAACCTGATTACCAAGATGAACCTCGCCAAGAAACCCTTGCCGCGCTTCTGGTACTTCCCGCGCGGCGAAAAAGCGGTTGTCATCATGACCGGCGATGACCACGGCAATAATGGCACTGCTGGCCGTTTTGATCAGTTCATTGCAAGTAGTCCAGCGGGCTGTTCAGTTGCTAACTGGGAATGCGTGCGGGGTACATCGTATATCTACCCGAATACCCCATTGACTAATACACAAGCCGCTGCCTATCAGAATGCGGGGTTTGAAGTGGGACTGCACGTCAATACGAACTGTGCCGATTTTACTCCCGCCTCGCTCGAGACTTTTTATACCCAACAGATCAGTGCCTGGACGACCAAATACAGCAGCATCCCAGCCCCGATTACCCAACGCCACCATTGTATCGCTTGGAGCGACTGGGCTACCGGGGCGCAAACCGAGTTAAACCACGGCATCCGGCTCGACACCAGCTATTACTTTTGGCCGCCTAGCTGGGCCAATGACCGCCCTGGAAACTTCACCGGTTCGGCGATGCCGATGCGGTTTGCCGACCTAAGCGGCAATCTGATCGATGTTTATCAGGCGACGAGCCAAATGACCGATGAGTCCGGCCAGACCTATCCGTTCACCATCGATACGTTATTGGACAGAGCGCTCGGGGCAGAAGGTTATTATGGCGCCTATACCATCAATGCTCATACCGATGTGCCGCAAATTCCCGAAGCAACCCATACCGTCAACTCGGCCCTCGCTCGCAGTGTCCCGGTCGTATCGAGCGTTCAGATGTTGAATTGGCTGGACGGCCGCAACAGCTCATCGTTCGGAGCGCTGGCCTGGAACGGCAGCAGCCTGAGTTTTGCTATTACGCCGGGCGCGGGCGCCAATGGACTGCAAGCCATGCTGCCGGCAAACTCGGTCACGGGTGTCCTCATTGGCCTCACCGGGCCGAATGGCTCTGTTGCCTATACGATCGATGCCGTCAAAGGCGTTTCGTATGCCTTTTTCGCGGCGGCTGCAGCGGGAACCTACACCGCGACTTACGGCGCAGACACGACGCCCCCAACGGTAACTTCGACCTCCCCCGCAAGCGGCGCTACCGGCGTAGTTCAACAGCCTACGGTCACGGCCACCTTTAGCGAGTCGATCGATCCGGCGACCGTCACTACGTCCAACGTTCAATTGCAGGCCGGAAGCAACCCGCCGGTGTCCGCTACGGTCAGCTACGATGCCGGCACACGCACCGCGAAGCTGACACCCAGCACCTTGCTGGCGGGTTCGACGCTCTATACCGCCAGAATTCTGACCGGCATCAAGGATTTGGCCGGTAATGCCCTGGCGGCCCCTTACACCTGGTCCTTCACGACGGAGGCTCAGCCGTGCGCGTCTACGTCCTGCAGTGCATGGAGCAGCTCGGCCACGCCGGGAACTGCGTCGGAAAATGATTCCAACTCCGTCGAGCTCGGTGTAAAGTTCAAGTCGGACTTGGACGGCTCTATTACCGGCATTCGTTTCTACCAAGCTAACACCGGCACTTATATAGCCACTTTGTGGAGCAGTGCAGGGCAACAATTGGCGGCAACCTCGTTCACAGCCTCCGCACCGGGCTGGCAGCAAGCCAATTTTCCAGCTCCCGTAGCGATTACGGCAAATACTGTGTACGTTGCCTCTTACCATGCGCCGAACGGACACTATGCGGCAGACAATCTGTATTTTGCCAATACAGGGGTTGATAACGTCCCCCTACATTTGCTGCAAGATGGAGTAAGCGGTGGCAACGGCGTATACGCATACAACGCAGGCAGCACCTTCCCGACGAATACCTATCAGTCGAGCAACTACTGGGTTGACGCGGCATTCACCACGAACACCGGCCCTGATACATCGCCGCCGACAGTAACGGCCCAAAGCCCTGTGTCCGGGGCAAATGGAGTCGCGACGAACACAACCGTTACCGCGACGTTTAGCGAAGCGATGGATGCGACCACCCTTACGACATCGACCTTCGAATTGCGTAACGCCTCGAATAGCCTTGTCTCGGCGACGGTCAGCTACAACGCAACCAACCGCACGGCGACCTTGACTCCCGGCAGTGCGCTTGCGGCAGGTGCAACCTATACGGCCACCGTCAAAGGCGGCGCGACAGACCCGCGCGCCAAGGATTTAGCGGGCAACGCACTGGCTGCCAATATGACATGGTCGTTCACGACAGCATCGGGTACAGCGACAGGCTGCTCAGGAAGTACCACCTCCATCTGGCCCAGCAATCCAACGCCGACGATCATCGCTGATTCAGACACCTCCTCGGTCGAGCTCGGAGTGAAGTTCAAATCCACTGTGAACGGCTTGATCTGCGGCGTTCGTTTCTATAAGGGCAGCGCCAATACCGGCACACATGTCGGCAAATTGTGGAGCAGCACGGGGCAGTTGCTTACCAGCGCCACGTTCCAGAACGAGACTGCATCCGGTTGGCAGCAAGTGACCTTTGCGACGCCGGTAGCGGTCACCGCCAACGTCACTTACGTGGCCTCCTATCTGGCCCCGATTGGACGGTATTCCGCTAACAGCAACTATTTTACAGCCGGAGTAACCAGCGGGCCGCTCTATGCCTTCAATAACACTGAGAGTGGCGGCAATGGGGTGTACCTGTACGGCGCCGCCGGTGGATTCCCCACGAACACCTTCCGGTCGAGCAACTATTGGGTGGACGTAGTCTTCACCAGCAACACCGGTCCGGATACAACGCCGCCGACCGTCGCATCGACATTGCCCGCCGCAGGCGCTACAGGAGTCAACCCGACTGCGCCCGTGACCGCAACTTTTAACGAAGCGATGGACTCGGCGACCCTAAGCACCGCGACCTTTGAGCTGCGCGACCCGGCTAATACTCTTGTGGCCGCGGCGGTGGCTTATAACGCGGCCACCAATACGGCAACGTTGACGCCCACCACTACATTAACGTCATCAATACTTTACACGGCCAAGGTGAAAGGCGGAACGAGCGGCGTCAAAGATCTTGCAGGCAACGCACTTGCGGCGGACTTCACGTGGTCGTTCACCACCGGCGTCGACCCCTGTTCGCCCGGAGGCAACCCGATCGTGTGCGAGAACAGTAAGCCCGGCAACCCTTCGAGCGAATGGGACATTTCCGGTGCCGGCGACCTTACCATTCAGGGCTTTGCGACGGATATCAGCGTAAATCGGGGCAGCGCGGTCAACTTCAAGATCAAAACCCCTGCGGCCTATCGTCTCGACATTTACCGCATGGGCTATTACGGCGGGAACGGTGCGAGGAAAGTGGCCACGCTCTCTTCTTTGCCGATTCAAAATCAGCCCGCCTGCCTGACCAACGCCACAGGACTGATGGACTGCGGTAATTGGACGCAATCTGCTTCCTGGACCGTACCCTCCGATGCGACCTCCGGCATTTATTTCGCCCGGGCCGTGCGTTCGGATACTAATGGCGCCAGCCATATCATGTTCGTGGTGCGTGACGACGCCAGCACCTCGCCGCTTCTGTTCCAGACATCGGATACAACCTGGCAGGCGTACAACAACTACGGCGGCAACAGTCTGTACCAAGGTACCGGCCCAGGCACCGGCGGCGCGTCAACTGGCCGCGCCTACAAGGTCAGCTACAACAGGCCTTTCAACACGCGTAACGTGGATAACGGACAGGACTGGGTATTCAACTCCGAGTATCCGATGGTGCGCTGGCTGGAGGCTAACGGTTACAACGTCAGTTATTTCACCGGCGTGGACAGCGACCGGCGGGGCAACCTGATTACTAACCATAAGGCCTTCCTCTCGGTCGGCCACGACGAATACTGGTCAAGCGCACAACGCGCCAACGTAGAAGCAGCGCGTAACGCAGGCGTCCACTTGGCATTCTTCAGCGGCAACGAGGTGTTCTGGAAGACCCGTTGGGAGAACAGCATCGACGCCTCGGGTACGGCCAATCGAACCCTGGTGTGCTACAAGGAGACACATAATTTCCCCAACAATCAAGATCCTGCCGACCCGCCGACTTGGACTGGCACTTGGCGCGACCCCAGAAATTCGCCGCCGGCCGATGGAGGACGTCCTGAGAACGCGTTGCTGGGTACCATCTTTACCGTCAACGACGGCGCCACCACCAGCATTACGGTGCCGGAAGCGGACGGCAAGATGCGGTTCTGGCGAAACACCAGCATTGCGAATCTCGCAGTCGGAACCAGCTTCACCTTACCGAACGGTACTCTGGGCTACGAGTGGGATGAGGATCTGGACAACGGTTTCCGGCCTGCCGGTTTGGTTCGGCTTTCGACAACCCTTGTCAATAACGCACCGGTCCTGACCGACTACGGCTCCACCTTCGGCTCCGCCACCGCGAATCATGCCCTGACGCTGTATCGGTCCGACAGCAGCGGAGCGCTGGTTTTCGGAGCAGGCACCGTGCAGTGGCCTTGGGGTTTGGATAGCACCCACGACCGGGCCGGTACCTCAACGGATATTAGGATGCAGCAAGCGACGGTCAACCTGTTCGCCGACATGGGCCTACAACCGAATACCTTGCAAGCCGGACTACTGACGGCAACGGCGTCTACCGATGCAATACGACCCGCTTCGACGATCTCCTCGCCGCTGGCCGGGGCCAGTGTACCAACAGGAAGCGTGGTTACTATCAGCGGAACGGCGACCGATACCGGAGGCGGCCGAGTAGGCGGAGTAGAGGTTTCCGTCGATGGCGGCGCAACATGGCACGCAGCGACCGGCCGCAGCAACTGGACCTACAGCTGGTCGACGCCAAGCACTTCGGTAACGGCAACGATCAAGAGCCGTGCGGTCGACGACAGCGCTAACCTGGAGCTACCGGGAGCAGGCATTACCGTGAATGTTGGATCAGGTTCGGACACAACCCCGCCCTCGGTGCCGGGCAATCTGACAGCAACGGCGACCAGCACCACGCAGATCAGCCTGACCTGGAGCGCGTCGACCGATAATGTCGGAGTTACCGGCTACCGTGTCGAGCGTTGCCAGGGAACCGGATGTTCCAACTTTGTCCAGGTCGCAACACCAGCCGGCACAAGCTTTGGGGATTCCGGACTCATTCCGGGAACAGCCTACCAGTACCGCGTACGGGCGGCCGATGCGGCAGGCAATCTGAGCGCCTACTCGACCGTGGCTACGGCTACCACGCAGCCGGATACGACGCCGCCTACGCTGACATCTCAAAGCCCTGCTCCGGGCGCAACCGCGGTTGCGACGGGCACGGCCGTCACAGCGACCTTCAGCGAGGCTATAGATCCGGCGACCGTCACGACCTCAACCTTCGAGTTGCGGGATACACTCGGCATATTGGTCATTGCGTCGGTAACGTATAACGCAAGCACCAACTCAGCGACACTGACGCCCAGCCTGCCGCTCACTATGGCCACGACCTATACCGCTACCGTCAAGGGTGGCGCGACCGATCCGCGCGTCAAGGATGTGGCCGGCAATGCATTGGCGACAAACGTCACCTGGTCGTTCACCACGGCAAGCACTACTGCTTTTCTTTCACCTAGCGCTAACGCGGCAGTCACGGCCAGCGCCGGCGACAACAACGGGTTCCAGACAACTCCGACCAATGCTTATGCCAACGATGGTCTATTCGCGGTAGACACGAACAGCGGCACTAACACAAATACTTCATGTACCAATACCGGCAAGGATAAACATGTTTACTACAACTATGGATTCAACTTGCCGGGCGGTGCGTCCATCGCGGGCATTCAAGTTCGCCTGGATGCACGGGTCGACGCCACAGGCGGTGCCCCTAGGATGTGCGTACAGCTGTCCTGGGATGGCGGCACGACATGGACGGCGGCCAAGACCACAGCGACGCTCACCACCAGTGAGGCCACTTATATTCTGGGCAGTGCCGCCGATACCTGGGGCCGCGCCTGGACCGCGAGCAACTTGTCGGATACCAGCTTCCGTACGCGCATCATTAATACGGCTTCAAACACCAGCCGCGACTTTTCGCTGGACTTGGCGGCGGTACAGGTTACCTACCAATAGCCCGTATTTGGACAACAAGCGTTTTGCAATAAAGAGAACAACTCATGCCAACGAAGGAGAAAAAATAATGATTAAAGAGAATGTAGTTTTAGGCCACGGGGTTGCCATATACCACCCTCAACTTGTCAATCTCTACGGTTGCATTATTGGAGAGGATTCCAAAATCGGCACATTCGTTGAGATACAAAAAGGCGTTTCGGTGGGCGCCCGCTGCAAAATATCCAGCCATACGTTTATTTGCGAAGGCGTTGACATTGAGGATGGCGTCTTCATCGGCCACGGTGTCATGTTTACCAATGATGTTTATCCAAAAGCGGTTAACGAGGACGGAGAGCTGCAAACCGAGGACGATTGGCACGTTATCAGGACCCGCATCAAGGCCCGTGCCTCTATCGGCAGTAACGCGACCATCCTTTGCGGCATCACGGTTGGCGAAGGCGCTTTGATTGGCGCAGGAGCCGTGGTTACCCGCGACGTGCCCGATTATGCAATTGTCGCCGGCGTCCCTGCCCGAGTGGTTGGCGATGCGCGCATACGGGGAGAAGGCCGCGAGACGGTAACAAGTTTTGCCTAGTCCGTGGGCTGGGGATTATTCGCATCAGCTCGGCCGTGGCTAACTTTTATGCCGGGGGGCGTTGGAATTGTCCTCAATCTTCGATGATTTACCGTTGCTACACAAGAAGACCCATTTTTTAGTAAAAAAATTATTTCATTCCAATTAAGGAGAACTATCATGATTAGAATAGGTGTTATTGGATACGGCTACTGGGGGCCCAACCTGGTGAGGAATTTCGCCGAGACACCGGGACTTGCCGTTGCCGGCGTGGCTGATCTCGACCCGAAAAAACTTGAAATTGTTCAAAAGCGCTTTCCCGGGGTAGAAACCACATCGCGTTTTCAGGATCTGCTTGAGAATAAAGACATCGATGCCATCGCGATAGCGACCCCGGTCAATAGCCATTTTGAACTGGGAATGGCGGCTCTCAAGGCCGGTAAACATGTCTGGCTGGAAAAACCGATGACGGAAACCGCGGAGCAGGCACGCAAACTGATTAATGAAGCCGAGAAGCGCAAGCTCGTATTGATCGTCGACCATACCTTCATTTACACAGGCGCGGTGCGCAAAATGGCGGATCTGGTCAAGTCGGGAGAACTGGGTCGTATTCATTACTACGATTCCACCCGAATCAATCTCGGTTTGTTCCAACGGGATGCCAACGTTATCGCCGATTTGGCGGTACATGACTTCTCGATCCTCGACTATCTGCTGGGGGAACAGCCGGTGGCGGTGTCCGCCGTCGGTACCAACCACTTTCCCCACACACCGGAAAACCTGGCCTACATTACCCTGTTTTACGACTCAGGAATGATAGCCCATATCAATGTGAGTTGGCTGGCACCGGTAAAATTGCGCCAGATTCTGATTGGCGGCAGCAAGAAAATGATCATCTACGATGATCTGGAGCCGAGCGAAAAGATCAAGATTTACGACAAGGGCGTCAATTTCACCGATGACCCGCAAAAGATTTACGAAATGCGGGTCGGCTATCGTACCGGGGACATGTGGGCGCCGCAGCTGGACTCTTCAGAGGCCTTGCGCGTCGAGGGCGAACATTTTGTCGATTGTATCGAAAACGGCAAGACGCCGCAGACCAGCGGTTCTCTGGGTCTGCGGGTGGTGGAATTAATCGAGGCGGCGACCCGCTCAATGAATGAACATGGCCGATCCGTTGAAATCAACGGTTCGACCATGTACCAAGGTAGGAGAGTAGCATGATACCGTTCGTAGATTTAAAAGCGCAGTACACGGGAATTAAGGATGAAGTGAACGCGGCCATTCTGGGCGTACTGGATACCTGCCAGTTTACCTTGGGCAGCGAAGTGGCGGCGTTTGAGGAGGAATTCGCCAGCTATAGTCAGGCCCAATACGGAATTGGCGTGAATACCGGCACCAGCGCGTTGCATCTTGCCCTGCTCGCGGTCGGAATTGGCCCCGGCGACGAGGTGATTACCGTTCCCTTTACCTTTGTGGCGACCGTAGCGGCGATTTACTACACCGGCGCTACGCCGGTGTTTGTGGACATCGATCCTCGCACCTTCACGATCGATGTGAAGGCGATCGAAGCCGCAATCACCGATAAAACCAAGGCTATCCTTCCCGTGCACCTGTATGGGCAACCGGCGGATATGGACCCCATTCTGGACATCGCCAAACGCCACGGTTTGGTGGTCATCGAAGACGCGGCTCAAGCCCACGGTGCGGAGTACAAAGGCAAACGCGTAGGCAGCATCGGCGACATGGGCTGCTTTAGTTTTTATCCCGGCAAGAATCTCGGCGCCTACGGCGAAGGCGGCATGGTGGTCACCAGCAACCCCGAATATACCCGGACCATCCGCATGCTGCGTGACTGGGGTGCAGAGCAGAAATACCAGCATGTGCTCAAGGGTTACAATTTCCGCCTGGAGGGTATTCAGGGAGCGGTTCTCAGAGTCAAACTGCGCCACCTGGAAGCATGGACCGAAGCACGGCGGGCAGCCGCAGCGCATTACAACGAGCTGATGTCAGATAGCGGCGTGGCAACGCCGGAGGCGATGCCTTACGCTCGGCATGTCTATCATATCTATGCGATCCGTACCCAGCAGCGAAGTGAGTGGCAACAGGCCTTGCAAGACAAAGGGATTCAGACCGGCATTCATTACCCAATCCCTGTGCATCTGCTGCCGGCCTATGCCGATCTGGGCTATACCCAGGGGGATTTCCCCCATTCGGAGCAAGCGGCCAACGAAGTGCTTTCCCTTCCCATGTTCGCCGAGTTAAGCTTGGCTCAATGTAAAGAAGTCAGTAAGGCCGTCACCCTGCTTGCGAACCAGTCGATGGCTGAGCCCGCTTAACAAAAAGGAGACATTGATATGCAAGACGCGCAGCCACTGTTGATTTTTCCCTACAACGGCAACGGTATCGAGGCATTGGATTGTATCGGAAGCGCCTACCGGTTCATTGGTTTTGTGGATGACACGCCGCAGAAGAGAGGCATCGATCCACATGGCTACCCCGTATTGGACAGAGGCGCATTCGCGCAGTTTTCCGATGCGCGCGTCTTGGCTATCCCAGGCAGTCCCAGTTCCTATCGGTCTCGAAAAGAAATCATTCAAGGTCTGGGCATTGCCGAGGAACGGTTTGCCAATGTGATCCATCCCTCTGCCAGGGTGTCCCCCCTCGCCTCGATTGGCTGTAATGTGTTGATCATGGCGGGGGTGGTGATTACGAGTAACGCGGTCATCGGTTCGCACAGTTGCATTCTGCCGAATACGGTGCTCCATCATGACGTAGTGGTGGGCGATTGGGTTCTAATCGGCTCCAACGTGACCATTGCCGGCAGCACTGTCATCGAAGAAAACTGCTACATCGGCAGCGGTTCAAACATCATGAACGGTTTGCGCGTTGGCAGCGGCGCCTTGGTTGGTCTCGGTAGCAATGTCATTAGCAGCATTGCGGCCGATGCACGGGTTGTGGGTAATCCCGCCCACGAGATTGGAAAAAAGCTTTGCTAGCGGCTATCGCCACGCTTTCCTTGCGGAGCCGGGGCGAGAGCAATTCTAAAAAATATAAATTACGACAATACTCAAGAAGGTGAATCGCGTAGAACGGGCGTCCAATAGCGCTGCATTGACTTGCCGCTACGCGATCAACCTCGGTATTTTTTGAGAATAAAACGAAGACGTCATTTAGAGAGGTAAATTGATTAATGGACATTAAAGATTCGAACATACTGGTCACAGGCGGCTGCGGTCTGGTCGGTTCCACAACCATCGATTTGTTACTGCGGGACTATTCGCCCGCAAGCATCGTCATTCTCGATGACTTAAGTCGAGGGACGCTGGCCAATGTTGAGGCGGCTTTGAAAGATCCTCGCGTGACGCTGATTCAGGAGGATATTCGCGATCCGGAGGCCGTTCGTCGCGCGACTCAGGGCATGGACGCGGTGATCCATATGGCAACCCTTCGCATCACCGCTTGCGCGGCCAACCCGCGTGATGCGATGAAGGTGATGTGCGACGGTAGTTTCAATGTCGTGGAAGCCGCGCAGGCTGCCGGCGTAAAAAAGGTAGTGGCGGCATCCTCGGCATCGATTTATGGCCTGGCCGACACCTTCCCTACTCGCGAGGATCATCATCCTTACAACAACCGCACCTGGTACGGCGCCAGCAAAATTATGCTGGAAGGCTTGCTGCGGTCGTTCAATGAAATGTACGGCCTACCCTACGTGGCATTGCGCTATTTCAATGTCTATGGTCCGCGCATGGATATTCATGGCAAATACACCGAGGTGCTGATCCGCTGGATGGAACGCATCGCGGCCGGAACGCCGCCGCTGATCCTCGGAGATGGCGCCCAAACCATGGACTTCGTGTACATCGAAGACGTCGCCCGATCCAATATCCTGGCCCTGCAAGCGGAACAGACCGACGATGTCTTCAACATCGCCAGCGGCACCGAGACCAGTCTCAATGACTTGGCCGTCACCTTGCTTAAGGTGATGGGTTCCGATCTGGAGCCGGAGTATGGGCCGGAGCGCACAGTGAATCCTGTATCCAGGCGCTTGGCCGACACCACCAAGGCAGAACAATTACTTAAATTCAAGTCACAGATTGACCTGGAAGACGGGCTTTCGCAGCTGGTCGACTGGTGGCGCACAAACAAACCGGAGGTGCAATCATGATCCCTATTACCAAACCCATGTTAGGCGAAAAAGAGGCTGAGGCGGCGCGGCGCGTCATCTTGAGCGGATGGACCAGTCAGGGTCCGGAAGTTGCCGCGTTCGAAAAGGAGTTTGCAGAATACGTAGGCGCACCCTACGCCTGTGCGGTATCCAGTTGCACCACCGCCTTGCATTTGGCGCTGCTGGCGGTAGGCGTGCAGCCTGGCGACGAAGTGATAACCGTCAGTCATTCCTACATCGCCACCGCCAACGTGATTCGCTACTGTGGCGCCACGCCGGTATTCGTGGACGTCGACCCCGACACGTTCAATATGGATCCCACCCAGATCGAAAGCGCCGTGACCGAGCGCACTCGCGCCATTTTATGTGTACACCAGATCGGGATGCCCTGCGATCTTGCGGCGATTCTCGACATAGCGCACCGTCATTCGATCCCCGTCGTTGAAGATGCCGCTTGCGCCATCGGCAGCGAAATTCTTTGGCAGGGTCAATGGGAAAAAATCGGCAACCCGCAAGCCGATGTTGCCTGCTTTTCGTTTCATCCGCGCAAGGTGATCAGCACTGGCGATGGCGGCATGATCACCACGGCAAATGCGGAATGGGATGCCAAGTTCAGGCTGTTGCGACAGCACGGCATGAGCGTCCCCGATACGGTGCGCCATGGCGCAAGCCAAGTCATCTTCGAGTCTTATCCTATTGTCGGCTACAACTTCCGCATGACTGATATACAGGCGGCGGTTGGCAGGGAGCAACTTAAGCGTTTACCGGAGATTGTCGACCAGCGCCGGGAGTTGGCTTCCCGCTACCAGTCACTGCTCGCCACGATACCGGGACTGGGTGTGCCGATGGAGCCGGACTGGGCGCGCAGTACCTGGCAAAGCTTTTGTGTTCGCCTGCCTGTTGAATCAGATCAACGGCAGGTTATGCAGTCCATGCTGGATGCGGGCGTGGCGACTCGGCGAGGTGTGATGTGCTCACATCGGGAAGTCGCTTATCCGGCTAATGCATGGTCGTGTGTCGGTAGATCCGAGGGTTGTGTCTGCGCTGACGGATCTTGTCAGCGACTCCGGCATAGCCAGGAAGCTCAGGATCACACTATTATCTTGCCGTTGTTCCCTCAAATGAGTCTTGACCAGCAAGATTACGTAGTAAAGGCACTCCATGATGCATTGGGCGTTATGTCTGTTAACTGAATAGAATTCCCATTTTAAAAAGCTATGGAACCCTACACTAAAACACTAGCCGATTACCTTGACCTTGTAAAACGGCGCAAGTATTACATCGTGGTGACTTGGCTGCTGGTCAGCTTAATATCAGTGGCCGTTGCGTATAATTTACCCAAAATTTATCGCTCAACGGCAACGATATTGATCGACGCGCCAATCCCGACCAGTCTTCTCGATTCGACTGTCTCTCAATTTGCGGATGAGCAGGTGCAATCAATTTATCAGCGAGTCATGACGACCGATAATGTGCTTTCGATTATTGAATCGAATGGTCTTTATGATGATATTAAGGATGGCTTTACCCGATATGAACTGGCGGATATTTTTAAGGAGAATACTGACGTTAAGTTAGCCACCTCCTCTTTAACGCCCCAGGCTAACTCCGGAATGGCCGAAATCGCCTTTAATATTTCATTTAGCGATAACGACGCAATCAAGGCAAAAGAGGTTGCCGATAAGCTGACTACTTTATTCATTGAGCAAAATGATAAGGCCAGAACTCAGCGCGCTATTAGAGCGACTGATTTCCTCATGGAGGAATCGGACAAACTAAACCGGGAACTTCAAGACATTGACGGAAAAATCGCAAAATACAAGGAGCAAAATAACTTCAGCTTGCCGGAGCAAGTGCAAGGGAATATGGCGGCAATAGACCGTATGGAGAACGAAATGAGGGACACCGATAGCCAGATCCGCACGACCAAGGAAAGGATTGCTTTCTTATCGGCGGAGTTGGCTAGAGCGCAACAAGAACTACCCACCACACTCGATGACAAAGCGCCGCAAACCAAGGACGACGCCCTAAGGACTTTGCGGGCGCAATACCTTAAATTTTCCAGCATTTATTCTCCTACGCATCCGTCCCTGGTTCGCCTAAAACGTGAAATAAAGGCTTTGGATCCCACCTTTGAAGGGCAACCCGCTGAGGAAGACATTCTCAAACAGTTGACTGAGGCAAAGCGCGAACTCAAATTGCTGGAAGAAACCTATGCCGGTAACCACCCGAATATAGCCCAACGTAAAAAACAAATCGATAAGCTGGAACAACAATTGAAAAACAAGCCGCCGCGTTCGCAACCGGAACAGGCGGTTATGCAGACGGCTAACCCGGCTTACTTCGGTGTAGAGGCGCAATATAAAAGCAGTCAATCGGAACTTCAGTCGCTGATACAGAAGCAGGACTATTTGAAAGAAAAAATTGAGAAAATGCACAACACCCTCTTATTGGCCCCTCAGGTTGAAATGGGCTATACCGACTTGATCAGAGAGCGGGATAACACCATAAAGAAATACACTCAGCTCAAAGAAAAATGGCTGGATGCCAAACTTGTTCAAACCCTGGAACAGCAGCAGCAGGGCCAAACCATTACCATCATCGAACAACCTGTCATTGCTTCGCACCCGGAAAAAGCAATCAGGAGAAAAGTGGCCATCGGCGGTTTTTTTATGGGACTCATCGCGGGTCTTGGCGTTGCTCTTTTTGTCGAATTCCTGGAACCCGGCGTTAGGGGGTATCGGGCAATTAGCCAAGTTACCGGTCTGATGCCGCTCGTTGTAGTCCCCTACATCGAGTCTCCAGCCGAGTTGGAAGAACGCCTTGTCCAGCAGAGTCAAGAGAGGAAAATTGCAGTCTGGACCGGCGCTGTTCTGATCCTGTTGGTTATCGCCGTTTTAATATATTTCTTTTTCCTTCCGTTATCACCCTTCATGGAGAGAAATCAATGATTAGAAATACTGATAAATACCCACTTGACTCGATCCGCTACACAAAAACTCACTCGGTCATGATTGATCCGGATGTACTGCGGAATAATCGAGTCATTATGGGGCTCAACAACGATCCACGAGCGGATTATTTTCGCGTGCTCCGGACCACTGTCCTCAAGCAACTGCGGGAAAATAACTGGAATAGCTTTGCCATAACGAGCGCGACCCCAGAGGCTGGAAAATCTTTCATCTCCGTCAATCTGGCGATTGCCATAGCGATGGAGGGCAACCAAAGCGTGCTCATCGTTGATGCAGATCTCAGACGCCCGAGTGTGGGCCAATACCTGGGTCTCCAGTGTGAGTTCGGGCTGGTCGATTGCCTGACGAGCGATGTTCCATTGGAGGATGTTTTAGTCAATCCCGGCATTGAGCGCCTGGTTGTATTGCCCGGGAAAAGTTCCGATAACAATTCTTCGGAATTGATTTCATCCCGAAAAATGATCAGCCTGATTCAAGAAATCAAATCGCGCTACGAATCCCGGATCATTATTTTAGATCTTCCGCCGCTGTTTGCAGCGGACGATGCGATGGTATTGATGCCCTATGCCGATGCCGCGCTACTCGTTGTCGAGGATGGAAAGAATACGACCGAAGAGCTTCAACATTCCATGTACATTCTGGAGCAGACTAACCTGCTTGGCCTGGTTCTGAACAAGTCGAGGCAGCCGCTGCCGATATACCAGTATGACTATCAATACACGCGGGATTAATGAGGGTAAATGTCTGAAGAATTTAAAGCTCTAGGATTTACTGGGCGAAGCCTATATGAAGTGGCCGCTTTCGCAGTCCTTTGTTTGTAGAGCTCAGGGAACAACAATCTTGGGATTGTACCTAAGACACGATTTTTTAAAACAGCATGAGGAGTATCCATAATGAAGATTACAGTTGTTGGCGGTGGCCGGATGGGGCTTCCTCTTGCCTGCATGTTTGGCAAGCACGGAGCAAGCGTGACAGTAAGCGACATCAATCAGGATCTAGTGAACGCTATTCAAACAGGCAATTGTCCTTATGAAGAGCCGGGACTGCCCGAGCTCATGGCTGATTTGCATAAGGCGGGCCGACTTTACGCCACCACTGACACAAAGAAGGCTGCGTCCGAATCTGAGGTCATCGTAGTCATCGTGCCGGCCCACCTGACTTCCAACCGCGATATTAATTTCGGCACGCTCCAGATGGTTTCGGAAGAAATTGGCAAAGGACTTCAGCCGGGAACCCTTGTTGTGTACGAGACCACTGTGGCCGTGGGCGGAACCCGGCGCAGTTTAATTCCGTGCCTGGAACAACAGAGTGGCTTGAAATCGGGGGGAGACTTTTATGTGGCCTACAGTCCGGAACGCGTGAAAGCGAACCACGTATTGTCGAGGCTTGAGACTACCCCCAAGATTGTGGGGGGGGTAGACGCCGCTTCATGTGCAAAGGCAGTGGCGTTTTATCGGCAGTACCTAGGCGCGCCAGTCGATGATGTCGGCACTATCGAGGCCGCAGAGATGTCTAAACTGTTAGGCATGCTGTACCGAGACGTGAACATTGCGCTGGCAAATGAATTTGCGGCCTTCTGCGAAGTGGCCGGTGTTGATTTCGAGAGGGTTCGTTTGGCTGCAAATACCGACGGCGAGGCAAATCTGCTTTTACCAGGCATAGGTGTCGGCGGTCATTGCGTACCTGTCTACCCGTATTTCCTGACACGGGAATCGCGTCGATTAGGTCTGCCTCAACGTATCTCAGAAGCCGCTCGCGAAATCAACGACCAACAGCCTGCCAGGCAATTGGAACGGGTTGAAGCAAGATGGCAGCGCTTGAAAGGCAAGAAAGTGCATATCTTGGGGCTGGGATTTAGGCCCGAGGTAAAGGTGGACATTTTCAGCCCAAGCTATGCATTGCGGGACGAACTCCAACGATTAGACGCCCAGGTTACGATCGAAGATCCCCATTACACCGACGAAGAGCTACGGGACGCAGGGTTCGTACCTGGCACGACAAAGGTTGCCAGTGTTGTTGTTCTCAGCACGGCCCACAAAGAATTTGCCGCTCCTGATTTCGTTGCGTGGCGAAAGGCCGGTGTGGAAGTCGTACTTGACGGCCGCAATTTCTGGAACCAGGATGAGGCCGAAGCGGCCGGACTGCTTTACTTCGGGATTGGGCGATCTTCCTGTGCAGAACGCACTCGCCACGGGACTGTCTTTATGGAAAATGGGCGGCTGGCAGAAGCTATTGCCCAATGAGGCGTTCCACAAGATTTGTATACACTTTCTTGTGCGCACTCCAGTTGTAAACATTTGCGAACCGTTCTGTCGCATTGTCTGACAGGACGGTCCGTTTGCCGGGGTTTTGATAAAGCGTAATGATGGCTTCGGCGAGGGAACCGGCGTTTTCTGCATCGAAGAACTGTACCATTTGTTCATCAAAATACCGGCAAATCGTACCCGTTTTAGGTACGATGCAAGGAATCCCCATGGTCACGTATTCGAGCAACTTGGTGGGCAGCATGATGTCTGTGCCGCTGCTGATCCGTAATGGAATAAGGCCGACATCCGCATCATGGATCATCGCGGGAATATTCTCTACCGGAACGAAGCCTTCGCTGAACTTAACCAAATCCTGCAAATCAAGCCGGTCGCGTAATGCCATCAATCGGTCTCGTTCTTCACCGGCTCCGATAATACGAAGCTCCAGGCGAGGCACCGCGCGTCTGGCTATGGATACGGCCTCTATTGCAACATCCAGTCCGAGCCGGCGTGCGAGAGTACCATGGTAAACCATCACAAACGGCGCATCTTGAGGCTTAGGGAGTAATAGGTCGCGTCTTGCAAAAATGTGGTCATCGGGTAGATTCATCAGGACGTGGATTTTTTCACGCGGAATACCTCGCTCCGACAGAATATCCTTCAAGCGATCCTCAACAGTCAGCACGGCTGAGGCGAATTTTCCGGCCCACCGTTCTTGCCTTTTGAGTGCTCTGACGACCCAGTGGTTTTCTCCGGAAGAAAACTTCTCCCCATAGAGTTCAGGCATCAAATCGTGTACATCAAGAATTACCGGGACGCCTAGCAAACGCGGCAGCCAGGTTGCGAACACAAGAAAATCAGGCATGTTGTTAATATGAATCGCCTGGTAACGCAACGGATGCAGTAATAAGTGCATAAAGATCATTAAAAAGAATATGACGTAGTCGATAATGTATTCGATAAAAGAAGTGCATTTCTTCTTCAGACCCATGGTTTTGATGACATCCACACCTGCGATCGTCTCACGGTTCGGTTCACCGGGCTGGCGGCGCGCCAAAAACACGACACGGTGCCCGGAGTCTACCAATACTTCCGCTTCACGTTTTACTCTGGGATCTCGGCGGTAATTGGTATATGCCGCCATGAAAATAAATGCCATAGGATATTCTCTCATTGATTAATATAGGTATCTTGCACAATTATTATTCATGCCTCTGTGCGGATAATAAAAGCCATTTCCGGGGACAACTCCGAATGCCCTTGCGGGCGCGATTAACCCAACCGCTCAGTTGAAGCTTGAATAGTTTTTCGCATGCTGCCGCCAGAAATCATTGATGGTTCTTCCATCCGTTGCGAGCCCCCCCGTCTCTTTTGTGTAATTGATCATTTCCCAGAACAAGCGTTCATAACCAGGGTCGCGCGCTCCTCCGAAAACGATGGGATGCCATACTGTGGAGACGCATCCCCGTTTGCGGCGCAGGTCATCCAGAGCAGCCCTTATGACCTCCCAAGCACTTAATCCCTTCAACCTCATGTAGCTTTGCAACGTGACGTCCATAAGAAACAAATTAAGCTGAAGCACTTTATAAGGACGATTTTCTTTCAGGCAATAAGGAAAGTAAGGATAAGAAAATCCGGCGCGGGGTCCGGGGCGATCAGGATAACCCATGGACATGTCATACTGAATGCCTGCCTGTTCTTGGGCAGTGAACAAATTGTCATAATCGAACGAAAGAAAATGCTGGCGCGAGCCTAGTGGTCTGCCTAGGCGTTGCGTCAGAAGCGCCGCCTCCTCCACATACCAGTCGGTATTCTCAGTGGATCGGTAGCTGCCATGCAGACAAAGATCAAAACCTGCATCAAGAATAACGCGTAAATAGTCGCGGGTACGGTCGTCTTCGATTCGATAGTTGACGTCGTTGGGATGCCTATGACCGACGGCAACCTGGAACGATGCATGCACGCCCAGTTCTTTCTCGCGCTCAATGATCTCGGGCACGCAACCATAGGGATCGCGTTTATGTATCAACGCGAGCGCCAGCCCAGTCGCAGCACGCAAGGCGTCGGCAGGATCGCGTTGACGGATGAGATGGCGAAGTACGGTTTTTGCGCCCTGTTTGGTAATGTCAATAATGCCGGCCGGGATGAAATCAACGTCATGCGATAGTATGAGTGCATGGGTAGCGCCTTGCGGCCATTCGAGCGATTTCCATTTCTCTACCTCCAGCTGGTCGCAGAGAACGTAAAGCCGCTTCATAAGCCGGTCGAGGTACTGATCGACGATGTCTTGCGGCACGTCCAAACGCGTAAAGATACTGTTCGAGTACATGCTCCGCGTCTGTCCCTTGTTCGGTCCGAAGCGTTCGTACCAAGAGCACAAAAAGTAAAATGCATTTGCTGCGATGTCAAAAGGGATGTCTGAAAGTTGATCGAATCCGGCAGCCTTTTCCGGGAACACGATTGTTAAGCCTTCGACGTTTGCAGCGGTCTCGATTTCGGTATGGTCGTCGAGGAATTGCCAAGACGCCGGACAATGAGCGATGGCCAAACATCGGTCGAACGACCATGACGCCTCTTTGGAGGGACCATACAGGAGCCATGGACCGCTTGAGGGTGGTTGGGGAGAATAAACCACATGAACACCCCGAGCCATGAAAAGTGTGTCAAACACATAGCGGACTTTGGGCAGTAGCGCTTCAGTACAGCGCAAGACGATATGAAGAGGCTTGCTCATGTTAGGGTGTCTCCTGATGTGTCAACACTTTTTCGGATGCCAAGTTAAGCCGCTTTGTCCCGCAATTCGTAGTCTATGAAATGAACCATAAATGGCCATTGTTAGCATGAAGGCGATAGCCGTTGTAAAAGACTTCAACATACTCAACATCGCCTGCCTAACCTGAAAGGTCTGAGGGTGCATTAACTCGGTTTTCAAGGTGAAAGAATCTTTCCAAAATGGCATTATAGCCAAGGGGCGGATACTCCCGGCAGTTGCCTTTACAGCTCATGCTCTGCGGGATGCCGCGCTGTTTTAACAACGCTCGGCTTTCCGAAGCATGTTGGCTACCTTGACTCTATGGCCTATCGGCTGATCTGAATCTATCGCAAACTTCATAAAAGAATTCCCTGAATTTCGCACACAATATATTTGTTGTTTCTTGATTCATTTTGGACACAGTTTCTGCGTTTTTAGATTATTTATTAAATACCCAATTTAGTATAACCATATCACCGTAGATAGGTCATTAAGTAGTATTGCTTAGGTATTTGTACCAATTTTAATATTGAGCAGAAATAAGTAACAATAGCCCCTAAGTTAAGTACACAAAATAAATAGGACAACCCGGTTGAACAACCCTGGTGTCAAGCGGTAAAGACGAGGCGCCGCACATTCTTATAAAATTTTAAAGACTGTCACTCTAATCAACAGAAATTAAATAACAAATACAAGCAATTATAGGCTGGCATTGAAGCGCTAAAACTCCCTATAGCGTATTAACTTTTTTGGATGCTCTCGTAAAACAGTTCACCGGGGAATAGAGCTGAGAACAAGGAGAATATAGCCGCAGAGTCAGGTGGCTAATCCAATATGGTTAAAACAATTGATGAAAAGGCATAATTATATGAAACGCAAAGCCTTAAAGAAAAAACGGTAAGTAACAATAATAATGCTAAGTTTGAATGCATAACGGAATTAAGAACCTTAATTATAAAATGGAAGGTAATCCTGTGCTAAATATCAATACCAAGAATACATTTCTAAATGGCATATTACTGAGTATAGAGTATTCCCTAACGTCGCTTGTGCAGCACAGGGCACGATCTTGACCATCGCCCAATTCGCTAAGCAATTAATCCACAAAAGCAGGATTGAATGTGATTACAGCATACGTCTTGACTGAACAACCAGCTAAAGCTTGGTGGGTTCGTATAATGAACTACAGTCCGGATACGAGTCATAAGACCCGTTGATGTTTCTGTCCTAAAATTATCATTCCCTTTGGATTCAACATAAATGAAAAAGAAAAAAATCCTTTTGCTGGGCGCTACATTTAATACCGACAATATGGGGGTTGGGGCATTGGCGGACGGGGCACTGACAATATTGACAAAAAAGTACGCTGATGCTGATATTTCCTTTTTAGATTATGGCAAAGAATCAATAGCAACCCAGGTTAATGTTGCAGGAAAAAATCTCTCAGTCCCTTTAGTCAATCTCCGATTTTCATGGAAAATCTTTCTACCAAATAATGTCGCTTATTTATTTGTTATGGCAATTCTTACCAAGTTCGTTGGCCAGAATCTGGGTAAGACACTCATTGAAAAAAATCGCTGGCTGAAAGTCATCAATGAAGCCGATATTGCCGTCGCTGTATCTGGCGGCGACAGTTTTAGCGATATTTATGGTTTAAGTCGTTTTTTTTATGTGGCCTTTCCTCCCCTCTTGCTTACAGTCATGGGTAAAAAGCTGATTTTTTTGCCCCAGACCATAGGTCCGTTAAAAGGTCGACTATCAAGTGCGATAGCAAAATTTCTCATGCACCGTGCAGACATCATCTACTCTCGAGATATTGAAGGCGTTCGTGAGACAAGGTTACAACTCAATCTTAAAGATAATGACGCCAAAGTTCGTTTTTGTTATGACATGGGCTTTGTCGTTGAACCGCGCAGACCCAATCATATTGACTTAATAGGGATACAGGAGATTGATCTCGCACTCACTACTCGACCATTAATTGGCTTAAATGTAAGTGGACTTCTACTTCTTGGCGGTTACAACAAGAAAAATATGTTTAACCTCAAGGTTGATTATCAAGAGCTGATTGATTGCATAATCAAAACTTTAATTGAGGTAAATCAAGCGAATATCCTTCTTGTTCCTCACGTTTTTGGTGACCAGGAAGAAAGCGATAGCTTTGCTGTTTTTGCAGTCTATGAACGGCTAAAAGACCAATATCCTGACAGGCTTTTTTGCGTGCGCGGCTTGTATGATCAAAACGAAATCAAGTACATCATAGGCCGCTGTGATTTCTTTATTGGCTCCCGTATGCATGCTTGCATTGGCGCCCTTTCACAATCAATTCCTGCAATTGGAATTAGTTATAGTCAGAAATTTCTCGGTGTATTTGAAAGCATTGGCGTCGGAGATCTTATTGCTGATCCACGACAACTGACGATAGAAGAAACGTTAAGCATCATTGGTAAGGCCTTGACCGAACGAGAAGAAATCCAGAAACATCTCTTAGGAGCCATACCAGAAGCAAAAGAAAAAATACTGAACCTATTTAATGAAATCGAGTAATGGCAATGGCAGCGAAATTGGACAAGAGTAGATTTACAGACGTCTCGGATGTTGTAAAGTGGCGTCTTTGTCTTGGCTGCGGTGCTTGTGAATATGCATGTCCTGAAAAAAAAATAAAACTCATCAATTTCATAGACCAGGGAATAAGACCGGTGGTACTTCCTACTGGAGATTGCAGCGGCTGTTCTGACTGTGTCACGGTTTGTCCTGGTGTTGGAGTGTCACATGATCCCATGATGAAGACAGCAGAAGGAGTCATTAACATGCTGACTGAAGGCTGGGGACCGGTATTGGAAATATGGGAAGGCCATGCTACTGATAAAGTCATACGTTTTGATGGTTCATCGGGAGGCTTGGCAAGTGCTTTAGCGCTCTATTGTATTGAAAATGAAGGAATGCGGGGTGTTGTTCACGTTGGCAATGATAGTGAAGAGCAATACAAAAATAAAAGTACGTTTAGTCGAACAAGGGACGACATACTCGCAACAACAGGTTCGCGCTATTCACCCGCTTCTCCCTGTGATCTGTTTCAAGCAATCGAAGATGCGGAAGGTGCTTGCGTATTTATTGGTAAACCCTGTGACTTAGAAGGTCTGCGGAAAACCCAGTCTATTCGCCCTGGTTTAAGCAAAAATATTGGTGTTGCTATCGGAATTTTTTGTGCCGGTACGCCAAGCACGCAAGGAACCGTAGATTTGTTGGCGAAGTACGGAATCAGTCATGAAGACGTTGAGGAACTTAGATATCGAGGCAGAGGCTGGCCCGGCAGCTTTTCTGTACGTTTAAAAAGCGATTCAGAATGGCTAGAGCTTGCTACTTATGAAGAGGCTTGGGACTTCCTTCAAGCTTACCGTCCTTATCGGTGTCATGTTTGCCCGGACGGCACAAGCGAGTTTGCCGATATATCGTGCGGCGACCCTTGGTATCGAAGTATCGATGCAGATGAGCCAGGTAAATCACTCGTGCTGGTTAGAAGCGAGAAAGGCCGTGAAATTGTAAAAGGCGCTATAAAAGCCGGTTATATTCAGCTTACGCCGGTTGAACCGGAAATACTTGAACGTTCCCAAAAAGAATTACTTCGCAAGCGGGGAGCCATATGGGGAAGAGTTACTACGATGAAAACGCTAGGTATCCCGGCTCCGCACTTTCAGGGATTTTCTTTATTACAAAATTGGTTAAAACTTTCTGGTGGACAAAAAATACGTTCAATCTTGGGAACAGCGAAACGAATTATCACACGAACTTATTTCAGGCCTCTATAAATTCTCTTTTAAATGACTTTATCAATCAAATTAACATGTGTAAGAAGGTGTAGCCTAATAAATGATAATGTTTTGAAGTGTGCTAACAAGTCGACACTCTAGGACTATATGCTAGCTTATACTTTTTATGAAGCAGGTGGGCGGGTGATGAGATATGCTGAGACACTGGTGCAAGCAGAAGCTATTTTTTATGCGATAGAACTTAGGATGGATATGCAACAAATAGATTATCAATGCAATCATCGCTATACCTATTCGACAGAGGGTAACGAACAAGAGTGATAAATTCAGTTCCGGGCCTTGGCACGGTTTTAAAGTTCTTGTTTCGCTTCATGATCGAAAATCACGCGCTGGCATTTGGAAGGACCTTATGACATCATCCATTTTTCAGGCAAAATGCAAGGCAATTATGATATGACTACATATGGTACAACTAGCTAACCAAAAATTACGTGCAGTACTGAGCTTAATAGTACGCATAAATTGGTTATAAATTTTATATTCTTAGAATATACAACCCGAAACTAAAAACTATGTGCGGAATTTGCGGTATCTTTGATTTTAATGGAAATCTGATCGAACTAGAGATGGTTCGCCGGATGAACTCGGCAATTGCACATCGCGGTCCCGATGGCGATGGCGAGTTTTTTGACCAAGAAGTGGGGCTGGGCCACCGGCGTCTCAGCATTATTGATGTTGGTGGTGGCAGACAACCCATTGGCAATGAAGATGGAAGTATTCAGGTGGTCTTCAATGGTGAGATATATAACTTTATCGAGTTACGACTTGAATTAGAGAGGCAAGGCCACCAATTTAGAACATACTCGGATACAGAAGTGATTGTTCACGCCTACGAGCAGTGGGGCATAAGTTGCGTTAAACGCTTCAATGGCATGTTTGCATTCGCTCTATGGGATGCGCGTAAACGAGAACTCTTTCTCGCCAGAGACCATCTGGGCATCAAACCGCTTTATTATATAACGATAGGCAATCAATTCTTGTTCGCGTCGGAGATCAAGTCGCTCCTGCAAAACGTAGACTGTCCACGGGAGGTCGATTTAAATGCGTTGGCCGAGCTATTCACGTTCCGTTACGTGCCATCCCCGAAGACACTTTTTAAAGATATCATGAAATTACCCCCCGCACACTGCTTGGTGGTGTCAAAATCGGGTATTAAAGTAGATCGATTCTGGAATTCGTTGCCTTGCGAACCAAGAAAAATTAATGAGACAGAGCTTTTAGAAGAATATCAAAATTTGTTGGAAGACGCTGTAAAGCTTCAACTTCGTAGCGATGTGCCACTAGGTCTTTTCCTGAGTTCTGGTGTTGATTCCGGAATGCTACTTGCCATCATGAGCAAATACACTGATAAACCAGTACAGACCTTCACGATCGGTTTCGAGGGTGGTGAAAAAACCAATGAAGTTGAAGGCGCGAAGCAGTTGGCACAAATGTTTGGCGCAGATCATCATTTTCAAATGCTCGGGCACGATGATTACATTAAATACTATGAACGTTACATGTGGGATCTGGAAGAGCCGGTCGGAAATGAAGCAGTACCGGCCTTTTACTTTCTCTCGAAACTTACCCGGCAACATGTAAAGGTAGCTCTCGCAGGGCAGGGGGCAGATGAGCCCTGGGCTGGATACGACCGCTATAAGGGAGTCAAGCTTTCAAACATCTATAGTCGGCTACCGGGCTTGGTTACGAATAATATAGCCAATCTGGTTACATTGATACCGGGGCGGTTTGAACGGCTTAAGCGCGGCGCGGTGTCGCTTTGCGAACCAGACGAACTGACACGATTTACAAAAGTATACTCTTTTTTTAGCGCTGAAATGAAGGAACAGCTTTATACAGGCGCACTGAAACAAGCGTTTGAAGGAGATCATTACGGCACACGCTATGCTCTCAGTCGGTTACAAAACGACGTAAAACATCTCGATCCGCTTACGCAAATGCTCTATATTGATACCCGAGCTAACTTACCTGATGACTTGCTGATGGTTGGTGATAAGACATCAATGGCAAATGCGCTCGAATCTCGAGTTCCTTTTTTGGATTATCGAATTGTGGAGTTCATAGAAGGCTTGCCACCATCAATGAAACTGAATGGTTTCAATGGCAAATATCTTCATAAAAAAGCCGCAGAAAAATGGTTACCCAAGCATGTCATTCATAGTAAAAAAAAGGGATTCGCTAATCCTATTGAACATTGGTTTCGTTTAGGAATGAAATCTTATGTTGAAGATTGTCTCCTAAGTTCAAATTCAGCGACGGCGCGTTACTTCAATCAGGATTACATTCGCTGTATGCTTAAATTGGATAGAGAAGGCAAAGAACAATATCGCCGTCAGATTCATTTGTTAGTATCGTTCGAACTATGGCATCGCACATTTATATCCAACTAAACATTGCAAATTAATCAGCCCAGGAATATTCGATGGACTTATCTATCATTATTGTTAACTGGAATTCCGTCGGATTTCTCAAAAAATGCATATCCTCAATTCGTGCCGAGACACATGCAATTGAATATGAAATTATAGTCATCGATTCAGCATCTTTTGATGGTTGTGAAGAAATGCTGAGGAAAAGCTTTCCTGAGGTTATTTTTATTCAAAGTCAGGAAAATGTGGGGTTCGCACGTGCGAACAATCATGCTTTTGAACACTCTTGTGGGCGCAGTTTGTTATTCCTGAACCCAGACACAGAGATAGAGGGATCTGCAATCAATATTATCTATACATATCTGCAGAAACTACCAAAAGCAGGAGCCTTAGGTTGTAAATTATTAAACTCAGATCGAAGTATTCAAACTAGTTGCATTCAATCTTTTCCAACTATTTTAAATCAAGTGTTGGACTCGGAATTCTTACGATTGCGATCTCCCAAGTCTTCACTGTGGGGGGTGGCGGCACTGTATGAAGATAAATCTGAACCTTCCGCAGTTGATGCTATCTCGGGGGCTTGTATCATGATGGCTCGAGACTTATTCGAACAGGTTGGTAAATTCAGCGAAGAATATTTTATGTACACTGAAGATATTGATCTATGTTATAAAATTAAGCGGACTGGATGCCTGAATTATTATCTTCCAAAAACAACAGTCATTCATTATGGCGGAGGAAGCTCACAAGAAGCGAAGAGTAATTTCGCTGTCGTGATGATGAGTGAATCGATGTATAAATTTTTGACTAAAACCAAAGGTCGTAATTATGCGTGGTGTTACCGTATATCAATGTTGTTTATTGCTTTGCTTCGTCTTGCTCTACTAACAAGTAGTAAGCTGTTTAAACAATCTAATGAAGGTTCTATTCAAAAATGGCGAGCGATTTTGCAATGGAGTTTCAGAGGAAATAAACTTATCAAAGAATTTTGATAAAAAACACAACCTTGAGAATTAGTTATTGATCGTAAATCAGAAGATAACAGTGGCTTGTTTCTTTTAATTACATACCCAGAATAGCGAATCTCAAATTACATAAAATCATGACAAAAAATATTTAGGTAGATATGATTCCGCACAAAGAATTTACAGATAACCTAACGATTTCTAACTCTCGGTATGTAGTAGTGACTCCAGTTCGCGACGAAGCGCCCCATATCGCGGACATGATTAAATCTGTACTAGAGCAATCTAAGAAACCAGATAGGTGGATTATTGTCGATGATGGGTCAACTGATCAGACAGCGGATATTATTGCCACACACACACAAGGAATTGATTGGATTACCGTGTTAAAAACTAAATCCACTCAACGAAATCTCGGTAGCGCTGAAATAATCGCTTTTAACAGGGGGATCAATGAGATTCAAATCATTGATTTTGATTTTTTTGTTAAACTTGATGGCGATGTTAAATTAGAGCCCAACTATTTCCAAGAAATTCTGGGAAGAATGGTGCTTGACCCGAAGTGGGGCATAACCTCCGGAGTATATTGCGAAAATCATGATGGCAGTTGGATAACAATTAAAATGCCATCTTATCATGCTGCTGGCGCATCAAAGGTTATACGGCGTGAATGTTACAAAGCCATAGACGGTTTCGTTGCCAAAAAAGGCTGGGATACACTCGATGAAATACGGGCGGGGCTAAATGGCTGGCAGACAGGGCATTTTGATGACATTATTTTTACTCATTTAAAACCCGAAGGGATTGCTATGGGGAAATTAAGTACGCACCGTTTCCATGGTGAAATCTATTACCAGACTGGGGGGGGAGGGCTTTTCTTGTTCGTTAAGGCTCTGCATCGAATGCTATTCTCAAAACCTTTACTTATAGGAGGAATGACATTGATTCTTGGTTACCTTGTACCGCTTTGCACAGGAAAACCACGACTTGTCAATAATGAAGAGGCACATTTTTACAAAAAAATGCTTAATAAACGTTTGCTAAAATTCCCGAGAAATCTGTTTACTTAATATCCGCTATACCAGGATAGGTGTCGTTTCTGCTACTTTTACGCATATTACCCTGTTGACTATGGGGGGTAGAAGGTTTGACCACAGTTGAGAAACCGACGCTTAATTTGAAACATTTGATCTTTACTTTATTTGATTTGATTTGTGTTTTATTTTTGGGTGCTTTAGCATCAAAAAATTTATGGCTGGCCTGCCATGTTAGAAAATTATGAGTCGGGCCGGCCTCATAAAGCAAGTTATCAGATCGCTTGATAGGTTATTGAAGACGAGACCGCGAAATTAACTTTATGGACATCATTAAAACTAAGCCTAAGCTTGTTTTTTTTCAGTATAGGTACGATGAAAGCTTACCTGAATTTTTGCTAACCCATATTCGAGATCACGTCAAGTGTTTGGAGATTTTTTTTGATGTTACAGTGATTAATAATGATTGTGATTTTGGGCAAGTCTGTGATAAGTACGAACCCAACCTAACCCTGTTCGAATGCGCCGAGAATCATAAATCTCAAAAACCAAAAATTGTCAATACTCGCTCTCATCCACACATTCCCAAGCTAGGTCTACTAAATGCAGATTCTTTCTCTGGTTCCCGCGCCGGATTTTATTCCGCCATGGACCATTGGGGTATAGAAACCTTTTTTTCTATTAGCGTGACTGCCGCTGAATACACACCTGAAATTGCAAACAATCTTTTTGTTTGGCCTAATTTCGTAGACCCTGAGATCTATCGCGACTATAGCGAATGGAAAAACATTCCGGTGCTTCTCACTGGCAATAAGGCTTCGTTGTATCCTTGGCGTCAAAAAGTTACTAAACGCATCTTGGGGAGTTTTCCATCACTTCTTTGCCCGCACCCTGGATATCAGACAAGTCCAAATTTCGTTCAATATCTAGTCGGTAAGAACTATGCAAGAATGATAAATGCATCTGTATTTGTGCCAACATGCGGCACGGTCGCCAAAGAAATTGTTCGTAAACATTTTGAAATTCCTGCCTGCAGGTCTTGTTTGATCACAGAAACATCCCCTGCCCTTGAAGCCGCAGGTTTTATTGATATGCAAAATTGTGTCTTTGCTGACGAGCATGATGTAGTAGATAAGCTAAATTTCTTATTTAGTAATAAAGACAAGCTAAAGGATATAACAAATGCTGGTTACCAATTAGTCCATTCTCGCCATACTATGAAGCAGCGTGATCAAATTCGTCAATGGCTTGACTTGAATTCCACGCTGAAGCAAGGGGAAAAAATTATTCAGATTAACCCTTTCGAGCCATTGATTGTTTTGCCGGAATCTGAGACGCACAGGCAATTTCATGTTATCAGTAATGGTTTGCACTTACGCCTCCTTCACCAAGGGAACGAGTGTCTTTGGAAAGGTGAGTACGGCAAAGCCGAGCAACTATATTTGAAATCCTTAAACTACTTGGTCGGATTACCGGAGGCAAAATTAGGGCTGACATTGTGTAATCTGTTCAACGGTAATGCGAACATGGCACTTTCGTGGATTGAACAGCCTATTTTTCATGTTCTTGAAGAATACAAAGCTATTGATCCGGATCCTGTGGAGTGGTCTTATTTTATAATTTCTCTACTCTGCCTCGGAAGGCTTAATGACGCTTTCAAGCTTGCTGAGCAATTTGCATGGCTTCATCACCCTGAGCTTGATCGGACGCGATGGGCAATTAATGTCTTGAGTCAGAGGGGAGTATGTATCCCCTCGCAAAAGGATGAGGGCATGAAGCAACGGTGGACTATTCATCCATTGCCTAATAAAAGCTTTAACGAATGGGTTAGACAGCTTTGCATAATGCTTAAAGCATGCGGGCAAAAGACTATGGCAGACACCATGGAATGTACTCTCTCCTCAGAGGCTTTGCCAACTAAGTACCAAGATAGCATTTCGGATATCAGTAAAACAATATTGTTAAGGCAAGAGAGGAGACCGGAAGTTAAAAGTAAAGAAAAGAAGCAATACGTATTTTTATCCAATCTTACATCTGATTTTTTTAAGTATCGAGTACTTTATGGCAAAACAAAGTCAGTAAGTAGAGTGTTCGTCGCCGGTCTTTTGCATCGGTTAGAAGTAAAATATGGCTACTTTCTCCCGTACCATATATCAGAAGCGCGCAATGATGATTTTTTGGCATTAATTAGAAAATTGGCGCGGGAAGAAAATATCAATACGGCACTAATTGTTGGTGCAGTTGCGGGGAAAGGCAGTACCGAGGCATTTTTGACAGGTGCCAGTGAGAATGAGAATAGACCTTCTTTATTCTGTGTTAGCGCTTCTAAGCGACGATTTTTCGGTCTCAAAAGGACACATATTAATAATTTGTACGCTAAGTGGTACGAGCTTTCACCTAATCCTTTAAAAAATAGCTCAAATGAGCTTGATGAGGCTCTAAAAAATATAAAACAAGACAATAAAATAGTCTCATTTGATGCCTTATTAATTGATAATTTGATAATAAATTATGATCTCAATGATATTAATGGGTTGAGCAATCTACTACATGGAGCACTATTTATTTTTCTTGAGAATATAAATAACATTTATAATTATAGGTTACATAATAGGCTGTTCACAGATCCAACGTATGAGGTCGTTGCTCATGATCCTGGTTTACGCAATGGATATGCTATATTTAAAAAAAGATAGCAGAGCCGATCGAACTTAGAAAGAGCTAAAGATCGTCTCTTTTAAAAGTCCGGCTTGTTAGTTAGTTAGGATTAGAGGTAAAGATGTTTTGCGTCTCAGAAAATACATCAGAGTAGCTGGATGACACAAAAACAAGGTTCGAAGTCTATGCAAAAAAAACGGACCTTTTCTTGCGTTGCTGAAAATTTTCCCATATAAACTTGTACAGGTACAAACCTTCTAATGACGCTTTCCAATAGACCAACTGTTTCTGTAGTTATACCGACCTATAATAGAGATTTTTGCATAGTGCAAACACTTGAGACAGTGTTTAACCAAACATATACTGATTATGAGGTTATCGTTGTAGACGATGGCTCGACCGATAATACTTCACAACTTATCAATGAAAGATATAAAGAAAAAGTTAAGTACATATATCAGTCTAATGCAGGGGTCAGTATCGCCAGGAACACTGGAATACAGGCTGCTCAAGGAGACTGGATAGCATTCTTGGATTCGGACGATGAGTGGCTTCCAGAAAAATTGAGGTACCAAATGGAGGACCTGGGTGCAAACACCGGTGCGGTGGCACATATGGTTGATGTACTAATAAGTGGGTCCGAGAAAACCATGTTTGAGCTACGAGGTTTACGTGTAGAGTTTGAACGACAGCCTTTTCGCGAGCGTCCACTATGTGAAGTTCTAAAAAGTACGTTCTTTCCCTCTTCCTGGGTAGTAAGCCGCAATGCAATTCAAGCAGCGGGCTATTTTAATACATCGATGAGGATTTTCGAGGACACTGATCTTTTGTCGCGAGTCGCTCTTGAGGGGGCATTTTTGGTAAACTGCTATGTGGGCACTAATATACGCAGAAAACCAGGGGATAGCGGAGCTTTGTCCGATTTATATCAAACAGCTCGCCAAGAGTCCCTAAGCAACATAATAACTATGTATAAAAACCTAATTCTGTCGAAAAAAACTACAAAAAAAGAGATTATATATATCGAGAAAGAACTTGCAGCAAATTACCTTGAGCTGGCTATTGCACAGGGTAAATATAAAAAAAACATATGTTATTATAGTACCTTAGCGGCTTCTCTGAAATGCGATCATACCTTTTTTGGGTTAGCCAAAGTGTTAATCTTATTAATATTGGGAGTGAGGGGGTTTGAGGTATTGCGAAGAATCAAAAATATCGACCAGAAGGAACTTAGAAGATCAAGCTTAGAAGGTTAATGGGGTTCAATAAAAAATAGTCAAAAAAGGAAAGCTATCTTCATCGATTTCTTTATTCAAATTGCAATTACTCCCAACTTATTCTAAAACCGTTTAACTTTAGATCGGGCAATGAAGTCGAGTAGATTACGCATTTGCAAATCGGTCATGGGCGAACCTCGTGCTAGTTGATTCTGAATGCGCTCAGCTTTTCATGTACTGTTAATGGGTAATGGGTAATGGGTTAAAAGTGTAATTTTCTCATATAATAGCCAATATGACATGTTATCAAGAAATTACCTGCCCGAATTGTGGCAGCAACTGTTCGGCGACAATTACCCTGTCCGGTCGGCGACACACACATAAAATTGAACGTAAAAATTTGAATTTCAGAACCTGGATTAAGCGACTCACACGAAAAACAATCTGCTTCTCGAAGTTGGAAACAATGCATGATACTGTCGTCAGTATTACTGATTAACAAGGTCGAATTTGGTTTGGATATTCATGCAAAATTACAGATTTAACCCACCACCAAATAATTAACTGTCTTACTCAAATCCAAGATTTTTGGCAATAATCCGAGGATCGTACTTCTTATCAAGAGATTGGCGATCAATATTTGAATAACGCAACTTTAACAGTTTATGTTTCAATCTCATTTTTAACTGTAAGAATCTTGAATTTACAATCGGCGCTATACAGTTAGGTATGGGAAGATTGTTGCGCCATTTGTTCGCAACATATGTGTAAGCGCCCAAGTAGTCGTCATCTAAGAACAATACAGGTCTCGAATTGTGAATAACAGGGGCGCAAATGACATAGGCTCCTTTATTATGGGCCAAACTATTTTGGACGATATCTGTCCCGTAAAGATGATACCCAGGAAGTTTGTCGTCAAATCGTATTCCGGAAGATTTTTTAACAATGATGAGTAATTCGTCGACAGATTCAACAGGTACTGGAAGGTCAAACGCTTGACCGATAACATTATCTAATCCGGAACTCCAGACATAGCCCACGTGCTGACCGGATTTCATGACTCCGTATACGCCTAAAACAGCCCAAGTTGGGTCTGTCTCATCTAAATATGCAATGTTACGTATAACTTTTTCTTCCCATCCATCAGGGATGTACACGTCTTGATGGACAAACACAACCAAGTCGTATGCACATCTTTTAAATGCGGAGTTATAGGCAGCGCTAGCAGAAAAATAACCTTTTTGCAGAGTCAAGGTCACATTAGGGTGATTAAATAAGCTAGACCTGACTAAATTGTTGCGTAAAATACTTTCACTGTTTACCGCTGCGATAACATCAATCATAATGGAACTCTTAAGAAATATGATTTGGGTAACGAATTATTATTTATTATTCGTGTCAACAAGCCATTTTTATAAAAAACATGACCCCACTGACTAACTTTAGCACTGTTCTTTTGTTTATTGCAGTACTAATGATATTTTTTCTCCCAAAACGTTTGGCATCGGTGCCGCTTCTAATAGGAGCGTGTTATTTGCCTCTCAGTCAGGGCATCGAAATAGGAACTTTCCACTTCCCGATCATTCGCCTGATTGTTTTGGCTGGAGTTATTCGTGCAATCCTGAGAACCGAACGTATTGCCAATGGACTAAACAGCATGGATTGCCTTATGCTGGCTTGGTCCTTTTGGTTAATAGTAAGCAGTGTCTTTCATGAGGATCCATCAAGTACCTTGAAATTCAATCTCGGTCTTGTTTTCAACGCCTGCGGAATTTATTTTTTAATACGTGTTTATTGCCAATCCTTAGAGGATGCAATGAACCTTAGTCGTATTACTGTTTTTATTTTAATACCACTGGCTGTTGAAATGATTCAGGAAAAAATGGCGGCTCATAATATTTTCTCTTTACTGGGCGGTGTGCCGGACATTCCAAATATTCGAGAAGGTAAGCTACGCGCCCAAGGGCCATTCGCACATGCAATTTTGGCAGGTACGGTTGGAGCTGTAGTCCTTCCTTTAGCAGTAGGTTTATGGTCGCGAGATCGAAAAACAGCAATTGCGGGAACAATAACATGTTTGACAATCATTGTAACCAGTGCATCTAGCGGACCATTTATGAGTGGTTTGTTTGCGCTTGGATCGCTGCTTGTTTGGCCTTACCGCAATCACATGCGTTTGTTTCGTTGGGCCGCCCTTTTAATTTATATAGCCTTAGATGTGATTATGAAGCCGCCAGCTTATTATCTTCTTGCCCGAATTGACATTAGCGGAGGGAGTACTGGCTGGCATCGAGCCAGATTGATTGAATCAACCATAGAACACATGGATGAATGGTGGTTTTCGGGAACAGATTATACTCGGCATTGGATGCCTTCCGGCGTGTCTTGGAGTCCGAACCACACTGATATCACCAATCACTATATTCAAATGGGTATCTTTGGAGGGATGGCCTTAATGCTGATGTTTATTGCTACTATTGTCATAGGGTTTTCTTATGTGGGTCAGATTCTGCGAGCATCAACATCAATTTCAACAGAGAAGCAATTTTTCGTGTGGTCTCTGGGTGCATCTCTTTTTGCCCATGCAGCCACTTCAATTTCTGTTTCGTATTTTGATCAGTCTTTTGTTTTCCTTTACCTAACACTTGCTGCCATTTCCGTCAGCCATGGAGCGGTTGATCGAACAAGTTTGGAATTGCCTAGAAACCAGCAAGGAATATTACAGGGGACTACTGGGGATTGGAAAACATCGCGTCGAGCTAGGCGAGGCGTGCAACAAGGCGGTTTACCTAAGTGAATTTGGGGCTGAATGCTGGCTGTTTTTATCAGTAATGATATAACTAATTTTCCCCTGATTTTACGGACACCCCACTAAGCGACTGTTTTTAACTTCAAAAGCTTCTGGACTGATATAGTCTAATTTGGAATGAAGCCTGCGTGCTCTCTATTTAGGCACAGGCTAGTACTGAAATGGTCTAATAAAACCGGACACTTCTAAAGACAGATTTATAATGTCAACAGAGGTGAAAAATGAGCGAACAAAATAAACATAAACGACCCAAATACACTCTTGAATTTAAACAAGATGCAGCAAAGTTAGTTAACGAAAAAGGCTATACGCACAAGCAAGCAGCGGATAATTTAGGCGTATCGCTGGGCGCTATTGGACGTTGGGTAAGAGCCGAAAAAGGACCAACGGTATCTCCAACTAAGAAGAATATTTTGAACTTAACTGATCAGTCGGAATTAATGCGCTTACGTAAAGAAGTTGAACAATTGCGGATGGAGCGCGAAATATTAAAAAAGGCCGCAGTCTTCTTTGCGCAAGAACTCCAATAAAATACGGATTTATTAGAGAGCAACAGAAGACTTTTCCCGTTACCGTGCTGTGCAAAGTCATGCTGGTCAGTACCAGCGCCTTTTATGCGTGGGCTAAAACGCCTGAAGATACTGATAAAAAAGTTCTGCAAAAACAGCTTGAAGTTAAAGCATTTCAGTTATTTGAGGAGAATAAGAAAACTTATGGTTCCCGCCGTTTATCCGAAGCCTTCATAAAGGATGATATTCAGGTCGGACGCTATAAAGCGAAACAATTGATGAAGAAATTGGGATTGAAACCGCGCTATCCAAAACGGTTCAAAGTCACCACCGACAGCGATCATAATGATGCAATTTCTCCTAACCTATTAAATAGGCAATTTGATGTTGCTGCACCCAATAAAGTCTGGACAACTGATATTACCTACGTCTGGACGCTTGAAGGCTGGCTCTATGTTGCGATTGTTATTGACTTGTTTTCCAGGCAAGTGGTGGCCTGGTCGATTGACGATCACATGCGAACTTCGCTGTGTGTCAATGCCTTGCAGATGGCATTTTGGAGGCGAAAGCCCGAGCCTGGTCTACAGCATCATTCTGATCGGGGCAGTCAATACGCAAGCCACGAATACAGGGTACATTTGGGGGGATGAAGATTCAGCAAAGTATGAGCCGTAAAGGTGACTGCTGGGACAATTCGCCGACAGAACGATTTTTCCGAAGCTTAAAGCATGAGCAACTTAACTATGAAAAATTCAGGACTAAAGAGTCGGCAAAGCTGAGCATTATTGATTATTTGGCTTTTTATAATGGTAAACGCATGCACTCAAAACTAAGCTATCAATCCCCGCTGGAATTTGAGCGAGAATTCTATAGGAAGACTGCTTAAGAAAGTGTCCTGTTTTAGTTGACCATTACAGAACCCGCTTGAGTTGTTTGCGAAACGCGACTTTTCCATTCGCGTCCACGCCGTGAACCTGAAAAACGTTTTTTTGCAATATCTAAACCGATTGTCGTAATATTCATGGCGGATTCCTCTTCTTCATTATAAGTGGTCGTTTGTTTCTTTCTTTCACTTTGGCACATCGCGATGCCGGAGGAAAGAGGAGGAGTCCATACCATTATCCTTAGGTACTCATACGTATAGTATTTCAAGTTCGAAATATTGTATTTTTAGAATGTGGTAGGAAATACATTAGTAATTGTTGGTCAAATAATGTTGGATGTTTCAAATCTTCGAATTAACTCTGTCTATATTGTATGTCGATTTGTTACGAATTAATTACTGGGGAATTTAATCAACGCTTCCCTAGGTGGAATAATTGGGAGGTAAGCAGATATGAGATTAAACGAAGTCACTATTGTAAGAATATACACGATGCTACGCTGCACAATAAGTGCATGTGAAGGCTACAAAACATGAGCACACACTTAGAAAAGGCATTGCTGCATATCCGTCTAGCCAGCTGTTCGCCCAAGATAGAGCATTTTGATGAAGAATACGAGCAAATTATTCCACGACTATGGGAGCAGTTGAAAGACGCCAATCTTTTTGCCGAGCATGAGGGGGGGGGGGCCCAAGCGCCTGAGCTACAACCATGGCGATGCAGGAACGGAGAATATGCATGAGCGAACCCATCACGCAGGAAGTCAGGGAATTGGCGCGTAAGAAGGCAGTCGAACACTACGATCGGGTCTATCTAAGTCACGCCGACGGCACCGCACAATGCGAGCTTTCGCTCCATGATATCGGGAAGGCTAGAACCCGTGTCCGCATGCTTTGTGGCTATTTTGGGCTCGATCTAGCCAGAAAAAGATGCCTCGACGTCGGAAGCGGTCTCGGTTATTACACGGATGCGCTCAATTGTGAAGTTGGAGAACCTGGTCTCGTCATCGGGCTTGACGCTTCTGCTGGCGCTACGAGGGCTGCCAGGGGCCGATTCCCAGACGTTAGTTTTCATACCGGCTTTTTCCCCGACGCATTGGCTGAGGCGGACTTTTTCGATCTAATATTCGCAATGGATCTTTCATTGATTAACACCTTCGATGCGAACAAGATTGACCGTGACTTCGTTCGGCCTGCGATGGACCTGCTTCATCCAGGGGGGATGCTCGTCGTCGGTTGGCACACTGATTTCAGCGGCGACTACCGAGAGGGCTGGTGTCACTGGTCGCCGGAACACTTCCATGCGATTGCGGATACGTGTGGATTATCTGAACCTGCGATGGTTCAAGCTCGGTTTCCTGTTCTTATTCGCGCGGCAATCCGGCTTTGCCGGTCGCTGCGGAAATCAGCGCCGGTGTTTATGATTAGGAAGAAATGACGTGAACCTTGGCTCCATCCCGTGAAAGGTTTGACCAAGTTAATCAACATTTAGAAGCTGCTTAAAAACCTAAACGAGCGATTAAGCAGCTGTAACATTTTTGACCTAGGGAGCTTGGCGGTTGTATTTGACGAATTTAACCGACGAGCAATGGCAGTTATTATGTCCAGTATTTGAAATTGCACGTGACTGACTCAAAAAAGGAGGCAGACCGCAAAGTTATCCGTTTCGCGAAATCGTTAACGGCATTCTCTATATCCCCAAGATAGGTTGCCAATGGCGGATGCTACCGCCGGATTTTTCGCCTTGGAGTTCAGTTTATGGATACTTTACTCTCTGGTGTACGGGGAAGGCATTAACGCCCATTCGTGAAGCCTACAAGGTTCAAGCTGGGAGACGCGCTCGATCGGCAGCGGGTTATTATTGATGCGCAGAATCGGTAAAAACAACAGGTCTGCGGACAACACAGTTTTGACGCGGGTAAAAAGGTTAAAGGGAGAAATCGCCATATTTTCGGTCGATACAATGGGAAATCTGCTGGCGGTGTGCGTTCATTCAGCGGGCATATAAGAAGGACCGGCGCGGTGCTCGGTCGCTCATGATCCAGCTGTACGCGAGTTTGCCGCCCTGAGTGTGATTTGGGTAGATGGCGGTTATAGCGGCGTTTTAGTCGAATGGGTGAAAAGCATATTCAACTGAAACCTTACCATTGTTGAACGGCCAGACACCATGCGGGGCAAGTTGGTCGTGTCGCCTGCCGATATGGGTTGTTGAACGATCTTTTGTCTGACTTAAAAAAAACCCGACGGTTTTCCAAGGATTATGAGCGCCTAACCGATACGACGGGCCGAGGTATTCTCAAAATTACCGAGGTACACCGTCAATTTGTTAAGTTTTTAAACAGTTTCTTCGCTGCGAGGCAGGAGTCGAGTAGTTCCCAGAAGCGATAGCGCATGTGTTTTCACGAAGCGTTTTTTGCGTAGTGAAAATGCAGGCTTTCCGACATCGCGTCGAGTCATTGCGAGAATGATGTTGGATACCCCTTGCTGGGTATCCAACGAATGAAGCAGGACGGCTGGGGCAGCCGCAGGCATTAGCGGTCGCGTAGCTTTTGCCGCTTGTTGGGCAGGGATGCCCATAAAAGCTTTCGCAAAAATAGCGACTCCCCGGAGGCATTTTACACGATGATGAAGAAAAAATCATAGGTGGCGAGTAATATTTGAGGTATTGCTGGATTTGGTGAAGATAGAAAAACACATACATCATTCATACTTATGCCAAAATGGAATTGATATTAATATATTACATCCGTTAAAATTTATTTGGATCAACAGATTAACTTTAATATCGCATGCATGGTTTTGGAGGAAGGGGTAGAATCGAGAAGCTCTTCTCTACCCCCAGTCATGGTTTGATCGTTTGCTTGATTAAGGAGTAGCTGTTAATTGGGTAGGCGGATTTAATTGGGGAACGGTACTATTAACGGTACTATTAATGAATTGATAAGCTCCCCTGCTCCAACCGACTGACCCTCCGCGGATATTGCTGCTTAGGTCGTAGTCGTATGGGCTAATTAACGTTTGGCCTGTTGCCGTCTGAGTAACTAGATGGAAATCTTTATTATTGATGTCAGCAAAGATAGTGCAATTAGTAGTGCATGTTACTATGCCGGTTCCTGAATCTCCATCTGCTACAGTGTTGTAGTACCAATTACTTGCCCACGTTGCCCCTGAGCCAGAGTTATTAGTACGTACTGAGGCGTACCAAATATTATTAGTGGCATTATTGCCAGCGCCCTGCATTACGAAACCTGACCATGTCCCTTTGATGTTCGCAATCGTATTGTTATAAATCTTCCAATTATCTGCCCACATCACTCCTCCGGTAGGCGCACTGTCAACGAATACAGTCCCGCTAATGCCTTCTCGACCAGCCGTAGCATAAGCATTTGTATGTGAAATTACATTCCCATAGAGTTGCCAATTCGTAGCTGTAGTATATGTCGTTTTTGTAGTAGTGCCATGACCATTCATTATTGCCCAAACCGCCGTTCCCTCAGGATCTTCAATAATGTTATATCGAAAAGTTACGTTATCGCTACCGTCATCAGACATAATTTCCCCGTGATTAACAGGATCGCTTGAGTTTCTAGCTATGTAAGAATGCTCAACAAGTAAAGTATCCCATTGCCTAGTTAAGAAAATAGTTCGGCTTGTATCATGCAACGCGCAGTACTGAATTGCGATATTGCGTGGCCCGATATTGCCATTAGAAAGTGCCCAGGCATTACTATAAAATATGTCATCCCCACTTGTTTTGTCTCTGCCCTGACCTTCGAAATCAACATATCGAAAGGTGAGATTGTTTGCCGCCTTATTAGATGCTGTAGCACGATTATCAAGTTCGACAAGTTGTTGTGATCCATTCGATTTTAATCTAATTCCGTATTGATTAATACCTCCGGTGGCCCAATCCGGATTTCTAACTTGGCCGTCTATCAGGTAATAATCAGTATAGAATTGCCAAGTTCCTGTAAAAATAGCTTGTCCAGCACCATAAGTCGAATTCCAGCCAACGTCAGTCCCGTGATCTGTGGCAATTGCCTTTTTTAGGGTGATAAGGGCAGAACCACTTGCGGGATCGTCGAAGACATAGCTTCCATAATTGCCAGCGGCCAAGTAATAAGTATCCCCTCTAACCAGCGTAGCAGGAACGGTTGTATAAGCATTAGTCCAGTCGCTACCGCTGTTGTTACCAGTAGCACCCGCTCTTATGAAGTGCGTGGCAGCCTGTGCAATACTGGGGATTAGCCCAGTCATTAAAATTAAAAAAAAGAGCCAATTTAACTTCTTCATATTTGTTTCTCCGATTCAGATGTAATTCGAGTGTCATGCACTATGGAGTTAGAGCAGACACGGTGTGTGGGATATAACATTCTTTTGTTCATTATGGTAAATCTCAAAAAAGGTCTTGAAGACCAGAAAACACAATTAAAAAATATATCTAAAGAAATAAGATACTTTTTATTAAATACGCATCTTAAATGTTTATTAAGAGCTAATCATTGAGGTCAGTGTAGTAGACCCTTCTTGCCGACTATCTCCTGCTTTAGTTGGGTCCAAAAGCAGGCAGGTTACTCTCAACCCACCCGGAGTAGCCGGACGGGACAGGTCTCGCTCAATGCAATGCCAGCCCCGTCGGCATGCCGTTTAAACGGTCATTGACCCGTTATTAATAGCCATTCCCAAAGACTGACATATTCGAACTGGCTTTATATGCCGAGCCAGTCCAGGTAGCGGGTAAGCTCGTCAGGGTGGTGGAAGCACTCGATTCCAGCGCACCCGTTCCCGATCCCAATAGGTCAAGGAATCCGATTTGCCCTTTCGATCCCAGTATCGCAATCCAATAAGGCTGGGCTGCGGTAACAGAGGCTACGGGAACCGGTACCGAGTTCCACGCTCCAGACTTAAGCGTACTCAATTTACCTTGAGCGACAAGAGCCCCAGGATGACCGCTATTGTCCTTATAAATACCGGCAACCAGTTCCGTTGCGGTTGAGCTTGCATCCAGATAAACCTGCACAGTGGTCACTACGCCGGTCTTCTGAGGTGTCGTCCGGTATGCTTGCGCTGTACCCTGCGGTTTATAATCGACCCAAGGCTCTTTGGTTTTGTCGCCCATAACAAACTGCTGTGGATTTGAAACACTGACGGCAGTCTTTAAGTTGTAAGTGACTTCTGTTGCGGTCAAAGCTCGATTATAAATGCGTACCTCATCGATATAACCCTTGAAATACTCACCCCAAACACTGTTTCCACCGATGCGCAACGCGCCTGTGGATTGCTGAATCAGGCCAGTCTGTGCTCGCTTGGCAACCTCTACACCGTTCACATAAATCCGCTGATATTGCCCATCATAGGTTGACACAAGATGTGCCCACTGATTTGCCGGCAATTGGCTGGGACCAGATATGACGCGATAACTTCCATCATTGAAAGAAGAAAGAGGTACATTGGCATCCTCATTGGCATAGAGGTTATAGACCGCCCCTCCGGACTTTTCCTTCGAGAATACAGTTTTTCCGCCGGTAGTCAGGGAGGTTGGATACACCCATGCCTCAAGGGTCATACTGGTTGAAAGATCCAGTGCTGCGCTGTCATTGACTGAGACCCAGGCATTCGTACCATTAAAACTCAATGCCTTTCCACTATGACCGTTGGTTATCCTGGTTGCATTGCTAATAGTACCGAGGTTACCTTGACCCGATGCATCGGCAACAGTCGCGCCGCTGACTTCATCAAAGCCATAGGCTGCCACCAAGCCGGTATTACTGGTGCCCGTAGTCGTAGTTGTTCCCGTCGTTGTTCCCGTCGTTGTCCCCGTCGTTGCCCCCGTCGTTGCCCCCGTAGTTGTAGTCGTAGTTGGAGCTGTTACGGTAATCAGGTTCGGATAGCTTTTGGTGACGCTTCCGCTGGATCCGGTTACCGTCAGGCTTACACTATACGTCCCTGCAGTCGGATAGGATGCTGTGGTAACTTTAGCTGTTGTGTTCGTGACGGTAGGCGTGTAGGAACCGGGAAAAGACCATGCCCAACTGGTAATGGTCCCCGTTGTGACAGGCGTAAAATCCACTGCCAAAGTCGCGACACCACTGGTTTTACTTGCTGTGAAATCCGCCGTTACTGCCGTCGTCGCGACCGGCACTGTCATGCTGGACTCATTGGAATAAACGCTCTCGACGGTCTTGGTCGAATCATAGGCCTTCACAGCGAAATAGTATTTGGTACCCGCTTGCAGGCCCGATACCGCGGAAGTAGTTGCATTGCCTACATCAATGGTTGAGGTGTAACTGCCGCTGGTTTGACCGTAAGCTACTTTATATCCCCCCACGCTCGATGACGTACTGGCATCCCAAGCGAGGTTTGCACTTCCAGCGAATAAATTGCCACTGAATAAAAACAGGGCGAGTCCGGCCAACAGAAAATGAGGGAACAGCTCGCGCAAGGAGGTGTTCGTAAGATAATTTTTCATAATAGATTCCATAGTCCTCTTAATTGGATTTAAAGGCGTAGGGGGTAATTCTAGGGGGCTGAGACAAGCTAAAGACCGCTTCTGAAAAGCGGATTAGGGGCGAAAGCAAAAATACCAATTTAGTCGATTTATTCATAATGTTACCTCTAATACATAAGACCATTAATTTACGAGACATTCGATGTCTATTTTTTATATCATATTGAATTATATTGAAATTTTATAAGAATCATATGATCCATTTCATCCATGCAAAAGGATTTCTATAAGACTCGCCTAAAGTGTAACGTAGAAAAATCACAAAAATCGTGAAGTCTCTTCCATTTTATCCATGCGACATTATTTCTATATAACTCAACTAGAGTGTATTGCTGAAATATTAACGTTTTCTTAAATATACGTACTATTACTTACATATTTTTACGTAGGTAATAGCGCGTAAGCATTGACGTTTACTGGCCCCCCCCTATGTCGTTCGCCGCTTCACTGAAATTAATTTACTCACCAGGCGGATCAAATCAGAACGTCCCATTTGAGCAATATTTGGCTATATATTTCTATATACCCCGCTTAAAGTGTATTAATCAGACATTAACGCTTGCTTAAATTACGTACTATTAGTTACATGTTTTTACGTAGGCAAAAGTACATAGGTATTAGTGCTATTTGACAGTCAATATGTCGTTAGGTAGCCTATTGCAATGACTTTACTCATCAGGCGGACCAAGCCAGGACGTCCCATTTGAGCGCAATTGGGTTACGTTCCAGTGTGACCTCGAGCCAACACCGCTTTCTTAGGGGGTTAGTGGCGACGAAGAAGCGAAAAATGGTGCTAATAGATCTCGGAAAAGATCGTTTGTTGTGGCAATTCGCATGTTCACACAGCCCTCCGTCTTCGGGCGTCTATAGCGTCTAACTCGGTGATGCCGGGCTCTTCACGTGTCAGTCTCATGAACGGCAACTGATAATACGATTCCGTAAATCGTTTTTCGCGTGTCTTTGACATCCTTCACCGATGTGCGCCTCGAGAGAAGGTATGCGAACCCAATCCATTTTAGAGAGGCGCCATGTCGATGAATCCCATTCAATTCCTATCAGGGCTGTCGGTACCCAAGTTTTCCCAGCCGTTTGGCATCAAGGCCTTATGTAAGGCTATTCTGGAGAAAGCACTTTACTGTTCAGTTCAGTTAGATGATGCTTGCTTCAACGGCGAACTTAGCAGTGACAGCGTGGATCGCGGCCCTGAAAACAAGATGTGTTTTGTTACGGCAGTGTCAGTCAATGACGAAGGACATCCCTTACACGTTAAATTGACGTCTATTCCCTTTACTGCTGATGGGGCTAAATACAATCTCAGCTCCGGTTGTTTGATGCTTTCTGATGGTTTAACCCGTTTCGATGCAGTGGCTGATGCCGATTGTCAGCACCAAGCTATCCGTATTGACAGAGTCAAACTTGAATATTTTCTACATTTCGTGCCGATCAATAAGTTGCGGGTGAGACTAAAACCGGTTTTGACGGAATTTATTATGCCTTTGCCTTCAATAAATACGCTTTTCGACGCTTCGATCCCAAGACATTTCGCGAACGCCTTGTTCTCGGAGCGACAGTTATTAGCCCCCCCCCCCCGAGCAAATGCTCGGCTTCGTTCGACTTTAGCATCTTACTAATCTGGAGATTCCATGACTAAAAAACATACCTACGGACAGATTTTAAAGTCTTCGGCGGTGATCGGCGGTTCGTCGATGCTGAACGTCATCATTGGGATCATTCGCACCAAGGCTATGGCGATGTTGCTGGGTCCGTCCGGGGTCGGATTGATGGGTCTGTACGGATCGATTACCGACCTTACGATTAGCGTTGTCGGTATGGGCATTAATAGCAGTGGTGTGCGGCAGATTGCCGAGGCAATCGGTTCGGACGACACGGAGCGGATCGCGCGAACTGCCGCAGTGCTGCGACGAATATCGATCTTGCTCGGAGTGCTTGGCGCAGTTTTTCTTATAGGATTTTCCGGGCCGCTATCGAAGCTGACTTTTGGCAACGACCAACATGCTACCGCCATAGCGCTGCTGTCAATTGCTGTGTTTTTCAATCTAGTGTCCGCAGGTCAGGGCGCATTGATACAAGGCATGCGGCGCATCTCTGATTTGGCTAAAATGGGGATATTGGGCACTCTCTTCGGCACACTCATCAGCATTCTAGTGGTATATTTCCTTCGCGAAGACGGCGTGGCGCCATCGCTTGTACTTGTTGCCGCGATGGGTATTCTCACATCATGGTGGTACAGCCGGAAAATACCTATACAAACGCCTTCAATATCGACTTCCCAAGTGGGGCAGGAAGCAGCCGCTCTGTTGAAGCTCGGTTTCGCATTCATGGCCAGTGGCTTATTAATGGCTGGGGCCGCCTATGCGGTACGCCTCATAGTCGTTCGTAAAGTCGGCTTCGACGCAGCTGGATTGTACCAAGCGGCTTGGGCACTGGGTGGACTCTATATCGGCTTTATTTTGCAGGCGATGGGAGCGGACTTCTATCCTCGTTTAACCGCTATCGCCAAGGACAATGCAGAATGCAACCGTGTGGTAAATGAACAGGCCCATGTCAGTATGTTGTTAGCGGGGCCAGGTGTTATAGCAACCCTGACCTTTGCGCCGCTGGTCATCGCGCTCTTCTACACCCCTAAATTCGAAGGCGCCGTGGAGATCTTACGTTGGCTATGCCTGGGAATGACCCTTCGCGTGATTTCCTGGCCGATGGGGTTCATTATCGTCGCAAAAAACGTGCAAAACCTCCTGATATTTTCAGAGCTGGCTTGGACTGTCGTCTATCTTGGCCTCGCGTGGGCGTGTGTAAGCTCTTTCGGTTTGAAGGGCGCTGGTATCGCGTTCTTTGGATCGTATGTTTTTCATGTGCTTATGATCTACGTAATCGTTCGGCGGCTCAGTGGTTTTCGCTGGTCCACCGTAAACATGCAAACAAGTTTTCTCTTTATTGCCTTGATCACAGTCGTTTTCTGCAGCTACTATGCATTGCCACCCTTGTTGGCGATGGGGATCGGTACACTGGCTGTTTTTCTGAGTGGTATTTACTCGATTCAAGCTCTCCTCAACCTCATTTCACTGGATAGAATTCCGCGTCTGGTACTAAAGTCACTGCAATGGCTCCGTCTTGCGCCTTCTGGTTATAGCGGACTCAATGACTTGGAACCTATTTCCAAAACCGCGATAAGCGACTCAGTTGTGAAAAACAAGCTATTTGTAGACATAAAATGGTCAATATTGGCATTCATGGTTTGCGCTTTATTTTCCATGTGGATTTATGGGTATGACCGGGGCGCTGACTGGTCGGCCGGATTGGATTCTATTGAGTCGAAGCTTGAGATGTTACTGTCAATTTTTCATATTAAGATAAACAACGGAATTTGATCGTCGATCAATATCAAGCCATTGTTAATTTTTTGCCACAAACACTGCCCCACAATCTACCGTTACGATCACGCGACGTTGCAATATCAATCGCACCCTGCTCGCCCTTCAGGGTTTTAGAGCTGTTGCCGGTGTTGCCACCCTCAGCCGAATATAAGCGGTTACACGTATTTATTTACCCTCCCCATAGGACTAACATTATTCATCATTACCTGATTTGTTTTATTTAACCCCGGAACTTTAGTTATAAATTGCGTGTTCTACTTTTTCTGATCATCGCTTTATCGTTCTATTATCTAAAGAATCATCCTTGCCTTTTGGCAAAGGCATTGTAAAAATTATAGGAGTAATAATTAAATGACTACTGTTGCAATTCTCGGTCTCGGTTATGTTGGCCTCCCGCTTGTCATTGAGTTCGGCAAGCACTCGCGCACTATCGGTTTCGATATTCATGAGTCCAAGGTAAAATCCTGCCAGCGTGGCGTTGATCCTTCCCGTGAGTTACCCGATGAGGACATGCGTGCTGCGGTACATGCCGAGTATTCGGCTGATCCAAAGTGTTTGACCGAAGCCGACATCATCATCATCATCGCCGTGCCCACGCCAGTGGATGGGGCACATATCCCGGATTTTTCTCCGTTAATCGGCGCCAGCCGCAATGCCGGACAGAACATGAAGAAGGGCGTCATTGTGGTGTATGAATCCACGGTATATCCGGGCGCGACCGAGGAAATCTGTATCCCCGTACTGGAGCGCGAATCCGGCATGAAATGGAAAGAAGACTTCTTTGTGGGATATTCACCCGAGCGTATCAACCCGGGCGACCGTGAGCATACATTGACAAAAATTCTCAAAGTGGTTTCGGGCGATACGCCGGAAACCTTGGAGAAAGTTGCAGCACTCTACGAAAGTATCGTGGAACCCGGTGTGTATCGAGCTTCTTCAATCAAGGCGGCGGAAGCGTGCAAGGTGATTGAGAACACACAGCGCGACCTCAATATCGCCTTAATGAACGAGTTGGCCATAATTTTTGATAAATTGGATATTGACACGAGCGAGGTGCTTAGGGCGGCCGGTACCAAATGGAACTTTCTTAAGTTTAGCCCCGGCTTAGTGGGCGGCCATTGTATCGGCGTAGATCCTTATTACCTTACGCACAAGGCTGAGATGCTGGGTTATCACCCGCAGGTGATTTTAGCCGGACGCCGGATCAACGATGGCATGGGTAAGCTTATCGCCGAACAAACAGTCAAGAACATGATTGCTTCGGGCAGTTACATCAAAAGCGCACGAGTGAATGTGCTCGGCCTTACTTTCAAGGAAAACTGTGCCGATCTACGCAATTCCAAGGTGGCAGACGTAATCAACGAACTCAAGAGCTACGGTATTGAGGTGTTTGTGCATGACCCCTATGCCGATCCGGAAGAAGCGCTGCACGAGTACGGCGTTCATCTTCTTGACTGGGACGAGCTACCTCGCGCCGATGCCATAGTAGCGACGGTCTCCCACAAGCAGCTGACATCCATCACGGCGGATGATTCCCAGAAAAAACGGATCAAGGGCGGTTGCTTTATCGATGCCAAAGCGTGTTTTGATCGGGCCAGTCTGGAGCAAGCCGGCATTTGGGTTTGGCGCCTTTGATTTTGGTCGCGGCCGGGGCTGGTAATATCGGTTCTCATAATGACGATAGGCATCCTTTCAGGAATCTGTCCGAGAATAGCGTTATAGATTTCTTGCATACAGCATATAGCTTACAGACCAGGCATGCCGCGCTATATGTTATTTTTAATTTTCTATTCTCGAACAGTCCCCTAAGTATTCCCACTAATTGTGCCGGTGATTTTTTTCTTCTACTATGATCTTGCTTCCGCCATTCCAACGATTTTATTTAGGTTTATGGATTAGGACTCAGTATGCGTCATTCTCTGTTTTAAAACTTGAGCTTGACTGAGGTGCATTGGCGAAATTAAAACCAATCCTGTTGAAAAGTTGTAACAGAAGGCTAGGGAAGCGCTGATTAAATCCCTCAGTATGGGATAATATTGCCATTACTCAAAACAACGCCAATGCCCCTATGTCATATCAAACCAGTTTTGCTGACCTCGACTATAACCACAAAAAACGCCTGACCCG
>Ga0208117_100079_pt1 | contig 81026 bp, 76 predicted proteins | sample LakWasMet26_LOW6_2_FD_183870 | JGI IMG/M metagenome (GOLD analysis project Ga0208117, IMG submission 183870) | Freshwater sediment methanotrophic microbial communities from Lake Washington under simulated oxygen tension - Sediment Metagenome... | ecosystem: Environmental > Aquatic > Freshwater >...
TGAAAAAGGGGGGCGCAGTGGCAAATAAAGAAATTTTGTTGGTAGTGGATGTTTTTTCTAATGAAAAAGATATCGAAAAAGAGATCGTTTTCCAAGCCATAGAATCAGCATTAGAAGCAGCTACAATCAAGCGTCACGCGAACCAAATTAAAGCCCGTGTCAGCATTAACAGAAAAACCGGCGACTATGTTACATACAGAGTTTGGGAAGTGGTTGATGCCAACAGTCAAATTGATGGCGATGTGGAGTTTCCTGAAACGCAAGTATTGCTGGAAGTAGCAAGGCTTGATAATCCGGATGTCCAGGTCGGCGATTTGGTGGAAGAGGAAATAGAATCTGTCGACTTCGGACGCATTGCTGCGCAGACTGCCAAGCAGGTTATTATTCACAAAGTCAGGGAAGCAGAACGCAAGAAAATTGTCGATGCCTATAAAGGACGTGTGGGCGAACTGATCACCGGTATCGTTAAGCGCATTGAAAAAGGCAGTGTCTATCTGGATTTGGGTGGACATGTAGAGGCTTATATTGCCAAAGAAGACATGATTCCTCGTGAAGCCATTCGCATTGGCGATAGAATCCGGGGTTATTTAAAGGATGTGCGCTCAGAGCCTCGCGGCCCTCAATTATTTGTCAGCAGAACTGCACCTGAATTGTTGATTGCATTGTTTCGTCTTGAAGTGCCTGAAGTGGGCGAAGGTTTGATCGAAGTGATGGGCGCGGCGCGCGATCCCGGTTCCAGAGCCAAGATTGCCGTTAAAGGTAATGATCCGAGGTTGGATCCGGTCGGCGCTTGCGTAGGCATGAGAGGATCGAGGGTGCAGTCGGTTTCAAACGAACTGGCCGGAGAGCGGGTCGATATTATTCTTTGGAATCCAAGCGATGCCCAATTCGTAATTAATGCCATGTCACCGGCAGAAATTCAATCCATCGTTGTCGATGAAGATAAACATAGTATGGATCTGGCGGTAAGTTCAGACAATTTATCTCAAGCTATAGGTCGTGGCGGACAAAATGTACGTCTTGCAACACAGTTAACTGGTTGGGAGTTGAACGTCATTGATGCATCCAAAGCGGAACAAAACAGTGAGGCCGAGGCTGACAAGATAAAGCAGTTGTTTATTGAGCAGTTGGATGTCGATGAAGAGATTGCATTGATTCTGGTTGAAGAAGGTTTTAATACGGTTGAAGAGATTGCCTACGTTCCGGTCAGCGAAATGCTGGAAATTGAGGGCTTTGATGAAGAGCTTGTTACGGCACTTAGAAGCCGCGCTAAAGACGCCTTGCTGATCAGCGCAATTGCAGCTGAAGAAAAAATAGAAACAGCCGAACCTGCGCAGGATTTATTGGAAATGGAAGGCATGGACAGGGAATTGGCTTATGATATGGCAAGCCAAGGTATAATTACGATGGATGATTTGGCAGAGCAATCGGTAGATGATTTGCTGAAATTTTCAGGAATGAATGAAGATCGGGCGGCAAAATTGATTATGAAGGCGCGTGAGCCTTGGTTTGCTGAGGAACAGGCGAGTAGGTAAGGGGTATGAGATGAATAATAAAACGGTAAGGCAATTAGCAGAGGTGGTAAAAATTCCTCTGGAACGATTATTAGAGCAGCTGAAAGAAGCAGGATTATCTGCGAGTGCCCCTGATGATGTTATTAACGAAGATGAAAAAATGCAGCTTCTTGCGCATCTGCGTAAACGCCACGGTAAAAATGAAGGTGCGTCCGAAGTTTCGCTGAAACGAGTGACTTTAAAGCGAAGAACGGTAAGCGAGCTTAAGCAGGCGAGCATACCAGGAAGTACTACCAAGACGATTCCTGTTGAGGTCCGCAAACAGAAGACTTATATAAAGCGTAGCGAGGTAGCTGATTCCGCTGAGCAAAAGAATTTGGAGCAAGCTAAACAAGCTCTACAGGAACCGGTTAGACAACAAGTTGAAAACCTTGCCCCAGTTGAAGAACTGTTAAAGACTGAGGAAGTTGTTCTGGAACAACAGAAAGAGGACGTTATTGTAGAACCTGAAGCTAAACCTGTTGAAGGAGTGGTTGAGGCCGCTGTCACTATTGAGCCTGAATCTGAAGTTGAAGGAAGGGTTGAGACTTTACCTGCTGAGGATGTGTTGGAAGTTGGTCATAAAGAAGCGGCTTTAGATAAAGAAGCGGAAGAAGCCAAGAAAAAACAACGGGAAAAAGAGCTTCGTCTGGAAGAGTCCATCAAAAGAAATGCTGACAAAGTAAGGCAGCAGGCATCAGCCAAACAAGAAATTCTTCATAGAAAAAGACAAGAAGAAGGTTCCCATGCTGGAGCAGGCGGCAGAGACAGTAAAAAAGCCAAGAAAAAAGGCAAGAAGAACGAACGCGTCAGTGCGAAGCCGGAAGGCAAGCATCAATTTGAAATGCCGGTTGAGCCTATCGTTAAAGAGGTTGCCATTCCGGAAATGATTATGGTGTCCGATCTTGCGCAAAAGATGAGCGTTAAGGCGGCTATCGTAATCAAGCATCTGATGAAACTCGGCATTATGGCGACTATTAATCAAAGCATAGATCAGGAAACGGCGGCCATTTTGGTTGAAGAAATGGGTCACAAAGCGATTATGCAGAGTGATGACGATCTTGAGCAGGAAATGCTGGCTGAGGCGCAAGAAGACGATAACCGCGTTGAATTGCCGAGAGCGCCGATTGTTACCATCATGGGTCATGTCGATCACGGTAAAACATCGCTGTTGGATTATATTCGCAAAACCCGTGTCGCTGCCGGTGAGGCAGGCGGTATTACTCAGCACATCGGCGCTTATCAGGTAAAAACCGATCATGGTTCAGTAACCTTTTTAGATACTCCGGGTCACGCCGCGTTTACCGCTATGCGCGCCAGAGGCGCGGACGTTACCGATGTGGTGATTGTAGTGGTTGCAGCCGATGACGGCGTTATGCCGCAAACCAAGGAAGCGGTCGAGCATGCCAGGGCGGCCAATGTGCCAATTATCGTAGCAATTAACAAGATCGATAAGCCTGATGCGAATCCTGATAAAGTGATGCAGGAGCTGTCTAATATTAACGTGCTAGCCGAAGAGTGGGGCGGCGATGTGCAGTTCCTGAAAATTTCTGCAAAAACCGGCGAAGGTATCGATGATTTAATTGAAGCATTGATTGTACAGACTGAAATTCTTGAATTGAAAGCGCCTGTTGAAGGTGCGGCATCCGGTATTGTTATTGAGTCGAGGCTGGATAAAGGCCGCGGTGTCGTGGCAACGGTACTGATTCAAAAAGGCACCCTGGAAAGCGGGCAAATGGTTTTATGCGGTCATGAATACGGTCGTGTTCGAGCCATGTTTAACGAAAACGGATTGCCTATTAAAGAAGCTGGACCTTGTGCGCCTGTTGAGATTCTTGGGCTTTCGGGTACGCCGAATGCCGGTGATGAATTTTTGGTTGTGCAAAACGAGCGTATTGCCAAAGACTTGGCTAAGCATCGTGAAGACCGCAAAAAACTGTCTCGCCACGCCGTACAACAAGCCTCTAAACTGGACGAAGTATTCTCCAGAATGACTACCGGCGAAATTGCCAGCGTCAATTTAGTGCTTAAGACGGATGTTCAGGGCAGTCTGGAAGCGTTACGCAGCTCCTTGGTCGGGTTGTCGAATGACGAAGTCGAAGTTAAAGTCGTTTTTGGCGGCGTCGGCGGTATTAACGAAGGCGATGCGAACTTGGCATTGGCGTCCGGCGCGATCTTGATGGGCTTTAATGTTCGGGCTGATGCAGCCGCACGAAGATTGATTGAAGAAAAGGGCATCGACCTGCATTACTACAGCATCATTTATGAAGCGATTGATGAGGTTAAAAAAGCCATCAGTGGTATGTTGGCTCCTGAAATTAAAGAGCAAATTGTCGGTCTTGCCGAAGTGCGCGATGTATTCAGGTCGCCGAAATTCGGCGCGGTTGCCGGCTGTATGGTCGTTGACGGTTATGTTAAGAGAAACTTGCCTATCCGAGTCCTGCGAAATAACGTGGTGATTTATGAAGGACAGTTGGAATCTTTACGTCGATTTAAAGATGATATAGCTGAGGTCAAGATGGGTATGGAGTGCGGTATCGGTGTAAAGAATTACAACGATGTACAGCCAGGCGATCAGATCGAAGTGTTTGAACGCATAGAAGTTAAACGAGAACTGTAAATTTTATGGCAAAAGAGTTTGGTCGCAACGCGCGTGTTTCATCTGAGATGCAGAAAGAACTTTCGTTCATTCTGCAACGCGATATTGATGACTCCAGGCTGGGTTTTATTACTATTAATGAAGTTGTAGTCACTAAAGACCTTGCCGTTGCAAAAGTGTATGTCACGGTATTGAATGTTGATGAGCAAGGCAAAAAAGCCAATATTAAATTGCTTAACGAATTGGCGCCTGTGATTCGTCATCAATTGGCCAAGAGAATGCGCTTAAGGCACATTTCCGATTTGCGTTTTTACTATGATGATTCGTTTGATACCGGCATGCGGGTATCAGAACTGTTAAGCGGTTTGGATAAGCGCGACAAAGACGAAGGCTAGTTCAGATGAGCAAACGCAAGTCCGGGTGCAATATTCACGGCATATTGCTGCTAGATAAGCGCCTTGGGGTTTCTTCAAACAAAGCCTTGCAGGAAGTCAGGCGTTTGTTTAATGCCAATAAAGCGGGACATACCGGCAGTCTTGACCCTCTCGCCACCGGTTTGTTGCCGCTTTGTTTTGGCGAAGCGACCAAGGTGTCGGCCTTAATGCTTGATGACAATAAGCGCTATCAAGTTGTTGTTCAACTCGGGGTCATGACCGACACCGGAGATCGGGAGGGCACGGTAATAGAAACCAAGCCGGTGCCCGAACTGTCTATTGATGATATACAGGCCTGCCTGGAAAAGTTTACCGGCGAAATCGATCAAGTTCCCCCCATGTATTCGGCTTTAAAACATAACGGGAAAAAGCTTTATGAGCTGGCACGGGAAGGCAAAACCGTTGACCGTAAAGCCAGGCGTATTAACATATTTGAATTGAAACTGCTGACCGATCCCCGAACTCTAGCTTCGGAACCGGATCTATTAACGCTGGACGTATTTTGTTCAAAAGGCACTTACATTCGTTCTCTGGCCGAAGACATTGGGCACACTTTGGGCTGCGGCGGAACGGTAAAAGAACTGCGCCGATTGGAGGCGGGGCAATTCAGCATTGAAAATGCCAAAACTATTGAACAGTTGACAGATATGGATCAGCAAAGCTTGCTTCAGTGCCTGATTAACGTCGATAAGCCTCTTGAAGCATTGCCTGCTGTACAGTTGTCTGACGAACAGACAATTTGCATAAAGCACGGTCAATCGCTTAATTTTTTACCCACCGACGAGTCCATGACGAACGAAACCAGCGCAAGCCTGGAAAGGAGCCATACGGTGCGTATGTATAATGATGCGGTCTTTTTAGGCTTGGGGGAAATGCTAAGGGATGGTAAACTAGCGCCGAAAAAGTTGTTCAATTTGAGTAACGAACTGCTCTGAGTTTATATCCTCAGGCAGAAAGAATACATCTGTTTCTACACCCTATCGTGGAAACAGTGTACTTAAGGAGTCGCCATATTGGCGGCTTTATTTTTTTATTTTTAATCTAAATAGGGATTATAAATGCCATTTACAGCAGAACAAAAAAAAGCGGTCGTAGAAGAGTATCGTCAATCAGAATCCGATACAGGCTCACCTGAAGTACAGGTTGCTTTATTGACAGCACACATCACGCATTTAACACCGCACTTTGCAGAACACAAAAAAGACAATCATTCACGTCGTGGATTGTTGCGCATGGTTAATCAGCGTCGTAAGTTACTGGATTATCTGAAAAATAAAGACGTAAATCGTTACCGTAATTTGATTGAACGCCTCGGATTACGTAAGTAATATGGGCAAAGAAACGGCACAGAGTCTTGTGCCGTTTCTGTTTTAACATTTCATGGATTGAACCAATTTTTAAACAACTTCTACACAAAGGAACCTTATAGTGAACCCTATCAGGAAAGAATTTCAGTACGGCGATCGACTCGTTAAATTAGAAACTGGTGAAGTAGCACGTCAAGCACACGGCGCTGTTATGATCGACGTAGATGGTACGACACTGTTGGTCACCGTCGTCGGTAAAAAACAGCCAAACGGCGGCGACTTTTTTCCGCTGACTGTTAATTATCAAGAAAAAGCTTACGCTGCCGGTAAAATTCCAGGCGGCTTTTTCAAGAGAGAAGGGCGTCCTAGTGAACAAGAGACATTAACGTCTCGTCTGATTGACCGTCCTATTCGTCCTCTTTTTCCAGAGGGCTATACTGACGAAGTTCAAATCATAGCGACAGTCGTATCGCTTAATCCTGAAGTTAATCCTGAAATTCCAGCTTTATTGGGCGCCTCCGCTGCTTTGGCCATTTCAGGTTTGCCTTTTAACGGACCAGTAGGCGCAGCCACTGTGGGTTATAAGGACGGAGAATATTTATTAAATCCATCCCCTGGTGCCTTAAAAGAATCGCAACTGGAATTGGTTGTTGCCGGAACGGAGCATGCCGTATTAATGGTTGAGTCTGAAGCTGACAATCTGTCTGAAGAAGTGATGCTGGGTGCGGTTTTATTCGGCCACCAGCAAATGCAGGTCGCCATTAGCGCCATTAACGAATTTGCAGCTGCTGCGGATAAAGGTGTTGTTGAGTGGGTAGCTCCCGAAGTTAATGCCGAACTCAAAAAACTGGTAACTGCAGAAGTTGAAGCTGGCATTAAGGCCGCTTATCAAGTCGCGGAAAAACTGGTTAGACAAGAAAAATTGAGAGAAATTAGAAATGCCGTGGTTGAGAAACTGACGGAAAATGGCGAGTATGCGGAAAAAGATATACGCGGCATTATCGAACATCTGGAATACAGCATCGTTCGTAACGCTATCCTTAACGAAGGCAAACGTATTGACGGACGCGGATTAGATAAAATCAGACCGATTACCATCAGAACCGGCGTATTGCCCAGAACCCACGGATCGGCATTATTTACCCGTGGCGAAACTCAGGCTATAGTGGTTGCAACATTGGGAACACAGCGTGATGCCCAAATCATTGATGCATTGGCCGGCGAGTACAAAGAACCGTTCATGTTGCATTACAACTTTCCTCCGTACAGCGTTGGCGAAACCGGTTTTGTCGGCTCACCAAAACGCCGTGAGATTGGTCATGGCCGCTTGGCGAAACGCGGCGTTGCCGCCGTACTGCCTAATATGGATGAATTCCCGTACACCATTCGCGTGGTTTCTGAAATCACTGAATCCAACGGATCAAGCTCTATGGCTTCAGTCTGCGGTAGCAGCTTGGCGTTAATGGATGCCGGTGTCCCCATTAAATCACCGGTTGCCGGTATTGCGATGGGCCTGATTAAAGAAGGCGACAATTTTGCCGTGTTGTCCGACATTATGGGCGATGAAGATCATCTGGGTGATATGGACTTTAAGGTTGCCGGTTCAGTGGACGGTATTACCGCTCTGCAAATGGACATCAAGATAGACGGCATTACCGCAGAAATCATGAAATCAGCTCTGGATCAAGCAAAAAACGGTCGTTTGCATATCCTTGGGGAAATGAATAAAGCACTGGCTAACACCCGTGAGGAAATGTCCGACTTTGCACCGCGTATTATCACATTCAAGATCGACCCGGCCAAAATCCGCGAAGTCATCGGTAAAGGCGGCGCGACCATACGCAGCATTACCGAGCAGACTGGCGCCAGCGTTGATTTGACCGATGACGGTATCGTTAAAGTGGCATCCGTTGATAAAGCTGCCGGTGAAGAAGCACGCCGCCTTATCGAAGAAATTACCGCAGAAGTTGAGGTTGGTAAAGTCTACGAAGGCAAAGTAGTCAGATTAATGGACTTCGGCGCATTTGTTACCATACTTCCTGGTAAAGACGGCTTGGTTCATATTTCGCAAATTTCGGATGAACGCGTTGATAAAGTCAGCGACAGACTCAATGAAGGCGATGTGGTCAAAGTCAAAGTGCTCGAAATAGATCGCCAAGGCAGAGTCAGATTGAGTATGAAAGAAGTTGAAGTAGAGTAACCCGCGCTTTGTTTGCAGTCCTTTACAAAAGGGCTGCTTAAGGGTGAAAAAAAAGGGATTGTGATTCGTCGCAATCCCTTTTTTCGTTTAACTCACATGAAAGTTTAGGGCGACTAATAAGCGATAGGAAAGTATATTCGCATTCAGCGCTATATAGTAAGTGCGTTGTGGCATGCGATAGTATTTTCAGCAAACGCAAAAGTGATATACAAAGCCATGAAAATAACACCTTTGATCCTTTTATCCATAGTGATTGGCGGTGGCTTTCTAATTCCGGCAAGCCACAAGATTCCGGTACAGGGAGCGAGCGCCGCCGACTGGAATCCGGCATCATTCTGGTACCATCCTTGGGGGCGTTCCGGTACGCATAAGGGCATTGATATTTTCGCCAAAGAAGGAGTTCCAGTGTTGGCGGCGAGCAGCGGCGTAGTGGTCTATACTGGCTTTAATGACATGGGAGGCAATGTCATAGTGATATTGGGTGCGAAATGGCGTTTTTATTATTATGCTCATTTACAGCGGATAAACGCCCACAGCCTACAACTAGTCAGCACGGGGGATGTTATTGGTAACGTCGGAAATACCGGCAATGCACAAGGGAAACCACCGCATTTGCATTTTGTTATCCGTAGCTTGTTTCCATTGTTTTGGCAATACGACGAAAGAAAGCCGCAGCCCTGGAGTAGAATATTTTACATTGATCCCGTTACACTGTTAACTCCATCGTAGATAGAAACTTTCCACGGGGGTAAAGGATGACCCAGAAGTTGACGCACTAACGTTGAGACGCATATTTAAAACCGAACTTCAAAGCCAGGAACCAGTCAATTGCTCCCATGGCCGAGTTAGCGTAGCCGACATTTATCGCATCGAGGCATAAGGCGATGCCAGTTAATCCACACATAACTATTCGTAAATAAAAATGATCAGTGATAGCCAAAAAATACAAATTGCTAAAAAATTCGCAGAGTTACATCAAACACCATTCGCTGTATGGACGCCGGATGAGGAATATTCGTTAGAGGCTGACCGATATTTGGCTGTTTACGACAACCTTATTATGGGCGTTTACGGTGACTGCTACGGGCTTAACGCCGAGTATGATGAGGATGATAATTTAATACAAGAAGCTACAGAATTTGAAGTTGCGGTTGAAGGGTTTGAATCAAAAGGGCAGGCTGAAGTATTCTTTTTTGAAATAACCAGGGAATCAACAGGAATAAGGAAATTTATCGAAGATCATGGTAGGCAAGGTGATTGGTAGCCTGGACAGGTTGGCGTAACAGCGATGTTCTTTATGTGATTCTGTTTAATCATCGACTTTCGTGGGTAAGAGAAGACTGAAAATCATGAACGATTAGATGCTTATCTCGTATCGGCCAAACGCCAAATCAACAGAATTAACTTGATGGTATTTTAGATGCCTAGCTTTCCACGGGGCTGATTAAATCTCTTATCGCGATCAGCCAAAACAAGTTAAATCTTCCTGCTTTGCCGGATAGATTTAATTGTAAAAGCGCATTTTAAAGTATATTATCTTGAGTGTTTTTATAGGGATCTTAGAGCCTTAGCTTATGCTATTTAGTACCGCGAATTTTTACGGCTGAATCCAGATTAGAGTCGGTAAATTCTGCGAATAAGCAAGTGTTGGTGGTGTTTTTTGACGATTATAAATTAAAAAAGTAAACAACTTATCAGGAGGCGTAACTAGTTGAAAGGTTGGCGGCCTTGATGTGTTGTGGTTATGAATATAGCCAAAAGAATGCGACAGAGCATTCAAATTCTATTGAAAAAACTTTTCGTCTTTCCTAAAACCCTTAAGGGTTAATAATAAATACTAATAAATGCAAAGAGAGAATCTTTATGCCTTCGCAAACGTCGAATTGCCAAGCGCGCCATGATGAGCGCATTATCCCTTTTATTACCGATGATGGCGTAGAACTAAACCTGATCAATGTCCGAGGACGGAAAGCGCCGGAAAAAGGCCCGGTCATATTGGTGCATGGCGCTGGCGTGCGCGCCTCTATATACCGGGCGCCGGTGGCGACAACCATAGTCGATGCGCTGATCGAACAGGGCTATGATGTGTGGCTGGAAAACTGGCGGGGCAGCATCGCTTTTCCGCCGAATTTATGGACGCTGGATCAGGCGGCCCTTTACGATCATCCCAAGGCTGTGAAGACCATTATTGCCGAAACCGGCGCGGACAAGGTCAAGGCCATCATCCATTGTCAGGGTTCGACCAGTTTTACGATGTCGGCCCTCGCGGGGCTTGTCCCCGAAGTCACTACTATCGTCAGCAATGCTGTTTCCCTGCATCCGGTTGTACCGGGCTGGTCTTCGTTCAAGCTTCAATACCTGTTACCGCTCGTCAAACTGTTTACGCAATACCTGAACCCGCACTGGGGCGTTGAAGCGCCCGATCTGGCTGCAAAGCTGATTACCCAGATGGTCAATATGACGCATCATGAATGCCATAATGCCGTTTGCAAACAGGTCAGTTTTACCTACGGCAGCGGTTTTCCCGCTTTGTGGAGCCATGAAAATCTGAATGAAGAAACTCATGAGTGGCTGAAAGAAGAATTCGGCGCCGTGCCGCTGCGTTTTTTCGAGCAGATCACCCGCTGCACTCGGCAGGGCCATCTTGTTTCCGTGGAGGGCTTCAGCGAATTGCCCGAGGATTTTCTAAAGGTTGCGCCAAAAACCGACGCCAGGTTTGCGTTCTTTACCGGAGAGAATAACCGTTGTTTTCTGCCGGTCAGTCAGATCAATACGTACAACTATTTTTCGGGGTTGCGCCCCAATTACCATTCGCTTCATGTGCTGCCCGGCTACGGTCATCTGGATGTGTTTATGGGCAAGAATGCGGCTCGGGATACTTTTCCATTGATCATCGACGAACTCAATAAAGATTAATTAATAACAACAATAAAAACCGCGCTAAAAATCAACGGCGCTAAGGGAGATAAGATCATGTTTTGCATGCCAAAACGAATTAAACAATATGCGGGTCGCTTTTCACTGGTTGATGGCATTCCATTCAAGCTGCCCGTCGCCGCCACCAATTCACCGGCCTTGATGGCGGTATTCCCGATCAATCCGGAAAAAGCCAAGGCGTTCCTGCCCAAAGGCATCCATCCCTTCCGTTTATGGAACACCGGGTTGCTGATAGTGACCGTTATCGATTACCGCGAGACACCCATAGGAAAATACGTCGAATACAGCATCGCCATCGCCTGTACGCATGGTGAGAAACCGGCGCCAAGATTACTGCCGGGTCTGTTCATGAATTTCTTCAAGACCGGCCAGTACGTCGTCGACTTGCCGGTATCGTCCGAAATATCGGTCAAGGGCGGCAAAGGCATTTGGGGCATGCCGAAGCACCAAGGGCATCTGGATTTCAAAATCACCGATGACAAGATCAGCAGCCAGTATGACCTGGACGGCAAACTGGTGACTTATGTTGAAATAGAGCCGCCGAAAACCACCTGCATACCGGTCAAGATGCGCGCCTCTAATTACTGTTCATTCCGCGGGATGCTGATGAAGTCGGACATTCTGCTCGATACTAAATGCGGCGTCCGCCTGTTAAAAAATGCCAAAGCCCGCTTTGTCATTGGCGATCATCCCCGCTTGCAGGCCATGAAGGAGCTGGAAATCGGCGACGCTATTGCCACGGTTTTCCTGCCTTCCATTACCGGCACGCTCGATGACCATATCGAAAGCTGGTTTCTCGATTTAGATCAGTTACCCGAAAAAGCCCCCGAAGGCTTTGAATCCGTGATCAATCTGGGATTGAGCGAAGAATGGCTATCCCCGCCCGATGCGCCGATTCCACCGGTATAATTTTTTGGCAATAATCAATAGGCAGGAGTAATAGTTATGACGGCACAAGCCCACATTCCTCAAGGCGCGGCGGCAGATGACAGTCGATTGCCTAAAAGAGCGCTCATTCTACCGGGAGGCGGTATGCGTCTGTCATACGCAGCCGGCGCGTTAGCCGAAATTTTTGCGCATGACCTTAAATTTCAGCATATGGACGGTACTTCCGGAGGTTCGCTCAATCTGGCCATGCTACTTTCCGGCTTGAACATAGATGACATCTGCGAACGCTGGCGCACCTTGAACATGCGTAAGACGATCTCTTTCCTGCCATTGAGCAATTATATCTGGCCGCCTAAATTTGTCGCCGCAGGTTCCGCAGCCGCTTTTCGTGAAAAAGTCTATCCGCATCTGGGCATCGACTTTGAAAAAATCCGCGCCGCAGAAGGCGTTCAGGGCACGTTTAACGTCTGTAACTTCGGCCAGAAAATGAATGAAGTCATCCTGCACCAGGATATGATGGAGGATTTTCTGGTGGCCGGCATGTCGTTGCCCGGTACGCTGCCGCCCGTCACGATCAAGGATGCGGTTTATCTGGATTCAGGATTTATCCAGGATGCCAATTTGCTGGAGGCCGTCAAGCGCGGTGCCAATGAATTATGGCTGGTCTGGGTTATGGGCAATATCCCAAATTACCGAAGCGGCCCGCTGAATGCCTATGTGCAACTGCTGGAAATGAGCGCAAACGGTGCGTTAATTAAAGAACTTCAACAAATCAAGGATATTAATGCCCGCATAGCCAATGGCGAACAACTCTATGGACATCAACAACCCATCACTCTTCATCTGATTAAGCCCGCGCACCCGCTACCACTGGACTCGGCGTTGTATACGGGAGCAATCAGCCATAACGATCTGATCGAAATGGGGAGAACCGATGCGAGAGCTTATTTTAACAGCATGAAACCGGAGGGGGTTCCGTTCGAACCTTATATACTAAAAATGACAACACAAAAAACAGGTCTTCAATTTAAAGAAACAATGAAGGGCGGTTTTTCGCTCGATGCAGTTGACCCGCGGGACGGCCAAACAAAAGGCAAGCAGGCGAATACCCAATTAGCCATGCATGCTACTGTTAGCATCGACGATATGGATGCTTTTGTTAAGGATGCCAATCATCCCGGCCACTTAACCGGCACCATCGATTTTGCTCCATTAGGTATGGGCATGGTCGCCAATACCGGTGTATTCAACCTGTTCAAGCCCACAGACGACCCGAAGTTGACCTTGATGGTTTATGAGCTGGGTTTTGAGTATCAGGGCGAAGCCTATTACCTGGCCGGCAGAAAGGAAGTGCGTGATGGCTCGGTATTCAAGCTGTGGCCGGAGACCACGACCTTGTATACCCAATTGCACAAGGGCACCGATAAATCAGGGCCGATTATCGGCGCAGGCATTCTGACATTAGGCGCGGTTGACCTGACGAAGCTGGTGTCGACTCTGACTGTTACGCATGCCGATAGCTTCCAGGAAAAAATAAAGACAATAGGCGTTTTCAGCGGCTTTTTTATGCAGGAACTTTGGGATACCTACGTCAAGCAGGCACATAAAACCAGCGCGAAAGCCTAAATTCATTCCTGAATTTTTAAAATAATTTAATAAAAACAAAAAAGTATCTGGGAGAATACGATGGATATCAAATACGATTACGAAGCAATTGTTATCGGCAGTGGTTTTGGCGGGTCAATCAATACGTGCCGTTTAGCAAAAAAATGGCCCGCCAAAGTTATGCTATTGGAACGCGGCAAGCGCTACCCCATGGGGTCTTTCCCTCGCTCGCCGCGTGGCATGGCCAACAACTTCTGGAATCTTCTGCCGGAAAAACGCAACAGGCCGCAAAATATCGCCGACAAGGAAACGCACGGCATGTTCGATATACGCAACTTCGAACATATCGATGCCTTGGTCAGTGCAGGCTTGGGCGGCGGCTCACTGATCTATGCCAATGTTTTTCTTCAGCCACCCGATGAAGTGTTTGATCAAAGCTGGCCGGAAACCAGCAAAAAAGAGGCTTTACAACCTTATTACGAGGTCAGCAAGAAAGTCCTGGGTGCCAGGCCGATTCCGCAAGGCGATGATCCGCGTAGACAAGTTATACGCACAGGCTTGTTTCAGGAATTCGCCAAGGCAGATGGCCGCGAGTCGCAATTGCTCGATATCAACGTATTTTTTGGTAATGATTTCAATAATCCGACCGAGATCGGCGTGCAGGAAAAGAACCGTTACGGCGCCTTGCAAACATCTTGTGTTTATTGCGCCGAATGCGATCTGGGCTGTAACACGCAATCGAAAAATTCGCTGGATTTGAATTATCTGCATGTAGCTGAAACGCGTTATAAAGCCGCTATTAAAACCGAAGTTCTTGGTGAAAAAATAGTGCCTTTGGATGCGCAAGGCAATGAAAATTTCGCTGCCAGCGGCGAGTTCGGTTATCGGGTTTATTGGCAGGACTTGAATGATGGCCATGCGCAGCACAGCGCAGTAACCCGCCGAGTGGTGGTTTCGGCCGGGACGCTAGGCTCAAACGAGCTGCTGATGCGCTGCCGTGATGTTTACAAAACACTGCCCAATATCAGCCAAAAGCTGGGCCAGCATTTTTCAGGCAATGGGGATTTTCTCTCTTTTGTGATCGATGGCGACAAACCCGCCGACCCCAATTACGGACCGGTCATTACCCAGGGCACTGATTATAATCTGTTCAAAAATTTCAATCGGGATCATGCCTTTATATTGGAGGATGCCAGCTACCCCAATTTTGCAGCCTGGTATACAGAAGGGCTTAAGCCCGGCTTTTCGCATTTTAACGCCTTTATCCGAACCGCTAAATTGGCCATTGCCCGCTTCATTCAGGGCATCACTAACGGGCAGATCGGCTATGCCTTCAATGAATTGCTGAAAGGCGATCTTTCCTATACCAGCAGCGTTTTGTTGTGCATGGGCATAGACAAAAGCAACGGTGTCATGGAATTGAATGATGACGGTTTTCTGCATGTGAAATGGCCTTATAAAGACAGCATGTCCCTGTATCAGACCATCCTCGATATGGGCAACCGATTCAAGGAGTGGAGCGGGGGGAAAGCATTCATTCCCCTGCCGAATTGGTTATGGCCTATGAAAAGCAATATTACTGTCCATTCCTTGGGTGGTTGCCGTTTAGCGAATGACCCCGCCGAAGGCGTCACCAGCGCGGCAGTCGATACCTTTGGCCAGGTGTTCGGTTATACCGGCTTATATGTTGCGGATGGGGCATTATTACCGACGGCGGTGGGAGCCAATCCGGTTGCGACGATCTGTGCATTGTCGGAACGCGTCGCGGAAGGCATTACCGGTATCAAGCCGGATGCGGATTTATAACCCTCGTTTTTCTCATTGATGCCGGTCGTCTGTTGATTGAGTCTTTTGCACAGATCAGCAGACGATAAACAGCACAAAAATTATGAATACCGAGGAACAAATGCCTGCACTCCAAATTGACTTAGCATTTATCCTGCGGTTTTATTTCAATTTAAAGGTAGAAGTATGAGCGATTTTCCTGCTTATGATGAGATTCATGTGATCTCGGACATCCATATGGGCGGCAATAAGCCCAATTTTCAGATATTGAAAGAGACCCAAAGACTGGCCGGTTATATAGGCTGGGTCAGCAAGCAGTGCCCGACAGGCAATGTCGCACTGGTACTGAACGGGGATGTCTTCGATACGCTGGCCGAGGAACTGCCGGGTTATATCGTTGTTGAACAGGCCGTCGCTACCGTTGACCGGATCATGAAAGATGCGTCATTTGTCGGCGTCTGGGATGCTCTTGCCGCTTTCGTGGCAACCGAGCGGCGCACGCTGATCTTTATCATCGGCAACCACGATATCGAAATGTCTTTCCCGACGGTTCAGCGCTTGATCATGTCCCAGTTGGCGGGCGATGATCTGATTAAACGCGCCCGGATTGAATTCTCGACCATCGGCGCCGGCTATACCTGCATGGTCGGTAATGCCCGCGTTTACTGCACGCACGGCAATGAAGTCGATGCCTGGAACTACAATCGTTACGAAGATCTGGCCAAGGTCGGGCGGCGCCTCAATGCCGGCCGTACGCTTGATCCCAAGGAATGGTATCCGAACGCCGGCACGCGAATGGTTAAGGAGGTTATGAACGAGGTCAAGAAAAAATATAAATGGATCGATTTGCTAAAACCCGAAACTCAGGCGGCGGTTGGCACCTTGGTCGTTCTCGACCCGTCCCAAGCCACAAAAATTACCGATCTGGTGTCTATCGTTGGCGAAAAAGTGCGTGATGGCAAGGAGGTTAACCAGCGCTTGTCTGCGGAAGGGTTTCTGCCACGTGAGCAGGTGGCTGCTTCGACTGTGACTGTCGACCAATTGCTGGGCCCCAATCTCAGCGAAGGCATCAAGGGTTACTCGCAACAGGATTCACAGAATGTTGACCAGATGCTGGAAATGGCCGAGGCCAATCTCGGCCGCCCCAATGCCCAGATCGTTGAGCCGGAGGCGCCGCTGGGTACCTGGGAATTGATTTTCGACCGGTTGACCGGCTGGCTGAGGAATGTTCCCAAGGATGAGGCATTACGCCGAGCCCTGAAAGACTGGTTGGCTGACGACAAAACCTTCGATCATACAGATCAGGACGACACCTTCAAAGATGTAACAGCGGCAGTAGGATCCTCGATTGATTTTATCATTACCGGGCACACGCATCTCGAGCGCGCCATCGACATGGGCGGCGGGCGTTATTACTTCAATTGCGGCACTTGGATCCGGTTGCTGCGCTTCACCGATGCGATGCTGAAGGACAGGGACGCATTCAAGCCGGTTTATGATGTGCTGATCGATGGTCGCATGGAGTTGATCGACAGCGCGAAATTCGGTGGCCAGAGCTTCGTTATGAACCAGACCGGTGCCGTCTCGGTTAAGGTTGAAGATGGCGGCGTCATAGGCCGTTTAAACCATATCATCAATGACGGAACCGGCGCGCCCCAGACTATTCAGCAATTTATGAGGAAGTGATATGACCGAAAATCACACGTCAGAAATCCGTAATGTCAAACTTGAACTTCTGCGGTCCGGCCCGGCCCACAATCAATTGCTATCTCCGCTGACCAATTATATTGCCTTATGCGGCTCCGACGGGCCCGTGACGCTGCAAATGCCGTTCGAGCATCGCCAACTGCTGATGAGGCTGCGGCGGCTCAGATACCCTTTGGATAAAGATCCCGCCACCGATGATCAGCGGCAATCGGAAGTCCGTGACATAGGCGAAGCCATTGGCCGGGTGTTCGGCCAAGTGCCCGCCCTGCTTTCAGAGCTCGGCAATGCCGGCGCTGAGAACGGCAAACTCGTTCATCTGCGGCTGGCGATGTCAGCGTTTGAACTGGGCCTGGTTCCCTTCGAAGCGGCCGTAGCGCCGGACGGATTTCCCGGATCGGGATCGCCGCTGTTCCTGCAAATGCGCACCCCGATCTCGATTACGCGGGAAATCCGCCGAGGCCGGCCACTGCCGGTCAACTGGATACGCCCGCCGCGCATTCTGTTCGCCTTCGCGGCTCCGGCCGGGCTTTACGTGCCCGCGCAAACCCATTTGCAAGCTCTGCGCGAGGCCATTGAGCCGTGGGTCAAGATCAAGGACGAGAATCGCATCGAGGAAGTCAAAAAGCTGCTGACCGTACTGCCCAATGCCACGCTTGAGCAAATTCGCGCGCTTTGTGCTTCAACCGAATTCACTCATGTCCATATCCTGGCGCATGGTGCGCCGTTCAAATATTCCGGCGATGAGCGCTATGGCGTGGCCTTGTGCAGCGAGACCAGCGATAGTGTCGATATTGTCGACGGCGAGCGCCTCGCTATCGCCCTGACTTCTAGGGACTCGGCCGGCAATACGCGATTCCGTCCGACGCTCGTTACGCTCGCGACTTGCGATTCCGGCAATATCGAATCGGTGCTGACGCCTGGCGGCAGCATTGCCCACGAACTAAACGCGGCGGGTATTCCATGGGTCATTGCTTCCCAGTTTCCGTTATGGATGAAGGCATCGGCCATCGCGGCTAAAGTGCTCTACAGCGGGTTGCTGAACGGTGCCGATCCGCGCTGGGTGCTCTACGAACTGCGGCAACGACTGCGTACGGATTCGCCGGAAACGCATGACTGGGCCAGTATCGTCGCGTATTCAACGGTGCCGTGGAATTTCGAACGGCAGGTCAACCTGTTCCGCGACAAGCAGACACAGCGGAAAATCGAAGTGAAGTTTGATCGCATCGACGAACTGGTGGGGGCGAATGAGGATCGGAGCGACAGCGTCGGAAAGGTCCTTAACGATGCCCAAAACAAGGAATTGGCAGCGCTGTGCGAATCGGTCCGCGAAGATCTGAAAAACTGGCGCGAGGAGTCACACGCTATCACTTCAACCAAGGACAAAGCGCAGCGCCTGGGTCTTAGCGCCGCCAGCGAGAAACGCATTGGTATCGCCTATACCCTGGCGGAAGAGCAACCGATGGCCCAGAAAGCTTATGAAGCCTGCCGCGATTTTTACCGTGATGCCTGGGAAATCGATCCCTGCAACCACTGGGTGATTACGCAGTACCTGTCGATTATCGCCATACTGAATCGGGACGACGATGGCCCCGTGCTCAAGGAACTGGCCCATAAATACGGCATATTATGGAACGCGGCCCGGCAGATCGTGGAATGGCAGATACGCAAATCATCAGGCGATGAGCGGGCTTATGCGTTCAGCACACACGCGGAACTCAGTTTACTGGGCTCGGTTTACGGTGGACAAACCATCGATCCTGAATCACTGGAAGCCGATATCACGTATTACTGCAAAGAGATGTTAAACGAATTGTGTTCCGATGCGTTTCCGATTATTGCAACACAGCGCCAGTTCAGGCGTTATCTGAAGGATTGGAACACCCCGGTATGGGCTAGCTTGGCGCAGGCGGCCTTGGACGCCTTGGGAGATAACTATTAAGCCTCGGCCTGATAATATAAGCTAGCAGGAAAGGATTTCCTGATTGAATGCAATAACTTGTGCATAGTTACTGAAGCGGGGTTGTACTGGATTGACGAAGTTCTTAATGATGGACAAATTAAAAGCAGTTGTTTAGTTACTACGCGGTTTAGGAAGCAGATAGATCGCAAAAATCACGAAAAAGAGTGTCATTCACCTAAAACGCTTTTGATAGTGAGGCAGAGGGGTAAGATAGCAAACACCCCTCTGCCTTCATTGATGACGCCTAAGGCGCGTAATGCGTTTCAATATAGCGTTGCACGATTTCCTGAAATTCTTCGGCGATTCTTTCGCCTTTCAGCGTGACGGTTTTTTCGCCGTCTTCATAAACCGGCGCTACCGGGGACTCGCCGGTGCCGGGCAGGCTGATGCCGATATTGGCGTTTTTGCTTTCGCCGGGTCCATTAACCACACAACCCATAACCGCCACTTCCATGGTTTCAACACCCGGATATTGGGTGCGCCAGACCGGCATTTGATCGCGCAAATAGCTCTGAATGTCCATCGCCAGTTTCTGGAAATAATCGCTGGTGGTGCGGCCGCAACCAGGGCAGGAGATAACCATCGGGGTGAATGAACGAAAGCCCATGGTTTGCAGGATTTCTTGGCCGACTATGACTTCCTGGGTTCTTGATGCGCCGGGTTCCGGCGTCAGCGAAATGCGGATAGTGTCGCCTATGCCTTGTTGCATGAGTACCGATAAAGCCGCGGCTGATGAGACGATGCCTTTGGAACCCATGCCCGCTTCGGTCAGGCCTAGATGCAGTGCGTAATCGCAACGGCTGGACAGGTCTTGGTAAATGCTGATCAGTTCCTGCACGTTGCTGATTTTGCAGGACAGGATGATTTTGTCTTTGCCAAGCCCAAGTTCTTCGGCTTTAGCGGCGCTTTCAAGTGCCGACAGTACGATTGCCTTGCGGGTGACGGCTGCCAAAGGTTCGGGTGTTTTCAGGCTTCTGTTTTCATCCAGTAAGCGGGTCAATACTGCTTGATCCAAGCTGCCGCCGTTGACGCCGATGCGCACCGGTTTGTTATATTGGCAGGCAAACTCAATCATTTGCTGAAATTGCGGGTCACGGCTTTTGCCGCGGCCGACATTGCCCGGATTGATACGGTATTTGTCCAAAGCCTGGGCGCAGTCCGGGTATTTTTCCAGCAGTTTGTGACCGTTAAAATGAAAGTCGCCAACGATGGGTGTTGAGTTGCCTTTTTTATCCAACTGGTTACGTATTTCGGCAACGGCCTTAGCCGCCTCTTCGGAATTGACCGTAATGCGGACCAGCTCGGAACCGGCGGCGGCCAGTTCTATAATTTGGTTCACGGTCGCAGAAACATTGGCGGTATCGGTATTGGTCATAGACTGAACAACGATCGGAGCGCCGCCGCCGACTTTAACATCGCCGACTAAAACTTGATGGGTGATTTTTCTAAGGCTAATAGACATATACAAAATCTTTTGAAAAAGGTTACGGTTATCTGGAAGAAATTGTTAAATTATACGCTTATACCGGCTATTAAGTAGAGTTTAGTGTGAGGATAAATTATTTTTCTGATATACATTTGGAGTTCGGGGCATTGGAAGCTCCAGATAATGATGCCGATATCATTATCGCGGCAGGCGATATAGGCGTCAGTACGCAAGGTGTAGAGTGGCTTAAAACTTTTAATAAACCGGTTGTTTATATTGCCGGTAATCACGAGTTTTATACTCATGAATATCAGCAAACGTTGCAGTTGATCCGTAAGCGATGCGCCGGCAGCAATGTGCATTTTCTTGAGAACGACTGCTTTATATTTCAAGGTGTACGTTTTTTAGGCTGCACTCTCTGGGCCGATTTGTTTGTTGAAGGCGACAAAACAGCAGCGGCTTTAGGCAAAACATTAAATGATTTCAGGCGGATAAAATTTGCCGAAAGGCCTTTTGATGCGGTGCAGTTCAGTCAATTACACCAAAACTCAAAGACATGGCTGGAACAAGAATTAGCTCAGCCGTACTCAGGGAAAACTGTCGTGGTCACTCATCATGCGCCGTCTTTATGGAGTTGGAACGATACGGCATATGCGCTTAAAAAACTGGCTTATTGTAATGATATGAAACCGTTGCTGCATGAATACGAGATTGCCGCCTGGTTCCACGGCCATGTCCACTGCCAGATAGACTACCGCATAGCGGGTGCAAGAATATTATGCAATCCCAGAGGTTATGCAGGTACAAAAGTCGCCCCCCGATTTGATCAGAACAGGACGGTGGATATTTAGATCGATGCTGACTATTGGTAAAAAATACCTATAGTCAGTTAAAGACTGGGTACAAGACAAAAACTATGCTTCACATGGCCTTTTGACTTGCGCCCGTCTGGCAGCACAACTATCGGTGAACAAATAAACCTAACTTTTGTCAAACGCAACCGTCAGGTATTGCTCTGCTGGAAGAGTGCTTCAGCGCGCTTGCTGATTTCTTCCGGCGATATATCTTTCTTATGGGTGGCAAGAAACCAAATATGCCCGAAAGGGTCTTGCAGCATACCGCTACGATCGCCGTAAAACTGGTCGAATACCGGCCTGACTGCTTTTGCTCCAGCGCTAACAGCCTGATTAAATTGAGCGTCCACGTCCTCTACATAGACATGCAAAGCAACCGACGAGCCACCCAATGACTCGGGAGGATGGAATTCACTTTGTTCACAGGAGTCGGCCAGCATGATAGGCGAATCACCGATTTTGATTTCGGCATGCCCAATTTGACCGTTTGGGTGAGATAAGCGGAATATTTCAATTGCACCAAATGCCTGCTTATAAAATTCAATGGCTTCGGACGCCCCTTTAATCATCAGGTACGGGGTTATGGAGTGATAGCCATCCGGAATTGGTTTTACTGTCATGGATTTCTCCTTTATTTATAATAATTAAGATGAAATAACAGGCGTTGCACAGCTTGGCGCACAGCGGTTGTATTGTTAGACTGGATGAGTACTTGCAAGATCCCATGCTTCTCATTATCTCTCAGCGATTGCCTTTAGATTGGCAAGACCTTCCTCAAAATCTCTACCGATCATGCTGTCCCGGTCGTAAAAGATTTCCATGATTTTGCCAATGTAGGGATTGGTGCCATGCATGGCCCATGTGACGTCGGTTTCGGCATCTTTGCTTTCCAATATAAATTCCAGGATGCAGTGGCTTTCGATAGGTTTGACCAAATCCAGTTCGATAGCGATCTTGGACGGTGGCGATGACTCGATGATTTCCATACGCCCTATACCAGCTTTACTGCCAGTACTTTCCCACTCGTACACGGCACCTTTGCCACGTGACTTACCGCTGAGGTTTCGTTTCATCTCCGGGTCCATTTTCTCGTAAGGCGACCAGGCGTCCCAATTGTGGAAGTCGCTGATTAGCGCAAAGATTCTGTCGGGAGCCGCTTTGATACTGGCGGTGCGGCAGACACGGAATATATCAGGCTTGGCCGCTACATAGAGGAGCAGGGCGGCGAACAGAACGGCGGCTATGATGATTGTTTCCTTAACCATTTATTACCTCGGTACGGGGCAGACATCATGTATGGCGATCAGGGGTCGCTTTGCGGCTGGGTTTGGGCTAACGTTCAAGGGCGAATATATCTTTAGACGTTTCCGGATCGAAAGAGATCGCGCAATGCTCATACACGATTTGCCATCTGTCCTGATGCCGTTGATAGCCGACAGTGCTCCGTGTCCACGTCTGCATTGTCGGATGGTCTTTGTCCATTCCTGTAAAGCGCCAGAACCAGTGGGCAAGCGCCAAGTCACCGCTAACGAAAATACCAAGATCGCGTATTTCTGTACCGAATGTGGCTGGGAGGCAAGGCAAGCATGCATCCCAAGCGCGGCGGAGCTCATTTACATTCTTGATTTTTTGGAACGGCGGTTTCACGTCGAAGATGATAGCTTCCGGAGCATAATGGCTTATGATTTGATTTGTATTTTTCATACAAATAGCGCTCATTTGGTCATTAATGAGTTGTCGAATTTGGCCTTTGTCATGCGTTTTGGCGGTCTCAGTTCTCATCGGGCATCCCTTTATATTTTAATTGTTAACTCATGATTGCTTTTTAGGCTTGTTAGAGACTCCATGAAGATGATTTTCTAAGTGTTGCCAGTCCCAAATCCCAAAACTCATACTCGTACATAAACCGGTCCTGCGGTTGGTTATAAATTGCTCGGCGGCCATTTCATCAGTTTTTTTCATAATTTCGAATGTCGATCACACAAGCACTTTTGCAATCCGTGACTTTGCCGATTTCTTTTGGGCAAAACCTTAAAGCCAGACTCAGTCACTAACGCTTCACTATAACCGGCATTCTCAGCGGCGCAGCGACTGCGAGGGTATTTACCGTACCCTATATTGCTAGGCTCGGCTTTTAGCGGCATAACTGACCATGAGGTCCTGGTACATTGGAGTATGGCCGCAAAGGAGCTTACCGAAGCCCTGGACGTCGTTGCGCCAGTCGCGTTGCAGTTCGGAGCCCACGGCGAACCAATTCAACAGTTGCACCCCCGCAGTTGCCATCCGAAGCCATGCCGCCTCACGGCTGGTCTGGTTGAATGTGCCGCTTGCATCGGTGACGACGAAAACCTCGTAGCCAGCCTCTAACGCAGATAGCGCAGGAAACGCTACGCAGACTTCAGTCACTATGCCGGCGATGATAAGCTGCTTGCGGCCGGTATCCTTCACGGCGTTAACGAAATCTTCGTTATCCCAGGCGTTGATTTGGCCTGGGCGGGCGATAAACGGAACGTGAGGAAACATTTCTTTTAGCTCGGGCATAATGGGACCGTTCGGTCCTGTCTCGAAGCTGGTCGTGAGAATAGTCGGTAGATTGAAGAATTTCGCCATATCGGCCAAGGCCATAATGCTGTTCTTGAATTCGCTAGGCGGATAATCCTGTACTAACGCAGTCAGGCCGCACTGGTGATCCACGAAGAGAACCGCCGCGTCTTCTTTACATATGCGACGGTACTGATAAGTGCTGCTCATAATGTCACCTTTATCATGGTTTCGATGTGGCGTAGTCAAGGTCAGGAGTTTTGTCTTTTCGCATTTTCATTATGCATGGCGGTGCAATTTATTTGGCATTCTGCACTCTCAATTTTCCGAGCTACTGATGAATCGATAGATGACCGCGCCTAGTGCCGCACCAACGATCGGGGCTAGCCAAAACAACCAAAGCTGGGCAAGAGCCCAGTCGCCAACATAGATAGCGACACCTGTACTGCGGGCAGGATTAACAGAAGTATTAGTTACGGGAATGCTGATCAGGTGAATCAGGGTAAGACAAAGACCGATAGCTATAGGCGCCATCCCCTGCGGCGCGCGTTTGTCGGTCGCACCGAGAATGACCAACAAAAACATCATGGTCATAACAACTTCAGTCACTAAGGCAGCAAATAAGGAATAACCCCCGGGCGAATGGATGCCATAGCCGTTGGAAGCGAAACCTGCGGAAACATCGAAGCCCGCCTTACCGCTGGCGATAAGATAAAGAACGCCTCCTGCAATAATAGCCCCGAATACTTGAGCGACAATATAAGGCAGTAATTGGTTTGCCGGGAAACGACCGCCAACCCATAGTCCCACAGAAACTGCCGGATTTAGATGGCAGCCGGAGATATGTCCGATTGCGAAAGCCATGGTGAGTACGGTTAAGCCAAAAGCCAACGAAACTCCGAGCAACCCGATGCCAACATCAGGAAACGCTGCTGCCAATACAGCACTGCCACACCCGCCAAGAACCAGCCAAAATGTCCCCAAAAATTCCGCAAGATATATTTTCATGAATGATCTTCCTTTACGCCATCGACAAGTGATTATTATTTACTGCACAATTTTTTTATTAAAATATCAATATCCAAACGGAGCACACAATTCGTATAAATACCTATGTGTACTAACTTGCAGTAGCAGTGGCCGGGAATGTCGACGTCTGTTTAAAGGGTTATTGGCAAGGTATGAAGCTCCAACGAAATATAGTCGGGTGCAGACAGGTATGCGGGCGTTTTTTTAAGCAAGCGTTCTCATTTCATTTTGCAGCCATCGTTCCAGGACTTTGATCACATAGGCTTGCTCTTCCTGAGTGAGGGCGCGGCCCTTCGGTATTCGGTGCCATTTTTCCAAGCAACTGCGGCAGCAGCATGCTGTTGCATGTTGTGCTACAAAAACCGGGTGCCCCCGAAAAGGGGTTTGTTTACCATCATTTTTAGGCAATGGTGGCGACAGGCGCTGTGCAATAAAGTCTCCTGCATGAACGACAACCGTTGGCAGTCCTTTGGCATGCAGATAAACAAGATCTTTGCCTTGGAGGTGGAATTGGCTGCGGAAAGCCGACTTTGAGAGTGCCTCAAAGAGTCTGTCTAAATCTCTCATACGAGTTTTATAAATAGTTGAATACTGTTTCATTATGGGCGGATGTTTTATCATGAATCAAGTTCCGAATATTGATAAGTGCCGGCTTCTGACTATATGAATACCCATGAACAAAGACATCGCAATGGACATCTGAATGATCGAGCATTGTTTAGCGGTAACCAATTGCTGCATTTGCATGATGCTGTTTATGAGTTGTGCTGGCTGCTAAATCGCGGTTATGCACGGCATTCGGCTATCCAATTGGTCGGCGACCACCATCAGCTTGCCAAGCGTCAACGTCTGGCGATTTCCAGGGCAGCCTGTTCGACTGTCAATCGGGAGTTAAGAAATGCAAAACGCCTTGAGATTGCACAAATCAAAGACCGGCACTTGGTTATTGACGGATTTAACCTGATTATTTCCGTTGAAACGGCTATGGGAGGCGGATTGTTGCTGCGTTGCTGCGATGGCTGCGTACGGGATATAGCCAGCATTCACGGGACTTACCGGTTGGTGCATGAAACCCGGCAGGCGATTGAACTCATTGGCAATGCGCTGCAAGCCTTTTCTCCGGCAAGTGTGTTGTGGCTGTTTGACAAACCCGTTTCCAATAGCGGGCGGCTTGCCGAGATGGTTCGGACTATTGCCGGCGCCCATTGCTGGAATTGGCAGGCGGAGTTAATCGATAATCCGGATCAGGTCATTCTGAATGGCGGTAAGGTCGCTATCACCTCCGATTCAGCGATATTAGACGGGAAGGTGCAATGGGTAAATCTGGGCGCTTACCTGATAACAAACCACTTTCATGAGTCTTGGTTGATTGATTTTTCAGATGTTTTGAATGAGCCTGAATAAAACCCGCTACTTAAGCCGCTCGCAGAAAATAAGCAGTTGGCAGGCATTAATGATTTTCGGAGTGCAGGCTTCGCCTGCTGTGCGAGCAAAGCTTGCACTCCTGCAAATTTCTTCGGTCAGAAAAATTAGGCTTATGCCGACAGGTTGATTTGTGTGCCAAGAGAGTCTTTATTGCCATTTTGGGTGTTTTGGTTCTTCAGCAACAATTCGGCCTGAGCCTGTGCAGCCATTGCCGTCGCACTAGCCGCAACTTGTATATCCTGGCCTGAAGGTTCAGCCGGAGCCAGCGCGGCTCTTCTGATAGTGTCGGCTTTTCGTAGCGTTGCGGCCGGGTCGCCGGGAACCGAAGATGTGTCTATATTGACCTCGCCGCCAATTGCGTATCGGACACCATCAGGACCTTGCTGATATTCAAAACTGGCGCCGCTGGTGGCAATGCCGCCGGCAGCGGCCAGATGCGCGGCCTCATGCGCTTTGACTTCGGCGCCTCTTTGTTTAAGCTCACTGAGGACTTTCAGGTCCGATTCGGAGAGTTCACCGGTTTTTTTATTATCCGTTGATGTGGCGTCATCGATTTTTAATACGGAGTCTTGTTGAGCGCTCTGATCAGGGTTGGCTGTAGATGAGGCGACCGATTGCTGCTGGGAGTAATCAGTTTGCCAAGTAGTCAATCTATTGCCGGATACGGAGGAAAGCATGATGCCCCTTTACACCAAGTGAACAATTTCAAGTCTAGTCAACAATCAGCCGATAGTCTATAGACAAAGCTAATACCTGACGTTGCGCATGCCCGGCAGGAATATGTCATCCACGAAAAACACGAAAAAAGGTGAGTGGGGAGCGCTGTACGCGCCTTGATAGCTCAGGAACTTTTTAAGCAATTACCATGACATTATCACTGGAGTGCAGGCTTTGCCTGCTCTAGCAAGCGAAGCTTGCACTCCCGGTACTCACTCTTTTAGTCATTAGTTGAATTTGAAAATGCTGTAAGCCCTTCATGTTCTTCATGGTTTAAACACAAAACTGGCTCACGTTATTTCATGCTCATCGCATGGCATGGTCATTCAGTGAAGCCGCGTTATCCATTATCAAACGGTTTTCGTGGGCAATGCGTAACACCAATTAAACAGATAAATTAACGTATAATGTGTTTATTTTACCCGGCTGTTTTTGATGTCCACTCCCGATCTTATCAAGCAACTTACCCACCAGTTACCCCATTGTCTTAACCAGGACAGGCACGTATTAAAGAGGCAATTAGACCGCTGCCGCAGCAAAAAGACAGTGGAAGAATTGAGCGCACTGGCAAGCCGCATTGAAAGATCGGTTGCAGCCAGGAACAAGCGCCTCGCCAGTATTCCTGTGCTGACATTTCCCGATTTGCCGGTCACCGGCAAAAAAGACGATATCGCCAAGCTGATACAGGCTTACCAGGTAGTTATTGTCTGCGGCGAAACCGGCTCCGGCAAGACCACGCAGTTGCCCAAGATTTGCCTGTCGCTAGGCCGGGGATCGGCAGGGTTTATCGGCCACACCCAGCCACGGCGAATTGCCGCGCGCACCGTCGCCGACCGCATCGCGGAAGAGCTTGGCGAACCAATCGGCAAATCGGTCGGTTACAAAATCCGTTTTAACGATAAAACCCATGCGGATTCATTAGTTAAGCTGATGACCGACGGTATTTTGCTGGCCGAATCGCAAAACGATCCTTACCTGAACCAATACGACACCATCATTATCGATGAAGCGCATGAGCGCAGTTTGAACATCGATTTCCTGATCGGTTATATGAAATGGCTGTTGCCCAAACGGCCCGATTTAAAGCTGATCATTACCTCGGCAACCATCGATACGCAACGCTTTTCCGATCATTTCAACAAGGCGCCGATTATAGAAGTGTCAGGGCGGACTTATCCGGTGGACGTGCGTTACCGTCCAATCGTTCCGAAGGAAGAAGTGGACGGTGAAAAAGCAACGGACGAGACTGGCGACGAACTGCAAAACGCGATACTCGATGCCGTCGATGAACTGTACCGGGATTTGCGCGGCGACATCCTGATTTTTCTCAGCGGCGAGCGGGAAATCAGGGAAACCGCAGATTCACTGAAAAAACACCATCCGACCCAATATGAAATCCTGCCGCTATATTCGAAACTCAGCGTCAGCGAGCAGGAGAGGGTGTTCAAACCCAAAGGCGGCAAGCTGCGCATCGTGCTGGCGACCAACGTCGCGGAAACCTCGTTGACGGTGCCGGGCATTCGTTGCGTGATCGATACCGGTCACGCGCGGATCAGCCGCTACAGCCATCGCAGCAAAATCCAGCGTTTGCCGATTGAACGCATTTCGCAATCTTCCGCCAACCAAAGGGCAGGGCGTTGCGGCCGTGTCGCCGAAGGCATCTGCATCCGGCTGTATTCGCACGACGATTATCTGGCCCGACCGGAGTTTACCGAGCCGGAAATCATGCGCACCAACTTGTCTGCGGTTATTTTGCAGATGATCTCGTTGAATCTCGGCGACATTGAAGACTTCCCGTTCATTGAGCCGCCCGAAGACAAGATGATCCGCGACGGCAAAACCGTGCTGCATGAAGTCAATGCGCTGGATAAATCGGGCAAGCTGACCGAAGTGGGCAAACAGTTAGCCAAATTCCCGACCGACCCGAAACTTGCCCGGATGCTGATTGCCGCCGCGCATGAGCATTGTCTGACCGAAGTTGCGATCATCGTTTCCGCGCTGAGCGTGCAAGACCCGCGCGAAAAACCGGCCGACAAAATGGCGCAGGCCGATCAGAAACACGCGGCCTTCCGTCATCCCGAATCCGACTTTTTAACGCTGCTGAATATCTGGAACACTTACGAGGACAAGAAAAAGCACCTGTCCAACAGCAAGCTGCGTAAATATTGCACCGAGAATTTCCTGTCTTATATGCGGATGCGCGAGTGGTTCGACATCCACGCGCAAATCATGCAGGTGGTTAAAGGCGATTTAAAGATGACCCCGAACACCGATGAGGCGAGCTATGAAAAAATCCATCGCGCCTTGTTGCCGGGCTTGCTGTCCAATATCGGTTTTCGCCATGAACAATACGAATATCTCGGTGCGCGCGGCCTGAAGTTTTTTATCTTCCCCGGTTCAGGCCTGCACAAGCTCAAACCCAAATGGATCATGGCTGCGGAGCAGGTCGAAACCAGCAAAGTCTACGCGCGCAATGTCGCCCGGATCGAGCCGGAGTGGATAGAGCAATGCGCCGAGCATCTGGTCAAACACAATTATTACGATCCGCATTGGGAAAAGAAAGGTGCTCGCTGCATGGTGTCCTCGCGTACCTTGTTGTACGGCTTGACCCTACAAGCCGGGCGCAAAATTCCTTATGACCATGTCGATCCTAAGGCTGCACGGGAGATTTTTATCCGCTCGGCGCTGGTCGATCATGATTATCACAGCAATGCACGGTTTTATGTTGCCAACCAGAAACTGCTCGAAGAAGTGGGTATGATCCAGCATAAAGGCCGCCGGGTCGATTTGGTCGAAGATGAGCAATGGCTTTATGAGTTCTACGATAGCAAGCTGCCGCCCGAGGTTGTCAGCGGCGTTACGTTGGATACGTGGCGAAAAACAGCCGAACGCGAGAACCCGAAGATCCTGTTTTTAACCAAGGAGGATTTAACGCGGGAGCAGGAGCAAGATTATGTTAACGAGTGGGATTTTCCGGACAGCAAGAAGATCGGCAACCTGACCATCCCGCTGCAATACCGCTTCGAGCCGGGTCATGATGAAGACGGCGTGACCGCGATCATCCCTGTGCATCAGCTAAATCAAGTCTCGCAAACGGCATTCGACTGGCTGGTGCCGGGCTTGCTGGAAGAAAAATGTATCGCGCTGATTAAAGCCCTGCCCAAGAACATCAGGAAACACTTTGTCCCTGTGCCGGAAACCGTCAAGCAATGTCTTGAAATCGAACCGGATTTTAAAGGCGCGTTGCAGGAATGGCTCGGCAATCGTTTGAAAAAACTGACCGGGGAAGCGATTCCGCTGAATGCCTGGAATATGGACGCGTTAACCGATCACTTGAAAATGAATTTCAGGGTTGCAGACGATCAAGGGCAACTGCTGGATTACGGCCGCGACCTGAAAAAATTGCAGCTCAAGCATACCGCCAAAGCCGGGGACAGCTTCGATCAGATTGCCGCCGACGAGCTGAACTACACCGGCTGCATCGGCTGGGCATTCGATGACCTGCCGGAGACTTACCAGTTTATCCAGAAAGGACAAGCCTTTGTCGGCTACCCCGCAATCATCGATGAAGGCGATGCGGTCGGCGTGCGGATTTTCGATACCGAGCAAAAAGCCGCGCTCCAGCATCAGGCCGGGTTAATGCGCTTGTTCCAACTGCAACTGCGCAAGGAATGTACTTATGTGCTGAAAAACATGCCGAAGTCAGCGACAGCCGAATTAACCTATAACCGCTTGCCGAAACATCCGATTATCGGCAGTGACGCGGAGGTTTCGTATAAAGACGACATACTTTATGTAGCCCTGTACGGCGTATTTGTTGAAGGCCGGACCATCCGCACCCAGCAGGCGTTTGAGCAAACTTTGCAGCAAAATAAATCCGGGCTAATCAGCGCCGCCAATGAAGCCGGGAAAATCGCGTTGGAAATCATGGAGCTGTATGGCGCGATCAAAGCTCAGCTGAGCCGCTTCAATGCCAATGACCCGCTGGCGAAAGACATTAACGAACAACTGGATTTGATGATCTATGCCGGGTTCATCCGCAACACGCCTTACCAGCAGCTCAAAGCCATCCCGCGTTATTTGAAGGCCGTACAATACCGGCTGGATAAGCGGGACAACACCCTGCAAAAAGTCCAGGAAGCCAGCCGCTATGCGACGCGGTATTGGAACGATGTGGAGAAGAAAGCCAAAAAAGACAAAGTCATTCCGGAACAAGACCCGTATCGCTGGATGTTAGAAGAGTTCAGGGTTTCGCTGTTCGCCCAACAGCTTAAAACCGCTTATCCGGTTTCGGTGAAGCGGATGGATAAGGCTTGGGATGAGAGGGGGTGAATGATTTAATGTGGGTAACGCTGGGCGTACTGCATAGTGGACAAGATTGATTTTAGCAATGCAAACCGGATTTTTGAGGCCATGATATGATACGTTAGGTTTTAATGTGCGCGCAGCCTACTCTACATGGCTTGACCTCTATTCATAATCAAGAAAATATGAGCGAAATTATTTACGTTTTAATTAATGAGGCGATGCCAGGCTACGTAAAAGTCGGCAAAACATCAACATCTCTCGAACAGCGAATGAGGGAACTTAGTAGTTCCACTAGTTTACCTCTACCTTTTACTTGCTTTTATGCTTGCACAGTGAATAACGCTAAATTTGTAGAGCGCCAAATACACGATGCTTTTGACAACAACAGGCCAAACAAAAGAAGGGAATTTTTCCAAATATCGCCTGCGCGCATCGTTGCGGCGTTAAAGCTGGCTGAGTTAAAAAACCTTACCCCCACTGATGATATTGAAATGAATCCTGAGGATTGGCAAGCACTTGAGAAGGCTCGTGCAGAGAGGCGCAGCCAATTCAAGTTTTCACTTGCTGATGTGCCAGTTGGTGCTGAGTTGATTTTTATAAACGATCATAATGCAAAAGCAAAGGTCATTGATGATAGATCAATAGAATTTGACGGGGAGTTGACAAGCCTTTCCGCATCAGCCAAAAAGCTGCTTGGCTACAAATACGGTGTCCAAGGGACGGCATATTGGATGTACGAAAGTGAAATTTTAGATGAGCGCAGAAAGCGGCTTGAAGTCAACGTAAATGAATCACCAGATACCGATGAGCGAGAGGTAATCTTGAAAGTAGGAGCGGAAGGTGGCTCCATTACTCTTTCCGGCATCCGAACAAGTAGCGGGTGGACTTTCAATTTAAACACAATTGATCAAACCGCCGATTTCATAAATGACGCCGATTTAATAGATGAAATGGAGCAAGGCCAAATATTGAAAACATCAACCACTTGGCAGGGAGCTTTAGAGTTACTCGACAAGTATCCGTGGACCAATCTTTACCCATTGAATGTCCACTCAGAATTCGGTAGCAAGGTTTTGGATGCTGTGACCACTCGTGCAAAATCAACAGAAAATCACTCTGATGCGATCGACTTTACCAGATGGAGATTACTATGCGTACCTCAGGGCCGTAGGGGGCGGTGAGGTACGAACCGCACCGTTCGCTGGTTCCCAAGCCCGGTAGGGGGCGCATCGCGCCCCATTCAGGAGCCCAACCGTACTGGGTATCTTGATTCTTGAAACGAATTGTCCGTTGGAATGCTTTGAAAGCAACTCGACTTTTGATGTTTGTAAACGGGCGCGATGCGCCCCCTACCAGGCTTCCCGTCCACCATCACCACACAAATGAGGCAGCCATACCTTCGCGTCCAATGCAACCCTTGTCCACTGTATTGCGCCGCATGTTGCGTTTTGCAAACGCCATGTCCGTCCCGTCCAGCTCGGTCAACTAGCCAAGCAGGATACCATAGAGTACCATTTTCCTTGTCTCCAGCAGGCGACTCCATTTCCCAAACACAATGGGGCATCATTATGCAAGCGGTTAAACAAGAAGCTCTGAACACTATCGCCCGGCTCCCGGAAGACGCCGACATGGAAGAGATCATGTACCGGCTCTATGCGCTGGAAAATATCCGGCGCGGCCAGCAGGACGCAACCCAAGGCAAAACCCAATCCGCTGAAGAGGTGCTCAGAGATATTCAAACATGGTGAAATGGACGGATCATGCCTTGGCGCAGCTTCGCCATATTCACAATTATATCGCCCATGATTCACCGCTTTACGTCAAGTGAGTCAGCGAAGCGATGGTGCGTAAAACAGTTGGACTTGACGAACTTCCTTATCAGGGTCGCAAGGTGCCGGAACTGAATGAAGAGTATATCCGTGAATTAGGTTTGTATTCGTACCGGATTATTTATGAAATAAAAACCGACCATGTTGAGATTCTGGCGGTGATTCATAAACGGCGGGATTTTGCACCGGAGGATTTACCTTGAATGCGGTAAGGGGCAATCCTTAGCGTGTAATAGGCTTTAGTCGTATTGCACCGCATGTTGTATTTTCGCTGGTTCCCAAACTGGAGAGGCTGTGAAAATATTCTTTTTTAGAAAAAATTAAAGAATTCACCACGAAGGTACGAAGGACACGAAGTTTTCAATGCATTGAATTAAAACGATTGTTTTTCTTCGTGTCCTTCGTGGTGAAAAATGTTTTTAGCCTAATTTGGATAATTCTTTCACAGCCTCTGGAGCTTGGGAACCAGCGCATCTTCATATTGGAAGCCATTGGGTTATATTAAATTCTCGATAATTTTATTAATCCTTAGAATCTTTCTTGGATTTCTTCACAGCTTTCTTTTCTTTCGGGCTTAAAGCTGGTTTTTTCTTGGTTTCTTTATTGCTTTTTTGTTCTTTGCTCATGGTACTTTCTCCAAATAATTGATGGGACTTTCTGAATATTCCCAAGCGGGACGGGGTTTGCAACCCTGTTCCTAACGTTTTTGTAATGCCTGAGTTAAGCGACTACATTCAATTGCCGCCTTACGTTTCGAACGGGGCAACATACCCAGATATTTCAGTTGATGAATAACGTATAGGGTGCGGTTGGTACTTTACCGCACCCTATGGACTTAAATCCGTTAAGGCTACTTTTTTACAAAGTAATAATAGCCGCCGAATTTTCCTTTTAAGGTCATGCTCTTGTCGTCTTTTTCCACTAAAGTAAATACGTCAAACCGGTTATTGCCCACCAAGGCAACTTTTAATTTGCCATCCTCTATTTCGTAATTTACCGGCGGTTGATCATAGAATTTGCCGTCACGCGGAATATGTAAGATCGTTACTTTGCCGTCTTTAAACACCCAGGTATCTTCCCTCGGGATGGCTTCTTTATCGGTTAAAGAGTTTTTGGTGGATTGCAGCTTCCAGGTGCCCTCGACTTCTTCTTTGGATTGCAGGGTAATATCGGCATAAACAGCGCTGGTAAATACGGATAAAACTAATAATATTACTGCCAGATTTATTCTTTTCATGTTCACTTTCCTATTTTGATTTAAATAACCCTAAAAAATCGGTTGGTGTTGTACGAGTATCTATAAGATAGGAAGTTTATTTCTTTGATCAATAAGCGCTATTACCGATATCGGGTGAATCCGCTATTGAGCTGAATGCCTTACATTCCAAAGCTCCAAGTATTCTTTAATGCCAAATGATTTTTTGAGAAATAAGGGACTGGTTTACGCGTTATGGAAAACTAAAGCTTTGATATCGCGTATCAAACGATCCAATCGCTTCTGGGAGATGCGCCCAACTTGAAAGCGCTGTTCGATACTTCCGTATCCAGATCAAGTATGCGCCGGAAATGGCTGAACCAACAGCGGTTTATTATGTATTGCGGTCAAAGGCTGTTTTTAATGGCCGTTATTCACAGGGGCGTAGGGTGCGGTGAGGACTCTCACCAATCCTGAACGTTTGTGACGTTCCGGTTCCCGACTCGATGCATTCGCCGCATTTAACTCGATATCTTGATGATACCTTATAGAGTAAGGCTCAATCCGTGGAGTGAGGCAGGCGTTAGCCGTATTATATCATTAGCAAAAAGTTCCAGGTCTTGCATTGACAATCCTAAACATAAACTGATTATGCAAGACCTGACATTTTTTGCTTTTTTCGAATGCCGACGCTGAATATGTATCAGCATTACCATTGACAATAAGCGGTTCATCCCTGAAGGTCGATCTCTCTTTTTGTCTTATTAAGCACACTCAACGGTCAATGAATTCGATCTTCAAAATCTCTGAGCCGTCGATCCGCTTCGTCTTTTTCCATTCCATAGCGTTCCTGGAGTTTGCCCAGCAGCACATCCCGCTTGCCTGCGATTTGATCAATTTCGTCATCAGTCAGATCGCCCCAAGTTTCTTTTATCTTACCTTTAAATTGTTTCCAATTGCCTTCTATTTGATCCCAAGCCATGACTATTCTCCTTACGCGGTGTAAAGAATAAAACCTCCCGTTGCCGGGAACCCAGTTTAGAGATGAGCCTCAACATAGGCTTTCCGTAAACTTAGCAGTAATGTAACCTCAATATCGGAAGCGGTCTGTACGATGCCACACATAGGCAGCAGTAGGATGGATGGGTAGAGCGACACGGATTTAATGGTTGTGATGGGTTTCCTTGCAGTCTTACCCCTTCTGCACATTATCCAGCGCCGGCAATCCAGGGTGCAATAGGTACGCTGTGAGCAAAATGCTTCCAGGTTTTGCATGGTATATTTCTTCAAAATAAACTTGATCATGTAAGATATGGCGTTTTTTGCTTTTCCCGAACATTAAATTCTCCTCCACGTTTTTATTTATTTTTACCGGTTTTTTGTATCAAGATTATGAAACGAACTTTATTCATGCTCATTTTTTGCGTCGGTTTTGCTTGTTATCCCTTAGCGGCCGGTGCTGGCGCGCAGCCGAAAGTAACCGCCGCTGAACTTGAGCGTCGAATTCATCAACAGGTAAACCGGGTGCGGCAAAATTACGGATTGCCCCAATTGGATAGGGATGAGCAGCTCGGCACCATTGCCCGTCAGCATAGCGCCGACATGGCGCACTATCGTTTTTTCAGCCACATGAATTTGCAGGGGGAAGGCCCCGTCGAGCGAGCTAAAAAACTGGGATGGAACAAGAAAAAACAGCGCGACGTTAATACCTGGGCCGTGGGTCCAGGTGAAAATATATTTATGAATAATCTGTACGATAAGGTTGTTACGATTAAGGAAAACGGTGTCGCAGTAAAAAAAGAATACCTCTGGAATACCCCGGAAGAAATCGTGCAATCGACCGTGCAGGGTTGGATGGACAGTCCGCCGCATCGAAAAAACATCCTGTCGCTGAATTACGCCCAACAAGGCATTGGGGTCGTTATTTCAGGACACGAAATTTATGTCACCGAGGATTTATTTTAACTTTATCGCTGGAGCCTCTAAATGCAAGGGCTTGATAGCTTGCATTTTTGGAAGCAACGAGACAAGGTTTTGAATGAAAGAATGCAGGGCATCCTCAAGCAGTCCTACCACCTAATACTTCAATTAAGACCATTGGGATCATTGTTATTGAGGGCTACCCTTCCGAATCGCTCCGGTTTAATTTGGCTAAACATGTTGGCTTCCACGTTCCTTGTATTCCAGCTTAATTTATTCGCTACAGAACTCTTTTCCATGGCGGTAATGCCATCGTAATCAAAAGAAAAATCGGTAAATAACCCGCTAGCTTCAGCATCTTGCAGGTCATTTTCTAATGATTGACAACTACCGTCAGCTGTTGAGCCAGATTTTATGGCTTGGGCACAGGCCATAAGTTTATGGGATGGCACATTGTACGATGCGTGAAATCCGAGTTGATTAATTGAATGCGCGCATTCCAGCCAGTCGGGGCTCTTTAGATCTATATTTTCAGGGAGATCAATTAAGATATTTTTATTGGTTAAATTCGATTTGATAAAAACACCGGCTAATTCGGCGCATTTATTGGGATTATCTATGCTTTTAGAGTCGATCCAAATAGCCAGGTTATTTTTCTCGGTAATAGCGATAATGTCTCCTATTTTTGCGCCTATTAGCTGGTCTTCAGGTTGATGCTCACTGTTATCAACAGAAATATTCAGCTCAAGGCAATCAGTAATTAATGTGCCACGCAAAGCTTTACCAAGAGTATCGGCATTATCGTAACAAACCTTTGTTGATTTATTTTTATTGCTAAATGATGCGACGAAAATATCTGTTGCGTTATCGTTAACGTTGATGTGTTTGGTTTTATCGTTCTTCGGATTAGTTTTATTTAAATCGATATAGGTCAGGCCTAAAGAAGTTTCCCTGATAATCACAGGCTGAATACCTTCATCATTAGAAGTACCAAGAGTATTTAATAAATTTAGTGATGAGTTATTAATATTGCCACCAAGTATGTCGATAATCGTCGATGGTAATTGGGCAAGGGTGGAAATATTATTTTCTCTGGAAATGGACTTATACTTTTCAAATAGCTGCGGATATGTTTCTTGTGCAGCGCCATTAAAATACATGATAAATGGAACTCTTGCCATTTCATGAATGAACCTTGACGAATCGTGCGCTCTACCGGTGTAAGCGGAATCTCCGTGATCAGAGAAATATAAAAATACGATAGGCTGTTTATATGTTTTAATTTGTTCAATGGTTTTTGAAACACTGAAATCTACATATCTAATTGCCGAGTCATAGGCGTCAACACTTTCCGCTACATCAATATTTGAACCAAGGATTGCGCTAGTTGGCTGTAAACTCATAGAGGAATCTACCGGATGCCTAAAGCTTTCCGGAATGTTGTCTAAATATTTTCCATGACCGGCGTAGGAGTGTAAGAACACTACGGCACTTTCATTGGCCGGTAATGACTGGAGACTGGGTTCCAGGTTTTGCTCGAAAAACTCATCATCGCTTGGCTTTTTTATCAGGTCGTCCGCACTTCCGGCAATTGCAGAGTTTGTACTGAATTTTTTATAGGCTTTTTTAAAGATAATTGATGACGCGAGGTTCCAAGTGCCAGACGTGCCTTGATTGCTATACAGAAACGTAGCGATTTTTCCGCTACTAAGAATATCAATCAGGGAAATGCGTTTCTGGGAATAGATTGTACGCAATTCCTTATCGTTATTGGCATTAACACTTAGCGCTTCAAGCAGCGACTGTGAAGTATGGGTGTGAGTTGAAAAAACATTTTTGAACAGCAGGAAATTATTGTCATTGTTAAGTAAATTATCAAGATGGGGGGTTGTCTGCCTAGGATAACCATATAATCCCATATTCATTGCGGATGTTGACTCTCCGATGTAAACAACAACTTTTATGCCATTATTGCTAAAGTTGAGTGCTGGGGGCAGGTTCTGAAAATTAGCGGCAGTGATGTTGAATGTGTTAACGCTATCATTGAACTTTTTTATTGTTGTTTTAAAAACAAGATTTAACGACGCAGTAATAAACAGAAACCCAACAAAAAAAGTAATATACGGGAATCTATGCTTTGAAAACCCATAGCGGTTTCTTATAAATGTTAATAGCCAAAAAATAGTTATTCCAATGACAATATATACAATAAAAAGAATGAAGTGCTTATAGGTAAGATTTGGATGTATTATATTCTGCATTGTTTTAATGTAGAATAATGCTTCATCCCAATCGAAATTATGCGCCTCACTAAAGGAATCAATACCGAGCGAATAAAGCCAAGTTGTTATGGAATCATGAAAAGCCACCCAGACACACCCTGTACTAATCGTAATATTTGCTGAGATCCATTTCTTATTACTTAGAAGCAATAGCGAAATAATAAGCGAGCCAATAAAAAAAAGATATTCGCTTTGCCTTATTACAATAATGCCGATAACTTTTTCAAGTATCAGCTGCATACGATAATCTAATAATGGTGCTTTTTTAAAAAATAGAATAAACCCTGAAACCGATAACAATAAAATAATAGATAATTTTACGTATATTCTATTTTTATATTGATTATTTAATGATTCAAAAAAACTTATGTAAGTATTGTGAAAGTTAAATTCCTTATTGCTTAAGATGGACTGGCTCCTCTTCTTGAAAAGCTTCTGAGGATTTATTGTCATACTGTTTGCCTAAGTAATTATGCAGTGAGTAGCGCTATGACTCTGCCTTTCTAAAAAGTGAAAGATATATTGCGTTAATTTCGTTAGAGTGCAATTCTGACTGGCTTATCGCAAAATTTAAGGAATGCGGATGATGAATTTTTATGGACACAGTTTCTATCCGCCACATTAACAACTCTTCCGATTGCGAATGTGTCCAATGAACCACTGTCAGTTATGAGCCTACGCCGAACTGAATATCGTTAATGAATAACCAAAATGAACCCGCGACAACTCAATGAGTTCAAGCCGTGGATAGACTGTATAAAAGATAATACGGGTGGGCAATACGCACACATACTGACCCAAGCCAAACCAAGGCCGTAGAATGCGGTTCATATCTTTAGCTTGGCCTAATAAAACAATCACTTGATTAATTCATGAAAAACATGAGACAAAGCAGGATTTTTATGAAACGATTGATGCCGGATTTTTAAGCAACAGAGAAAATTATGACCGATTTGAATGAAGCTAAGACCAAAGCAGCCGCGGCTTATAATGCCGCTTCCGACTTATTCGACCATCCGGCCAATACCTTTTGGGACCGGTTCGGTCGCAACACTATTAACCGTCTTGATCTGAAACCTGGCGCATCGGTACTTGATGTATGCTGCGGCAGCGGGGCATCTGCATTGCCCGCTGCTGAGCAGGTTGGACCCACCGGTCAGGTTATTGGAATCGATGTTGCAGAAAAATTGCTTGGTCTTGCCGGCGCCAAAGCGACAAGCCAAAACCTGGATAATGTTGAGTTTCGGCTTGGCGACATGCTCGATACCGGCTTTGCGGATGCCAGCTTCGATGCGGTGGTTTGCGTGTTCGGAATATTTTTCGTACCCGATATTCCGGCGGCTATCCGTGAACTGTGGCGCGTGTTGCGTCCGGGCGGAAAACTTGCGATTACCACGTGGGGACCGGATTTTTTTGAACCGGCCAACTCGGTGTTCTGGAATGCGGTGCGCGATGTTAAACCCGAACTATACAAGGGCTTCAACCCTTGGGATCGAATATCCGAACCATCCACCCTCAGCGCCATATTTATTGAAGCTGGGGTGCCCGAGCCATTGATTGTGGCTGAGCAAGGGACTCATCCGATAGCATCGTCGGAAGACTGGTGGACGACGCTTCTCGGTTCGGGTTATCGAGGTACTATCGAGCAAATGGAACCGGAACTGGTCGAGTATGTCCGGCTAGCGAATCATTCGTTCATTTCAAATGCCCAGATACAAGAGGTGCAGGCAAACGTGCTTTACGCGGTTGCCGAAAAGTTTTGATAGTCTTTAAGTTCGCGTTGTTTGAGGTTGTCTACTTTTGTTCTCCACTGAACACCTAATTACTGTCCTTTTGCTGCCGCTTAACCCAATATAGTTAACAGGGCAGGGCGCGGTGGGGAGCGTCCCGCCGCGCCGCTAGAGTTCCATGATTGATGCGTATTAATCAAAACTTGGAGTTTGTTCCAGTGCCTTGACAATAAACCACCACTGAAACCCTATTCCCAAAAGCACGGCTATATGCAAAATCTCATGGGGGCCGATTATGCCGGGAACTATTGTCAATTTCTGGTGATATTCAATAATTGCCCCTACGGTGTAGAAAATGCCGCCCAGTACCAACGGCTGGATAAACGCAAAACCATAATCTCGCCAAAGATGAAATCCCATGAACAGCCCCATCCATCCAAGGCCCAGGTAGAAAGACAGACCTAACCATTCCGGAATTGTTGTAAAAAATATTGTTTTTACGATAAGCCCGCTGATAGCCAGAACCCAAACGGTAACGAGAAACCCCCATCGTAATAAGCCGGTAAAAAGGATACAGTTTATTGGCGTAAAGGTACCTGCAATGACAAGGAAAATTGCCGCATGGTCTAGCCGCTGAAAAACCGTATGTGCGACTCCGGTTGTCGCCAATAAATGATAAACCCCACTGACCAGCAATAAGAAGATACAAGAGCCGGAAAATACAGCCAATGAGATGGTGCGGATGCTTGATCCCTTTACCCGGCGAAGCATGTGTTTAGCCTGATAAGTAAAGAATAATGCGCCTAAAAGGTGAATTATTGAACTCAAAGGATGGGTAAAACCCAGTATGGGATAAATACCTGACATAGAAATGCCTCCAACTTACTTTTTTAGCAATCAAAAAAATAATATTCTGAGGTATGGCAAGTTTGCAAGCTCATGAGGCTTGAAAAGGGCACGGGATGGTCGACAGCCAGCAACTGCTCTTGCCAATGCCTATAAACCGTATATGTTGCAGGCGACTATTATCTAAGACCGTCAGACAGTTCCGCAACACGCCTTACCAGCAGCTCAAAGCCATCCCGTGCTATGGACTTGATCTGGCCACGGATGAGCAGATAGGCTGAGGAGTCAAGGCTATTGCTCAAACTCAGCCAGTTTTGCCAGCAAATAATCCAAATCCTTTTTGGTATGCTCTGCCGAAACCTGCAACCTGATTTCCTGGTCGCCATGAGGGACAACCGGATAATTCAGGCCGGTAACCAGAATATTGTTGTCTAATAAATGCGCGACCAACGCGCTTGTTTTTTCTGTGTTTCTGGTCATGATGGGTACGATGGGGTGTTCTCCCTGCAAGGTTTTAAACCCGAATTCTTTAAGTCCCACTCTAAGATAAGCGCTATATACCCGCAGTTTTTCCAATAAATTCAAGCCTTCATCGCTATCTACTATATCTAATGCAGCGCTTGCCGCACTTGCTTCAGCCGGTGTAATCGGATTTGAATAAATATAAAACGGCGAGGTTTCCCGTAAATAAGCGACCACCGCCGAATCGGCAACGACATAGCCGCCATTCACGCCAAAGGCTTTGCCGAGCGTAGCAATTAATACATCAGCCCGGCCTTGGCTATATTCCTCTGTACCCCGGCCGGTCCGGCCAAAGGCGCCGACGCCGTGAGAGTCGTCGACAAGGGTAATAATCCCTTCTTCGTACGCATCTTCATGCTGTTTGCAGCAGGCGTTTAATTTATTGAGGTGGGCATAATTGCCGCGCATACTGAAAATCCCGTCGGTAACCAGACAGACCCGCTTGACCCTGCCTTTGTACGCTTCAAGGATTTTGTCCAGGGCATTAATGTCTGCATGGGCATAAATTTCTTTGCTAGCGGGATGGGATAAGCGTATCGCATTGATAATGCAGTTATGGTTCAGCGCATCGCTGACGACTAAGGTGTCGTCGGAAATAAACTGGGGCAAGACGCCGGTCATCGTCGTATAAGCGGAACTGAACAGCATGGCCGATTCGCGGCCATGAAATGCGGCAAGCTTTTGTTCCAGTTCAATATGTGGCTGATAAGTGCCGCTGATAAAACGAACCGCTCCGGGGCCGGTGCCGAATTTTTCAGCGGTGTCAGCTTCGGCTTTGATCACCTGCGGATGCGTGGCAAGCCCGAGGTAAGAGTTGGAGTTCATGCGCAAGAACGCTCTATTCCCGAACCCTTCAAGAAAATAGCGGGGGCCGAAACCATTAGCGGCGCTTCTCATGCCGGTGATGATTTTTTCATGACCTTTGGATAGGCCTTGTTGCTGTAATTCGGTTAGTTTATCGGCGAACAGTGCTTCTAATTTTGTCAGTGACATAAACACCTCCGGTTAGTTAAGTAAGCGCATATTCAACAGCATATCCTTGACCATTGCCGGCAAGTCAAATTGAGCTTGCCAGCCCCACTCGGTTCTGGCGGCGCTATCGTTCATGTGTCGTGGCCAAGAGTCGGCAATCGCCTGCCGTAACGGATCGACGCTATAAGTAATGGTGAATTCAGGAATGTGCTTTTGTATTTCCGCGGCTAACTGCTGTGGTGTAAAACTCATCGCGGTCACATTAAACGCGTTTCTGTGTTTTAGCTGTGTACTATCCGCTGTCATTAGCGTAATGGCGGCATCAAGAGCGTCAGGCATATACATCATATCCAGCTGCGTGTCGGCCCGGAGGAAACACGCGTAATGTTGCGATTTAATCGCCGCATAGAAAATATCCACCGCATAATCGGTAGTGCCTCCGCCGGGTAGGGTTTTGCTGGAAATTAATCCCGGATATCTTAAGCCGCGGGCATCGACGCCAAAGCGATGAAAATAATAATCGCAAAGCAGTTCTCCTGAAACCTTGGTAATGCCGTAAATAGTCGTTGGCCTTTGGATAGTGTCCTGCGGCGTATCCATAGAGGGCGTTTCAGTGCCGAACGCAGCGATGGAACTGGGAAAGAACAGCGCGCATCGGTATTCTCTGCAAATTTCCAGTACATTCATTAAACCGTTCATGTTGACATCCCAGGCCTGCTGAGGATTTTGTTCCGCAACAGCGGAAAGCAGTGAGGCAAGATGAAAAATCGTGTCAATGTTGTTGGCTGTCACGATTTGCTTGAGTGTCGATAGATCGCGCACATCCAGGCGGTAATAAGGCCCTGGTTGCGTTAGTTCATCGCTCAAGGCTGGTTTTATATCGGCAGCAAGCACATTTTCGGCGCCATATCTATTGCGCAAGGCCATGATTAACTCCGAGCCGATTTGCCCGGTTGCACCGGTCACCAATATTTTTTTCATTTGTGCCTTCGCTGTTTTTGCCGACTAATGTTCGGATTGGGCTTTAAAAATGAAATGCAATAGAACCAGGCAAGCCGGTTCTTATAGGATATGTTACTGCAAGAAAGCGGAGATGGAAGCAAAAAAGACAAGGTTATCCTGGAAACAAGGCTTTTCCGATAGCGAGCTGTGTTTCTTACCGGCAGTTTAAAACAGTGGCTGGATTTTTGTTTGGATAGCGAGGCCGATTTATAGCGATAACTACTGTTTAACAAAGGGTATTGATTAAAATCGATTTTCCGCTTGTTAATATTATTGATGTTAAAAAGGTTTGATGTATTATCTGAATTCCTTAGGACAAAATGTCGGGTACAAAGGAGTTAAGTATGTTAATTAAAACCAAATCTAACATCTTAAGCGGCGAAATCACCGACCGGGCGGTTTTTGAATCCCGAAGAGAGTTCATTAAAGCGGTCACTATGCTTTCGGCGGGGGTGATGTTGCCGGGTTCGGCACATGCTCAGACGCCTGTCGATTCTTATTCAGCAAACTTGCAAGTCAGTGACCGTACCGATGTTATCAACTATACCAATTACTATGAGTTTTCCACCAATAAACATGATTCCACTATTTTAGCCAAGGCCTTAAAAACCAAGCCTTGGAGTGTAGAAGTGGTAGGCGAGGCGGAAAAGCCAGGCGTTTACGATCTGGAAGATATTTTAAAAGACAATCCTGTGCAGGAGCGCATTTATCGATTCCGCTGCGTGGAAGCCTGGTCTATGGTGGTGCCGTGGCTTGGGTTTCCGTTAGGCGATATGCTGAAGCGGTTTAAGCCGACCTCAAAAGCAAAATTTGTTGAATTTACCACGCTTTATAACCCGGAAGTCATGGTCGGTCAGCGTTCCAGCGTTTTAGACTGGCCTTATGTGGAAGCTTTGCGCATGGATGAAGCCATGCATCCGCTGACAATGATGGTCACCGGGATGTATGGTGATGAGCTGCCCAATCAAAATGGCGCTCCGTTACGCTTGATTGTACCGTGGAAATACGGCTTCAAGAGTATCAAAGCGATAGTCAAAATACGTTTTAGAGAAAACATGCCGGAAACCGCATGGCATAAAGTCGCTCCCCGTGAATACGGCTTTTATGCCAATGTTAACCCTGAAGTGCCTCATCCCCGATGGAGTCAAAGCCGTGAGCGGGTGCTGGGGGGCAGTATTTTTACCGCAAAACGTAATACTGAAAAGTTTAACGGTTATGGCGAGGAAGTTGCAGCCCTTTATTCCGGTATGGATTTAACCAAGTATTTTTGATGGTACTCGGCAAAAAAGGCTGGCCGGCCATAAAAGTTATTGTTTTTTTATTGAGCTTACTGCCTTTTTTGTTGTTGACCAATGCTGCCGTCAACGACCGGCTTGGCGCTAATCCAATAGAAGCGCTGCATTTCGGTTTTGGCGATTGGGCTATGCGTTTTTTGTGCATAACCTTGGCGCTGACGCCGATTAAAATCATAACCGGACAAAACATGCTGTTGCGCTTTAAGCGCATGATGGGCTTGTATGCTTTTTTTTACGCCAGCCTGCATTTGCTGGTTTTTATCGTTCTTGATTTGTCGTTATCCTGGGAGGCATTTAAAGACGAGGTGCCGAAAAGCCCTTATATACTGATGGGCTTGCTGACGTATTTACTGTTAATCCCCCTGGCTGTAACTTCAACAAAAAAGATGCAGAAATGGTTGGGGCGAAGCTGGTTAAAGCTGCACCGCTTAGTCTATGTGGCGGGGCTGACGGCTGTGGTGCATTATTTTTGGCTGGTAAAAAAAGATTATACCGAGCCGTTGATTTACGCAGGGGTGATAGGCGTTCTGTTAGGAATACGCGTTGTAGTTTATTGCAGGAAAAAATTTAAGATTTTGAGCTTCTAGCCTTATTTTATTTCAAACGACGTTAACGCTTCATCATGTTGAAGTTCGGTGATTTCCACATGATCGACCCGGGCGGTGATAGGGCCTTTGTGACACCATTTGATGAATTTTTCAATAGTCATGTTGTCAGCCTCGGCGATAATTTCAACCCGGCCGTCAGGGAGGTTTGTGGCGCTGCCTTTGATGTTAAAGTGTTTGGCCTTATTTTGGGTAAAAAGTCGAAAGTAAACGCCTTGAACTCGGCCTGAAACCAGGATTTTAACTTTACGCATCATTCTTGAATTCTCCAGCAATAATGGATTTTTGGGTTGCGGGCAAAATCTTCCGGAATCGTTGCCGCGCTGATGTCTTCTATAGTTAAATCGGATAAGGCTTGCTTGTCGATCTTAAAACGCCTGAAATTAGTGGAAAAGTATAGGACGCCTCCGGGCGACAGCAAGGAAACCGCATTATTGATCAGCTGCACATGGTCGTTTTGTATATCGAATACCTCGTCCATCCGTTTCGAATTGGAAAAAGTCGGCGGATCAAGAAAAATCAAATCGTAGTGCCGATTAGCCAGTTGAGCTTCAGTGGCCAGCCATTCCAGGCAGTCGGCTTGTATAAACTCATGCGTCCCTTCATGGGCGTTCAATGCCATATTCTTCTTGGCCCAGTTAATATAGGTATTGGACATATCGACTGTCGTTGTCGATTTGGCCCCGCCCACTGCCGCGTGCACCGTCGCGCTGCCGGTATAGGCAAACAGGTTTAAAAAAGTTTTTTCTTTGGCCTGTTTTTGAATCAACATCCGGATCGGCCGATGGTCAAGAAACAAGCCGGTGTCCAGATAATCTTCAAAGTTGACCAGTAACTTGCAGCCGCCTTCCTCGATGATATGAAAACGCCCCTGATCGCCGTGTTTTTCGTACTGGTCGGTGCTTTTTTGCTTGCGACGTATTTTCAGGAAAACCTGGTCGCGACTGATGCCGAGTACGCGCGGTATTTCGGCCAATAACCCGGCCAGCCGCTGATCGGCTTTGTGTTGATCGATGCTTTTGGGTGGTTCGTATTCCTGTACCACGACCCAAGTTTGCTCCGCTTGGTAAATATCAACGGCGACCGCGTATTCCGGCAAATCGGCGTCATAGGCGCGATAGCAAGTGATGCGGTTTTGCTTGGCCCAGCTGGACAGTTTTTTCAGGTTCTTTTTGAGCCGGTTGGCGAACATTTCCGCGCCCAGCTCACGCCCCTCGCCTACATCCTTGTAGGCTAACATTTCCGCCCCGACTGACTCGGCGCCAGTCGTTTCGGGCTGCGGTGTCGTGGCGGTTGCCTTGGCGATCCGCTGTTCCTGCGCCTTGCTGATCTCAGTGACTTGGGCAATACGCTCTTCCTGCGTTTTGGCTTTCGGGATGAAGAAATTGTTTTCCTCAATATCCATTCGTAACAGCTTGCATTCCAGTGCGCCGTTAAACAGGGTGATCGGTTTCTGCGAGCGTATGCCCAAACGAAAGCCTAGCTCCGGGTTGCTGATGATCATTGCGGCTTTCCAGCCGATAAAATGCGCTTTGAGTGTTTCGCCGAACTTTTTGTATAGCTCGGCCGTTTCCTGCTCATCGCCCAAGCGTTCGCCATAAGGCGGGTTGCAGATCAACAGGCCGGGCTTCCAGCTTTCGGCAGGTTCCGCATCTTGAATATCACGGCGTTCGACATGGATTTTATTTTGCAGGCCGGCGTTGGCGATATGGGCCAAGGCAGTGTTGACGGTATGGCGATTTTGATCGAAACCAACGATAACCGGCAGTTTTTCCAGGCCGATTTTCTTGCGTTGCTCGGCTTCCGCGCGTAATGCTTTCCAGCATTCGGCATCGTGTTTTTTCCAGCCGGTAAAGCCGAAATAATCGCGTAATAAGCCCGGCGCATAATCGGCGGCAATCATTGCGCCTTCTAATAATAAAGTGCCTGAACCGCACATCGGGTCTATTAATGAGCCTTGTTGCTTGGCGATTTGGGGCCAGCCGCTACGCAGCAACATTGCCGCCGCCAGGTTTTCTTTCATCGGGGCTTTGATGCTGACATCCCGATAGCCGCGCCGGTGCAGGCTTTCGCCGGAAAGGTCGAGGCTGAGCTGGGCATTTTCGCCGTTCAAATAAACATTAATGCGGATATTGGGCTGTTCGGTATCGATATTGGGACGTTTTTGAAACTTTGCCCGCATCTGGTCGACGATGGCATCCTTGACTTTTAACGCGCCAAAATGGGTATTGTTAATCGCCGCCGAGTTTTTCGCGCTGAACGACACGGCAAAGCTGTCGTCAGGATTGATATGCTCGAGCCAGTTGATTTTTTGTACGCCCTTATAAAGATCGTCCTGGGATTTTACTTCAAAAGAGCTCAGCACCAGTAAAATCCGGTTTGCGGTTCTCGACCACAGACAGGCTCGATATGCCGTTGCCAAATCGCCCTGAAAAGCCACTCCGGCCATGGTGGCTTTGATGTTTTTTACACCGAGCGCCTGGAGTTCATCGGTCAGGATGGTTTCCATCGCTTTGGGAGTAGTAGCAAATAGTTGATAGGTGAGCATAAGAGCTTAGGCAAAAGGCAAAAGGCTAAGGGCAAAATGTCCAAAGCCAGCTTTGGACTCCTTTAACGCTGGAAATCCAAGCTGGCTTTGACGGATGAGCGGGTACTGTTAAGGCTAAGCAGAAAACGCAAAGCAACGGTTTTTTGCCCTTCGCCTTGCGCCTTTAGTCTGCTTTCCTACTGAATCTTGATCAGCTCGACATCAAAGATCAATGCGGCATTCGGGCCGATTGCACGGCCTGCGCCTTGTTCGCCATACGCGAGTTCTGATGGAATGAAAAAGCGGTATTTGGCGCCTTCTTTCATCAGTTGAACGCCTTCGGTCCAGCCGGCGATGACTCTGTTCAACGGGAATGTAGCGGGCTCGCCTCGGCTGTAAGAACTGTCGAACTCTGTACCGTCAATGGTTGTGCCTTTGTAATGCACAGTCACGTTATCTGTGGCTTTAGGAGAGACAGTGCCGGTTCCTGGAGTTAAAACTTCGTATTGCAAGCCGCTTGCAGTGGTGATGATATTGGGTTTTTTAGCGTTTTCAGCAAGGAAGGCTGTACCTGCGGCTTTATTTTCTTCAGGGGTGGTGGCGTTGGCCATTGAGAACATAGTAAATCCTATAAGTAGAGCGGTGACGATTAAAAGAACTTTAGTTTGAATATTTCTCACGACTTATCCTTTATTGTTAACGTAGAACCGGTAGTTTATCAAAAAAACCAGCCTTTGTTTTCTAAATCGCCTTGGCACTCGCCTAATTGGCGTTGAAACAGTTTTGCCCGTTTGGCTACTTTGTTGGCAATCTGTACGAGCCCTGCTTTTTGTAAATAGCTTTTGTGTTGATAGCCGCCATGTCCTTCGTGGTAGGCAAGGTATAAATTCTTGGCGTCCAGTTTCGATATGCCTAGCCGGTTGTGGCTGACATTACAGTACCAGCCGATAAAATCGGTGGCGTCGGCAAACTCGTCTCGATCCGCTCCCCAGTCGCCAGCCTTGGTCAGATAATCATCCCAGGTTTCATCCTTGGCTTGGGCATAGCCGTAGGCGCTGCTTTCCCGGGGTAGGGGGATGAACCCCAGCAGCCAAGGGCGCGGCGGCTCGGCGTCGGCGACAAAGTGCGATTCCTGATGCATGATCGCCATTTGAATATAGATAGGTACGCCCCATTTCTTGAATGAGTTTTTAGCCTCGTCATACCAGTCATCTTTTTCCCTGAAAGTAGAGCATATATTTTCACTGTTTTTCGGCGGGAGGGCCGTGCAGTCCGTCAGGGTCATTAGCATGAGCAGGATTAAATACTTTCTCATAATGCGATGTTGTGGTTTAGGACTACTAAAATGTGGTCGATAAAATTAATTGCAATAGTAAAAGAGCAAAATATAACACAGGCACTATACTTGGGCCGGTAATCTTATACAGTATTTGAACACTAAGATAAATGGATAATCAAAGAGGAAAGTCAGATGAATTTAGATTTAAACCGGCCCTATCGAAAAAAATTAATGTCGAAAGGTCTGATTTATATGGGGGAGGAAGAGCAAGAAATCACCATTAAAGATCTGTCATTAACCGGCGTGCTTGCAGAATTAAAGTCGCATGGTAAAAATGCCAAAGATATTTTTAACATACTGTCAGCATCGACTTTAATCGATTTATATCTTCCGGAAATGCGCCTGGCCGGTGAAGTCGAGGTGGTCAGGGTTGATATGCATGAAGATCATATAGCGATTGCGCTGGAATTCAGGAATGTTTCCTATGATGTCGATAATCAGCTGTACAAGAGAAAAGTGTACAGAAAAAACATGGTGGCGCCGGGTAAAATCCTGCTGAATGGCGAATATCGCGATTTTACTACCGTTAACGTTTCGGTGGACGGGTTAATGATTAAGTTGGACCAATTCATAGACGTCAAGCGGGGTGAAATAACCGTGTTTGAATTTGAAAGGCTGGGCCTGGATGGCGAGATTAAAGTGGTATGGGTTGAGCACCCCGCCAATGCCGGTACATTGATGGGTCTTCAATATGTACATATGGAAAAAACGGAGATTAAGGGGATACCTCGCTTCGCCCGCTGACAAACTGCATAACTTCCTGCCACCAGGGCTGACCCTCAGCCAGTGGCAGGGTGTTATGGCCCGCACCTTTAAATGTCCAAAGTTTCTTGGGATGACGCAGTGATTCAAAGAGCTTCAAGCTGTATTTGGCGGGAATGATTTCATCTTTTTGCGCGACCAGAATCGCAGTGCTCCCTCGGTAATTTTGCAGATTGCTGACGTTGTCGAATTTATCGCGGATCAGCCATTTAGCGAAGAAATACCAGTAATGGTGTTGGGCAACATCAACCATGCTGGTGAACGGCGTGACCAGAACGATGCCTTTAACCGGAACTTGTCCGCTCTTTATAATGCCAGAGATCACGCCTCCGCCGAGCGACTCGCCCCACAGATAAATAGGTTCGCCAAAATCGTTCAAGGCCTGTTTTGCAGTCTGGATGCCATCGGCAACCAACGTCTGTTCCGATAGCGCACCCTTTCTGGCCGCATAGCCCGGATATTCGGCCAGAATCACCCGATAACCCAGCCTTTCCAAAGCATCCCGATAATAAGTCCGGTCGGTTGCCGAGCCGGCATTGCCGTGAAAAACAATGACCGTGCCCTTGTTGGTCGATTGGGATGTGTTGGAAATCAGTCCCCGATAATCATCCGCAGACGGCCAGAGTTTCAGGTTGGCTTGGCCGGCCAGCTGCTGTTGTTCTGCAAGCGAATAGGTATCGGGGAAATAGATCAGTTTTTGTTGAAATAGAAAAACGATCAGCAGGAACAGCAGGTAAGTCAGCAGGATTGAAAGCATAGGTTTGATAGTCAAAGGTTAATCGCCTGCATGTTTTGTTCGACCAGTAATTTTTGGTCAGAGTGTTGCTACAGCACTACCAAGGCTTATCTTTCATTCCGGCTAAATCCCGGCTGCCATGAATGACGGCGATAATAGTGATCTGCTCTGGCTGGATCAGATAGATAATGCGGTAGCCTTGAAAAATCAATTCCCGAATATCGGTTCTTTCTTCGGCTTCCGGCACTCGTCGGCCTATCTCGGGAAAAGGTTCCAGTTTGGTTGCAGCATCAAAAATACGTTCAATAAATTGTCGAGCATAAAAGCTGGAGTCTCTAGCGATATAAGCCTGAATCGCTTCTAAATCCTCTAGTGTCGGCTCTGTCCAGTTAACCCTCATTGCCCAAGAGCCGTTTTTTAGCATCCTCGTTGGATATTACGCGGCCTTCTTCAACAGCACTCAGTCCTTTCTCAATTTTCTGTTTGACATATAGCTCATACATGATGTCATCCCACGTTGCTTGGTCAGAAACATGATCAATAATCTGTTTTGCGGCTTGTTTAGCGGTTTGCATGTTTTTCTCCTTTAAGGGTGTTGTCTTGTAGTTACGATGCCAAAAAGGGCCGTGAGACTTTTGTAGACGTCTTCCCACAGGGAGCCTGATTCAGGATTCTGGTGATACTTTTCCAGCCGCGCATCAATGATGCTTTTCTCCTCGCCGGTTAGTTCTATAGAGGATGCCTTTGCAGTCATCGTATCCCAGATGTCTTCTACCAATTGAATCCTTTCAGGTATTGATAATTCAAGCGTATCGGTTGCGGTTATTTTGCTCATATTCTGCTTACCTTGTCGCTATCTAAAAAAAGTTTCTGAATCATCACACTCGTAAGTAAGCGTAGGGCGGTTTCGCGCTAGCAAACCGTCAATCAATACGAAACGCCGATGACAACCTGCCACAGTTGCGGTGGATTGCCTCGCGGCGAATCCACCCTACAAGTTATTCGCCTTACAGCATTACAGGTTATCCGCCTTACGGAATTCCCGATTGAGCCGTCTGTTAAGTATGCCAATAAAAACGGGACAAATACATTTTGTTCATTTAACAAACCTAAGCTTGCCCATGCAACCATTTAATTCTTTATGGCGATTGATTTACGCATACTCCAGTAGATTTCGCCGCTTAGTGCAGGAAAAAAAGCACCCCATAACAAATTAAATCGTAACCAACCTTTTAGATTCTCAAGGAATGATCCGCTTTTGCGAAGGAGAAAGGCTCCTGAAATAAAATTCAGATATAGTCCGCAGGTTTTCGCCATATTCCTTACGCGTTGCGGTGAAAATACGCTAACGTGACCAAATTTCAACGCGGTAAGCCGAATTCGCTTTTGCCAATATGATTCAAGCCATTTTGGTGTCGCTGGAAAACCCCCTAGCACAACGCCATCTGGCATCAGTGCCGCTGTTAACCGATGAACCAACATTTCCGGGTCAAATAAATGTTCAAGCAAATGAAGCACGATGATCACATCGTACTGTTCGTCCAGCCAAAAGTCCGGGGAGTCAACATTGGCTTCAATCTGTCTGGTATAACCAGACTCGGCTAATTCCGGCTGTAATTTACAATCCACTGCAATCCAGCAAGCAATATCGGTAAAGCCAGCATCGCGCATAAAGCGCAGCATCTGTCCTTGGTCAACGCCAATCTCACATACGCGCAATGGCCGGCCAAGTCGAATCTGCTCTTCTCGAATCAAATTGTACATAAACCAATAACGCAGCATCTTGATGGGGTAACGCGTGGCACGTGGTTTGGCAAAGGTGTTTTTTAGCCATCGTTGCGCATCAAAAACTGATAGATCCCAACTGCGCGCAGCTTGTAAAGGAGACGTTGATGTAATCTGGCGCAATTGTTGAGTTGCTTCGTTCTGCTCTGTCATTTGTTAATTTCCCTGATTATGGTTTATTTTTTACTGACAGCCTGCTGTTTACGCTCAAATATCAAATGCTCGGTGTTAGGCGGCGGCAAATTTTTGTGGGTTTCTGCTTAACCAATAATCCGTCGCCAATTGCTGCGCCTGCTCCTGAGTATCAGCCTTGCCCAACAACTTAAGCGCAATCGCCGCCGTGCCGATAATAGAAGCTTGGGCAAACTCGTCCTCCACCTTTCCCTGCCAGATTAACGCCAGTTGCTCCGGTTCAAGCAGCTCAGGTTTGACGTGGCGGCGTTCAAATAAAGCAGGCCAGTTTTCGTCGGATAATACGCCGTTGTGCACGCTTTGCACCAGGCATTCCATATCGGGGTTGCGTTCGGTTTCGCCGCCTTCGCCTTTTAATACCGCCATATGCGGCTGGTTTAATAGGGCCGCTGCTTGCTGATGCACCGGACGGTAACCGGGATGAAAAATACCCTGAATGCTGTACTCCGCATTAAACGGGTTTAACAAACGCACCAATGTGTGCACCGGTGAGCGCAAGCCCAGTATCGGGCGCAGTTCGATAATGTCATGCAGTTTGGGGCAAAAATGCTCCAGCGACAGATAGCTGAAATGCTGCTGTTCAAGTTGCTGTTTGGCCTCTTCAACAGAGTTTGCGCATTTAAGACCCAAATAACCCAGCATGTTTTCAGTATACAGCCTGCCTGCGGTATGGCCGCTGGCGCCGTGCATAAAAACGGTGATGCCGTTTTCAGCCAGCAGTAAAGCCGACAGTAAAAACCACGGCAAATGTCGACGTTTCCCGGCATAAGACGACCAGTCCAGATCGACCTTTACGGCATTGTCGGCAATATTGAACGACTCCCGTGCCGCTTGTGCGAAACCGGCCAATTCCTCCGGGGTTTCTTCCTTGACGCGCATCAACATCAGGAATGCGCCCAGCTGGATCGGCTGCACCTGATCGGTCAGGATCATGTGCATCGCGCGGCAGGCTTCATCCTGAGTTAATGGCCTTGAACCTTTTTTGCCCTTGCCCAGGATACGGATGTATTCCGCGAACGGATGTTCCGGGTACGGTGTTTGTTCGTGATGAGTGAATGTCATAAGGTAAATTTAAAATAATGGTCGATTAACAAGGCGGTAAACAGGACGGTCAAGTACATCAGCGAATAAAAGAAAGTTCGCATCGCGGTTTTATCGTCTTTGTTGCGCATCATCAAAACGGCGAAGTAAATAAAACCGAGGCCTAACGGCACCACGGCCGATAAATAAATTAAACCGCTCATGCCGGTCAGATAGGGTAACAGGGTAACAATGAACAGCAGAAAGGAATACAGCAGAATGTGCAGCCGGGTATATTCTACGCCGTGCGTGACCGGCAGCATCGGTATGCCGACTTTGGCGAATTCCTTGCGCTTGGCGATAGACAGCGGCCAGAAATGCGGCGGCGTCCACGCGAAAATAATCAAGAATAATAGCAGTGAGTAAGGATGCAGTTCGCCGGTCATCGCGCACCAGCCCAGCATCGGCGGTGTGGCTCCGAACGCGCCGGCAATAACGATATTTTGCGGGGTCATGCGCTTAAGATAGACCGTATAAATAATCGCGTAACCCAGCGCCGACAAAAAGGTCAGCAATGCGGTTAGAGCATTAACCATGACGATCAGTAACGCCATCGAAACAACGCCTAAAACCGCCGCAAAAGTGATGACGTTAGCAGAGCTTAATTCACCTTTAGGTAAAGGGCGGTGCTTATTGCGATCCATCAGCGCATCGGCTTCACGATCGATATAATGGTTAATCGCGGCGGCCGAGGCGGCCGCTAGCGCAATGCCCAAGCTGCTGTAGATAAACAGGTCGATGGGCGGCATTCCCGGAACGGACAGCAACATTCCCGCAATAGCCGTAAAAACGATCAGGGCAACCACTTTGGGTTTGCATAACTCAAGATAACTTTTCCAGGAAGGGCGGAGGGATTCGCTAGTCATTATTTAATAGATTCCAACTTTTAGTTTAGGGTACGGCTCCCATGGAAACCGTGGGAATGGCGTTGTAGACGATCCACTCAGCACTATCTGAGCATTAGGAACGATGATTGCATAACATTAGTTACTATATAGAATACAGTGATCTATTGATTATTGAAATAGTTCAGCTTGGCGGCTTTATTACAGGTTTTCATAAAGAGTGGGTTATGAGCAATCGATTGTGCGGCTATGCGGCTTAAAAATAAGACAAATTTTTGCCCGGGGTTTATTTCTGGCGATGTAATGGTTGATGCGCTTGAGTTTTTGCGGAAAAACAACACTATCCGAAGCCCTGTCTGTATGTGATAATAGATGATTTGATTTTGGCGATATTTCTTTTTAACCGACATAGCCGCAGGGCATAAAGAGGACTACATAATGGATGAGAATAAAAAGAAAGCGCTAGGCGCAGCGCTGATGCAGATAGAAAAGCAGTTTGGCAAGGGTTCTGTCATGCGCATGGGCGATGTTGCCGCTTCACGTGACATCGATGTGGTATCTACAGGTTCTTTAGGCTTGGATATTGCTCTAGGCTGCGGCGGTTTGCCTCGCGGTCGTGTTGTTGAAATCTATGGTCCTGAATCATCCGGTAAAACCACATTGACGCTGCAAGTAATTGCCGAAATGCAAAAACTTGGCGGCACTGCGGCGTTTGTTGATGCGGAACATGCTTTAGATCCGAGTTATGCCGAAAAAATCGGCGTTAATGTCGATGACTTGCTGGTTTCCCAACCGGATACCGGCGAACAGGCGTTGGAAATTACCGACATGCTGGTACGTTCCGGCGCGGTTGACGTGGTTGTGGTTGATTCGGTGGCGGCGTTAACGCCTAAAGCGGAGATTGAAGGCGACATGGGCGACTCCCATATGGGCTTGCAGGCGCGTTTGATGTCGCAGGCTTTACGTAAATTGACCGGCAATATCAAGCGTTCCAATACACTGGTTATTTTTATTAACCAGATCAGGATGAAAATCGGCGTCATGTTCGGTAGTCCGGAAACCACCACCGGCGGTAATGCACTTAAGTTTTATGCTTCGGTGCGTTTGGATATTCGTCGTATCGGCTCCATTAAAAAGGGCGAAGAAGTTATCGGCAATGAAACCCGGGTTAAAGTCGTCAAGAATAAGGTTGCGCCGCCGTTCAGGCAAGCCGAGTTTGAGATTTTATACGGAGAAGGTATTTCCTTTCTGGGTGAACTGGTTGACCTGGGCGTGAATTACGGTTTTATTCAGAAGTCAGGTTCCTGGTACAGCTACGGCGATGAAAAGATCGGCCAGGGCAAGGATAATGCAAAGGCATTCTTGAAAGACCACCCTGAAAAAGCCAAGGAACTTGAAGCAAAAATAAGGGCTGAGGCTTTCGGCAAAAAAGTCGTTCCTCTCATTGAAACGCTTGGGGTTGATGAGGACGAGTAGTTTGCTTTGAGTGAGGCAAACAAAGACGATGAGTCTCCCGTTGCCAAAGAAGTCGAAGAGATTTGTCTTCGGCTACTGGCACGAAGAGAGCATAGTCAGAAGGAATTGCTGAACAAATTGGCTTTAAGAGGTTTTAGCAAGGATGACGCCCAGCCTGTTATTGACGAACTGGCTGAGCAAGGCTGGCAAGATGATTTAAGGTACGCTGAAAACTATGCCCGGTTCCGTATCCGGAAAGGCCACGGACCGATACGTGTGAAGCAGGAGCTTAAACAAAACGGTATAGCGGCGTTTGATCTTGAAAGTATCGTGCGGGAAGAGGCCGGTAGCTGGATGGCGCTGCTGGAACAGGTTTACAGTAAAAAATATCCCCATGACACTGTGCTGGATCGTAGTGAGTGGGCAAAACGCAGCCGTTTTTTATTGCATCGCGGTTTCTCCGGCGCAATGGTCAATGCGTTATTTGATGAGTTGAATATTAGATTTCTCTAAGTTGTCATAGAGTTAGCGACCGATTTTTTAAAAAGCATTTATTTATTATGAAAAAGATGACTAGCGCCCAGTTGCGCACCGCCTTTCTGGAATTCTTTCGCGAGCGAGGACATTCGATACAGCCTTCGAGCTCGCTGGTTCCAGGCAATGATCCGACCTTGTTGTTCACCAATGCAGGCATGGTGCAGTTTAAGGATGTGTTTTTAGGCCGCGATCATCGCGACTACAACAGGGCCGCGACCAGTCAGCGTTGCGTCCGGGCAGGCGGTAAGCATAATGATTTGGAAAACGTCGGCTACACCGCAAGGCATCATACTTTTTTTGAAATGCTGGGTAATTTTAGTTTCGGCGATTATTTTAAAAAAGAAGCGATACATTACGCGTGGGACTTTTTAACCCGAGAGCTGGAAATTCCGCCGGAAAAATTATGGGTTACCGTTTTCGATGAAGATTCGGAAGCTGAAAAAATCTGGCTGGATGATGTTGGCATTTCTGCTGCTCGGTTTTCAAGAATCGGCGCCAAGGATAACTTCTGGTCGATGGGCGATGTGGGGCCTTGCGGACCTTGTACCGAAATATTCTATGATCACGGCGCGGATATTGCCGGTGGGCCTCCAGGATCGCCGGATGAAGATGGCGACAGGTATATTGAAATCTGGAACCTGGTGTTCATGCAATACGACCGTGCCGCTGACGGCTCGTTAACACCGTTGCCAAAGCCATCGGTTGATACCGGTATGGGCCTTGAACGCATTGCGGCAGTATTGCAGGGCGTGCATAGCAACTACGAAATCGATTTATTCCAGAAGCTGTTGAAAGCGGCGGCGGCGCTTGCCGGTACCGACGACTTGACGCAAAGCTCGCTACGGGTGGTTGCCGACCACATCCGTTCTTGTGCATTCTTGGTAGCAGATGGCGTGATGCCGTCCAATGAGGGTCGCGGTTATGTGGTGCGTCGTATTATTCGCCGCGCGATCCGGCATGGTTATCGTTTGGGTATCCGCGATGTGTTCTTTTATAAGTTGGTCGCGCCGCTGGTTGAGGAAATGGGCGAGGCGTTCCCTGAGCTTAAAGTTGCACAAGAGCAAGTTGAGCGGGTGCTGAAAAAAGAAGAAGAGCGTTTTGCGGAAACCTTGGATCAAGGCATGAAGATTCTGGAAGCCTGCGTCGCCAAAATGGAAGGCTCGGTCATTCCCGGCGAAACCGTATTCCAGCTTTACGACACCTATGGTTTTCCTGTCGACTTGACTGCCGATTTTGCCCGTGAAAATAACCTGACTGTCGATCATGCCGGATTTGAAACGGCGATGTCGGCGCAGCGTGACAGGGCGAGATCAGCCAGTAGCTTTGGCGCCGATTACGATCAGGATATAAAGCTCGATGCACAGACCGAATTTACCGGCTACAGCCAGCTTGACGATCAAGTGCACATCATCGGTCTTTACAAAAAAGGCCAGCCGGTAGACAGCTTGGAAGATGGCGAAGAGGGCGTTGTTATTTTAGATAAAACGCCGTTCTATGCAGAGTCCGGCGGCCAGGTCGGCGATTGCGGCAAAATTGAAGCGGATGGCGCGGTATTTGAAGTCACCGATACCCAAAAACAGGGCGGAAACCTGTTCCTGCATAAAGGTAAATTGCTTACCGGAACCCTGACTAAAGGTCAGTTGTGCGATGCTCGTGTCAGCGCGGCGGACAGAAAGGCAACCGAGCTTAACCATTCGGCAACCCATTTGCTTCATGCTGCATTAAGGCAGGTTTTGGGCGATCATGTCGCGCAGAAAGGTTCGTTGGTTAACCCCGAGCGGCTGCGGTTCGACTTTTCTCATTTTGAGCCGGTCACGGCTTCTGAAATCAGCACCGTTGAACGAATCGTTAATGAGCAGATTCGGGCTAACAATCCTGTTGACGCGCAGATCATGGCAAAAGATGAGGCGGTTAAAGCGGGTGCAATGGCGCTATTCGGCGAAAAATACGGCGATGAAGTCAGGGTGTTGAAAATCGGCGAATTTTCCACCGAGCTTTGCGGCGGTACGCATGTTGAGCGGGCAGGGGACATAGGCTGCTTTAAAATCATTAACGAAACCGGTGTGGCGGCAGGCGTTCGGCGTATCGAAGCGGTAACCGGTGGCGCTTGCTTTGACTGGATACTCAGCCGCGACCAGGCACTTGCCAGTATTGCCGGATTGGTCAAAAGCGCACCCGAAAAAGCGTCCGAAAAAGTCGAGCAGCTGATAGAGAAAGCCCGGCTGTTGGAAAAGCAGTTAGAGCGTTTAAATGCGAAGCTTGCCAGCTCGGCGGGTAATGAACTAGGCGCTCAGGCTGTCGATGTCGGCGGCATAAAAGTGCTGGCAGCCAAGTTGGAGGGTGTTGATCCTAAATCTCTAAAAGACATGGTCGATCAGTTAAAAAACAAGTTAGGCAGCGGTGCGATTGTATTGGCAGTCGTTGACGGCGACAAGGTCAGCTTGATAGCCGGTGTGACTAAAGACCAGATGGGGCATATAAAGGCCGGCGATCTGGTGAATTTCGTCGCCACTCAAGTCGGCGGAAAAGGCGGCGGCAGACCCGATATGGCTCAGGCCGGAGGCAATAACCCATCCGGTTTGGCTGACGCATTGGCTGGGGTTCCGGCTTGGGTCCAAACGCAACTTGGCGCTTAGAAGGTTTTATTAAATGGCATTATATGTGTACAAATTTGGCGGCACCTCGGTAGGTAATGTCGAGCGCATTAAAGCGGTCGCCGAAAAAGTTAAAAAAGCTCACGATCAGGGCAATCAAATTGTCGTCGTGGTTTCCGCGATGAGCGGCGAGACCAATCGCTTGGTTGAATTGGCAAAAGACATGCAAAAACATCCAAACGATCGGGAAATGGACGTGCTGCTGTCAACCGGTGAGCAGGTTACCGTTTCATTGTTAAGCATGGCTTTGCATGAGTTGGGCTGCGACGCTTGTTCTTATACCGGCAGCCAGGTAAAAATCCTGACCGACAGTAGTCATACCAAAGCGCGTATCCGCAAGATAGACGATACACGCATCCGGACTCATCTTAATGAAGGTAAAGTGGTGGTGGTTGCGGGTTTTCAGGGTGCCGATGAACACGGCAATATCACCACGCTGGGGCGCGGCGGTTCCGATACCACGGCTGTGGCGCTGGCGGCAGCTTTAAAAGCCGACGAGTGCCATATTTACACCGATGTTGACGGCGTTTACACCACCGACCCCAGAGTGGAACCGAAAGCCCGCAGGCTTGATAAAATCACTTTTGAGGAAATGCTGGAAATGGCCAGCCTCGGCTCGAAAGTATTGCAGATCAGATCGGTAGAATTTGCCGGCAAATATAACGTTGCGTTACGCGTATTATCATCATTTAAAGAAGGTAAGGGTACGCTCATTACCTACGAGGAATCACAAGTGGAAAGTGCTTTAGTTTCAGGAATCGCGTTTAATCGGGATGAGGCCAAATTAACCATCACCGGCGTACCTGATTTGCCGGGCGTGGCGTTTAAAATTCTGGGACCGATTGCCGATGCCAATATCGAAATTGACATGATTATCCAGAATATTGCTGATGATGCGACCACTGATTTTACCTTTACGGTGCATCGCAATGATTATCAGCGGGCGAAAACCTTGTTGGACAAAACTTGCTCCGAATTGGGCGCCCGGAACGTCACCGGCGACGACAGTATCGTCAAGGTATCGATTGTCGGCGTAGGCATGCGCTCCCACGCAGGCATTGCCAGCACTATGTTTAAGGCATTGGCTGATGAAGGCATTAATATCCGAATGATTTCAACATCCGAGATCAAAATATCGGTCGTAGTCGATGAAAAATATCTAGAGCTCGCAGTCAGGGCATTGCATGCCGCATTTAAATTAGATCAAGAAATAGAATCTTAAGCTTTATTTATAAGAAAAAGCTGCTATAATTACGCGTCTTGGTTGGATGCTGTTTAAGAACAGTTCGTTTTTAACATTTATAGGGAGTAGCCATGCTTATCTTGACTCGTCGGGTAGGAGAGACTTTGATGATTGGTGATGAAGTTACCGTCACTGTCCTCGGAGTTAAAGGAAATCAGGTTCGCATAGGTGTTAACGCACCCAAAGAAGTTTCTGTACATAGGGAAGAAATTTACGAAAGGATTAAAAAAGAACAGAGTGGTCCGGCAGGACTGACTGGTTCTGAAGAGTAAATTCGCGGCAGGAACTTTATGAGTGCCTATGGCACTCACCAGCTAACGATGTGAACAAGGAATGAAGTATTTCGCAAAGATATCTTTGCGAAGAAGGTAGTCTTTGCATCTTGGCATCGTTAGGAAAAAAGGATTATTTTAGTTTTTAAGAGGTTCCCTCTTAAAATTATTTTTGGGCACAAGGCTGTAGCTTAAAGATATGCACAATCTATTTGGAGAGTTGGCCGAGAGGCTGAAGGCGCTCCCCTGCTAAGGGAGTATGGGTTTTATCGCCCATCGAGGGTTCGAATCCCTCACTCTCCGCCACATAGATATTTTAGTTGTAATTCAAGTGGTTATGGCTCAGGCTATTCAAAAATGTTAACAGATTTGTTAACAGGCCATTGTGTGAAAAAACACGCAAAGACTGCCGATAATCTCCACGTATTTTCTCCAAGTCTATTAATCCAGACTTACCCTAGACCTCTCACAGAATCTCTTAAGTTGCTCCTTCAGTGTTCTCATTGAGTTATCTGTTGGATTATTGATCACAGCACTAGCTCTGTCTTCAAGTTCTTGGCTGAACCAATCCGTCAAAGTATCGAACTGCTTCTTTCTGGTCACGCCCACAGGCTCAATGATTCCTGAAGTTACCAGTTCGTGATACTGACGGGTCATCCTGTTAACCCGGTGATACTCTTCCTTTGTTGGGAATCGTGAGAAAGACCGGACAATGCTGATGATTTGATTCATCCACCACAGAGAGGTATGCTCAGATTTGAGCGCAGCTTCGTTTAGATAAGCCTTTATAGTCGAGACAAGCCCAACTTTGGACTCGTCTGTCGGATTCTCCAAGACAAACCTCAAGTCAGACTGTAAGTATTGATGTAATTGATCAATGGTCATAACAATCCTGCCTCAACTGCGGCTTTAAGTGACATAGTGACACCTCTGTAAGTGATGATCGTATCCTTACCCATCTTAAAGGTCGGGATACCAACTCTTTTCAATGCTTCCTCTGAAGATAGGACTGATCTTCTGTACATCGGAATCAGTTCTTTCCAGACAGAGGCATCCTTACTGCGTAGATGTGAAATGGTCTAATAAAACAGGACACTTCTAAAGACAGAATTATAATGTCATCAGAGGTGAAGATGAGTAATCAAAATAAACATAAACGGCCCAAATACACACTTGAATTCAAACAAGATGCGGCCAAGTCAGTGAATGAAAAAGGCTATACGACCAGCAGGCCGCCGATAATTTAGGCATCTCTCTGAGCGCTATTGGACGTTGGGTGCGAGCCGAACAAGGGGCAACGACACCGCCCTCTGCGACCAAGAAAAAGGTTTTGAATTTGACGGATCAAGACGAATTATCGCGTTTACGTAAAGAAGTTGAGCAATTGCGGATGGAGCGTGACATCTTAAAAAAGGCCGCAGTCTTCTTTGCGAAAGAGCTCCAATAAAATACGGATTTACTTGTGCCCTGTGGGTATTCGAGAGCAACAGAAGACATTTCCGGTTACCGTGCTGTGTAAAGTCACGCTGGTTAGTACCAGTGCCTTTTATGCGTGGTCCAAAACACCTGAAGATACGGACAAAAAAGGTCAGCAAAAACAGCTTGAAGCTAAGGCAACTCAGCTATTTGCCGAGAATAAGCAGGTTTATGGTCTCGCCGTTTATCTGAAGCCTTCGCAAAAGAAGATATTCAGGTCGGGCGTTTTAAAGCGCGACGATTGATGACGAAATTGGGCTTGAAACCACGCTACCCAAAACGGTTCAAAGTGACGACCAACAGCGATCATAAGGACGCGATTGCTCCTAACCACTTGAATAGACAATTTGATGTGGCTGCGCCCAACAAAGTCTGGACGACTGATATGACTTACGTCTGGACGCTGGAAGGCTGGCTCTATATTGCGGTTGTTATTGATTTATTTTCCAGGCAAGTGGTGGGCTGGTCGGTTGAGGATCACATGCGGACTTCACTGTGTGTTAATGCCTTGCAAATGGCATTTTGGCGGCGAAAACCGGAGCCAGGCTTACAACATCATTCTGATCGAGGCAGCCAATACGCAAGCCAGGAATACCGAGAGCACTTGGGGATAATGAAGAGGCAACAAAGTATGAGCCGGAAAGGCAACTGTTGGGATAATTCGCCGACAGAGCGATTTTTCCGAAGCTTAAAACACAAACAACTGAACTATGAAAAATTCAGAACCAAAGAGGCAGCGAAGCTGAGCATTCTTGATTATTTGGCTTTTTATAATGGTCAACGTGCGCACTCAAAACTAGGCGACCAATCCCCGCTGGAATTTGAGCGGGAATTCTACAAGGAATCTGCTTAAAAAGTGTCCTGTTTTAGTTGACCATTACACTTGATTGTGTCTCAGTGATGCCGTTTACGTTCCAATCGTAATTAATGTCATCCTTGAGCGGTAACTTGGGTAAATCGGCTCGGTAACGGCGAATGAATGCTTCAACACCGCCGACAGACTTAAAATCCTTCTCAAACCAGTCAAATATTCTGGAAATCTGGATGCGATTATTATCAATTCTGAGGCCTTTGTCGGCATTACCCAGAAACTGTTGTACCTGTTCATTCAGCTGAGTATTTAGGCCTGACGCGGTATAAGGCGAATTGCGAAGATCAGGGCAGCTCACCGAGGCGCAAACGATGGCGAAATGAATGCGTGGCTCACCCATTGGGCGCAGGATTTTATTCTCTATTTCATCCAGCGAGACAGTTTTACCATCAATATCACCCGCGGACTTGCCCCACACAGGACTGATTAGACTACCGACATCCTTGATGCTGTCAATTGGCCAGTGGTCAAGAACCATTTTTAACGCCAGGATATTGTAAGCATTAATGTAAAAGGCCAGTTTTTCTTCCTTATTGCTGAGACTTTTAACAGGGAAATTCGATAATTGCCGGTAGGCAGCTTCCAGCTTACCGTTTTCTTTAAGCGCCCGATAATCCACCAAGGCCAGCTTGACATTGTTCTTTGTTCCCTGGCTGACGATTTTTAACACTTCGGCATAAGCGCTCCAGTCCGGTTCTGCGGCAAACGAGTTAAAGCTCAGTATCAGCAGGGTTGTGAATATCATTAAGCGTTTCATTACCTGTCTCCTAAAAAATTATTCGTACCTAATAGTCGTTCTTACCAACGATAACTTACAAAACTTGAATCTTCTGCTTCATTATTTTTCAGGCAAGTTCATGTCAAACGTTGAATTCAGCAATTATTGAATTTCCATGTAAGGTTTGCCTCGGGAATGCGACTGACTATGTATATTTTTACTTTTTGCAGATTTACATTGGGCTCTTCCACTTTTTTTCAGTATTCCATAGGGAAAATATCTGCTTATAGCTATTTTTTCGGATATCCATCATTAAGGAAAACCACATGACTTCTTCTCGTTTGGCACTATTGGCCTTTATCTCGGCGTTGATTGCCGCTTTTTTTATCTTCGATTTACAAAGCCACTTGACCTTGGAAGCACTGAAAACGCAGCAACAAACAATTGAGACTTATCGCAATAATTATCCCGTTATGGCCGTAGCTATTTATGCGCTGACTTATATTGCCGTGACGGGTTTATCTTTACCGGGCGCCGCCATTCTTACATTGGCCGGTGGCGCTGTGTTCGGTTTGCTGTGGGGGACGGTGATTGTCTCGTTTGCCTCGACTATCGGTGCGACGCTGGCCTTTCTGGCCGCACGCTTTTTGTTCCGTGATGCAGTTAAATCGCGCTTTGGTGAGCGTTTACAAGCGATTGATGCAGGTGTGGCTAAAGAAGGCGCTCTTTACCTCTTTACGCTGAGATTAGTGCCGGTTTTTCCGTTCTTTGTGATTAACCTGATGATGGGCCTGACCAATCTAAAAACGCAGACTTTTTATTGGGTCAGTCAGATAGGTATGCTGGCTGGCACGGTTGTTTACGTGAATGCAGGGACTCAGCTGGGGCAACTGGAGTCCTTGTCGGGTATTTTGTCGCCCGGTGTGATCGGTTCGTTTGTATTACTAGGCATTTTCCCGCTGATCGCCAATAAAATCGTCGAAGCCGTTAAGGCCAACAAAGTCTATGCAAACTGGCCTAAACCTACCCGTTTTGACAACAATATCGTCGTCATTGGCGGTGGCTCTGGTGGTTTGGTTACGTCTTACATTGCCGCCGCCGTCAAAGCCAAAGTCACCTTGATTGAAAAACATAAAATGGGCGGCGATTGCCTGAACACCGGCTGTGTGCCGTCAAAAGCCTTAATCCGTTCCGCTAAACTGCTGTCCCATATTAAAAGAGCGGGAGATTTCGGCATCAAAAAAGCCGAGGCTGAATTTGATTTTGCTGATGTCATGAATCGTGTGCAGTCGATTATCAAAGCCGTCGAACCGCACGATTCCGTACAGCGTTATTCAGACTTGGGCGTTGAAGTCGTTGAAGGTGAGGCTAAAATTCTTTCTCCTTGGGAAGTTCAGGTAACAACAGCTGGTGAAACCCGAACCATTACTACCCGTTCCATCGTGATCGCCGCCGGTGCGCGCCCGTTTGTTCCACCAATTCCAGGTGTAGAAGAGGTCGACTATTTAACTTCCGATAACATTTGGGCGTTGCGTGAACTGCCCAAACGTCTGGTTATACTGGGTGGTGGGCCTATAGGCAGCGAACTGGCGCAAAGCTTTGCCCGTTTCGGTAGCAAGGTGACCCAAGTGGAAATGGCGCCGCGTTTGCTGATCCGGGAAGATAGTGATGTTTCTGACATAGTCATGGCAAAGTTCCGCCAGGAAGGTATCGATGTGCTGGTTGAGCATACCGCCAAACAGTTCATCTTCGAAAACGGTGAAAAAATCCTGATTGCCGAGCACCAAGGTCAAGAGGTGCGCATTCCGTTCGATCAAGTATTATTAGCGATCGGCAGGATTGCCAATACCCAAGGTTACGGACTTGAAGAATTGGGCGTTGAACTCTCGCCGCGACGCACCGTTGCTGTTAATGATTTCCAGCAGACTAATTATCCGAATATTTTTGCCTGTGGTGACGTATCCGGACCGTTCCAGTTCACCCATACCGCAGCCCATCAAGCTTGGTATGCGGCGGTGAATGCGCTATTCGGCGGTTTTAAGAAATTTAAAACCGATTATTCAGTCATTCCCTGGGCTACCTTTATCGATCCTGAAGTCGCCAGGGTTGGCCTTAATGAGCAGGATGCCAAAGAGCAAAACATTGCCTATGAAGTCAGCACTTATCAACTTGACGATCTGGATCGAGCCATTGCCGACGGTGAAGCGCATGGCTTTGTCAAAGTGCTGACCCAACCTGGTAAAGACCGGATCCTCGGTGTGACGATCGTTGGCGAACATGCCGGTGATCTGCTTGCTGAATTTGTGCTGGCGATGAAACACAATATCGGTTTGAACAAGCTGCTGGGCACCATCCATATTTATCCAACCATGGCCGAGGCGAACAAATATGTAGCCGGCGTCTGGAAACGCAACCATGCGCCGGAAGGCTTGTTGCGGTGGGTTGGACGTTTCCATGACTGGCGCAGGGGTTGAGTAAATAATAGGTAAGGATTGTTGGGCAATGACGACCAATATTAATCGCAAGGTTGTCAGGTTCACTGTATACACAATATTATTCGATGATAACAAGGGAATTAAGCATGAAAAAACTGGGTATAGTTGTAGCGCTTATTGTACTTATAGGCGCAGTCTGGGGATTTTGGAGAACAAAACCCAATGATGCAAAAATCGAAAAACTGGTGCTAACCGGCTCCAGCACCATAGCGCCGCTTGCTGCGGAAATCGGCAAACGCTTTGAGTCGTTACACAGTAATGTGCGGGTAGATGTGCAGACCGGCGGTTCCTCTCGCGGGGTCAGCGATGCCCGAGCCGGACTTGCCGATATTGGTATGGCTTCCCGAGCATTAAAGGATGATGAAAAAGATTTATTAGGTTTTACCGTTGCCTTGGATGGGATCAGCGTCATCTTAAATAAGGCTAATCCTGTCCAATCGCTGAATAAACAGCAAATCATCGACATCTATACCGGCAAAATCATCAACTGGAAAGAGGTTGGCGGCAACGATGCCCCTATTACCGTGGTCAATAAAGCAGAAGGCCGTTCGACACTGGAACTGTTTCTGCATTATTTCGGTTTGAAAAATACCGATGTCAAGCCCCATGTGGTTATTGGCGATAATCAGCAAGGCATTAAAACGGTGGTTGGCAATCCGGATGCCATTGGTTACGTTTCTGTGGGGACAGCCGAATATGGGGCAGGGCAAGGCGTGGCAATTAAATTACTACCCTTGGAAGGCATAGCGGCTTCGGTAGAAAATGTGCGCAACCGCAGTTTTCCTCTTTCCAGACCGTTGAATCTGGTGACCCGTACCGAGCCTGTCGGAATCGTCAAAGACTTCATCGAATTTGCCAGTTCAACACAAATTAATGATCTGATCGAGGCGCAGTACTTTGTCCCTGTCGCGCGCTGACAGGCAACTGGCCGTGCTGTTACGGGGCTGTGCGCTGCTTGCGGCAGCGCTAGTGCTGTTGATTCTGTTGTTTTTGCTCAAGGAATCTTGGCCGGTATTGCAGCATATCGCCTTGATACGTTTTGTTACCGATGCGTCCTGGCATCCGGTGGAGGGGTTATATAAGCTGACGCCGATGCTGTCGGCTACGTGTTATTCAACATTGGGTGCCGTGTTGCTGGCGACACCACTGGGCATCGCTTCAGCCTTGTTCAGCCGTTATTATGCGCCGTCATTGCTTGCAGGTTGTTATCGTCGTTTGATTGAATTACTGGCAGGCATTCCCTCGGTCGTTTGCGGCTTTTGGGGATTAACAACGTTAGCGCCGTTAATCGGCCATCTGCATCCGCCCGGTGTCAGTCTGTTGACCGGAATACTGGTATTAACGTTGATGATTTTACCGACCGTGGCATTAACTGCCGATTCGGCATTAGCTGCGGTCCCGGCGGCTTATCTGCGCGGAGCGGCTGCCTTGGGTCTATCGCGTTGGGGTTTGATCATCGGTATAACTTTGCCCGCCGCTCGATCGGGCATAACCGCTGGCGTTATGCTGGCGGCAGGCAGAGCCATTGGTGAAACGATGGCGATGTTGATGGTAGCCGGCAATGTGGTGCAGCAACCGCATAGTTTGTTTGACTCGGTCCGTACACTCACTGCGAATATTGCCTTGGAAATGGCTTACGCAACGGGCGACCATCGCGCGGCTTTATTTGTATCCGGCTTGGCCTTAATGTTCACGGTATTGCTTTTAGTGGGCACGGCTGAATTAATATCCCGAAAGCGCCGATATGTTTAAAAATGCGTTGGCAACGATGCTCATCTGGTTAACGGCGATGATGGTCAGTGGCGTCTTCGTCTGGCTGCTGTCGGACATCCTTATTCCAGGACTGACTCATTTATCCTGGGCGTTTCTAGCTGAAGCGCCTACAAATGCAGGGCGTTCCGGCGGTATAGGGCCGATTATCATATCGACGCTATTGATTTTGCTGGTTGCGATGCTAACCGCGACGCCTCTTAGTTTGGCTACCGCTGTTTTGTTGAGTGAATTCACCCAGCATGACAGTGTGGTTGGCCGCCTGGTGCGAGGTAGTCTGGATGTTCTGGCGGGCGTTCCCTCCATTGTATTCGGGCTGTTTGGCAATGCGTTTTTCTGTATTTATCTGGGCTTGGGCTTTTCCATCTTGTCAGGCGGCCTAACTCTGGCCTGTATGGTTTTACCTATTTTGATTCGTACCGCGGAACAAGGCTTGCAGTCAGCGCCCAATGATTATCGGTTAGCGGCCGCAGCTTTAGGAATGTCGCGTAGCGCGACGCTGGTTCATCTGCTGTTGCCAAGCGCCGCCCCGGCTTTGATCGCCGGTTTAATGCTAGGCATCGGGCGAGCTGTTGCTGAAACCGCCGCACTCGCTTTTACCAGCGGTTATGTCGATCGCATGCCGGATTCTCTATTCGATTCCGGCAGGGCCTTATCGGTACATATTTATGACCTGTCCATGAATGTGGCGGGCGGCGATACTAATGCCTATTCCTCTGCGCTGGTGTTAATCTTGCTTTTATTAATCATCAACAGTGTAGCCATGAGCTTGGCTAAGCAGTGGTTGCACGGGAGCGTTGTAGCGTATGAGTGAAGTTGAGCGGGGCGATAAAACCCAGATGAATGCGGCTTATACCTTGGGGCCTTTGCAGGCTGGCCCTCCGTGCTGCGATCCTGAACCGCTGATTCGGGTTGACAACCTGTCGCTGCATTACGGAAAAAAACCGGCGTTGGAGAATGTTTCACTGGATGTCTATAAAGGATGTATCACCGCGTTGATCGGGCCTTCAGGTTGCGGTAAAACCAGTTTCCTGTCAGTGCTTAATCGGATGACCGATATGATTCCGGATTGCCGCGTGTCGGGCAATGTACATTTTGACGGTAGAGATTTACGTCATCCGGCCCTTGACGTACAAGGCTTACGCCGCGATATCGGCATGATTTTTCAAAAACCGGTACCGTTTCCGCTGTCGATCCGGCGCAATATTGAACTGCCGCTACGCGAACACGGCATGAGTAAACAAGCTGATTTGAATGAGGTGATGCAACAGGTTCTACAGGATGTAGGCTTATGGGATGAAGTGAAAGACCGGCTGGAATTCTCGGCGCTGGCTTTGTCCGGAGGGCAGCAACAACGTCTGTGTATCGCCAGGGCATTGGCATTGAAACCGAAAGTATTATTGATGGATGAACCGTGCAGTGCCTTAGACCCGATTTCTTCAGGTGTAGTGGAAGATTTGGTTCAGCGTTTACGCGGAAAATACACCGTCGTGATAGTGACTCATAATTTGGCACAAGCTAGGCGCATTGCCAATTACGCAGGTTTTTTTTGGATCAAAGATCAGCGAGCCGGATGCCTGATCGAATTTGGCCAATGTAAGCAGATTTTTGAAGCCCCAGCGCATGAATTAACAGCGGCTTATATCAATGGCAATCGCGGTTGAGATCATAACGTTATGACCAAACATTAATGAATCGATCTGGCTGCTTTCATGCGGACAAAGAAAATCCGCTACCCGTATGATCGGACGTAGCGGATTCTTTTTTATGCCGGTTCTGATCTTAAATGCAACCGTATGATGAACTTAGTGCAAAGAGAATATCGCAGTCTCATGATGCACTGGGTCGAATTGATACATTCTCAGCCTTGTAGACGGTTCGTAGTTCATAGTGAAATCAAGCTTGTGCACGCTAGGAATTCCATCCAGACCAACGCCATCAACAGGTGGTACGTTAATCATGCCGAATGGCCCGCCAGCGTTCATCCACCACTGGAAGCGTCCGAAAGTAAACCAACAGCCAGAACCACCGATATCTTTAGTAGATTGAAACTGATTTTCCCAGCCGCGTGAGCCGCCAAAATCGGGACTCAGATAGCTGTGTAAAAAATGATCGCCATTTAGTAAAGTGATTTTAACGTTAGTTCCGCGCAGTCGCCATTTGCTCAACTCAGCAATGCCTCCTCCTTTCATTTGACCATAGATGGTATTGTTGACATAAAGCAACGTCGCATCGGCGTCTGGATCAGGCTGCACTCCGCGTGGCAAACGGGTCCGATGACCCCAGTCATCAAAAGCGGCCAGCGCTTCATCCATCAGAGCTCTGATCTCAACATCTGAAGGAGGTGCTCCCGGCGTTGTGGAGGTGTCATCAGCGTATCCGGCAGCTTTGCGCACAGCCTGCCACATTCTTTTTTCTGGCGCGAGTTCGCCAATTTTAGCGATGGCCGCAAGCTTGTTTTCTACACTCGCCGATGGTGCCATACCGAACACATCCTGTTCCCACTGCACTAACGTCCTTGGAACGCCCGCCTCATTAGGCAGTTTCTTGGCGGCATTTTCCGTGACTTGAACCCGTGGCGGATGCTCTCTCCAGCCCCAGGTATAAGACAAGTTGTAGTATTTTCCGGGAGGCATCTTCATCTTGAAAATATAGCGTTTGCCATCGAGCATTGGGAAAAATGTCGTATCCATGCTGGTGTGCGGCATAGGCGGCATTCCCGGCATACTGAGCGCCGGATCGTCAAAATACATCACCATGGGCGCAAAATCATCCTCGCCGCGATGAAGCACATCTACAGTGTAAGTGATGGTGAATGGCTCTTCTTTGACTTCGCTGACATCAATAAACGCGGCATCAGCCTCGATATGGCTGCCGTACCAGATCTGATGAATGTTTACATTTTTAGTGTCCTTATCGACTTTAGCCACTTTCTCGGGGCCTTTGTAATGCAAGACTGATATGCCACTATAAATTCGGTCGGGTATAGAATTACCTTCCAGAATATCCAGAGCGCGTTCAGCTAGCTGTCGGCTGTTTAAGCCATTCTCTCCTGGTAGTCGTTTCTCGGTTATATGACTGCCTTTGCCATTGACCTTACCGTTCTCTATTTCATCATTATCTTGCTTAAGTAACTTAAAAATATGCACTAAATCGGTCTCAGGCGAGGCCTCGTTAATGCTGCTAACCTGAGGCGTTTCATGCAGGTTGTAAGGATGTGCAGCGCTGGATGGCAAGGTATTCGGCATTTCCACGCCATTGCCGTCGAACAGGTTGCCATCAAAGTTGGGTAGAAGATTGGTGGCCTGAGCAGGACTGACAAAGGGGTCTTTTTCAGCAAAGAGTGACGGACTTGTAATCACTGTTGTCGTATCTCCCACTGTAGTTTGACTCGGCATGGACGGGCGAGCATTTGGACAGGGATGACCTACGTAAATGGTTCTGAATGAACCATTGGGTAACATTTGCTGCGTAGGAACACACTGGCCTGGGCCATTCGGCAAATTCGGGCTAGGATCGGCAAGTGCTGATCCATTAGCGACGGACAGTAAGGCCAGCGTACCGAAAAATGTCCGGCTTAATAATGTTTTTTTCATGATATTTTCCTGTTGAACACTAGGCCTTTTTGCAATTCGGGTCTTTTTTCACTTCAACCCACGATAGTCGCTCGGCAAGTTGATGCGGTTTTGCCATGGCATGAGAGGCCGCCCACCGTGCATAAGGCTCGTTACCGTAGCGCCAGATATGATGATTAACGCCCGTTCCTTCGTAACCCCCGTGAGCGCCTAATTTTTGGTAAAGTGCTTGCATATCAGAAGGTTTGCCGGTTACAAAGATCCAGCCGTCTTTCGCGCCATGCTTTTTAGCGAATGCTTCCAGAACGGCCGGGGTATCGTGTTCGGGATCGGTTGTAATAGACACCATAAAGGTTCCTCGCCCCAGCTTGTCCCCGACCAGTTCTTGAACTTTCGCAAGATTCTGGGTGACGGGGAACTGCTCTTCAGATTTTACCGACATGAAATTGATGCCAACGATCTTGCCCTTAATCAAATCATCATAGAACCAAGCCTTGCGGCCTGTATGGGTCATGACAACGATATTAGGGAAATATTTTTCTGACGGCCCTCCGGGTTTTTTACAGCGTTGACTTTCTGTTGAAGCGGCTGACAGGTTGCTGGTGCCGGTATTTGCACAGGCGGATAAAGCCAAGGCTGGCAATACGGCGGCACTGGCGGTTAAAAATTGTCTTCTACTCTTCATGATCGATTCCTGTTCAAATTAAAAGCCGGCGGGCGGAGTGCCTAAACGCATCACGGGGCGCGGTTCAATTATTTCACCTAGAGCTGGGCCATGCTTGGGCGGCTCGATGTGCCAGTGAATCATCATGGTGTGATCTTCATGTACGACATTGTGGCAATGCATGACATGACAGCCGAGGAAATCCCGGAAATGGAAGAACAGCTTCACTTCATCACCTGGGCCCAAGGTCAAAACATCCTTGCGTGAATTGTTCACATCATTTTCTTTCAAAGGCTTACCATTGAATTCCAGAATCTGGAACTCTTCAAAATGGATATGAACCGGATGCTCCCAGCGAGTGCCGCCGTTGCGTATGGTCCAGATTTCCGCACTGCCCTGTTCGATATATGCATCCATGCGATCCATATCAAAGCCAAGACCATTAACGGTCCACATGCCGCCAAAGTAGTCAAATTTGAACAGGCGTTCCTTCTTGACCTCACTCAGATTTATTTTTGGCAGCGCTCGCAGTTTGCTGGGAACGCGGCTATTGTCAGGTCCGGTCAGTGGTACAACCTTGAATTCCATCACCGGATCACCTTCGCCTTTGGGGAATTGGCGGCCTGTCGGCCCTTCACCTCGAATCTGTTCCATCAGATTTTCAAGTACGATTGAGGCGCCGGGCTGATATTGCGAAAAATCGACGATAACATCGAAACGTTGAGCCACTGACAATTTAATCGTTTCCGCCGTTACGGGTTTAGGCAGTAAATTGCCATCATTAGCAATCACTTTAAAAAGCTGGTCGGAACGCAGACCCAACTCATAGAAACGTGATGGCCCACCGTTCAGGAAACGGAAGCGGTATTTGCGTGGCTCGACTTCCAGAAAGGGGGTGATTTTGCGATTGACTGTATAATACCTGCCCAGAAAGCCATTGGTGTCCTGGCTAAGATAGAGCTGGCCGTCTGCGCCAAGGCTGATGTCATGAAGAATCATCGGAACATCGTACTTGCCGCTGGGTAGCCTGAATGCATTTGGGCTGGTATCGTTCTCATTACCGGTGTCCTGATTGTCGAACAGCAAGTAAAACCCGGTCAGTCCCATATACACATTAGTCGCCGTAAAATCCATGCGGTGATCGTGATACCACTGAGTCGTCTGTTTTTGCAGCGGATCGCCACCCGCAGGCGCATTAACATGGTGATAATCCCAAAAATAACCTGGTTCAACCCAATCCCAAGGCATGCCATCGCTTTCTGAAGCATGATGCAGATTGTGTAGATGGATCGTAATAGAAGGCAGCGCAAAACCAACATGGTCTGCCGGCAACTCATTATAGCGACGAATCAGGACAGGCTCGCCATAACGGGCATGAAAGGTTTGACCGGGAACATTACCATTGAATCCCCATACTCTAGTAGCGAAGGGTATTCCACTATGGTATTGATGGTCAAATTCCCGGAGTACTTGAATATAAGTTTTCTGCGGTAAAAACTCACTGTAGCGTTGATGTCTTGCAGGATCAATCGGAGGGTCTAACGGGAAATTTATGGGCTCAGCAACCGGTATAATCGGCAGAGGGTCTGCGAAAAGACTCAGATTAAAGTCGTGCGAACCGGGGTCATCTTCGGCAAGTGATACCTCGCCTGAGGTGCACAAATCCCCGACCAATGCTCCAGCACCGAAAATTTGTTGCGATGTTGCCACGCCAGCGCCTGCTGTTAGCAAGCTTAGTTTAAGCATGTGCCTTCTTGATGTATTAGTCATACGTTAATGCCTTTCTATAGATAAATTATGGTAACCATTCAGAATAACTACATACCTGATTGATTTTTATGTAGCTTATAACGAGTGAAGAAATCTTAAACAGACGGGTAATAGTCACCTAAATTAATTCAATAACAGAGCCAAGAATGACTATCCTGAATTACCAACACATGGCACATGCCTCGCTCAACTTAATAAAAACTACTAATTAGCCACATTTAGGCATGCTCGTTGTAGAAAAGTTGTGGAGTAAATAGCCAGAATTTTTGTAAACATAACCCTACGTAATTTTACGTAGTACAATAATTACATGTTTAACGATAATTAAAAAATTCTAGATATGAATAGCATCTATTCATCAATTTAATGAGTGGATGAGTGGAGCTTGAAGGAGTACAGAATAGGCGGGTTGGGGGCTCTATGCGATATTCTCAGTGCAGTCGTAGCTGTCGGGTGTTTTGACGACGTTGCATTATTAATGTGAGCATAATCACAATACGAGTCGACAACAAGACATCAATTCATAAAAGGAGTCATGACAGACAAAGTAGCGGTTTGAAGTTACGCGTCTCGGTAAAGAGATTCTGATTTCAATTTCAGTGAACAATATTGGCAATTCAATTGTTCTATTTATGAAAATTAAAATTTCAGCGGGTTAATCGATCATGAATATTCGCAACATAGACCTCAACCTGTTACATGTCTTTGTTACTGTATATGATTGTAAAAGCATTACCCTGGCCGCTAAACAGCTTCATCTTTCACAACCGGCTGTCAGTAATGCTATTACACGATTAAATAGCACTTTAAACATGACGCTTTTTGTCAAAAACAGTCGCTTTATTGCACCTACTCGCCAAGCTGACGCTTTATATGTTGAAGTCAAATGCTGTCTTCAAAAAATAGCATTCATTCTGTCACAACAAAGCCACTTTGATCCTGCAACGTCCGAACGGATTTTTCGAATTGCAACGACCAACTATGGTGAAATTGCCTTGTTTACCAAACTTGTCTCTCATCTTGAGCGTTATGCGCCTAAGATAAAGATCATTCGCGAGTTTTTCGAAATTGATAATTTCAGTCAATCTCTACAAAATGGTCAGTTGGATTTAGGCTTATTTGTTGATCGCCCTGCCGAAAAAGGGATACATAAAGAATTTTTATTTAGTGACTCCTTAGTATTAATCACCGGTCCCCAGCATTCGCCATTGCCGGATAATTTAACTATTAATGACATCATAAAACTCGATTTCATTAGTTTTAAAAATGAATGTACTAATTTTGATTTTTTATTTTCTGTATTTAATAACCATCCCGACTATCATGCTCCTCGCTTTACTGTAGCGACTATGTGGAGTGTGTTCTTTACTGTTTCTACTACAACATTAGTGGCTGTTAGCCCTCTTTTGTATGCAAAAACACTTGAAAAACACCTGCCGATTAAAATTCATACCCTTACCGATGTTGAAAAAATAGATCTAAACCTTTATTGGCGAGATATTGAAACACAGGATTCTGGTCATAAATGGCTTAGGGAATTGATTAAAAACATATTTATTAATAACTGATGTTACGCACGGATGTTTTTTTGCCCCCGTATGCCGCGCCGAGCACCGGAGCTTTTGTCGAGAATAGCCCGTTAGGGGTGGGGCAGGGATGCCGCACGTCAGCAGAGGGGCAGGAGCCCCTTCTGCTGACCCTCGGCAAAAGCGAGGAGCACAGGACAAATTGGCAGGATAGCCGATTTGCATGCGTAGCACCCACAGGGCGAGGCACAAGGATGTGCCGAGTGAACTAAGCGGCAACCGGGTCGCCTGCTGACTCGCGCCTTCCTGGCTCTCGCACTTCGTGCGCCTTTGGCGTCCCAATCCGCTCCCAGCGGATTGGTCTTTGGTTACTTTCTTTTCGACTGCAAGGATGCAGGAGGTAGGCAGAAAACCGCTCCTGCGTAAGCTGCATTGACCTCCAGGGATGGAGGAAATGCCGCAAGATTGCCTGGAGCAATCGCGGCCGCCACATCCCTGTGGTTTAGCAATGCAGGAGCAATTGCCGAGGCGAAGCAAAAGAAAGTAACTCGCCCTCGGGTGCGATAACCCGATTCAAATAATCGTCGCGGTAGCGACACTTTAATAATCAAAATACTAATACAGTCTAAATCCGAACAACTGCGTAACATCAGTGAATAATTCTTGAGAACAGCTGTGCGAATTAATTGATGTTGCGCTCGCGGATGTCCTAATCCCGGATTTTTTGTTTGGCTCACTGAATTTTTTCTGTAAGGTTTCTTATTGTTATAACGACTTATGGTTAATAATTCGAAAATGATTAACTACAGTCATTGCAAATGACTTATTCATCACTGTCTGCAGAGCGCAAGCAACAATTGCTTGCGGCCGGCTTTTAATTTGAAACACGAGAGGAACCCTATGACTGCCAGCATCGAAATCAGCGAATCCGTTCGCTATTATTATGGTCAGGTTTTGCAATCCAGCAATGATTTGAAAACCAGTGCCTGTTGCAGCATTGACGCGATGCCCGATTATTTAAAAGCTTTGCTGAAAGGCTTGCATCCCGAAGTGCTGGAACGCTTTTATGGCTGCGGTTCCCCGTTGCCTCCGGCTTTATGGGGTAAGACTGTATTGGATCTGGGCTGCGGTTCAGGACGCGACTGTTATTTGCTATCGAAACTGGTTGGCCCGGAGGGTCGGGTGATTGGCGTCGATATGACGCCGGAACAGTTAGAAGTCGCCGTTCGTCATCGCGACTGGCATGCAGAGCGCTTTGGGTATGCTAATGTCGAGTTTTTGCACGGCCATATCGAAAATCTGGCCGCTATCGGTATCGAAGACAGCAGCATCGACGTGGTGATCTCAAATTGCGTGATCAACCTGTCACCGGAAAAACCCAGGGTGCTGGCGGAAATATTCCGGGTATTAAAACCGGGTGGCGAACTCTATTTTTCTGATGTCTTCGCCGATCGTCGCATTCCTGCTCCCTTGCGCCAAGACCCCGTTTTGCTCGGTGAATGCCTGGGCGGCGCCTTGTATTGGGAAGATTTTCGGCGGATCTTGCATGAGCTGGGATGCCCCGATGTGCGCGTCGTCAAACAAAACTCCATCAGTCTCGACGACCCTGAGGTTGCCGCCAAGATCGGCATGGTCAAGTTCGGCTCAGTCACCGTTAGCGCATTCAAGCTAGCGCTGGAAGACCGATGCGAGGATTACGGACAGGTGGCCAGCTATCTCGGCACCATCCCCGAGCATCTGCATGCTTTCGATCTGGACGACCATCATCATTTCGAAACCGGCCGACCGCTGCGGGTGTGCGGCAATACTGCCGATATGCTGGCTTTAAGCCGCTATGCCCAGCATTTTCAAGTGCAGGGTGAAAAATCCCGACACTTCGGATTATTCGACTGTACACCGGGATCGCAAACCGAATCCGCTACTAGCAATGGTTTGTGTTGCTGAGCAACACAGCAGTGATAACAGGCACCCTATTGACCGAGAAAAACCTGTCTGCACAACGGCCGATATTATTTCGCTACGCGCTGCTGCAATTGCGTGACAGTGATTTGGCCGACGATGTTGTGCAGGAGACACTGTTGGCTGCCTTGCAATCAGCATCGAGTTTCGAGGGCAAGTCGGAGTTGCGTACATGGCTAATCGGCATTCTTAAATACAAAATTGCCGATCACTGGCGGCGTAGCGCCCGTGAAAGCACTGTCTCGAAGTTTACTCTGACTGATGAGGACGAGGGAGAAACGGAGCAAGACGATTTTTTTATGAGTAGCGGTCACTGGAACCACGGACCAAAGGCTTGGTCCGATCCGGAAGCGGCTCTTAAACAGCAGGAATTCTGGACAATATACGAGACCTGCCAAACCAATCTGCCGCCAAAAATGGCCAAGGTGTTTATGCTGCGCGAACTGGTTGGTCTGGAAGCTGTCGAAGTGTGTCGGGAAACAGGGCTCAGTGAAGCTAATTACTGGGTGATCATGCACCGCGCGCGACTCAGATTGCGCGAATGCCTGGAAATCCACTGGTTCAATACTACAAAAAAGGAGAAACACCATGCGTAGCTGTCGAGATATTTCCGCCCTGATCTCCCAGGGACTGGATAAAAAATTGAGCTTAGGCGAGCGTTTTGCTGTGTGGCTGCATGTGATGATGTGTATCCGTTGCCGCAATTTCAGAACCCAGTCTCAGTTCATCCGCAAGGCGGCGCGTCATTACACCGACAATCTGCAAAGCAGACTGGATAGGAAATCTTGAATCGGGGATCAATTTATCAATGCGTCACAATCAGCGTTGTAAGCGTTGCAGCCAGCTCCCTTAACCTTTCACAATCAACGTTACCTATGTGTTTGTGTATTACATGATTAAAAACACAGATACCAAACAAAGCAGGTAACCATAATGAGAAGACTGTTTATCGCGTTATTGATGGTTTTTACAACTCAGAATCTGCTTGCTGAATCCAGGCTGATGATGGGTGAATTCAGCCGCAACCAACTAGACGACTGGGAGCATAAAAGTTTTAAAGGCGAAACCCGTTATCAATTGCAAACCCTGGATGGCGTCGTGGCGCTAAAAGCCGACAGCCGCGACGCAGCTTCCGGCTTGTTTAAAGAGCAGCGCATTGATTTGGAACAAACGCCGTTTCTGAATTGGTCGTGGCGCATCGCCAACCACTTGGAAGGGCTAAATGAACAAAGTAAGGCCGGTGATGATTATGCTGCCCGTATTTATGTGGTGGTCAAGGGCGGTCTGGCGTTTTGGCAGACCAAAGCGATTAATTATGTTTGGGCGAGCAATACATCAAAGGATAAAGTCTGGCCTAATGCCTTTGTCGGCGATCATGCGATGATGATAGCTCTGCGCGGCCCGGAAGCATCGACAGATGTCTGGTACAGAGAAAAGCGTAATGTGAAGAATGACTTGCAAAAGCTGTTCGGTAAAGACTTGCACATTATCGATGCCGTGGCACTGATGACCGACACTGATAACAGTAACCAGCAAGTTTCTGCCTTTTATGGCGATATTTGGTTTTCCAAGGATTAATCATGCACGACACTCGACCACTCTTAGCCAATAGCGACTTTCCGGCCATTTTCCGTAAGCCACTGGAAATCCTACAAGTCAACCTGGGCTATCTCTGTAACCTGAGCTGCATACACTGTCATGTCAATGCAGGGCCTAAGCGCACCGAGATGATGAGCCTGGAAACACTGGAGCAAGTGTTGGCGTTGGCTCAGGCAGCTAATATTCACACCCTGGACTTAACCGGCGGTGCTCCGGAAATGCACCCGCATTTTCACTATCTGGTGAAGGCAGCGCGCAGGCAGGGGATTAAGGTTATCGATCGCTGTAATCTGACCATTTTGGAAGATCAGCGCTATACTGGCTTGGCAGAATTTCTGTCCGAGCAGCAGGTCGAAATCAGCGCCTCACTACCCTGTTATCTGGAAGAAAATGTCGATAAACAGCGTGGTAAAGGCGTATTCAAGGACAGTCTGGCCGCTTTGCAGCGCCTGAACCGGTTGGGTTATGGTCAGTCAGACAGCCCGTTGCAGCTTAATCTGGTTTTTAACCCGCAAGATGCAGTATTGCCGCCCGATCAACAAAGCCTGGAACAGGCCTACAAACAGCATTTGCTACAGCATTACGGCATTGTCTTTAACCGGCTCTACGCTATTGTCAATATGCCGATCCAGCGTTTCGGCAGTATGCTGGTCAGTCAGGGACGATTTGATGCGTATCTAAACTTATTACGCAGCAGTTTTCGCGAGGACAATCTCGCCCAACTAATGTGCCTGAATACGCTGAGCATCGATTGGCAGGGCACTGTTTACGATTGCGACTTCAACCAGATGCTGTCCATGCCGTTGGGTGCGGTTGCTAAGCCGCGTGTGCATATTGGCGATTTAACCCTGGACACTTTGAACGGTGCAGCAATTGCTACTGCTGCACATTGCTACGGTTGTACGGCAGGACAGGGCAGCAGTTGCGGCGGCGCTTTATAGGCAAGTCGATCATGAAACCGCAACTCAGCATTATCATCCCTGTTGTCAACGAGGCCAGTCAAATTGCCATCAAACTGCAAGCCTTGCAACCGCTACGGGACAGTTGCCAATTGCTACTGGTCGATGGCGGTAGCGACGACGACAGCGCAAAAATTGCCAGATTGCTGGTCGATCAAGTATTACAGAGCCCTCGCGGCCGAGCTCGGCAGATGAATTGCGGCGCGGCGAGCGCACAGGGCGATGTGCTGTTGTTTTTGCATGCCGACACCGGTTTACCGAATAACGCCATAGACCTGATATTGCAGGCGGTTACTGATGGATACCCATGGGGCCGATTCGATGTCAGCTTCGACAATTCGCAGCCTGTTTTCAGGCTGATTGCGTTCATGATGAACTGGCGTTCGCGGCTGACCGGCATCGCCACCGGCGACCAGGCTTTGTTCATGACTCGTCAGGCTTTTCAGGCCGTTGCCGGATTTCCTGATATCGCACTGATGGAGGATATTGCTATGAGTGAGCGTCTGAAAAAGCTGGGTAGCCCGTGTTGCCTGACAGCCAAGGTTGTTACTTCGGCACGGCGTTGGCAACGATATGGAATCCTTAAAACCATCCTACTGATGTGGTGGCTGCGACTCAGAAGCTGTTTAAAAACCTAACAAATGCCGCGTAAAAGACGGTGTATCTCGGTAATTTTGATAAATACCTCGGCCGTATCGGTCAGGCGCTCATAATCCTTGGAAAGCCGTCTGGAATTTCCAAGCC
>Ga0208117_100087_pt1 | contig 75268 bp, 62 predicted proteins | sample LakWasMet26_LOW6_2_FD_183870 | JGI IMG/M metagenome (GOLD analysis project Ga0208117, IMG submission 183870) | Freshwater sediment methanotrophic microbial communities from Lake Washington under simulated oxygen tension - Sediment Metagenome... | ecosystem: Environmental > Aquatic > Freshwater >...
GATCCCCTTTGAAATAAATATATGATCGATTCGATGTTCAAACTCACCCCGATAGACAAAGCCGTTAGTAGAACCCCGAGGCCCATATGGCGCCGTTGACGTTTTATCGCGTGCGTCATCCAGGATCTTGCCAAAAATCTTGTAGGCGTCGCTCTCGGGGGTGGAATTGAAATCACCAACCACTACCAGAATGATGCCCCTCTCTAGAAGCGCCTCAATTCGACGAGTCATGAGCAGGGCAGAATTTTTCCTCGCCTCGATTCCACGGTGATCAAAATGCGTATTCCAAAGCTGAAAGATCTGGCCTGTGCGCACATCCTGTAGCTCTGCCCAGGTGCAAATCCGTCGGCAGATGGCATCCCATCCAAAAGACACCTCGTCCGGTGTAGCTGACAGCCAGAATGTGCCGGAGTTGACCAGTTTGAAGCGATCCCTTTTGAAGAGAATCGGAGAATATTCACCGGCCTCTTTGCCATCATCGCGTCCGACGCCAACGTGCGCATAACCCTCGAGCCGCGAAAGGTCGATCATTTGGCGGTGCGTCACTTCTTGGAGACCAACAATGTCGAAGTCGTGGAAGCGGATTAGTGCGCACACATGTTCTCGGCGGCCCTCCCAACCGTTTCCTTGGAGCACGTCTTCCGGGTTGTCGTAGCGAATATTGTAGCTGGCGATCCTAAGCGACCGACCACCCTCGCCTGCCGCCCAAGAAATTAGCGGAAACAATACGAATAGAAATAGACGTTTCATAACTCCATCAACAAACGGGCGGCCGCGCTTTAGCCTTAGCGCAGCCGCCCGCATGATTCGCAGAAATAATTAGAAGCGAACGGTGGCTGTGAGTCGATACTCTCGTGGCGCATCCCAAGTCGCGGCACCGAGCGCGAAACCAGTATATGTGAGCTTGTCCGTGAGGTTATTCACGTTGAGAGCCAAATCCACAGCCCGATCGAAGACCTTCAGCTTGTAGCCCAGCAAGCCACTAAAGACGGTCGAACTGGGAGCATAATAGTAGGAGGTGCCCACAATTCCGAGATACGCCGAGCTACGATAGTTGGCACCTCCGCCGATCGTGAGACCCGCAAGCGGGCCGGATGAAAAAGTATAACGGGTAAACGCGTTGACCACGTGCTTTCGCTCAGGCGCAACCACTGTAGCGTTGGTTACCGCGGGCGATACCAGATTGTTTAGGTTGACGTATTGCGTGACGGGAAGATTCGCAGCTCGGGCTTGTTCCCAATAGGGCAGTAAGCGCGGGAGCACGTCCGTCTGCGAAAGGTCTGCGTGCGAATAGTTCGCGGTTAACGTCCATTGTTTCGTTGGATTGAGCGTGAGTTCGACTTCAAATCCCTTGCTATTCAGCGTGTTGGTGTCGCCCGCTGAGCTGCCGCCAGCCAAGCCCGCGCCGAACAGAGAGTTTACCTCGTCACGGACATTTTGAGCGACATTTACGCGGTTATTCACGACGTCGATGTTGAACTTTGTGGCCGCGATAACCACTTTGCCCGCCATGAGTTCGAGACGCACTCCGAACTCCTTTCCCTGGCCCTTGATTGGCGGGATAGTTTCATTGAACACGTCGAACACGTTGCCAGTGGGCTGGAATGCCTCGGAATAATTACCGACTAGCGACACTGTCGCGCCATGGAAATCACGCAGAACGTGGAATACGCCGCCGTAGTTCAAGCTATCGTCACGAATTTCATCCGCCGCGATCCAATCTGGCTGGAAACCCACCTGCTCTGTTGTGTTGCCGACCGGCACAATTACCGCATTACGCCGACTAACGTTCCAATAGTGGCGCACATAGCCGACCATGGTGTGGACTCGCTTATCCCAATAACTTCCGAGCGCTGCAACAGAGCGATTGGTGAGAGAGTTGATATTTCGCGCGAAACTATCGCCAAACAGGATGCTTTGGCCGTTATTGAGCAGTTCCCAACTTAGATCCTTCGTGCCATATTGATCAAAATACGTCCGACGGTATACTTGGACTGCGGGATTGGATGCAAACCGCTCGCCCCAACGGCGCCGTTGAAAGCTATCAGTGCGGTCAGACCAATAGCCTACCAGCCGCTGTTCGACCCCAAAAGGTAGTTCGAGAAGATAGCTCGCCGCTAAGCGAATGTCGGTAACGTGGTTAGTGAAGCGGTCTTTGCTAAAACGATTGTCAACATACAGCTCTCCGTAATTGGGGTTCACGCTTCCATCGGGAAGTGTCGGCTGGGCATCCCGTCGCACTTCGAGCGAATTAAAATCCGAACGAAGCTGCTTATTGTGGTTGTCCTGGCGATTCACAGTAGCCTCCAAGGTGAGCTTCTCGAAAAGCCGCTGCTGAATTGTGGCGCTCAATTGCGAGTAATCACGATTCAGAAAAGCCGACGGACCTGTAAACTGCCATTCGCGTGGCGCGATACCGTAGAAGGGGGACGTCTGATCAATCACTAAAGATGTTCCATTACTCCGACGGAAGCCCGCGGCACCGTAACGCAGCGCGGTATTGCCATCGTATGAAATGTAATAGTTGTTGGCATCGCCGGTGCGAACCGCGGTGCCTGCTGTGGCGGAAACAGCCGGATCAAAGGATGAGAACTGGTCCACGAACATGAACGTGCCGACATTACGCTCCAGTTCTCCGATTTCGGCCTCGACACGCACCTCCGTGTTCTTGAATGGACGGTAGGTGGCAGCTAGATGGGCCCCACGAAAGTCCTGCTTTCTATAGTCCCGGAAATCGTTGGTGTGTGAGTCAACGAGGTTGAGCCGGACGGCGAGATTTTTTCCCAATTGCTTATTGTAGTCGACTTCCCCGCGCAGCCGATTCCACGAACCTACCTGCACACGCACTCGGCTGAAGTCCTTAAATTGCGCCCGCTTCGTGATGATGTTTGCCAAACCGCCGGGCGCTGCATCTCCGTAAAGCAGGGCGTTCGGGCCGCGGAGAACTTCCATTCGATCAATACTAAAACTGTCTGTCGGGAGATACCAAATGAAGAAATTTCGCGTCTGCCAATTGTTGGTGATACCGCGAAAATTGAACTGTGTGTCATTGGTCGGGTTACGAATATATTCACCGCCCGCGGCATATTTCGATATTTCGAAAATATCGGTCGCCGCGATGTCCTCGATTAAATCCTGGTTTAAAACGGAAATCGATAGAGGAAGGTTTCGAAGTTCTTCAGAAACCAAGCTGCCGGAGTTGGAGAACAATGACCGGTAACCCACATCTTTATCAGTGCGAACCGTGAATGGAGAGAGTTCCAAAGGCTTTTCCTCCTGCGGAGAAGAGGCCGCCGGCGCTGATTGCGCCATTAGGGATGATTGAAAAAATGTCGCAGCGATGGCGAATGCCGCCAGCCGGAGACGCGAGCACGAGTTGGGGTAGGTCATATGAGGTGGCTTGAGGTGAAAGAGTTCTGAGCTCCGGATGACCCGAGGCCAAAAACTGATGGTGCGAGGGAAAATCCATAATAGGCATCGATGTCAATTAATTTTATGCGCTCGGCCGTCTTTTACTGAGCGCAGGAAGCGGACGCGAACGAGGCTCATTCTGTGCATAACCTGTCTGTTATTATCGGGTTGGTCTACCATTACAGGCCGATCATGCCCCATCACTCTGATGAAGGGTGCGCCGAAAGGACGCATGAAGTATGCACCCTACTGACATCGATGTCGTTTTATGCTACTCTTCTGTTTCGAGACTTTGTTTCGACACCGCGCTTCCGCCCGGTGCTACCCAAAACCCCAATAAGGATACCGATCAATGAACACATGTTCTATGACCACCCCAGCATCCGTGAAAGCCCGACTCCGTGGCGCTTCCACGTTCTCCCTAGTTCGCCCCATGATTGTGCTCGCCGCAAGCTTGTGTGCATTTGCAACTGCCTCGGCACAGAGCCCGGGCGAAATCTACTTCGATGACTTCGGCGCTACCGATGATCTTCGCATGACGGCGATGAACAACTGGCAACAGGCTAAGGGAGCCGGCGGTGTTCGCGAAACCGTTATTTTCGACGCCCGGTCATATAGTTTCACTGTCCCCATCAAGCTGTGGTCCGGCATGCATCTTCGCGGCTCTCCCCGTCCCGCCCGCGAATACACGACCGGCACCGTGCTCAATTGGGCCGGTGCCACCGGCACGAGCATGCTTACGTTCACCGGCACCCAAACAGGCCAAAGCTACCCCTCCGATGGAAGTCCGCGTGATGTGAGCATGGAAAACATCCTTTTCGTCGGCAACACTTCAGGAGGAGCCCTGACCCACTTCTTCACTAAGTATGATCCGACGACATACGCGACAAATGGCCCAGGTCACGTCCTTTGGTATGGATTATTCCACAACTGCGGCTGGAAGAATTTCGCAACTGTCGCGTGGGGCTGGTGGACCGGGACTACGGTGTCTGGAGTATCGCACTTCCAAGGAGCGCTGGACACGCAGTTCTACTTGGGTGGAAGCGAAAACAACGTGTTCGGTGACGGGTATGCTTTCGGCGGCACCAATGGGGGAACGCCGATGGATACCGGCGGCCTGCCTTATTTCCGCTCTATCATGGGTAAAAGCAAAATTGGCCGGCTCATGTTCACGTCGCCAAATAAGATTTGGGCCCTTTCAATTGAGTCATCTAGTAGCGTCCATTCGATCGGCGTGCAGATCGAAGGCGCAGCGTTCGACGCGCAGGATAGCGTGCCGAGCTATGGCGCGGCTATTAAGATCTCCGGTGGTGACGGCATCCAAATTCGTGGCTGCAACTTCAAAGGTCACATGGGGACGCCGGCGTCTGCGGCGGGTGGCGCTTCCGCCAACCGTGGATGGATCCATATTACCGGCGGCACCCAAATCTCAATCGACGGAAATACTTTCCAGCGCTTTGGGAATAGTCTGCCCGCCACCACGGTGCCTCTGGTTTGGGTCGGTCCCTCGGTCGGCGCCAACCAAGTGAAGTGGGGCCTAAACACGACCAGCGGGTATGCCGGTGCCCAAGCACACATTGCGCAGGCGGCAGCGGGAAAGATCGTCAACACCGATTCGAGTGTCGTAGTCGATATTGCGCCTTAAGTCGTCTCTTCTTTCACCAAACTCAAAAAGCCCGCGCTAATGCGCGGGTTTTTTTTGCCGGAAATAAATCCTTCGACACCCAGAATTCTTCCAAAAAGCCAAAGATGCAAAGCACTCTGGCGAATAATTTAGCACTCCTGCGTGCTGGCAGCCAATAACCATGACCGAACCGAAAATACGAGAAGCGGAACTAGCACTTTACCGACGCGTAACTTGGCGGCTTATCCCGATACTTTTCGGCAGCTATGTCGCAGCTTATCTCGATCGCGTAAATGTAGGATTCGCGAAGCTTCAGATGATAGCAGACCTGGGTTTTAGCGACACCATCTACGGACTGGGAGCGGGCATCTTCTTCCTGGGTTATTTTCTGTTCGAAGTGCCTAGCAACCTGCTTCTACACCGCATCGGGTCACGGCGGTGGATAGCTCGCATCATGATTACTTGGGGCCTCATTTCGATATCTATGATGTTCGTGACCTCTCCAGGCCACTTCTACCTCTTACGATTTCTTCTGGGCGTAGCCGAAGCCGGTTTTTTTCCCGGTATCATTTTCTATCTGACCTGTTGGTATCCGAGCCGCCTGCGAGCGCAGATATTGGCATACTTCGTTTCCGCCATAGGCGTGTCGGGAATTGCAGGGGGTCCACTGTCCGGCTGGATCATGCAGCAATTCGATGGGGCGCATAGCATGGCTGGTTGGCAATGGCTTTTCCTCTTAGAAGGAATTCCCTCGCTAGTGATGGGCTTTATTATCTGGCGTTGGCTTCCTTCTAGCATTGAGGAGGCCTTATGGCTTACTACTGACGAGAAATCCCTCCTTACTAGGGAATTGTCCAAAGAAGTGAAAGTGGCGCACCAACTACCGCTGCGGTCAGTCTTTTTGCACGCCCGAGTCTGGGGATTGGGCCTCATCTATTTCACCCTGATGATGGGTCTTTACGGCATCAGTTTTTGGGGCCCACAAATCATCCGCAACGCTGGCGTGGCAAGCCCGCTGTATATCGGTCTCGCGTCGACCGTTCCCTATGTGCTGGCAGTAGGAATGATGGTTATCGTCAGCCGCTTTTCTGACCGTGCGGGAAATCACACCAGACCAACCGTGATCTGTTTTAGCCTCGGAGCGACCGGCTTCGGATTGATCACCATTGCCGGCTCTAACCAATTATTGATGATGGTTGGGCTGGCCGTAGCGACCTCAGGCGTGCTGTCGGCGATGCCATTATTTTGGACTTTTCCCGCAAGGTTTCTGGGCGGTGCTGCCGCAGCGGCAGGCATCGCCTTGATAAATTCGCTGGGGAACCTAGGCGGTTTCGTGAGTCCCTACCTGGTCGGACTTCTAAACGACCTCACCCATGACACGCGAGTCGGTCTTCTTGTCGTGGCTGTGAGCTTGGCTGCGGGAGCCGTGCTTGCAAGCTTCCTACTAAAATCACGCGGGGCCGGCGCCGCGTCTGACACACTACATCATACAGGCGACACATTTTAATTATTGGAGCACCGAGGAGCTATCCCGATGAAAATCCGAACCGACCCCTGCTGCATCTAGGACGCACTGCCCACTAAATCCCGGCACGAAAAGATAATGCCACTAGGCGGTAATTTACAGCGGGAGAAACGAACCTGCCTCGGTAGGTTCGCCACAGCGAATGATGACGGGCTCGCGAGAGATAAAACGCTCAACGCCCCTCACACCGTCAAACTGCAGGTGGACTACGCAACGAGGCGTAGGCAGTTCGCGCAAGTGTCCGCTATTAAACGGCCGTTGCCGAGATGACCGGCTAGCAAATTTTCAGCCACGGCTTGCTGCAAACAACGCTCGACCGTTCTCCGCATCGGACGGCCGCCTAGCATCCGGTGGTATCCGGTGCGGACAAGGAATTCGATGGCCTCGGGCCCGACTTCAATCAGGTGGCCGAGCGATGCGAGCCTCCTAATCTCCTCCGCAATCATCCTCTCACAAATATTGCGTTGTGTCGCATACCCTAAACGGGCGAAGACGATGATTTCGTTGAAGCGGCCTACCAATTCCGGGCGCAGCTGGCCGCGAACGCGCATTAGCACCGTGCGCTCGATTGAGGCAAAAGGCGCGAATTCCATTCGCATCGTTTCAGAAGAGCCTATGTTGGACGTGCAAACAATGTAGAAGCCGTTCAAATCCAGCACTTCGCCAGTGGTCAGTGTGATTCGGGCTTCCTCGAGGATTTGGAGAAATAGGTCTAGCACTAAGGGGTGCGCCTTCTCAATTTCATCGAAAAGCAAGGTGCCTCGGTAAACGCCCTGTAGCGCACGACCGATCAAGCCAGGGTCGGATCTATTTTCCCCTAACAGCCTATCCACCGAATTCTGAAGTTGATATTCTGACATATCGAACCGAAACACTTTTTTCTCAGGGAAAAGATAGGCGGTAAACACATTCGTCAGTTCGGTTTTCCCAACGCCAGTTGGGCCGACAAACAGAAAGGAGCCTCTCGGCCGGCGCGGATTGGTCATACCCAACTCCCCGTGAGCGAGGACGGAGCAGACACGATCCAATACGTGTGGTTGGCCTTGGATATTCTCGCCCAGATGTCCGCGCAGGCCGTTGAGTCGCGCCAAGAGTTCGGAGGCGGGCGCAATGAACTTCAGTTCCGATGCCATACTGGAATCCTTCCGTCATGACCGCAAGGCGGCAGCATAATTTTGCGGAAGCCTCCGGCACAATGCTGCACCACTGCCTCAAATTTCTTCAGTTTTCTTAATTGGTGCGGTTCAAACCAATACCGATCCTCGTCGGTCCATGAAGTGGTGCGCTTGCCCGCCGACCATCCGTAAGTGCGGCGCTTCGACTTTCGCTTGCCAAGGGTGTCGGCCGCGATTTTTGCCGACTCCTCGTCAGCCGCGCAAAATGTGACACGATTCGCCATGTTAGCGATAAAGACTTTCGCCTTTCGCTCGTCGCCCATTGGCGGGATAAGCGATTGGTAGGATTGAGTGGCGGCGACGACCGTCGCGCGAGCTTCACGGACTACATCGACCACATTATAGTCCGACATGCCATCCTCCGAGGCCGTCACGATTTTTTGCGCTTCATCGGCCCACAGGATAAGCAAATTGTCATTCGCGCGGGCCGCCGCCGGTTTGTCGAACCGACGCAGGGCATGCGCGTAAAACGAGAGCTTTAGGAGAGTGTTGATGTAGCGACGTTCGACTTGGTAGCGTTGGGGCAACGAGATGCAGACGATCATTCCGCGGTCGAGGTGATCGAAACTGAAACTCGACCTGGCTGGGCAAAAAACCTCGGCAATGGCCGGGTCCGTAAAATACTTGAGGTAGTTGGCGACCGTGGTCTTTACGCCGCCGAGCTGCTCGGCGGGTTGCGAGCGGAAGGCGCCTTCGTAATGTTCCAGCAGCAGCTTTGCAGCGGGGGTATCCTGCTTCGCGAGCATGTCCATGACATCTTTAAGAACCGTATCCGAAGTGAGGAGCCCGTAGGCATTCTCTAAGGTGACGGAGAGGCCCGCAATTGCCAGCACCTGAAAGGCGAACTCCATCTGCACCTGGGCCTGCATCCGGAAAAAACTCTGGTCCGTCCGCTGGCCAAGTGACGAAGCCACATCGCAAATGATCTTGGCCTTTGCGGAATAAGGCAGGTGCGGATCGTCGAGGAAATTGAAGGTGTGCGCCGGCTTCCAATCGGTAGGTGCATCGGTTGGCCGCACTTGGAGCAGGATCAAGTCCGGCTCGCGGCCGAGTTGCCGAAGCATGGGTGCGAGGGTTTCCCAATACAGCCCCTTGTCATCTACACAGACTCCGCCCCACTTCGGGCAATTCCGGGAGACCTGCCAAAGCATCGTATTGATCGCTCCCGTGGTCTTGCCGGTGCCGATCTGTCCTGTGATGAGCCAGCCCCGGCAGAAATCCTCCAGCGACCAGCTGAATCCCCCGAGCCGGAGCACGACAGGTGGAGCCGGTCGCCGGGTCGCGGTTGCTGCGCAGTAGAGCTGCCAAGCCGCGAGTGCCGCAAAGCCCGTCGCCACCCCGCGTGCCAACGGCGGGCCCGGCCAGAGCGCGATCGCGGCCCAAGCGCTGCCGACAGCGAGAAGAAGATTGCCGAGCATGATGTAACGAATGCCATCCGGTTAGAACCGGGCCTTGCGCGGCCGGTGGCCGGCGATTGCTGGATTTAGCCCGGGGAATCGCGGGATTCTGGCGAGGATGACCGAACTTCAATCCTGCTGATGAACGGTTGGCCTTCGCCGGATTTACGGCCGTAATCCGCCGGCAAGTCCCGAAGGCAGCTGAGTCGGAAGGCGGCAACATCGTCCAACAGGCCAGTCAGGTTCTGCCCGGTCACGGTAACGGCGGTGTGCGCAAACGTGAGTTCGAGGCGGTCGCCCGCGAGCCGCGCGCTCAGAAATTGCGCCCACGGCAGCACCCAGCTCGCGCCCTGCCAGAGGAAGATGAGAAGAGCCGCTTGGCGTTCCTCAGCGGTGACGGATGAAACCGGGGTTTCGGCGGTCCGTTGCGCTTGGAGGTTCTGGCGGAGCGAACTCATAGGGCGAGGCGCTGGCGTTGGGTGCGGTCCAAATGAGCCAACGTGGATTCGTGCAGCCGCGTCCGCTCGAGGGTCGCGAGCGCTTGCCGACGCCAATCAGCACCTCTCGCGGGCGAAGTGATCGTTGTTTTCAAGTCCAGCGCCAGTTCCCGTTCTCCCGCCCGTTGGATGTCTGTTCGCAATCTCTCCTTGTCCGGAGTAAAGACCACCACGCGCTTCCGGCCGCGCGAGATGGACACATACCATTGCTTCGCGTTGGTTGCCCCGGGGCTGGCCGAATCCGCCATGATCACGGTGTCCACGGTCTTTCCCTGAGAGGCGTAGGAGGTGACCGCGTAGCCGCGGACGAACAACCGTTGGGCGGCCGTCAGGGTTTTCCGGCGGCCATCGTCGCCGATGACGGTTAAAGCGCCGTCTCGGCGCACGCGATGGACGGTGACGAGTTCACCATTGGCCAGCGGCGCTCCTTCCCGGGATTGGCCGTTGAATTTCAGTTGGAGCCGGTCGCCGGTCGCGAGTTCGATCTGCTCCGGGGTCGCCACGACCAGGCGCGGGGCGTAGCGGTAGCTCAGGGTGGAACGCCGGCCGTCCTTGATGAGCACCAACCCGTGTTGTGTAGCTCCGGCGATCTGGACCAAATCGCCTTTGGCGAACCGGCCGTAGCGTTGCAGGAAGTAGGCGTGCTGACCCGACGAGTAAAAGCGCGGGTCACGCTTTTGGGCTTTGCCCAAATCCACCGGCCGGTAGGCCGTGAGGGTCTTGCCGTGCCCGAGTTTACCCGCCACGAGCATTCTTTCGCGGATAACTTCATTCACTTCGCGGACTTCGTCGCGCGTTTGCGCGACGACCAGCGCCCGTTCATTTCGGGCGCAAGCGGCCAGGTATTCGGCCGTGAGGGCATCGCGCCGCTCTCCCCTGTCGCATTCGCGGACGCAGCCGAGCGCGTCCAGCCGGTCAAATGACCCGGCGACATCGCCCTTGGCGGCGACCTTCACGGCCGCGCGGTAGCAACGGATAAAGCCCCGCTCCCTGGCCGACGTGCCGAGTTTGGGATCCTGCCGGTGAATCCGCCGCAGGACCGCCGGCTTGAGCCCCGCGTGTTTCTCGATGGCCCGCAGCGCATCCGATGCCGCCACCGCGCCATGCTGGCGGGTGTCGCCTGACAGGATAAGCCGGCCGCCGCTAGTCTGCATGAGGCCGACCAGCTCCCGGAGCTGACGGCCGCCGATCTGGCCGGCCTCATCCGCGATAACCACGGCACCCTGCGGCAGCGTCTTGGTCACGAGGAAGCGCGACAGCGTTTCGGCGGGGAGGCCGTCCGCCTGCAAATCACGGACCTGCTGGCGCTGGGGCGCCAGCACCACGACGGGCCGGCCAGCGGCAACCAGGCCGCGCTCGACCTCCTTGAGGGCAAAACTCTTCCCTGTGCCGGCTCCACCACGAAACAGCGTAATGAAGTCCCTGCTGCCCAGGATGCGTTCCACTGCAGTCTTTTGCTCCGCCGACAGCGCGGAGGACGGGCGATAAGCGGCGTTCAGGGCGAGATGCCGGCCCCGCCCATCATGGGCCGCCACGACGATGGCCAGTTCGTCCCCCAGCACCTCGCGGGACGTGAGCTTGGGCGTGCCCTCCTCGCGGAGGTAGCCCCGCGCCTTGACGGCGGCCCGCAGCGCCGCCAGGTCGAAATCCTCACCTCGGCCCCGCGCCAAGGCAGCGGCCAAGAGTTCATACTCGTTCACGACCGACCGGCGTTCAAAGAGGTATTCGTCCGCCCAAGCCACCACACCCGCCACGTCGGCGAGTTTCGCCGGGCAGGGCCGGACCGGCCGAAGCGATTTGAGCGCGGAGGTCTCGGCTGCCGTCATTTGTTTTTCCCACAAGGGACGCAACCGGCTCGCCGTCGAATCCTTCACCTTCCGCTTTCGGGCCTCCTGAGCTACCTTTTCGCGCAGGTCCTTTACGTTGCCCCGCAGACCCTCGCGTTCGATCCGTTTTTGCGTTTCGGCGTCTATTTGCTGGTGTCGCTTGGAGAATCGCGCGACCACGCTTTCGGGCACGCCCTTAATCCGAAAAGCCCGGCCCTCGTTTTCGATCTCGTAACCCAACGAACGGAGCCCCCTTGCCATTTCATGAAAGTAGCAGCTTTCGACGAACTTCTGGGCGCGATACATGCCTTGAACTTCGAGTGCTTTCCACCGTTTTTCCACCGGGTCAAAGGTCGCATTGAACACCACGGTATGCGTGTGGAGGTGCGGATCGAGTTCCCGGCTGGTATCATGCCGGAACGTCGCCGCGACGACATTGCCGGTAACCCGTTCGGTTCGCTGACCCGACTTCCGCACCCGCACCTCGGCGAATCTTTCCAGCTCCTGCATGGCTATGCGCACCGCCCGGCGGTGCAGCTCCACAATACGATCATCCTGGCACAATCCTACCACCGAAACGCTTTTCGGTGGGCTCAGGGTAAAGTCGTAAAAGACCCGCCGGTTGGCGACCTTGCGCCCTTGCTCATTCCGCCGACTTGAGTTCTGCCGCTGGGTCAGTTTTTCACCGGAGAGCGGGTTCAGCCCTTCGCATAGGCGCAGAAACTCAGTCTCGTGGACGATACCCTTGAGACCCATCTTTTCGGCACCCAGCCCGAACCATTCCCCGCTAACTTTTTGCCCGGCCGAGTAGTAATCACCCGTGGACAGATGCTCGCGGAAGTATTCGCGTGCGTGCTGTAAATTGAGCTGTGGTTTGGCAGTCAGCATGGAGAAAAGCCCGACTTGGCGGATTTCACTTACACAACGAAGGCTCGTTGTGTTTGAGGGAGCACACCCCACTCCTTACGCGAAAGCGTAAGGTTTGAAGTGTCGTAAATACGACATGGCGCCTGTCGCTCCCGCGCGGGCGTCAACCGGCGCCGGATGGCGCTACCTGGAGGAAAGCGGCGGCATTTGCCGGACGGCGAAGGCGCGCGTTTCCGACTCCCACGAAGGCGCGCCGCGCGGCCTGTTTCGGCGCGCCCTCGTGGATTCGCGGCAGCGATGCGGACGTAGGCGGAGACTCGGGCGCTCCTTCGCTGCGGGCCGCCGTGCGCCTTTGCGGCCGACTCGGCGGTCCGCAGCGGCTTCCGGCCTGCCCTAGCTCCTCGGCCCGAGACTCCGCCCCGGCCGCCGGTTGTGGCGAAAATCGCCACCTGAACAATAAATCGGATCAACCTTAACTAAGGCGCCTGATTTACGGCCCTCGAAACCTTCGATTGGGCCCGCATGGCATTAGCCAATTTCCGGAGCTGAACCAAACCGAGCTGTTTCAGAGAGGCTACCGGCTTCTTCAAACCGAGTGCCGCAGTTGCGAATTCATAGACCCGCCCACCCTCCCAACGAAGTTCCCGGGCCGCGGAGTAGATCGCGCGATAGAAATCGTTCCTGTAGGCCGCCGGGTTACAAGGAAGCAGGCCCGACCGATAGGCGGCGCGTTGCTGCTTCAGGAACGCGATGGCCGCCGCGAATTCCTCGCGTGGCACCAAGAGATACGACGCCACCTTGAATCGGCGTTGCAGCATCCGGTGCGCTCCGGCGAAATTCGGACGGCCGCCCCTAGTGGCGAGCCGGCGCGCGAGGTCGCCGATAAGGGCTTTGAGTTGCTCGCTCTGTTCGACCGAAAGATGCCGAGCATCCGGCGTGATCGTATTTCGCGTTACATGCTTCGCCGTAGTCACAAGGTCCCGGCCGGCGACCTGAACCCGGTTGCCGCATCCACTGACGCTCACTTCCTGAACGGGCGACCTCACTGCCGGCAGAAGTGCTGCCAGCCGGATGCTGAGTGCGCAGGCTTCTTCATCATGTTCGAGCCGACACGAGGCACACTCCGCGGCGAGCAAGGCCTGCCGAATCAGTGACTCCGGTTTCTCGGCCGCAAGTTCGAGGGCGTCCACCGCATCGGGCCGCGTCTCCAATTTGCGGCGCAGATGCGATTTGAGCGCCTCGTAGCTGTCACGGATCGCCTGCACCGCGACATCGCCGAGCGGGCGCTTGAGGAACGCCGCAGCGGCGAGAAGCGTGGCCAGAATGGTTTCGGTCTGCATACCCTCTGTCGGCGGTCAATGCCCTCCCATAGGATTAGGATCATTTCGCCATGGGGCGAGTGGGCGGATTAGTGGAAATCATGGCTCGTCTGCTCCGGCAGGTCGGTGCAACGCAACGGCCGAATGGTCTCGGCCTTTACGTGGATAATGCCGTCCTGTTGCTGGAGGTAGCCATCGATGACGAGCGCCGGGTTCTGCGTGATGACCAGGCGCAGCCGCTCGAAGACCTGCGGATAGACAATGGCGTTGGCGACGCCCGATTCATCTTCAAGGGAAATGAACACCACGCCGCCAAAACCGCTAAGCTGTTGTCATTATCCTAATTCGGCCCGCTGCGAAGCGGCCGCTGAGGTGGCAGGTCATTTGGAAGCTTAGGCGCGCGGCCCTCACGCGAAGCCGATACGCGCTCAATCAGCTGATTGATCGAATCAACCGGCATCTCAACTTCATAGGTGACAATCGCGAGAGTTGGAAGGCCCGGCGTGCGCACATACGCGGTGTCCTGCTTGATACATTTGCGTGCTAGGGCGATTTGCGGCGGATCCAGCAGATAAGAATCCAAGTTAGCGTGGGCCTCCGCAATATTGCCGTAAAACCGGATGTGTTCGACTGCCTGTTTTCGGCCCCCGATCTCGCCATAGACCAAATGCGGCAGTTCCCCGTCGGCAAAATACAAATGGAGGATGTCACGGTCTACGACCGGCACATCATCGATCGGATAACCGCAGAGCAACGCGTTGCTCATCACGACGAGCGGACACACGCGCAACTCTGAAACGTCGCCGGTATAGTCGAGTGCACTGGCAGCCTCGGCGAGATTGGCGCGCACGTAAGCTGCCTTTCGTTGCACCTGAGGGACCGCGGTGCCGGCCAGCAATTCATAGTGACTGTATTGTTCAAGTGGATCAAAGGCATTTGCCATCGATTTAGTCTCCACTACCCAGAGTGTGCCGCCGAATCGGAACAGCACATCAACGTCACCAACGGCGGGATCGGCCGGCTTGAACGCATGTGGCAAAACCTGGGCCCCGGTGCCCACGGCGGATTTCTCGATGGTTTTAATAAGGTCGTCGCGGAAATATTTCTCGAACGCGCGTTCGACATCACGGCGAATCTCGACGAAGTCGCTTGCCAGTCGATCTACCAAGCGGACGTGATTGATGCCGTCGAGCGCACAGCAGGCGAACGAAAGCCCGCCGTCGTCCAACCTTAGCAGCGGCGAAAACCACAGGTCGTGGCGATAGCTGGGTTTCCAAATTGCGAACCGGAGGAGGAATTCCGCCTGCTTCGGGGAGACGCCGAGAGCCGCACGGAAGCCTGCAACCACTTCTTCCGGACGGATTCTCGGTATAAGCGGCTTTGCCTGAATCCACGCCGAGATTTTCGTCTCCATTGGGAGGTAATTTCTCAGCTGCGACGGAATGGTGTCGAGAAGGTCGAAAGCGTCCACCACCTGCCGGATCGAAAGTCCCTCCAACGCAGCATAGCGGTTGTCGAAGAGCGGCTGCATGTGCGGCTCAAAAACAAACTCTTTTGAAGTGGGTAAACTGCCGAATGTGTCGGGAAATCGGGATGCGAAGTCGACCTTGATGCGGAATATGCCTGATTTCTTATAGACGCTGAAGACACGCTTCCGGCTCGTATAGGCCCCCATCTCGCCCTGATCCTTCATCACGCGCACGATTTCGCCCCCGAGCATGGCCCGCTCGTGAGCCCGAGCGTTGCGTCGGTAGTTGCTGACCGCGATTGCCCGGTGGAAATCAGGCCAAAATGGACGGAGCGTCGGATGGTCACCGGTTGAGTCGATTCCATAGCAATTCCAGACGCAGTGCATCCAATATTGCTCCATCGCGTAATAGTAGCCGCCAAGCGCAACCATTTCGACGTGCGCAGCCCATTCCGCGTCACTCAATTCCCGAGCTGCGCCAGACGGCGCGGACGTTGCTCGCATGAGTGGATATTTGAGGCCGTCTACCAGGGTGTCGATGGCGGTGGAAAAGTAGAGCGGGTTGCCAGAGGAGCTGTTGAGCCTGATCTGATCTACGTGCTCGAACATGAACGTGTCATTTTCGGCGAGCGCTTTTGCCATCATCTTTTTCATTACAACCCATTCCCGATTAGCGGCGGCAATCACCGCCTCCAGAGAAGTGGGGCGGGCCAAAGCCGCGCGTTCCGCCTGAGAGTCGGTCATTTTCCGTATTCCCGAAAACAGGCCGGCGAACCATATTCCGCTTACACAGAGCAACGCGTCGGAAGGATAGGATATCGATGGTGCGGCGGCGACGGCCCACGCCTTGACGTCAAACTCCCGTTGCTGGGGGCCCTTAACTTTTCCTTGGCGGACCGCCTTAACAAATGGGCCGGGTGCGAAGTCAGAATCCATGAAATCAAAAATAAATTGGCTCCGCAGCCGGAGCTCGGCCAATCAGACTCGAGAAATGTTTAGGCCGCAATCCAGCAAGCGGCAACTGCGGTGACCGGGTGCTTCAAGAACACAGCAGCGGCGAGTGCTGGACGTCGGATTCGAGCTGACTCACGGGACAGCAGTCGAGTCGCTCTCGGGCGTTCGAGGAAACGCTGATGTGCGCCAGACTTCCGGCGGCAAGGGGGACTTGAATCGAATCGATGCAAGAATCAGGGGTGCCATCGGCACTTTGAAGGACTCGGGGAAACTGGCAGCCTTCCGCATCTTCTCCACGAACTTAGTCATTTCGGTTATCAAGTCCGGCGCTGACGCATCGACCGAATCGCTCAACGGACCACGCGAAACAATCTCTCCGTCGTCCACGTAACCGCGGAGCACTTTCTCATCCCAATCCGCGGGAGGTATCCAGGACATCAGGTGCAACGGCTTAAGCTCCCGCTGGGGTCCGCTGTCGGCGGCCCCGAGCACAAGGCGCCGGTGTATCTGCGGAACCAGCGCGGCTTGCGTCTCTTGGTCGAGGAGGCCGCAGATTTCCAGTAGCATCAGGACAAAATAGGAGCTTTCGGTGGTAATCAGCTTTTCTTCGTTACTCGCCGCCACTTGTTCGAAGACGTGATCGAGGGAATTGTAACCATCCAAAAAGGGAATGTCGCTGGCCTCTAGCCGGCGCAAATAGAGCCGTTGAATCAAGCCGGGCAGGATATGGCCAAACTCGTTTAATCGGTTTGCGTTGGCCAACGTGAATGCAACCAGCGTGATCTCGATATGATGAATATCCAGGATCGGTCGTAACGCCGCCTCGTTAGCGTTGAAAAGGCGGATCATATAATTGGCCGTTTCACGCAGCACCTGCTGCTGGCGTGCTTTTTCCTCCGCAGACTTGACGAGCATCGACTCCGCTTGGCCCACGGACAGCAGGCCGATACGCGCGATATGCCAGTAGGCGACCATCGAAGCGGCAACCACCCCCACCATGCTCGCGTGGGCCGTCTGATCGATGGCCGCCGGAGTGCCGAGCGCGTCGATATGTTTCCGGTAGAATCTATCCAGTTCGCTGAGGTAGAATTGATCCCAGAAGACCACGACCCGCGCTCGCGTGAGTCGGTCATCGGATTCCGTGAAGTGGCGCCAGAGCGCCAAAGCGGACCATTCGATGAGGTCGATCCAGCCGGTTTCGAGGCTTTGGTTGTTCGAGCCGTGCTGCCGCAGAATGATGAGGGCGACCGGCACGAGCGAAACGCCCCGCGCCCCCGATTCCATAGCCAGCACGTCGGTCAGAAACCGCTTCCAGCCCGGGATCAATTGCCGCTCCCATTCGTCGGAACCGTGCGGGAAATCCGCGACTTGGGCGCAAAGGTAGTTGAGCTGCCCGAAGAGACGCTGCGGGAGGAGTGCCGGCGTCAGGAGGTGCTTAAGCACCAGGTCCACCAACTCCGAGAGGTTCCAGCGGGTGACCGATAGCTTCGCTTTCCCTGCGAGCGTCGGTGCGGCGTTCGCAACGAACCGATCAAAAAGTGTCACCCCGTTGGCATCTTCGTCCCGATTGTAGGCGAGGATGACGTCCACATTCTCAACTGCTTCCAATCCGCGCGCGTTGAGATCGGGAGCGCTCGCCTTGGTGAGATCCTCATAAAACCCATGGCCGATCCAATTCTTGTTCGTCAGTGACTCGTCTTTCAGGACAAAGATCGTCAGGCGTTTTCCGTCGGCCGAGAGGAAGGCTACGTCGATTCCAAATTCCGCCTCGGTCTTGCTTTTGGCAGTTGTGCTCGCCTGCCGCAGGAAAGGCAGCCGAAACGGTTTCCCATGCAACGCGAGACCAAGGTTGTAGATTATCCAGTCGATGCCCCATTTGACGCCCTTGGCTTCTTCACGGGTCCGCTCTTTCAGGTTGAGCAGGTAGTCGGTGACGAACGTTTTGATGAGCTCCGGGGTCATGCTTCCTCCTCCGCGGCCCCTTGTTGCAGCTCCGCTATGCGCCGGGCGAATGCCAGCCGGCGAAGGCGCATCGCGTCGGGCGTCACGAACTCGAGGCGCGGCATTTCCATGCTAACGGACGACAGCTTCAGCGCCGAAGCATCGGTGAGGTTCCCGCCCGCATCCTGCATTCGCCAGACCTTGCCGTAAAGCAACTGAACCGTTGTCGCGATGTGCTTGATAAAAGAAAACTTATCCATGCCCTTCGCGACTTGTCGGCCGAATCGTCGCGTCGCCAGCGATTCCGCCCGGTGGCGACCGGGAACCTGCATCTGCAGCGCGGGCGATTTCGCCGCGGCAATCGTCGCGTCGAGTTGCCGGTGCGCCTCGGTGAGCGTCGATTGAATCTTCGCGTGATCGGGGGCCAGCCCTTTCAGGGCTTCCCGATATTGATTCGTATTAAGCGCTTGGGTCAGCGCTTCATCGTAGAACAACTCGGCCACCTCACCTCCCAGGCGATCCACGGCGGTTGCGATGCTAGCGTGCAACCGGGCGGTGTTGGCATGATCGCCGAGTTGAAGGGAGGATTGGAGAATCAAGAGTTCCAATTGCGTCGAGGTCGCCGCCGCCAGCGCGGTTGCATCGAGCGTTGCGCCCGGAATCGCACCCAACAATTTGATGCCGACCCGGCGGGCTGGACGCACGCTCGACAGGCAAAGTTCAGTGACAAGCGCCGAGGCTTGACCGGAGGTTTGCAGCGCATGGCTCCATGAGGCCAGGATCCCCCGTTCGTCGTCCATGAGTTCACGCCAAGCGCGGCCGGCGGTCTCCGCCAGCCGGATCATAAAGCCACGTGTTTCCGCCGGATGGGTAGGCAGGCTGTCGGTCAGCACGTATTCCACGTGTCTCCAAGCGCCACCATCGGCCGCGTTGAGCGAGGGGAATGAAAAGAAGAGCGTGGCCCAATCTTCGCGAGTGAGGCCGGAGCCATCTGCCGCCGCCCAGCCGTTTATCGACGCGATCAACACCCAATAGCGTGCCTGAGAGTCCAATGTGGCCCCGGTTAGCTTTCCCAACTCGCGATGAGCCCAAGGCCAGGCTGACTTATTCGCGCTAACAACCTGCGCCAGCAGGAAGCACCAGGTTGACTGCTCTTCACTCGCGCCAAGACAGAGTTCACGATGCAGCGCCAGCGCGCGGCTTTCGGACAGGGTGGTCGATCCCGCGGCCAGCGCCCATGACTCGAGCAAAAGGGCCCGGGACGCGGCGTCACCCGGCGATCCCAGTGCGGTTTCGATGGCGTTGAGTTCGGGCGAGTCCTGTGACCCGACCGCACCGCGGGCCAAGTGCAGCATTCGGGCCAAAACTCCCCGCACCTGCGGATCATGCCGTTGGGCGATCGCCATCCGAATCATGGCCAAGGTGGCGATCGGCTGATGACGGGCGTAGTTTTCCACGCACGCGATAAGGCCACGCTGATACAAATCGTTACCGACGGCCCGGCGGGCGTCGGTAACCCAAGTCATCATGAACTCCGGCGTCAGTGTGATGTGTTGAAAAAGTGGGGCCGAAAAATCCAAGGCCTCGAAAAGGTGGAAACCCTTTCGATCTATGATTCGCAAGAGGAACTCGTGCTGGGCGGAAACCGGCCAGCTTCGCAGCGCACAGCACCAGAGTTGCCCCATGAAGGCCCGCACATCGTCGGATATTCCGAGCTGATGATAGGCGTTCATCCCTTTCTCGAAGAAGGTCGCTTGGGATTCCTGCACTTCGCTCCAGATTGCCCTGAATACCTCATCCACGGGCTCGCCCCTGCTGACAATCTTGCAGAGTTCCTCCTTACGGCCCGCTTGCGCGGATGCGTCCCCGGGGGTGGTTTCGGCCCCGCTGAACATGGCACTCAATGCCCGCGCGACCTCCGGGTATTTTTGCTGAAAGTCGCTTGGGATCATGGCGGGGAAGGGCCGTAATTCATGTCCTCCCTGTGCTTTTTAGCAACGAGGGACAATCATCGAATAAAAAAGCCGGCGCCAGACAACCGGCGCCGGCTGACAATCTAAGGGTTTGATTAGAGGTGATTGAGCAGCGCGGCACCGAACTCAAGGGCGGCAACGCCGAGAGCAATCACGGCGAGGATGAGTCGGCGCAGGTAGCGCTTGTTGGTAAGGGTCATGGGAAGAATGCCACGAGGGCGGTCTGCCAAAACTAAAGAGGTCCCTCTTGCCGCGAGGGAGTCGCGGGCCTCCGCCGACTGAGGCGCTTACGGCGTGCAGCGTTTCCGAAAGACGCAGAACGAGCGAGCAGCGTTTACGAACGCAGAAACGGCAGCGTTTACGAAAGACGCAGAACGACCTGCATTCACCGGCTGAAATCAATCTGGGTCAAGCGGCAACTGGGCCGCGGATGATGGTTGGATCTTTTTCTGCCTCCGCTCGCCGCCCCATTTTGTCACGCCCGCCATGGAGTTCTCGCTGCGCTGCGCTCCTCCATCCCCTGCGGGCCTTCCCCCTCGCACGGAGCAACCAGGCTCCGGCTCGGCGGCCCTCCGGTGGCAGGCGCGCCTTCACGGGTCAGCGCGCGGAGTGCGCCTGATAACCGGGCAAGGAAGCCTGGACGGGAATGCTTCCGGGCGACTGGCAACATGAAACAATCGTTACTAGATATCAATGTGACGGGCACGGCTCGGATGGTTTGCAGTGAAGAGGTTCCTCAACGCTTCAATTCGGTAGGCGCAGGAGCGCTCAGTGACACCGAACTAATCGCCCTACTGCTCAACGATAGGGACCGGAAACTAGCTACTCGGCTGATTGGTGAAGCTGGATCGTTGATGCGTTTGGCGGAGTGGAGGCCCGAGGACTTTCAACGACTGAAAGGTATCGGCCCGTCCAAGGCGCGGCAGCTCGCCGCCGTCTTGGAAATTACCCGGCGGATCATGAAGAGTGCGGCGCCGGAAGCTCCTTGTTTGAATCGGCCCGAATTGATCGCGGAACACATGCGGCCGTTAATCCTCGGGCTGGAGGTCGAAAAATTCTGGGTCCTGTGCCTAAACCGGAAAAACCGACTAAAGAAACTGGTTGAAGCGACATCGGGCACGGCGACTTCCTCCCTCGCTCATCCCCGAGAGGTGTTCCGGGCGGCGATTCAGTGGAGCGCCACCGCCGTGGTATGTGTGCACAATCACCCATCGGGCGATCCAGGGCCTTCGGCAGCCGACGTGCAGGTGACCCGCCAACTGCGGGACGCGGCCAAGGCCGTGGACATCGAGCTGCTCGACCACGTGGTGGTGGGCAACAAGGTCTGCGATCCTCAGGGACGCGGCTACTACAGTTTCCGGGGTGCGGGCCTGCTCTGACGCAAGTCGGAGCTCAGGTCGCCCAAGTAATCGTTCAACTATGAAGAATAAACCTCCATAAAATCGAACCTGCGGTTCCGTCCGCAGTAGCCTATCGGCACCGGCGTGACTGGCAACGGTCGGGTCGGAAGCTGCCGAAACAATATACCGTCGCCGTCACTGGCGAAATGAAACCGCGAGGAATCATTTGGACTGCGAGCGTCAATGTGGTCCGCGGGTTAGGCTGGATGGTAAGTCCAACACAGGTGAACTGCATCAAGCACCGTCACTGTAAGAGGAGCCAAAGGCGCTGTTAGGCTTCAACCAAAAGGTGATGTCGTCTAGTTGTCCCAGTCCGAATTGGGCAACACGGATAAAGTGGCGACCGGTGTATAAGCAGGGACTAACCCATTCATTGTTACTTGAGCGAAACAGGCAAAGCCCGATGACTCGCCCCTCTGGGGCAAGTGCGACCGCGAGGTCGCATGATGGGTCAGCGGGAAGACGATACTGGAGAAAGCGAATGCCGTCCTGTAATCGGGCGGATAGGAGTTGCGACATCACTCTGCCGTGAAAGCGGGCCCACTTCCAGTTGGCAGTTCATTACGAAACAGCAGGCAGAACCATCAAATGAGGAAATCGCAAATGAACACGGGACAGCCCGCGTGTGCATCCTCTCGCTCCGCGCCAGATTGGGACCAGCTCGATTGGTCCCGCATCGAGCATCGAGTGCGACGGCTGCAAGCACGCATCGTAAAGGCAATACAGGAGAGACGCTGGGGCCGGGTGAAATCCCTGCAATGGCTGCTCACCCACTCGTTCAGCGGTAAGGCTCTCGCCGTCAATCGGGTGACTACTAATCAGGGAGCTAGAACGGCGGGCGTTGACGGGGCGACCTGGCAAATGCCCGCGACAAGATATAGAGCTATTGGATCGTTGCGGCGTCGCGGCTACCAGCCGCAGCCGTTGCGGCGCGTCTATATACCGAAGGCCAACGGGAAATTAAGGCCGCTGGGAATACCCACGATCAAGGACCGCGCGATGCAGGCTTTGCACCTGCTCGCGCTGGAACCGGTCGCGGAAACAACCGGCGACCCCAACTCCTATGGGTTTAGGAAGGCGCGCTCGACGGCGGATGCCATCCAACAGTGCTTCGTTTGTCTGAGTCACACTGATGACTCAGCGGAATGGGTGCTCGAAGGCGACATACAGGGCTGCTTTGATAATATCAGCCATGAGTGGATGCTGACGCACATCCCGTCCGACACCGAGGTGCTGGAAAAATGGCTACGCGCAGGGTATGTGGAAAGTCGGACATGGTTCCCGACGGCGGCAGGCACGCCACAGGGCGGCATCATCTCGCCGACGTTGGCGAACCTAACCTTGGATGGGCTAGAGCGTCTGTTGCAGGAGCGGTTCCGGGCTGGTCACAGCTCCGGTCCGCACGGCAGCCGGCAGTGGTTTAATCCTCGGGTCCACCTGATCAGGTATGCAGATGACTTCGTTATCACCGGCATCTCGAAAGAGCTGCTGGAAAATGAGGTTCGTCCGTTGGTCGAGGGCTTCCTTCGGGAGCGCGGGCTTCGGCTCTCGCCCGAGAAGACCAAGGTCACGCATATCAGTGAAGGCTTCGACTTCCTCGGCCAGCATCTGCAGAAGCGTCAGGGGATACTGCTCGTAACCCCGGCCAAGAAGAATGTGCACGCGTTCATGGAGCGGGTGCGCTCGATCCTGCGGGACAACGTGGCGTCGGGTCAGGAGCCGTTGATACGACACCTCAGCCTCGTCATCAGAGGTTGGGCCAACTACCACCGGCACATCGCTGCCACGCGGACGTTCCGTAAGATAGATCACGAGACATGGTATAGCCTATGGCGCTGGGCCAACAAGCGACACCCGAAGAAGACCGGCGGCTGGATTGCCAAAAGATACTGGCGTCAGGTCGGCGGTTCGAACTGGGCGTTTGCCGCGGATACCGGAGAAAGGACCAAAAGTGGAAAGCCAATCATAGTGCGGCTGGCGCAAACCACCGATACGAAGATTAGGCGCCACATCAAAATCCGGTCTGCAGCGAACCCGTTTGACCCATGCTGGGCCCGTTACTTTGAGGAGCGTGCGTTCCTCAAGGAACGCGGGCGCAGCCCATAGAACAAGTAGGAGTTAAGCCGGTGCCGCACCCTGCGGCACTTTGAACAGCTCGAGCCGGATGAGCGGAAACCATCATGTCCGGTTCTACGGGGAGGGGGTCGGTGTAACCCGACCTCCTTACCCAAGAAGCCGGGGTCATCTGAGGAGGACGTCATGTGAACCTATCAAGCCTCCAAAATCCGCCAAGCGCTTGGCGATGAGCCTTGCCCCCAAACCAATTCCCGGTTGGGCTTCAGGCGCGTGCCGGGCCAGCACGTGCTGATTACGCACGACATGCTTAGCCCATGCCCCTCCCCGCTGAACTGAACCAAGCCGTTGCTGCCCAAGGCGGGGGTCGCCTGGCGCTAATTCTAGGTGCAGGCTGTTCGGTTGAGGCACCCACCGGAGTCCCGGTTGCACGAGTGTGTTCGCAGGCCATCCATGACGAATTGGTTGCCGACGGATTCCTCGCCGCCGGGGAATGCGCGAAACCCGAAGATCTTTCGGTGCTGGCCGACTTGGTATTTCAAAAAGCAGGTAGCCAGGAGCCCTTGGTTACGCGCTTGCGGCAACGCTACCAGCTTCATGCGAAAATGCCCAACGAGGGCTATCTCATCGCGGCAGCTCTGTTAACCGAACGGGCCATCGCTTCCGTCGTTACCCTGAACTACGATGTCGCGATGACGGGAGCGGTGGCCGCGTTGTCCTGCGGTGACATTGTTGGCATTATTGAAGGACCTCACCACCTCGCCAATCAAACGAACCACAACATCTACTATCTCCATCGCAGCGCGAATGAAGCCGATCCCAATGCCTGGGTCCTTCGGACTGTGACCATTCAAGCCGAGTGGCAGGGGAATTGGGAACAGCAGATTACACAGCACGTGCTCGTCAGGCCGGTGGTGGTATTCGCGGGAATCGGGACCGCGGTAACCGTGCTGCTAGAGAGCGCCAAGCTGATGCGGCAGGCGATTCCGGCCGCAACGCGGCAGTATCAGGTCAACCTATCCCCAAGTGCGGGTTCGGGGTTTTTCCAACAGATGCAGCTGGCTCAAGATCGTTACATCCAGATGGGTTGGTGCGACTTCATGCGGCAACTGGCGGACCGGCTCGTCGTTGAGCATCACCAAGTGATTGCCGCATCGGCCCAGGAAAAGGCCCAAGAAAACAATCTGACCAACGAGAACCTCACTTCACTCCTTGCGCAATTGCGCAGCCACGGGGTTGTCACGGCCGGCAGGATCAGGGCGAATTGGCTCCTGAATGACAAACGTCCCTACCAGCCGATGGACGGAAATGTCTCACCGTTGCAGGCCGATCTCTTGCTTGGCATCGCGTATATCGCCCGCAACTCAACCACCGAGGCCAGCGTCGCCGAAGATGGCTTGGTTGAGTTCCGGCGCGGTGGGAAAGTCATCTCTGCTGTGATCGTTGCTTCGGGCTGCGGACACCGGAAGACTGCCAGCATCGAAACCCGAATCAACCAGCGCCGGCCGCAGTGGCGCACGCGTGGCATTCAGCCTACCGCGACTCTAGTGGCCGCAACCTCGGACGGCCCAGTGACGATTACGCCCCCCACCGACTTGGTTCGCGGTGAAGATCCCGCCAACGACATCATCACCGGACCAACTTCCTTGTCCTACCATCACCTTGAAACCCTGCGCGCGACCCCGGCTCAAATCGCCGCAATCGTCCCATGAACGATACCCCCGACAGCACGGGTGCTGAATTAATGGCAGTAGCCTCGGAAACGTTGACCGCAGGAGGCTATCGGCGGATCGAGGGGCGCTTCGCGGACTGGGATACGTCGCAGGCGCGACTCTTTGAGGACAAATACAACGTAGTCGGCGTCGCAATCTTCGACACCTGCACAGAGTTGCTGCAGTCTTGGCCCGACCTGCAAGGTTCATTGGTGGAAATCATCTCACAGAACGTCGCCCAGACCGAATCCAAATCATGGGACGGCTATTTGGTTCTGCTCACTCCGGCCGTCGCTCCTTCCGAGTCTGCGCACTTGGAGCATATTCGATACGACACCAATCGGATTCGGAAACTGGTGGCATCAGGCGCGGAATTGAAGCTCCCGGGTGCGGCAGCGCGCGTATTGCGACCGCTCCTGCCGCTAATCGAGGGTGCTTCGGTGCCGGCGCCGGCATCCGTGCTCGATCTGCTGCCGGACTTGCTGGCTCGCTCGGATGTTCCCCGCAACGCGACCGAGGCCGTCCTTAAGGCCTTTAAGACGCAGGCCCCGATTATGGACCAGTTGCACGATACCCTGACCAAAAAATGAAGCTCGTCGGGCTAGAACTTTCCGGTTTTCGGGGGTTTGCGAAAACCCAGGCTTTCGACCTGAAGGCTGACGCCATAATTGTGGTGGGTGCGAACGGGAATGGGAAGACGTCGCTCTTCGACGGTATTCTCTGGGCGCTGTGCGGAAGAATCCCCCGGCTGGCCGCCGAGGACGCCAGTGTCGTTTCGCTTTACGCGGAATCAGGCCAAGCTCGCGCTTTACTCACGCTCTGCGACGACACCGGCCAGCTCTTCAAAATAACGCGAAGCTGCGACCGGGAAACCGGGGAAACACGAGTGGCCCTTGAAACCCCAGAGGGGCTGCTTTCCGGGCCTTCAGCCGAGGGGCGGTTACTGCAATTGGTTTGGCCGGAGGCCCAGACGGGGACGGAACCGCTGGCGGCACTCGCTTCAGTCCTGACCCGCAGCGTTTACTTGCAGCAGGATGTCCTGCGCCATTTCATCGAACCGGCGGACGACCATGATCGCTTCACTTCGGTCAGCGAATTGTTCGGGGCCGGTCGCGTTACCGAACTGCAGGGGGCGTTGGAGCGGGCCAAGAAGGCGTGGTCAACCGTCACCAATCAACGTGTTAGCGACTTGGAAGAAACCCGATTGGTCCTGGCCAACGTGCTGGCACGGGCCCGGGAACTCACCGCCCGCTTTCCCTCTGCCGCAGCCTCGGTCAACTCCGCCGAATGGAGCAAATGGTGGGCGGAACTGAATTCGATGGGGGTTGCCGGGACGGCACCTGAACCGGCGGCGCGAGACTCCGGACGCGCGATCGACACCGCAATTAAAGAAATCGAGATGAAACGGGTGGCTGCAGAACGAAACGGCCAGTCCCTGCGGATGCTGCAACCGCAGCTTGCCCAATTGGCGGCATTGCCGGATCCAGCCGACATCGCCGGACTGCGATCAAAATCGGTCGCGCTCACGAACGAGCTGGGCACATTGCGGCAGGCGATCACGCAGGAGCAAGCCAGGCTGGCGGAGATGAGGCGGATGCAGGCGATGCTTAAGCAAAAAGACGAGCAGTTGCGGGTTTTGGCGATACTTGCCCGTGAACACCTCAGTGACCATTGCCCAGTTTGCGCTCAGAACATCGATCAAGCGGAGACCAGACGAAGATTAAATGCCATTGCCCACAAGGACGGCGAACCTTTGCCCGACCCATCATCCACCAAGCTGGACGAACTGCTAGTGCTGGTGGCGGACAAGGAAAAGGAAGCCGGTGGCTTGGAACTCTCCATTCGCACCGAGCAGCAGCGGGAAATGGAAACGGATATGCTGCGGAAATTCGTGCAGTCGCGATTCGTCGAACATGGGATTTCGTCCGAGGAACCAGCGGTTCGCGCGCTTCAACTCGAGGAAGCTATTGCAAGGAACAACAACCACGCCGCGAGGCTCAAGGAACTGCAGCAACAAGGAGAAGCCTTGGCCCTCGCCGTTTCGCAATCCGTGGCGCAGGGCGCGTTGAGCGAAACCAAGGTCGAAAGCGAGCGTTTGCAGAAGGTAATCCAAGAGCGGCAGCAAATCGTCACCAGTCGAAACGCCACCGGCGACATGGCCCAGAGGGTCATCGAAGGGTTGCGCGAAGCCGCTTCCGCGGTGGTCGAGCAGCGACTGCAGCAGGTTGAACCCCTGCTGCAGAATATCTATTCCCGGATCGACCCGCATCCCGCGTTCGAGACTGTGAAATTCCTGTCGCGGGTTACGAAGGGGCGCGGATTGCTATCCACCGTGGTGCAGGACTCACAGGAGAACCGGTCCAGCCCGCATCCCCCGCTGGTCATGTCGAGCTCCCAAGTGAACGCGCTCGCGGTTTCGATCTTCCTTTCATTCAACTTCGGGGTCACGCAACCGCCGCTGGCGTCTCTCCTGTTGGACGACCCGCTTCAATGCCTGGACGATGTGAATCTTCTGGGCCTGGTCGATTTGCTCCGGCGGACGAAAGATCGCCGGCAGCTATGCGTTTCAACACACGACCAACGTTTCGCCAATCTCTTGGCTCGGAAGCTCCGGCCTACGGACGCGACGGGCCGCACAATTGTTATCGAATTGGTCGGATGGCAGCGTGAAGGCCCGGAAGTGCACACGCGCGAAATCCTTTCCGACCCGGTGCAACTCAGGCTGGCCGCGAGCTGAAGCTATCACGCCAATGAGCGGGCCGGGCGAGAATGCGAAGTGGCAGACGGAAACGGAGTGGAGTGCCGATAACAAGGTGACGCCCGCGCAGAAGGCGAAGTTGGAGGCCGTCATGGACAAAATCATGTTCACCCTAGCGACCAAGCCGATCGAAATTCTTGGAAGCCGGGGAATGCAGAAGGCCTTTGCGCATGAGTTGTGGCGCCGAATCGGCAAGGAAGGGCGTAAGCGCCGCCGCTGTGTCATTCCGGGTTGCCAACACGATTCCATCAAAGCCTCCCACGCCTTGCAGCGTCGGGGGCCGCTGGCGATCATTGCGGAAAAGGGCCACGTGCTTTCGCCGAGCTTCAACATCTCCACGTGTGAGGGGCGAATGGCCCGAATCGGCATCGGCCGGGCCTCGACCTTCCCGGGGTTTTGTCCGCAGCACGAACGACTCTTCGAAACAATGGAAGCCCGGCTATCCGCGCCGACAGATGACGATATCCAGCGACAGGTGCTACGAACGCTTTGCCGACAACTTGTGATGCGCAGGCAGGAGTGTGAAGACCTGAAGCGGCAATTTCTGACCTGGCAGCTCGTCATTCATTTCTACGGGTCCAAAACGGTGATCGAGATGCTGGGCAAAGACCTGACGCCCGAGGTCACCCCACGAAGCTTTACCACCAATTATTCTACACCGCTGGAGCGGTCATTGTTGTATCTCTGGCAGGAGGCCGAGAAACGAGTGGAGGAATTGGAGAAGACGCTCTTGCCGGCGGCACTGGCTGATGTCGAAGGACGCGAAACCGGTTTGGCGCACGTTGTTTTCCGCTGTCAAGAAAACCTGCCGGTCTGTTTGGCTGGGATGGGCAATTTCACGGCCTCGCTAAACGGACCGCCGCAAACGGTCGCCGCTGTCCTTAATGTTTGGCCCACCAAGAAAGGCGTCTTGATTGTGATGTCGGCTGAGGAGCAGTATGCAGCGGTGACCGAAGCCGTTTTCAACGGTTGGCTGAGCCGGTCGATGGGTCCCTTGGAAATGGTCGAGACGTGGATGATAAACGGAACCAATCAATGGTTCATCCGGCCGAGCGTTTGGGAGAAAATTCCGCCGGCTCGCGCTCAACGCATCTTGAAACACACGACCGAAACAGACCGTGACCTGAGCGTTCCGTATCACCTTTCGATCTTCGATGACATCAGGCGAGCGGCAATCAATGACGCCGACGGCAACACCGACCTGAGCGCCGAATCCGCCAAGCTCGTTGGCTAGCGATATCTCGGTTGATCCGGGAAAAGATTTAGCTGGCTGCCCGACGCGGAGGGATAGTCCGGGATTCTGTTTTCCGTCAGCCACTGGGCGACGCGGGTTTCATGGAGCCATGACCGATGGTCTTCCGTGCCGTGCAGAAATTCCTCCAGGTGCCGAATCGCGGGGGTCGCATCCTCATTACGCATCCCGCCGAGCCAATCATCGATGAAGGGGCGTAAATCGAGTTCCACACAGTCCAATCCGAGCTCAATCAACCATTGCCGCTTCTGCTCATCCACCTTGTTGGAAACATAGAATTCCACGAGGAGCGTGCCGTCGCAGGTCGCGTCGGGTCTCACCCGCTGGTTGATTCGCTCCACCACAAACGACCGTTCCGGATCAATCTCCCGGAATTCCCGCAACGCCGCCGGAAACAACCATGATGCTGTTGCCGCCGGCCGATTCGCATAGCGGAGCCAGTCGGGTTGCTGCCGAAGTTGATAAAGATCGCCTGCACCGGGCAGCATGAGCCTTTTGGTAATCTGCAAGGCGTGCTTTGCCGCGGCGTGCACGCTGGTTTCGAGCCCTCCGATGCAATCGGCTCCCGAGTCATGGGCAAAGTGATGTCGAAGCTTTTCACCTTTCTTCGCGATCAAGGCCCCTCCGCATCCACAGCAAACGCAGCCGCAGGCTTTCCCACTCGGCACCTCGCTGACGTCCCAAGGCACGCCGCCTTTTAATCCAAAAGGAAGCCCTCGGCATGGATTCCAAACCGTCATCGCGCGTGGCTCCTTGAGCCCAAGTTTGGAACAGGGTGCCGTTTTTCGCGCCGGTGCCGTTGAAAACAGGCGACCAAACGCTGTAGTCCCCACCGAACGTCGGCCCCGGAATAACCACGCCCCTTCGATAGGTTGCAACGCCAACAGGCCACCCGCAGGTTGCAGGTCGATTCCGTATCGGCCCCGCCGCCAGCGTGGGGAATGATATGGTCCACATGCCAGCCGCTGCGCCCGCGCGAAGCCAGTTTCCAGCGGCGCCCGCAAAGGTGACAGCGACGCTCGCTTGCATCCCAGATTATCCGCAATTCTGAAGCACGCCGGATTCGGCGCCGTGGATAAATGATGATCGGTCCGGAGAATGATTCGCGCTGTTCGTCGGGTTCCGGCTGCTCCGATGCGTGAAGCTGGACGACCGGCATTTGCACGCCTTCATCGTAAAATTCGAGGGGGTAGCGAAGTGTATAACGCTGGAAACAAATATCGTAACCCTGCTCATGGCGTTTGACCTCCAAATAATGGACATCCCCACAGGCTAGACAATCAACCGTCTCCCGGCGCTCCAATCCCAGGATGAGCGAAACCGGCAGCGCCCATTGGCCACACCGCAAACACGGCAACATGCATAGGGTGGACATTGGAGTTTCTAGCGGCCGGCTACATTTAAACTTTCCCGCGTGCCTTGGCAATTTCCGCAAACATCACAGCGCGGTGCTCGTCATGATCCGGGAAAGTGTCGGTTGCGTAGATCGCGAGCCCGGAACGCGTGAGATGGCAAACCCAGACCTGGCCCCCAATATGGATTCGTTTACCAATCGGTTCCTTTGCCTGATGTGCCCGTTGGGACAACATCATCCGGCCAAAATCGCGCGGTAGCTCATACGCGGTTGGCACATCGGCCGCCGGCTTCACGGCGAGTCCGCGTTGGAGCGACTCCGACGCGAAGTTCTTCTCCGAACGATAAGCGTAGGCGCAGGCGGGGCCGCCGTTGCACGGGAGCCCAAAATGGTAGATGGTGGTGGTGATCGGTTCCGCGTGTTTCTTTTTCCATTCCGGCCAGCTCTTGCGCAGAGCCGCCGGGGTATGGTGATCTAGGTGGGGCATATCATCGACCACCATTCCGGTGTTCACCTTGAAGAACCAATCAGCCGTGAAAGGCCCGCTGCCGGTTCCACAAATAACGCCATTCAGATGGGGCACCGGGTAAAATTTTGTGGTGAAATGGAGTGGTGTCCCGGCGTGATCCGCCACGGCCAGCGTGTCCATTGCCAAGATGATTTCGTCGTCGGAGGTGTAGAAGATCAGCGAGGACATAGGAGTGGCGGGTGCACGTCGCAGTGGATTTAGAGTCTGCCTGCTGTGTCCCTTTGGAGCCAGTGGAAAGTCCCCGCGTCGGCTTTCATCACTCCGGCAGCGCCGGTGTTTTGGGGCTGGTGGCAGGGCTGGCGGGTGTCAGCTGCAAGCCGTGAGGTGTCGCCGGAGCGACGCGCACCGTTCCCTGCGGTGCGCTGCCTCGGCCCGTCCGGCCCCGAACGCCGGCGGGCCTAGCTGGGGCGAGACGGCCCCCAACCCCCAAGCAGCTAAAGGCACCTCGACTCGACTCAGCCCTTTTTCATGCCAGAGTGGAGCGCATGGCCTGGTGGAATAAACCGCAGCGATCCTATAAAGAGAAACTCCGGGACCCAAAGTGGATCGCCAAAAGAGAGGCCATACTGGCTGAACGTGGGGAAAAATGTGAGCTATGCGGGACGGATCAACGGCTCGAAATCCATCATGGATACTATCGGCCCGGCGCGGACCCGTGGGATTACGAAGATGACACCCTTTGGTGTTTATGCCGCGGGTGCCATAACGAGGTGCAGGGAAAGCTGACAGCCATCCATAAGCATATCGGGGAAATTCATCCCAAGGACCTGCCCGAGCTTACCGCGAAGATCGGCGACGTAACTTACGAGGTAAAATATGGCATGACGCCGGCGGAAGTGGAGCAAATCCTCGCCGAGGAGCGGAATGCGGATGCCACGCTTTATCAAGACTACCGTATCGACCTGCAATTCAGCAACGAGTATGCACCCAGCCGGGTGGACGAGGTGGAGGCGAAGGCAGCGGAGCGCTTTCCCGGAATTGAAATCCGCACGTTTGAGGACAACGGCAGTCGCGATTGCGTCGCCCAGGTATTCGGACCTGACCGAGAGATCCGCGGCCGAATCAAAGAGTGGGCAGACAAGTTTACCCACTGACGCTTCAAATTAAATTACGCGCAGGTGGATGAGTAACCCTTTTGCACCCATTGTCTGCGACAAACCTTGTCGCCTTCGCCGTTAGCCGCGCGCCGGGACCTTTAGCTTGGTGCGGATGTGGTTCGATACTTCCGCCGGGTCGAAATAGACGAAGTGCCCCACGCGGTGATGCGGGATGCGCCGCAACTTGGTCCAGGTTCGCAGCGTGCGAATCGACGGCTCGCGGCCCGCGGGGAATACCCCGCTGAGCCGCAAGCCGGTGATGTCTGTGAGTTGGCCGGCGGGAGAAGGCGGCAGTGGCGTTTCCATGTCCGACCGGGCCGGTCAAGCCGCGCTCACACCGCCAGCTTCAGCGCCGGAGGCGGCATGACCAGGAGGTCGGTCGCGCGGGGGCGGACACGCTTCGGCAGGATCCCGAAAAATTCCTGGGCTTCGGCGGCAGTTCTCAAATCGAGATAGTGTCTCCGAATAATGTGCTCCGAGTTACCGGCTTGAATCGCCGCTTCACCGATGGACCGGAATTTCGCGACAAACATGGAAATGAACGTGTGCCGCATCACGTCCTGCGTGAGGCCAAGCTGTTTCGAGAATTTCTGCCGGCGCCGCTTGAAGTCGCCGATCATCACCGCGGAATCCTGCAAAGGATAAGCGCGCAGCCAGGCCGCCAGATTTGGCTGAATCACCGTCTTGCGAGTTTCCCGGACTTTCGAGACCTCGGCTGTGACCGTGATGATGCCGGCGTCCAAATCGATCATGCTCGCCTTGAGCCGGGCAATCTCGCCGAGCGGCACGCCCGGCCGGATGCCGGCGAACAGGCAGAGCGCAAAATACGGCACGAGCACGCCGTCCTTGTAGGTCTCGGCGAAATCCATGACGGCGCGCACCTGCTCGATGCTCAGGGTTCGCGCCGACCCGCGTTTCCGACGCATCCGGAAATGGGGCACCTTCAAAATCGGATTGTCGGCCGTCCAACCGCGTTGAAAGGAGAACTTGAAGAACGTCGAGAGGACTCCCCGGCGGTTGTTGTGCGTCTTCATCCCGCACTTGGCCGCTTCCAAAAAGGTCGTGATCGCGGTCGGGGTGATTTCGGCCACCGACTGTGTCTTGAAGTGATCGGTAAGGCGTTTCAGTTCCCACCGGATGTGGCGCATTTGTGCCTGCGACAGCTGGTCCTGTTGCAGTTCGCGTTCCTTGGCCGCGATGTAGTCCGCGCAGGCCGCCGCCAGTTTCTTTTGCTGTTCGGGCTCCTTGTAGTTCGCCAACGCGAAATCCACGTAGAACGAAAGGGAGCAGGACCGGGACCGGAGACGCCGGAACACGGCCTCCGCTTCCTTGACCTGTTCGGTAGTAAGCGAGGTCGCCACCGTCTGGAGGCCGCAAGCGGTTTGGGCGGCTTGGATCTCCAGGGTGGATTTCTCGGCGGCGGCTTCTTCGCGGGTTTTGAAGTTCTTCCGAATGCGGAGGCCATGCAGCCAGCCGGTGAGCCGCCAGGACGTGGTGCCATTCCGGTTGGCGAACCGGATGACTTCGAAGGTTGTCTGATTCATGCTGAGGTTGCCACGTCAACTGGCAACCTAGCTTCAGCGGATCAGCGGGAAGGCTCGGAAACTTGAGCATCCGTTGAGAGGCTAACCACTTCCGTTTTTGGCAGAATTGGTGCCCCCGCCCGGAATTGAACCGGGATCACACGTTTAGGAAACGCGCGCTCTATCCATTTGAGCTACGGGGACTAAAGACATTTCCAAACATGTCCACCACCGGTCATTGGCAACCCAAAAAATGCCCGTTGACAGAGGGAAGCCGATTCCCAACGTTCCGCCCTCCAACTTTTAAACATGAGCACGACCGAAACGAAGACCCAGACCCTCACTCCGCAGCAGGTTCCCCTGACCAGCCCCCAGCTTTATAGCCGCTTCATCACCGACACCGGCAAGATTCTGCCGCGCAAGTACACCCACCTGTCGGCCAAGGAGCAGCGCGCGATCACGTCCAAGATCAAGTCCGCGCGCAACATGCTGACGATGCAATAAGCCGTTGCCTGCGCAGCGCTTTCAGCCGGAGCATCCGCTCCGGCTTTTTTATTGCCCGCCATGAAGGCCCGGATTTTTTCACCCACCTCCGCCCACCTCCGCCGTCTCGCCCAAGTGCTGCGCCGCGGCGGGCTGGTCGCGATCCCGACGGAAACGGTTTACGGTCTCGCGGCACCCGCGCTCGATGCCAAGGCCTGTCGCGCCATCTTCCGCGCCAAAGGCCGCCCAGCCAACGATCCGCTCATCGTCCACGTGCTCGATCTGGCCCACGCAGAACAATTGGCCGAGTTCAACGCCGTCGCGCGTCGCGTCGTCCGCCGTTTCTGGCCCGGCCCGCTGACGATCGTTCTGCCCAGAAAAGCCTGCGTGCCCGACATCGTGACCTCCGGCGGTGACACCGTCGCCCTGCGCGCCCCCGCCCACCCGCTCGCGCGCGAGATGCTCGAACTGGCCGGTGTTCCCCTTGCCGCGCCCAGCGCCAACCCGTTCAGTTACATCAGCCCGACCTCGGCCGCGCATGTGCAGCAAGGACTCGGCAACCGCATAGGCCACATCCTCGACGGCGGCGAATGCCCGATCGGCGTCGAATCGACGGTGCTCGACCTAACCAACCCGAACCGTCCCCGCATCTTGCGTCCCGGTGCCATCAGCGCCGCGCAGCTGACCAAGGTGCTGAAGACCAAAGTCACCACGGTGCGTCGTGCCGCCAAAGCCGGCGCCCGGCAGATCGCGCCTGGCCTGCTCGCCAAGCACTACAGCCCGCGCACGCCGTTAAGCCTGTCTGCACGACCCGGCCAGCCGACGCCGGACAAAGCCGTGATCTTCCTGCGTCAGCCCGCCGGCCCCCAGGTGGCCGGTGCGTATTGGCTCAGCCGCCGCGGCGCCCTGCCGGAGATCGCCCGCAACCTCTATCGCGTGTTGCGCGAAGCCGACGCCGGCGGACACCGTCAGATTGTGATCGAACGCCTCCCCCCGACCGCCGACGGCTTGGCCACCGCCATCAACGACCGTCTCCGTCGGGCGTGCGCCTGATCCGTGGGGCGAGTCTCTGACTGACCAGCCGGTCAAAGACCGGCTCTACATTTTCAAAGTCGCTTTCAGCCCAGCCAACAGCCGCTCGTTCTGCGCCGTGGTTCCCACGGTGACGCGGAGCCACTCGGGCAGGCCATAACCTTTCACCGGCCGGGTGATCACGCCGCGGCGCTGCAGAGCATCGAATACGGCCACGCCGTCGCCGACCTTCACCAGGAGAAAATTTCCCTGACCCGGCACAAATTCCAAACCCAAGGATTGGAAGCCCGTCGCCAGCTGAGTGAGTCCGGTCAGATTCTCCCGACGGCAACGCGTGACAAAGGCCTCGTCGTCCAAGGCGGCCGTGGCGGCGGCCGCGGCGATGGCATTCACGTTGAACGGCTGCCGGGCCCGCTGGACGATCGAGATGAGTTCAGGCGCGGCATAGCCATAGCCGACGCGCAACGCCGCCAATCCGTAGATTTTGGAAAAAGTCCGCAAACAGATCACCTTGCGCCCATCGGCGATGAACGGCCGCAAGTCAGGCGCGTTCTCCAGGTACTCCGCGTAAGCCTCATCCATTACGAGGATCACGTGCGGTGGCAGACCGGTGATGAGCGCGGCGATTTCGTCGGCGGTGTTGGTCACGCCGGTGGGATTCGCCGGACTCGCCAGAAACACGAGCCGGGTGCGCGGTGTGATCGCGGCCAGCAAGGCCGCCGTGTCCTGTTTGAGTCCGGGACCCAACGGTACTTCCACTGGCGTAGCCCCGAACATCAGCGTGACCAGCTTGTAGACCACAAACGCCGAGCGGTGCATCACGCACTCGCGGCCCGGTGACAGAAAAGCGTGGCCCAGCAGCTCGATCAGTTCGTTGGAGCCGTTCCCGATCACGAACTGGTCCATGCCCAGACGAAATTTGTCGGCCAGTTTCTTGCGCAAGGCAAAGTAACCGCCATCCGGATAGAGGTGCGACTCCTGCAGGGCCCGCTGTGCCGCCGCCAGCCCGAGCGGAGACGTCCCGAGCGGGTTTTCGTTCGACGCGAGCTTGATGATGCCCGCCGGATCCAGACCGAGCTCGCGGGCGACCGTCTCGATGGGCTTGCCCGCCTCGTAGACCGGTTGGGTCAGGATTCCCGGATTGGCCAGTTCGGCGAAAGTCATGCAGCGAAACGAAGCGGGTTGCGGGTCCGGTTCAAATCAAAAGCTCAGGTCGCCCGGCTGGGTACGCGCACATACTGCATGCCCGCGGCGACGGCGGCTTCGAAACCGGGGCCGGCATCCTCGAACACCAGACAGCGTTCCGGCGGCACACCCATTTTCTTGGCCGCCAGCAAGAACATGTCGGGCGCAGGTTTGCCGTGCGCCACATCCTCCGGGGTCACCACCACCGGGAAGAGATCCGTCAGGTGCATCAGCTCGAGGGTCTTCTTGACCACCGGCTTGGGTCCGCCCGAGGCCACACTCATGGGCAGCTTGCCATGCAGCTTGCGGGCAAAGTCCACCACCGGCTGGATGACCTTCATCTCCGCCTGCATCTCGAGGAACATCTCCTCCTTGTGGTGGAAGACATGGTCCACATCGATGGTCAGCCCGTAATGCTTCGCAAAGACCGCCGCGACTTTGAGCGTCGGCATGCCGCCGAGGGAATAGAACAGCTCCTCGCTCAACGTGCCCTTCAAGCCCGCCTGTTGCATGGCCCGGTCCCAGGCGCGATAATGCAGCGGCATGGTGTCAACCAGCGTACCGTCGCAATCAAAGATGTAACCGGCGAAGTCGCCGGCAGGGATGTCGAGTTTCATGGAAGCCGCCGAGCGTTGGGGGTGCCCGGCGACGCGCAACGCCTAATTCCCGTCGCCCGCGCCAGTGGCCGGGAACCAAGCGGAAAGGGCGGCGCAAGGTTGACGTTGGCCCCTAGGTGGGCCTTATCTAATGATTATGAATAAGCTTTTCGGCAAACACGCCCTCGTCACCGCCGGCGCCCAAGGCATCGGTCTCGCCATCACCCGCCACCTGCTCGCGGCGGGCTGCGATGTCTTCGTGCATTACCGGAGCAGCGTCGATGCCGCGCGTGAGGTCGAGCCCGAGGCCGTCAAACTGGGCCGGCGCTACGCCCATGCTAGTGCCGACCTCACGCAGACGTCCGGTTGCGAACAGCTGGTGGCCGAGGCCGTCAAGTTCCTCGGCGGGCTCGATGTGCTCGTCAACAACGCCGGCTCCCTCATCGGCCGGCGCTCGCTGGCGGACGCGGATGACGATTTCTGGGCCCAGACCATCGCCCTCAATGTCGACAGCGTGCGCCGCGTCACCCGGGCGGCCGCGCCGCATCTGATCGCGGCGGCCAAGTCCCGCGGGGGCGCCAGCATCGTGAACCTTTCTTCACTGGCCGGACGCAAGGGCGGACACGCCGGCTCGCTGGCCTACTCGACTGCCAAGGGCGCGGTGCTGACCTTCACCCGCTCGCTGGCGGGCGAGCTCGGCGCGGAAGGCGTGCGCGTCAACGCCCTCGCCCCGGGTCTGATCCTCGGCACCTCGTTCCACAACACGCACACCACCCCGGAATCCGCGAAAGCCACGGTAGCCGGCATCCCGCTCGGCCGCGGCGGCAGTGCCGACGACGTGGCTCGCGCCGTGGTGTTTCTCGCCAGCGAGTACGACGGCTTCATCAACGGAGCCACCCTCGACATCAACGGCGGCGTCTACGCCTGCTGAGCCGGTTCCAGGATTTGAGGTATTGCAGCCGGACGGGCCGCTCAACCCCTCTCAAGCAGACGTAACGGGCACCGGATGAAGCGCGGTGCGCGGCAAGGCCAGGGCGATGACGGCTGCGACCCCGGCGAAGGCCACGGTACCCCACAGACACCCGGCCAGTCCGGCCATCTGATACAGCACGCCCGAAAGCAGGCAGCCGATCAGGCGTCCCCCGGCGTTGGCCATGTAGTAGAACCCCACATTCAGGGCGACCTTGTCGTCATCGGTATAGTCCAGGATCAGGTAAGAGTGGATGGCCGAGTTGAGTGCGAAGACGGCCCCAAAGACGGCGAGCCCGCCCACGATCACGGGACCGGGCGCAAAGCCGGCCCCGAGGAGAAGCGGAATGGCCGCCGCCACACACGTCAGGGCAAATCCCGCCAACGTCGCGGTTCCCCCCGCCGGCACGCGACCGCGCAGCAGCGCCGGAGCGCCGGACTGGATGATGCCGTACCCGATCACCCAGCACGCCATGAAGCCGCCGACCCGCGCGCCATCCCAGCCGAGCGCCGTGCTCAGGAATACCGGCACGCCCACGACGAACCAGATGTCGCGGGCCCCGAAGAGAAAGAACCGCGCCGCCGAGAGGATATTGATTGGGCGGCTCTTGGCGAAGAGCTGCGAGAAGCCGACCTTGGCCTTCGCCTTGCCCAGCTCCACGGGCAGGCTCCGCCAGGCCACGAGCCAGGCCAGCAACAACAGACCGGCCATCGCCCCCAGCGCGCCGACATACCCCAACGCGACCAGCAGCCAGCCCCCGAGGAAGAAGCCGACCCCCTTCAGCGCGTTCTTGGAGCCGGTCAACACCGCCACCCATTTGAACAACGCCCCATGGGCCCCGGCCGGCACCAGCACCTTGATCGCGCTCTTGGCACTCATCTTGGTGAGGTCCTTCGCCACCCCGGACAGTGCCTGTGAACCCATCACATAGGCGACCGACCAGAATTCACTCCAAGCGGTATTCAGTCCCGCGAGCATGCCGAGAGCCAGGACCTGCAGCAGCAGTCCGGCCAAAAGGGTGATGCGCAGTCCCAGACGACTCGCCAGCCATCCGCCGAGGAGATTCGTGACGATCCCGCAAAACTCATAGAGCAGAAACAGGAAGGCCAGCTGCACCGGACTGTAACCGAGGCGGGCGAAGTGCAGCAGCACGAGCATGCGCAGCGCGCCATCTGTGAGCGTGAACGCCCAGTAGGCGCCGGTGACGATGCTGTAGTTGCGCAGGTTCAAGCTTGGCGGGTTGGCCGGTGTCAGAGGGAAGCCGCAACCTTGCGCGTGAGCTCGGCCATGCGGTTGGAGTAGCCCCACTCGTTGTCGTACCAGGCATAGATCTTCACGAGGCGCTTGTTCACCACCATCGTGGAGAGCGCGTCGATCGTGGCGGAGGCGGGATTGCCCTTGAAGTCGATGGAGACCAAGGGCCGGGTCTCGTAACCCAGGATGCCCTTCAACGGGATTGTCTCACTCGCCGCTTTGAGGAGCGCATTGACCTCCTCCACCGTGGTGTCCCGCTTCACCTGGAAAACGCAGTCCGTCAACGAGCCGGTCAGGAGCGGCACGCGAATGGCGTGTCCGTTGAGTTTGCCCAGCAGCTCCGGGTAAATCAGACCGATGGCCGTGGCGCTCCCGGTGGTTGTCGGAATCAGCGAGAGCCCGGCGGCGCGGGCACGTCGCAGGTCTTTGTGCGGGGCATCGATGATGGTCTGGGTGTTGGTGGCATCGTGCACCGTGGTGATCGCGCCGTGCTCGATCCCGAGGCCTTCATGGATCACCTTCACCACGGGCGCGAGGCAGTTGGTCGTGCACGAGGCATTGGTGATGAGCCGGTGGCGGCCCGGTTCATAGAGATGATCATTCACGCCCATGACGATGTTGAGCGCGTCGGCGCCTTTCACCGGGGCGGCCACGATGACCTTCTTCACGCCGCGCTCGAAATAGGCGCCCAGTTGCTCAGGCGTGCGGAATTTGCCGCTGCATTCGAGGACGATGTCCACCCCGTGGGCCGCCCAATCCACCTCACCGGGCTTCGCCTGCTCGCTGAAGGCGATGCGTTGCACCCCGACGCGGATGGCACCTGCACCGTCCGCCACAGCCTCGCGTGGCCAGCGGCCCTGCACGGAATCAAACGTGAGCAGATGAGCCGCGCCCTCGGCGCCGCCCTTGGGGTCGTTGATCAACACCCAGTCGAATTCCGGCCAATCCCAGGCCGCGCGAAAAGTGAGACGGCCGATGCGACCGAATCCGTTGATGGCAATACGGGCTTTTTTCATGAGGAAAGAGTCTTGGTACCACGCGTCCGTGACCGGGCCATCGAGCCGCACCCGCAGGAACCGGCGGCCGGCGGTTGGGGCGCCAGTCGCCGCAGGCGGGCGAGATCGTGCCGGAAAACCGGGTTCTCGCGGACGCAGTCCTGCAGGCAGGCGAGATTCGCACGCAATTCGGGGGCCACATTCGCCGGCAAGGCATAGACCATCCACTTGCCCTCGCGCGTGGCCTCCACCAACCCGCGCTCGCGCAGGTAGGCGAGATGCTTGGAAATCTTCACCTGCGGTTCGTCCAGCACCGCTTGGAAGTGGCACACGCAGAGCGGTCCCTGCCCCAGCACATGCAACAGGCGCAGGCGGGTCACGTCACATAGACACTCGTAGATGCGGACCAACTCCATGCCCCCGACATATTCTCCTCAGGGAATACGTGGCAAGCCCACATTGGTGCTGTCACCGGATTGTCACCTGCTCCCGATTCGTTCCTCACAACACACCTGCTACCGCCGGAGGGAACCGGCGGACTTTCCGGCAGCGTTACTCGTGCTCTCCTCGTCCGCAACTGCGCAGGCCGTCGCATCGGACTGAGGGGCACCGTCGCAACTGCCTGCGGATGCGCCGGCATCGGCGTTGGTCGCGATGGCGCCGTCGCGCTCACGGACGTATCCCCTGATGGGATCGCAGGTCGGTGCAGTCTTGTTCATGGGTGATTTGGATTCACCCCGAGCAGACGCACCGCCGGCCGGGAAGACGCAGATTTTTTAGCGCCGGCCGCCGCGCATCAGGCGGCTTTTCGGCTTCTCCGGGGCGGCCTGCGGCATGCCGCCGCCGTCAAAGATACCCGAGTAGGTGTAGTTGAAGCCGTCGACCTTCTTCCACTCGATGCTCATGCCGATGAAACGCTCGATGCTGCGGGCATCGCGCCAGGTTTCCTCGGTCACCAAAGTGAAGGCGTCACCGCTCTTCTGGGCCCGGCCGGTGCGGCCGATGCGGTGCACGTAGTCCTCCGGATTCTCGGGCACGTCAAAATTGATCACGTGCGAGACATCGGCGATGTCGAGACCGCGGGCGGCGATGTCGGTGGCGACGAGCACCTCGTGCTTGCCGGACTTGAAGCCCTTGAGGGCATCCACGCGCTCCTGCTGGCTGCGGTCGGAGTGCATGACGGCACAGGTGTGCCCGGCACGCTGAAGGCGGCTGGCCACATAGTCGGCGCCGCTCTTGGTGCGCGAGAAGATGATCACGCTGTGATACTGGGTCTGCTCGAGCAGGTGGGCGAGCAGCTCAAATTTTTGCGCCTGCACCACCGGGTAGAAGGCGTGCGTGATCGTCTCGGCCGTCGAACGTTCGCGGCTGACGGAAATCTTGAACGGATCACGCAGCGCCCACGCGGCCAGCTGCTCGATCTCGGGCGGGAGGGTCGCGGTGAAGAAGAGGGTCTGGCGCGACTTCGGCACCTTGGCCACGATGCGTTTCACATCGGGCAGAAATCCCATGTCGAGCATGCGGTCGACCTCGTCGAGCACGAGCGTCTCGATGTGATCCAGGCGAATCTCCCCCTGCTCCATGTAGTCCAGCAACCGGCCCGGCGTGGCCACCAGAATATCCATGCCGCGCGCGAGGTCCTCGCGCTGCTTGCCGTAACCGACGCCGCCGTAAATGACGGTCGTGCGCAGGTCGGTGAACTTCGAATATTCCTTGAACGATTCCTCGACCTGGAGCGCCAACTCGCGGGTGGGTTCGAGAACGAGGCAGCGGATGCTCCCGTGAGTCCCCAGCCGTTGCAAAATCGGGAGCGAAAAGGCGGCGGTCTTGCCGGTGCCGGTCTGGGCGGAACCGATCACATCCTTGCCAGCCAGCACGACCGGAATGGCCTGCGCCTGGATGGGCGTGGGGTTCTCGTAGCCCTTCTGCTGAACGGCATAGGCGATGCGATCACCCAGGCCCAAGGCCGAGAACGGGGTGTCCAGCTTCGGCACGTCGGGCAACGGCTTGGGCGCGTGGCTGGCGGCCTTCGGGGCCGGACGGGGAGACCGGGGCTGGGGAGCCTGCGGCGGGCGGGCGGAGGACCCATGGTCATGGGCCGGGCCTTTTTTGTCATGACGTCCGCGAGGCGGGCGTCCGCCGTCGCGGTGCTGGGGCTTGGCCGGTTGGGAGGGCTTGGCCGCCTCGACCCGTTTGGTACCGGGCTTGAACGACTGAGAAATCTTGGAAAGGAGCTTGCGGAGCATGAATTACAGGGGCGCTTATCACGCCCTTGGCCCGCCATTGCAACCCCGCAAAAAAATCCGGACCCGGAAAGACTAGTCCAGCTCGGCCTTGATCTTGTCCAGAATCGTCCGGGCCAGGGCCTGATCACCGATCAGGTCGATGCGGATCCGCACCTCGGTGAGTCGACTGCCGGTCTTCTTCAGCTTGATCTCGACCCGGCGGTCGAGGGCGGTGCGATACAGCAAATGGGCATCCACCGCGCTGCTTTGCTCCGAGATCTTGGCAAATTCCAGCTCCTTCAGGGCTCGTTGGGTGGCCTTGTAGACGGGTGTCAGTTCGTGCTCGAGGCCGGCCGACAATTCACCGCGCACATAGGCTACGGCGCCGGCCCCGGCAGCCCCGGCGGCGACGATCACGCAGCCACCGGCCAACGGCAGGAGCGATAACAGGGCCACGGCGACAATTCGGGAAATAACATCAGGAAACAATGGCTTCATCCGGGCTGCAGACAGGCAACCACGGGATTTGTGCATTGTTTTCTTGCAGATCAGCCGGAGACGCCGGATTCGTCCAGGGTCTCCTGCACGACCTTGCGCAACTGCGCCAATCCGTACGGCTTGGGCAGGACGGCCCGGAAACCATGCGCATGGTAATTGGACATGACCGGATCACGGGAATAACCGCTGGAAACAATGGCACAAACCGAAGGATCGAGGCGCCGCAGCTGCTCCATGGCCTCCCGGCCTCCCATGCCGCCGGGAACAGTGAGGTCCATCAGCACCAGCGAGTACTTGCGGCCCTTCTCCAGCGCTTCCTGGTACTTTTTCACGGCTTCGGCGCCGTCAGCCACCAAATCACAGTCAAAGCCCAGCCGTTGCATGAATATCTCAGCCATGCCCCGGATGGTGGCCTCGTCGTCCATGAAGAGGATGCGCACCCGGAAGGGAGAACGGCTTCCCGACGAACCGGATCCCTTGCTGGTCACCTGCCCCTGAATGGCCGGCAGCCAGAGATGAAAAGTGGTCCCCCGGCCGGTGGCCGACTCCACCTCAACATGGCCGGCATGCTTCTTGATGATCGAGTAACAGGTCGCCAGGCCCAGGCCGGTGCCTTGCGGCTTGGTGGTGAAGTACGGGTCAAAGATCTTGGCCAGGTTTTCCCTCGGAATCCCCACCCCGACATCACTCACGCTCAAATGTACATACCTGCCCGCCGCTATGCCACCCGGGGCATTGGCACCCGAGTATTCGCAATTCTCCGCCGAGATCGTGATCACGCCGCCGCCCGGCATCGCCTGCACACTGTTGATGACCAGATTCTGCAGCACCTGACCGATCTGGCCCTTGTCGGCATGGACCGCCCAAAGACCGTCGGTGAGCTTGAACTCGCTGCGCACCTTTGAACCGTGCAGGGAGAAGTTGGTCACTTCCTTGAGCAACTCAGGCAACTCGAGACTCGTTTTGACCGGTTCGCCACCCTTGGCAAAGGTGAGCAGCTGCAGCGTCAGGTCACGGGCGCGCAAAGTGGCCCGCCGGGCATCGGCCAGCCGCGCACTGATGGCGTTGTCCGCGTCGGTATCCGCCTCCGCCAGCGTGATATTGCCGAGCACGACCGTGAGGATGTTGTTGTAATCATGGGCGATGCCACCGGCCAGCAACCCCACGGCCTCCAGCTTGGAAGCCCGCGCCATCTCCTCCTCGAGGTGTCGCCGGGCGGTGATGTCGGTGACAAAACCCTCGTAATAGAGCGCATATCCGTGCTTGTCCCGGACCGTGCGCGCATTCTCAGAGATCCAGATGGTGCCTCCGCTGCGGTGCCTGACCTCCGATTCGAAATCCGCCACCTGCCCCTGATCATCCATCGCGGCGATAAACTCCTGCCGGCGGCCCGGTTTCACGTAGAGCGACTTGGCTTCATTCTTGTCCATCCACGCCAGCATTTCCTCCTGACGGGTGAAGCCAAAGATCCGGGCGAGGCCCGGATTGATGGTGAGAAAGGTTCCATCCGGACTGGAGCGATAGATTCCGCCCGCGGCCTGCTCGAAGAGCTCACGATAACGCGCCTCGCTTTCACGCAGCGCTTTTTCGGCCGCCAGCCGGTCGGTGATGTCCGTCAGGACAGCCTGCGTCCGGCCAAACGTCGGCACGCCATTTTCCTCATACATCTGCCACTGGAAGGACAAGGTGCGGATCGACCCGTCCAGGCGCCGCACCTCAAATTCACCGATCGAGGAAAGAAAACCATCCCAAACACGCACCACGTTGGAGCAGCGGATGGCCACCGTGCTTTCGGTGAAAATCTCATCCATCCTTTTGAACAGCTCCTCCTTCGAACCGGCTCCGACGATTTTCAGGGTGGCTTGATTGACATTGGTGATCGGGGCCAGGGTGAGCACGGTCTGCCGCGCATCCGGATTGTCCTCCAGATAATCCGCGAGGCTGGTCACGCCTTTTTCCCGCAGTTCCTTGAACCAAGGCACCAGACGCGAGTAATCGAACTCCACGACAGAAATCGGCGCCTGCTCAAAAATCTGACGGTAACGCGCCTCGCTTTCGCGCAAGGCCTCTTCCGTCTTCTTCTGTTGGGTGACGTCGGTGAAGACGAGCCGCACCCGGGTATGATCGAGCCGGCCGTCCTTGCGACCGACCTCCCAGTTGATGAGCATGTGGACGAGCTCGCCCTGCATGTTCAGGTACGATTTCTCCAGGGTCAGGTGATCCACGTCGTTCCAAAGCGCGTCCAGTTCGTCGACGAAGACCTCCAGCGCCTGTGCGGTCATCCGTTCCGTCAGCAACCGGTTCATCGACTCGACTGAGTCGAACCCCGAACGGCGCAGCGCATGGCGATTGGCGGTCACCACACATTTTTTCTTCGACAATTCCCGGACTCGCGCGGGGTTCTGCTCCAGAAAAACCCGGATATCCCGGACGCCTTCGGCCCGCAACCGGCCCAACTCCTCCATGATGGCCGTATAGTCCTCGATCACGATCGGCGCCGGCGCCAGGTCGAAATATTCCCGCTGCCGCTGCTCGGATTGTTGCAGCTCTTCGGTACGACGCCTGACAAGCGATTGCAGACGGCGATTGGTCAACACGCTTGCCACCACCACCACGAGGGCGATCGCGAGACCCCAAAGCAGCAAGTGCGCCCGTCCTTGCACCTCCTGCATCATGGTCAAGGGCGTGGCGTAGATCATTTGCTCGATCTCGGCGACATCGCCCTGCCCGCTGTAGGCCCGGATGACTTCTCCCATGTGCCGCCACCGTCCCGGATTGATCCTGCCCAGCTCGATCAGATCGGCGTTGATCAGGAGGGCCGTCTGGCTCGCCTCATACTTCATGGCGTCGGGGTCCAAAGCCGGTCGGCTCTTGATGACATCCCCGGCGGGATACTTGGCCACGATCAGGTTGATGAGCTCATCCGGGTGATGCAGGGCATAGTCCCAGCCCCGCAGGAGCGCCCGACGCATCTTTGCCACCAGTTGTGGCTTCGCCTTGCGCACCAGATCGCTGGTGAAAAGGCAGTCGCCGTAGAAATCCACCCCATAGTCCAAGGGCCGGATGATTCGCACGGGCTTGCCGAGGCGGCTCATCTCGTAGGGGATGTCGATGATAAACCCACTCATGGCATCGGCCGTCCCATCGAGAAGTTCATTGGAATCCCAGTTGTTCGGCACCACCTTGACCCGGTCAAAACCGACGCCTTCGTGCTCCAACATCAGACGGACTTCGGACTGCAGCGAAGTGAGGTCCAGCGCCACCCGTTTGCCCACGAGGTCGTGCGGCGTGTTGAGGTTGTCCGCGGCCAGAGTCAGCAACACTTGGGGTGAATGTTGCATGATCGCCGCCACGACCACGACGCCCATTCCCGCCATGCGGCTGGAGACGAGTTGCGGTCCCTGGGAGATGCCAAACTCCGCGCGTCCGGCCAGCACTTCGTCGATGGAATTGTGCACCTGCCCCGAAGTCGGCTTCACCACGACATCCAGGCCCTCTTCCCGAAAATACCCCTTTTCGACCGCTGCATAGGCCCCGGCGAACTGAAACTGATGACGGAAAGGCAGCTGCAACACGACCTTCTCCAATGATCCCTCTGCCCGGGCCGGGAGCGTTGCTGCCCAGAATGCCAAGCCGCAGAAAAACCAACGGAAATGGGGTAGGTTGAACATGCAGTGAACGGCTTTGGGTGACGGCAAATTGCTACGCACACCGCGCGGGATGTCGAGGCGCAACGGCTTCGGAAGCCGCGCAAGATTTTTGCTAAAGGCCATGCCGACGCATGCTGCTCACTCCGTGATGAGTCTCAGGAATGCGCATCGTCGCGAAAGTGAAGCCGCCGACGCAACTGCGCAGGCCCGCACACGCGGGAACTGCGCCTATCCTCGAGCCGGGATTTGCGCTAGACTGGGATCATGAAACTCCCGCTTTTCTGGGTCGACGCTTTCAGCTCGCAGCTCTTTCGCGGCAACCCTGCCGCGGTCGTGCCGCTCGATCGGTGGCCGGACGATCGACTCTTGCAGCAGATTGCCTTTGAAAACGGTCTGGCCGAGACCGCTTTCTTCGTGCCGGCAGCCGCGGATCGCCATCACCTGCGCTGGTTCACGCCGAAAGCCGAAGTGGATCTCTGCGGGCATGCCACCGTCGCCACGGCCTTCACGCTCTTCACCCAACTGGGTTTTGGCGGGTCACGCCTGGTGTTTGACTCGCGTTCCGGCCCGCTGGTTGTCCAACGCCTCTCTGACGGCCGGATCGAACTCGACTTTCCTGCCCGGCCCGCGGTGCCCATGCCTCCCCCGCCCGCCCTGCTGCAGGGGCTGGGGGCCAAGCCCGCCCACTATGCCCAGGCCCAGGCCAACCTCGCCATGTTCAACACCGCGGCCGAAGTGCTCGCGCTGCAGCCCGATTTCGCCGCGCTCGCGACCCTCGAGCAGTACGGCACGATTGTCACCGCGCCCGGAACGGATTGTGATTTCGTCTCCCGTTTCTTTGCGCCCCGCGTCGGCGTGCCGGAGGATCCCGTGACCGGATCCGCGCATTGCGTGCTCACCCCCTATTGGGCCCAACGATTGGGCCGCCCCCGGCTGCACGCCCGGCAGGTCTCGGCCCGCAGTGGCGAACTCTGGTGCGAACTGGCCGGTGATCGGGTGAAAATCGCCGGCCACGCCACCCTCTACCTGCAGGGGCACATTCTGGTTTGATCCCGGGCGTCCCACTATCGGGATAATTGTCATGGTCACAGTTTGCTATTGAAGCAACTGTACTGGTTCCAATCTTGGCGCGTTGCCGCTACTGGACCCGATCCGTTTCGCGTATAGTCCGCGGACAACCACTCCACGCCATGATTGAGTTCGCTCCTCCCAAGAACACCGCTTCACCCCGGACCGCCCCCGCGAACGGCTCCCGGCCGCTCTATGTCGAGCTGGCCGACTCGCTCCAGAACCTCGTTGAGCAGGGCACGCTGCGTCCGGGCCACCGGGTGCCGTCGGTCCGGATCATGTCGCGGCAACGCGATGTGAGTATCGCCACGGTGCTCCAAGCCTACACCGTGCTCGAAAACCGCGGCTTCCTCGAGGCCCGGCCACAGTCCGGTTACTATGTGCGGCCGCGTCCGCCCAGCCTGGCTCCCGAGCCCCGCATGGCCAAGCCCATGGCGAAGCCCTCCTACGTCGGGGTGAACGATCTCACCGCCGAGGTGATGGACTACGCGCAGAACAACGACTACGTGCCCTTCGGTTCGGCGTGCCCCCACCACAGCCTTTTCCCCACCAAGAAGCTTGCCCGCATCCTCGGCTCCGTCGCCCGGCGCGACCCGACCCTGCTGGTGCGCTCCAGCCTCAACCGCGGCTATGAACCGCTCACCCGGGAGATCGCCCGCCGCTACCTGCAGGCCGGCGTTCCGCTCGGGCATGACGAACTCGTCGTTACCACCGGCTGCACCGAGGCGCTTAACCTCTGCCTGCGGGCGGTCACCAAGCCCGGCGACACGGTGGCCATTGAGACGCCCGCCTACTTCGGCTTTCTCGAGATCATCCAAAGCCTCAATCTGCGCGCGCTGGAAATCCCCACTTCCCCGCGCGAGGGTATCTGCCTGGACGCCCTGCGCACGGCCATCGCCCAGAATGAGGTCAAGGCCGTCATGGTCATGCCGGGCCTGCACAACCCGCTCGGCTCCGTCATGCCCGACGAAAAAAAGCAGCGCCTCTACGAGCTGCTCTGCGAGCACGATCTGCCGGCCATCGAGGACGACATCTACGGTGACACGCACTTCGGCGATGTCCGGCCCAAGCCCCTCAAGGCTTGGGACAAGGACGGCCGCGTTTTGCTCTGCTCGTCATTCGGCAAGACGCTTGCCCCCGGTTTTCACGTCGGCTGGTCCGCCCCCGGGCGCTACCTCGAACGCGTGCGGCGGCTCAAGTTCACCAACACCATGGGCACGCCCCTCGTGCTGCAGAAGGCGCTGGCCGAATTCCTCCGCGACGGGGGCTACGACCATCATCTGCGCTCCCTGCGGCGGGCCTACCATCAGCATCTGCATCTGTTCGCCCAAGGCATGCAAAAGTACTTCCCCGAGGGCACCCGCTACAGCCGCCCCTCGGGTGGCAATTTCATCTGGGTGGAGTTCCCGCCCAAGGTGGACACCTTGCGCCTGCGGAACGATGCGCTCAACAAGCGCATCAACATCTCTCCCGGCCACCTCTTTTCCGTGAAGGACCGTTACACCAACTGCCTGCGCATGAGCTGCAGCGTGCCCTGGTCCGACGAAATCGAGGCCGCCCTGCACACGCTGGGCGAGCTCATCAAACAGCAACTGTGAGACATAGTCACTGAACGCATCGCATGACCCGTCCAGAATGCCTCGCCTGTTTTTCGCCCTTACCCAGCCACCGATATGCCCGCATCCCGATCCTTGGGGGGTTGGTCCCCTGACCAACCGCTTCCGCAGCCCTCTGTCCTCCCATGCGCAACGTAGCCATTTTGATCTTCGACGATGTCGAGGTACTCGACTTTGCCGGCCCCTTCGAGGTGTTCTCGGTCACCCGGGAACTCGCGGGAGAATCGCTGTTCACCGTCCACACCGTGGGCCTCACCCCCGGCACGGTGCGGGCACGCAACGGACTCAAGCTCGTGCCCGAACACACCCTTGAATCGCTGCCTCCTCCGAACCTGCTCATCATCCCCGGTGGTTTCGGCACGCGCGCACTCCTCAACCAAGCGAGTGTGATTGACTGGATCCGGCGGAAAGCCCCCCAGGTCGAGATCGTCGCTTCCGTCTGCACCGGCTCGCTGTTGCTGGCCAAAGCGGGGTTGTTGGCGGGACTCACCGCCACCACGCACTACCAGAGTTTTGATCGGCTGCGCGCACTGGAACCCACCGCCAACGTACGGGAAGACGTGCGGTTCACCGATGACGGTCACGTGCTGACCGCGGCCGGCATTTCCGCCGGGATAGATCTCTCCCTCCACCTCGTGGCCCGGCTGCACGGCGCCGAGACCGCGCAACGCACCGCCCAGTACATGGAATACCACTGGATCAACGACGGCGGGGCCCGGCGCTAAATCCACTCGTTCCCATTCTCCTATTCTTACTCGTTCTCCCCGTCATCCGGACTCCGAGAGACGGGAAATGAATCCGGGAATAGGAACGAGAATGAACCGAATACAAACCTCCTAGTCCTCCTTTCCTTTGTCCGCTCCCTCCCGCACCTCCATCATCGCCGGTTTCGCCGCCATCTACATCATCTGGGGCTCAACCTATCTCGGCATCCGCATCGCGGTCGAATCGATGCCACCCTTCCTCATGGCGAGTTCCCGTTTTCTGGTCGCGGGGCTGATCGTCGCCGGCTTCATCGCTTTCACCCGCGGCTTTCGAGCCACTCGCGAGCAATGGCGCGACAACGCCATCATCGGCGCCTTCCTCTGCCTCGGCGGCAACGGTCTCGTTTCGTGGGCGGAACAGAAAATCCCTTCGGGCATTGCCACCCTCATCATTTCCGCCGGGCCGGTCTGCATCGTCCTCATGGACTGGGCCGTGTTGGCCTGGTTCAAGGACGGCCAGCGCGGCTCCCGCCCCACCGCCCTCGTGTTTTTCGGTTTGGTCCTCGGCGTTGCCGGTTTGGTGATTCTGGTCGGACCGGACGTGATGTCCACCGGCGTGGGCAGCCTCGACCCCCGCCGGGTGCTGGCCCTCTTTGCCGCCACGTTTCTCTGGAGCACCGGCATGATGATCACCCGCTACACGCGCAACCCCGCCGAGCCTTTCACGGCGGCTAGCATCCAGATGATCTGCGGCAGCGGCTGGCTCTTGCTCGGCAGTCTGGCCACCGGGGAGCTGGCCCGGTTCGATCCCTCACTAATCACCAGCCGCTCAGTCGTGGCGTGGGTCTACCTGATGATCTTCGGCTCGCTGATCGGTTTCAGCACCTTCACCTGGCTGATGAAACACAGCACGCCGTCCAAGGTTTCGACGTATGCCTACGCGAATCCGATCGTCGCCGTCTTCCTCGGTTGGCTGGTGTTGCACGAACCGCTCAGCCCCCGGCTCTTCGTATCGGCGACGATTATCATCGCCGGCGTCGCGCTGATCACCATCGCCAAGAGCCAAACCCAGACGCTCATCCCGCCCCGCCAAGCCGCCGCCGCGATGCATGTCACCCAGGAGGACCGCTGACATGCCCCGCCTCGCCCTCATCGGAGATTTCAATACCAAGGTGGTCGCCCACGGGGCGATCCCGTTGGCCTTGGAGCTGGCCGCCCAAACTGCCGGATGCCCGGTCACGGCCGACTGGATCGGTACCGACGTGATCACGGATGCCCCGCGCCAGCTCACGGCCTACGACGCGGTGTGGTGCGTGCCCGGCAGTCCCTACCGCAGCATGGAAGGCGCGATCGCGGCCATCCGATTCGCGCGCCAAACCCAGCGTCCCTTTCTCGGCACCTGCGGAGGCTTCCAGCATGCGTTGATCGAATTCGCGCGCCACGTGTTGCACCTGGCTGACGCCGATCACGCCGAATCCAATCCGCGGGCAACCAGCCCTGTGATCACACCGCTGACCTGCTCGCTGGTCGGCCGGCACGAGCCGATTCGCTTCCAGCCAGGTTCCCAGCTACACGGGATTTACCAGGGACGCGCCGCTCCCGAGGGCTATCACTGCAACTATGGAGTGAACCCGCTCTTCCGTGACCGCCTGGAGTCCGCCGGGCTGCGCTTCACCGGCCTGGACGGGGCCAACCAGATCCGTGCCATGGAGTTGCCCGCCCACCCCTTTTTTATCGGCACCCTCTTCCAGCCCGAACGCTCTGCCCTGACCGGTCAGTCGCATCCGTTGATCGAAGCTTTCGTCAAGGCAGTCGTCTCAACCGCGACCTGATCGCTCGGGCCCCCTCTTCATTTATTGCCAATCCCCGGGCGTCGCGTGGCCGCCGGGGAATATCCGGTTGCCTGTTCGACTCTCCTGGATAAGTGTCTTTTCCGATGAAACGCTTGGTCTGGCTTCTGATCGCCTTGTTCTGCACTGCCGTGGCGCAGGTGCAGCCGGTGGATCTGTGGCCCGCCAAGGACCGCGGTTGCTGCTGCTGCGAGGACCAAGCCGGTGCCTGTGGCATGCCTGATTGCGCCCCCGCCCCGACGACCTGCAGTCCAGCCCGCGTCGTGCTGCAAACCAGTGCGCCCATGCGCATTCAGGCGCGCCGTGCCGCCGCGGTGGCGAAAAAGGTCAGCGAGCCGTTTTACGTTCAATTTGTTGAAAAGACCGCCGAGCGGCCGTCTTTCCGCGTAGCCCGGCTGGGCACGCCTGCTGCGAGAGTGGCCTTGTTCAAGGCCCATTGCAGTTTCCTGATCTGATTCAAGGGAGTCGTGTGTCCGCGCTTCGGCGCGCGGCGCCTTTGCCTGTCCTGCCCGCATGGTTCATTCCCCCGGGTAAGGTTTCTGATTCACGTCCGTCTCCCTGTATTCCGTCATGAAAACTCTCTTCGCCTCATTCTGCCTTTCCCTCTTCGCCGTCATGCTGGTCGCAGCCGAGCCCAGTGCGACTCACTCACCGGTTTATCAATGTCCCATGCATCCGTGGATCAAGTCGGACAAGCCCGATGCCAAATGCACCATTTGCGGCATGGCCCTCGTCGCCGCAGCCAACCCGGCCGTCCCAGCGGAACAGCCGTTGGACCCGAATCTCGTGACCCTGACCGCCGGGCAGGTGGCCGTCACCGGAGTGCAAAGTTCCCCCGTGATCCGCGGACCGCTCCTCCGTACGCTTCGCGTCAACGGCGTGATCGATGACGACGAAACCCGTCACCGCATCCTCGCGGCGCGGGTCCCGGGTCGGGTGGAAAAACTCCACGTCAACTATGTGGGGGCGGAAGTGAAGGAAGGCGAACCCCTCGCCACGATCTACAGCCCGGAGATGCTCACCGCCCAGCGCACCTACGTGGAGCGGCTGCGCGCGGGCAGCACCGCATTCACCCTCTCCGAACGCGCCGCGGCCCGCGAACGGTTGTTGGAGCTCGGGCTGACCGAGGAGGAAATCCGCATCCTAGAGACCACGCTGCAGCCCACGGCCATGGTCAATATCCGCGCGCCGATGTCCGGCACGGTGGTCACCCGCGCCGTCTACGAAGGCCAGTATGTGGCGACGAATGACCGGCTCTTTGAGATCGGTGACTTTTCGCGCATGTGGTTCGTCTTCGACGTCTACGAACCTGATCTGCCCTGGGTTCACCCCGGGCAGACGGTGGAACTCACGTTACCTTCTCTGGCCGGAAAGATCCTGACGGCTCCCATCGCGTTCATCGATCCCAACCTCAATGAAATGACCCGCACCGCCCGCGCCCGGGTCGTGCTCGAAAACGCCAATCGCCAGTTGCTGCACCGCCAGACCGGGACCGCGATCGTCAACATCGAGTCTCCCGAGACGCTGGTGATCCCCCGCTCCGCCGTGTTGCAGCACCGCGGCCATCCGGTCGTCTACCTCGAGCAGGACAACCGCTCCTATGCGGCCCGGGAGATCAAGCTCGGACGGGTTGGCGACAACCAGGTCGAGGTGCTCCAAGGGATTTCCGCCGGTCAACGCGTCGTGACTCAGGCCGCCCTGCTCCTTGACGGCCAGGCGCAACTGGCCCACGCCGCCCTCGGTAGCAGCGATGACCATGCCTCCCCGACCCCGAGCAAGGTTTCCGCCGCCGAGCCTAAACCGGATGCCAACGCCTACAATCTGCTGCGCACGCTCACCCTCTCCACCGCCGATGCCGCCAACGCGCTCGCCGCTGACGACCTGGCTGGCTATCAACAGAACTTGCCATCCCTGCGGAGCGCGTTGCAGGCCTACCTGAGCGGCTTCCCTCCCGCTACGCGCGGTCCGCTGGCCGAATTCCGCACTACGCTCGTGGAGGGACCGGATCTGCAAGCCGCCCGCCGGGCCTTCGAGCCATTCAGCACCGCCCTCGTCGATCTCGCCCGGGAAAACCACCTGCACCACCGGGAGGGCATTCATTTCTTCCAATGCCCGATGACCCCGGTCCTCGGCACCGGCCGCTGGCCCTCACGCAGCGCCGACCTCCGCAACCCCTTCTTCGGCTCCGCCATGCTGGAGTGCGGCGACGAACTCAACTGACCCCACCCATGCACAAGTAACCTATTAGGTTACTTGTGCATGGGTCTGTGAAACAGAGAAACCCAATCTTCGGAGCTTCCCCATGATCAACCGCATCATTCACTGGTCTCTGCACAACCGGTTCATTGTGCTCGCCGGCTTCCTCGCGATCTGCGCCTGGGGCGTCGTGGCCCTGACCCGCGTGCCAATCGACGCCATCCCTGACCTTTCGGAAAACCAAGTGATCGTATACGCCGACTGGCCCGGGCGCTCCCCCCAGGAGGTCGAAGACCAGATCACCTACCCGCTGAGCGTTTCGCTCCAAGGTCTCGCCGGCGTGAAGACCGTGCGCGCCACCTCTATGTTCGGGTTCTCCTTCCTGACGGTGATATTCGAGGACAAGGTCGATCCCTATTTCGCCCGGACGCGCGTCCTCGAACGCCTTAATTCCCTCGGCAACCTGCTACCCGAAAACGTGGCCGCCCGCCTCGGTCCCGACGCCACCGGCCTCGGTTGGGTCTACCAATACTACCTCAAGGACGAGTCCGGCCAACAGGACCTCGGCTCCTTGCGCGCCGTGCAGGACACCTTCGTCCGCTATCAGCTCGCCGGTGTCCCGGGCGTGGCCGAGGTCGCGAGCATCGGCGGATTTGTCCGCCAGTGGCAGGTCGAGGTTTCCGCGCTCAAGCTCCGCCAATACAACGTGACCCTGGGTGAAGTCATGGACGCCGTCGGGGCCAGCAACCGCAACATTGGCGGCAAGACCATCGAGGAGAACGGCGCCGAATACATCGTGCGCGGGATCGGTCTCGTGCAAACGGCCGCCGACCTCGAATCCATCGCCCTGCAAGCACGCAACGGCACGCCGCTCCGCCTCAGTGATGTCGCCACCGTGCGCATCGGCGGCGATTTCCGTCGCGGTGCCCTCGACGTCAACGGCAAGCAGGTCGTGGGCGGCATCGTGGTCATGCGCTACGGGGAGAACGCGTGGCAGGTCATCCAGGACGTCAAAGCCCGCCTCGCCACCCTCGCACCCGGTCTGCCACCCGGCGTCACCATCGAATCCTTCTACGACCGCAGCGACCTCATCGGCCGGGCCATCAACACCCTCAAGCATGCGCTCACCGAGGAGATCATCCTCGTGACGCTCGCCCACATTCTCTTCCTCTTCCATTTCCGCAGCATTTTGATCGTCACCCTGCCGCTGCCGGCCTCGATCCTGATTTCATTCATCTTGATGGATCAGTTCGGGATCCCCTCGCACATCATGTCGCTCACCGGCATCGCGATCTCGATCGGCGTCCTGGTCGATGCCGGCATCGTGATGACGGAAAATGTCATCCGGCATTGCGAGCGGGCGGAGGAGGAATTGCGACGGCGGCTGACGCCCCCCGAAGTGTTTCGCCACACGCTCGAAGCCGCGACCCAGGTCGGCCGGCCGATGTTTTTCTCGATGCTCGTCATCATCCTCGCCTTCGTGCCGGTCTTTCTCCTCACGGGCCAGGAGGGCAAGCTGTTCCATCCCCTCGCCTTTACAAAGTCTTTTGCCCTGCTCGGAGCCGTCCTGCTGGCCATAACCGCCGTGCCGGTGTTCTGCACCATTCTGGTGCGAGGTCCTTTCAAGCCGGAGAGTGAAAACTGGCTGATGAAGGTTCTGCTCAGAATCTACGACCCGACGCTGGACTGGGCGCTGGGCCATCGCAAAACCGTGCTTGTCCTGGCCATTGCCTTGTTGACCGCCTCGTGCGTGATCGCCTTCGGCCTGCCTCGCGCGATCAATGCGCATTTGCCCGCCAGCCTGGCCCGGCACACCCAGGGATTCGGCAGCGAGTTCATGCCCACCCTTGAAGAGGGATCCCTGCTGTTCATGCCCGTGCTGCTGCCGGCCACTTCGCTGACCGAGGTGCAACGGATCATGAGCTGGCAGGACAAGGTGATCAGCGCCCACCCGGCGGTCGCCTCCGTCGCCGGCAAGCTCGGCCGCGCCGACAGCGCGACCGATCCCGCACCCGTGGAAATGATCGAGACCACCATCATGCTGAAGCCCGAGAGTCAGTGGCCTGCGGGCACGACGAAGGCTTCCATCATCAGCGACCTGTCCGCCCAGCTCATGAACGTGCCTGGCTACGTGCCGGGTTTCCTCCAGCCGATTGAGAATCGGATTCTGATGACCAGCACCGGCATCCGCGCCCAGGTCGGGGTGAAGATCTTCGGCGACAACCTCGACACGCTCCAAACCAAGGCCTTTGAAATCGAGCAGGTGATCAATCGGGTCCAAGGCGCCACCGGCGTCGCCCCTTCGCGGGTACAGGGCAAGCCCTACCTGGAAATCGCGGTGCGTCGCGACGATCTCGCCCGCTACGGACTGAGCGTGAAACAAGTGTACGAGTACGTGGAGGCCGGCTTGGGCGGCGCCACGGTCGGCACCACGCTCAAAGGTCGGGAACGCTGGCCCCTGCAAGTGCGCCTGGAACAGGCCGACCGTGAGGACATCGACAAACTCGGCGAAATGCCGCTGCCCACCCCTTCGGGGGCCTTTGTGCAACTCCGCCAGGTGGCAGACATCAAGCGCACCGTCGGTCCGAACGAAATCTCCAGCGAGAACGGGCGCCTGCGGGTCTTTGTGCAGGCCAACGTCACCGACCGCGATCTCGGCGGTTTCGTGGGCGAGATCAAGGACCGCATCGAGCGCGACGTGAAGCTCGATCCCGGCATGACCGTCGAGTATTCCGGCCAATACGAGCACCAGTTGCGCGCCAAGCGTACCCTGCTCTACGTCTTCCCCGCGGTCATCGGCATCATCTTCGTGTTGCTCGTGATCACCTTCAACTCGGTGTCTGAAGCCACGCACGTGCTTCTGGCTGTGCCTTTCGCCCTGACTGGCGGCGTTCTTTTGCAGGCCGTTCTGGGCTACAACTTCAGTGTGGCGGTCTGGGTTGGTTACATCGCTCTTTTCGGCACCGCGATCCAGACCGGGGTGGTGATGGTGGTTTATCTCGAAGAGGCCCTCGCCAAGAAGCGGGTCGAACTCGGTGCCGCCTTTGACCAAAACGCCATCATCGCAGCGATCAAGGAAGGCGCGCGCCTACGCCTGCGTCCGAAAGTCATGACGGTCGCCACCACCGTTGCCTCGCTCATGCCGATCTTCTGGTTCAGCCGCACCGGCGTCGAAATCATGCGGCCGCTGGCGGCGCCGGTCATCGGCGGCATGCTCTCGAGCCTCGTCCACATCTTGATCGTCACGCCGGTCATCTTTGCCTGGCTCCGCGAGCGGGAAGTGACAAAGGCCGTCGACTGAGCATACTCTCCTCATGGCCAGAACCTCCGAGCAGCTTGCCGCCGCGCTCAACGACCAGCGCAACGCCTTCAAGGCGTTTCTGGTGGCGCGGGTGGGCAACGCGGCCGAGGCGGAGGACATCCTCCAAAACGGCCTGCTCAAGGCCGTGCAGCGCGCGGGCGAGCTGCAGGACGAGGCCAAGCTGACTGCTTGGTTTTACCAGCTGCTGCGCAACGCCGTGATCGATCACTACCGGGCCCGCGGCTCGGTCCAGCGGCGACATGACGGCCTGGGTGATATGGTCGCCGCCCTCGGCGAGGATGTCGCCGCCGCGCCGCAGGGCTGGCAAGCCCAGTTGTGCGGCTGCCTCGCTGGCGTGATCGACACGCTCAAGCCGCAATATGCCGAGTTGCTCCGCCGGGTGGATCTCGACGGCGAATCCGTGCAGGCGGCGGCGAAGGCCATGAAAATGACCGCCAACAACGCCAGCGTGACGCTGCACCGTGCCCGCAAGGACCTCCGCGCCCGCTTGGAAACCTTTTGTGGCGACTGCGCGGACGGTGCCTGTCTCGACTGCGATTGCGCGGAACGTGACGAAGCCATGTAAGATCGGAAGACGGGCTCCGTCTCCGGGTGTCACCAACCATGGACACCCGAAATCATTCCGCCCCACTCTCCTCCCTCCCGCCGCGTTTACCACGCCTGCTTAGCGTCATCCAGGACGCCATGGATCAACGTCGTCACGGCCGCCCCACCCTCTCCCTTGCCGCTACGATCCGGCTGCAAAGGGAATGGCCGCCGCCATTCACCATGATCAGCCAAGAAAAGAGCTGTAAGATCAAAGCCCCGTGAACGTCTCTCCCACGAAACCCATCCATCCCATGTCAAAAAAATCCATCCAAAACTCGATCCCTTCCTGCGGCTGCAAGAACTGCCTCTGTCACCGGGGCCCGCGCTGCCGTTGTCACGACTACAACGCCCTTCTGGCCCTGGCTCTCTGGGACTTCGGCCAGATGTTTCGCCGTCATTCCAAGTGAATCGAGCCCAGCCCGCATTGCGTCGCCGCGGCCATGGCCGTAGCCTGGCGCTGACTTCCCAAACATGCGCTCCCTTGAACTGAAAATCCTGCCGGTCTTCTACGTCCTGACTCTGGGCGGTCTGATGGCCGGGACCGCCTGGTTCACCCCGGGATTCAAGATCGCCCTTCCCGCGGGGCGAGTCATCGCCGCCGGACTCGTTTCGACCGGCATTATTGTCGTGATCCTCGGCGGAATCTCATTCCGTCGCGCGGGCACCACCATCAATCCCCGGCAGCCGTCATCGACCTCACGGTTGGTCATGACGGGGATCTACCGGGTAACCCGCAACCCGATGTATCTGGGCATGCTGCTCCTCCTGCTCGGCTGGGGTCTGATCCTGTCCCATGCGCTGGCGTTTCTCCTGGCCACCGCCTTTGTCCCCATCATGAACCGCATGCAAATCGGACCGGAGGAGAGAATTCTCACCGCCCGTTTTGGGTCCGAATTCGTGGATTACCAAACCGCCGTACGCCGGTGGCTTTGAACCCGCCTGCCGCACAGCCCGGCCGATTTCAGGACGCTCCTTCACGACATGTCGCCGAACCGAATCCGCATTGCCCTGCAATGCGGGCTAATCCTTGGGAGCATGGCAAAGAATACCCGTTCTCGAGCCTTTGATCTGGGTTGGAAGCGCCGGCCTGATAGCCTCGAATCACTGACCACGCGAACCGCTCGGTTGGCAACGACCGTAAGGTTTTGCCGCCAGCTTCGTCCCCACGAGTGAGCAGCCCACCATCATGAAGCACGATCACTCAGATCAGTCCGCCCCGGAACGCTCCGACCACCCCGAGCCGGGCAACGCCTCTCAAACCCCTTCGGCCGACACGCCGGTGTACATGGGCCTGCCCCATGAACGCTATCTCCGACCCAGGCTCTACGCGTCTGCCGCCCTCGCGCTGCCGGTGTTGTTCCTGTCGATGGGAGGGATGTTCTGGCCGCAGGCCTTTCACTGGATCCCGGCCGGGGTTTCCGGCTGGCTGCAACTGGCGTTGACCACGCCGATCTTCTTCTGGTCCGGCGCGCCCCTCAACCGGCGCTGGTGGAGGTCCATCGTCGAGCGCGACACGAACATGTTCACGCTCACGGTGACCGGCACCGGGGCGGCGTTTTTCTACAGCATCGCCGCCCTCCTGTTTGCGCCCTATTTTCCGGCGGCTTACCACGGAGCGCACGGCGTACCGCTCTTCTTTGAGGCCACGGCCTTCATCACCACGATCGTCCTGCTGGGACAGATTTTGGAACAGCGCGCCCATGCCCGGACCGATGCCGCGATCCGCAAGCTCATGAAACTGGCTCCCAGCACCGCCCACCGGCTGCGGGACGATGACACCGAGGAAGACGTGCCCCTGGAGCTCGTCCATCCCGGCGACCGCCTGCGGGTCCGACCCGGCGAAAACCTGCCCGTTGACGGCGTGCTCCTCGACGGCAGCGCCGAGATCGATGAGTCGATGCTGACGGGTGAACCCCTGCCCGCGGCCAAAGCACCTGGCGCACGCCTCAGCGCCGGCACGCTCAACACGGTGGGCTCGTTCGTCCTGCGGGCCGAACGCGTCGGCCGCGACACCCTGCTGGCCCAGATCATCCGCCTGGTGGAATCGGCCATGGAAAGCGAGGCCCCCATCGCCCGCCTCGCCGATCGCGTATCCGCCTGGTTTGTGCCGGCCGTGCTGGCCCTGGCGGTCACCACCTTTTTCGCGTGGACCTATTTCTCGCCGGAGCGCGGGATGCTCTACGGGGCGATCAACGCCGTTTCGGTGCTCATGATCGCCTGCCCATGCGCACTCGGTCTCGCCACTCCGGTTTCCCTCGTCACCGGCATCGGCCGGGGCGCCCAAGCGGGCGTACTGGTCAAGCATGCCGCCGCGCTGGAAAAGCTGGCCGCCGCCACCACGCTGCTCATCGACAAGACCGGCACCCTTTCCGAGGGCCGGCCGCAGATTGTCGCGGTGCGGCCGGCTGCCGGGTTCACCGAGGTTGAATTGCTGACCCTCGCCGCCGGCGCGGAAAGTCCGAGCGAACACCCGCTCGCCCGGGCCATTGTCACCGCCGCCCAATCGCGAAAACTGACCGTGCCCGTCGCCAATGATTTTTCCGCCCAGCCCGGGGCGGGCGTGCGTGCGACGGTCGGCGGACGAGTCGTAGCCGTTGGCCGGGCGGCCACTGACGCGAGCGATCTGCACGCGACTGCCACGCTCCTGGACATCACGGTTGACGGCGAGATCGCCGGCTCACTGGCGTTGGCGGATGCGATCAAGGCCACAACGCCTGCAGCCATCCGGGCTCTCCAACAACTCGGCTTGAAGGTCGTCATGGTGACCGGAGACCGGGAGGCCACCGCCCGGGCAGTCGCTGAGATGCTCAAGCTGGACGGATTTCACGCCGGAGTCACCCCCGCCCGCAAACAGGAATTGGTGAGGGAACACCAGGCCTTGGGTGAGCGCGTGGTCTTCGCCGGTGACGGCCTGAACGACGCCCCGGCGCTCGCCGCGGCGGATGTCGGCATCGCCATGGGTACCGGCACCGACGTCGCCATGCACAGCGCCGGGGTTGTGCTCGTAAAGGGAGACCTGCAGGCCCTGGTCCGGGCCGTTCACCTGAGCCATGCCGTGTTGCGCAACATCCGGCAGAATCTCTTCTGGGCCTTCGCCTTCAACACCGCCGGCCTGCCGCTCGCCGCCGGAGTCCTGTATCCCTTCACCGGCTGGCTGCTCAATCCCATGTTCGCAAGCGTCGCCATGAGCCTCAGTTCGATCACCGTCGTCACCAATGCGCTGCGCCTGCGGCGGCTGCGGCTATGAGTTCCCGGCAGCCCTCATTAGCTTTTTGGGGAACCTTGGATAGATTTTGCCAGTCAATCCTCCCATCATGAACCACCGCCTCTTTCGCACCCTCCTTCTGGCCAGCAGCCTCGGTTTCTTCGTGGGCTGCCAGACCGTCGAAACCCGCATCAAGGAAAAGCCCGAAGTCTTCGCCAGCGTGGACAAGGCCACGCAGGACAAGATCAAGCAGGGCATCATCGATCTCGGCTACACCGAGGACATGGTCTACCTCGCCTTGGGCGCGCCGGACCAGAAACGCGAATCCATCTCCGCAGAGGGCCGGAACATCACCTGGATCTATAACACCTACTACACCCGCTACGAAGGCAACCAGATGATGGGCTACCACCGCCGGGTGTACTTCGATCCCTACGTCAAAACCTATCGGATCTACTACCAGCCGGTGTTTACCGACATCTACAGCGACCAGAAGGAAGAGCGCATCCGCATCGTCTTCAAGGACGGCAAGGTCACGGTGATCGAACAGACCAAAGGCTGATCCTGTTCGGTCAGCCCCGGGGAAACGGGGACTGGGTCTCGCGCTTGAGCTCGCGGGTCATGAGCGCCATCAGCGCGTCCATCGGATGCTTGGCCTCGTAAAGAATGGCATGCACTTCCGTCAAGATTGGCGCGGTGATGCCCTTGCTCTGGCAAAGTTCGTGCAGCGCCTGGGTCGTGCGATAGCCCTCCACGACCGTGCGCCGTCCGGCCAGCAAATCCGCCACCGGATGGCCGGCACCGATCTTCTCGCCAAATTCGCGGTTGCGGCTCCATCCGCCGTGACACGTCGCCACCAGATCGCCAAAGCCACTCAGGCCGTAGAAGGTCTCCTTCTTGGCGCCGAGCGCCTCCCCGACCCGCACCATTTCGGCGAGGGCACGCGTGATGAGCGCCGCCTTGGCGTTGTCGCCCAACTTGAGCCCATCGCAGAAGCCGGCGGCGATCGCATAGATGTTCTTGAGGCAGGCCCCGTATTCGGCCCCCGCCAGATCGTCGCTGGTATAGATACGCAACGTGGGACCACTCATCGCGGCCTGCACCTGATCGACAAAGCCACCCGGGCGGGCGGCGGCCAGCACCATGGCGGCCGGAAGTTTTTCCGCCACCTCCCCGGCGTTGGTCGGACCGGTCAGGGTGGCGACATTGAGATCAGGGAAGGTCTCCGCCATGACTTCACTGGGGCGAAGCTGCGTGCCCACCTCCAGCCCCTTGACGAGACTGACCATGAGCTGCAGCTGGCCGCCCCCGGCCAATTCCCGCTGAATCAGCTGGCACCACTCGCGGAGAGCATGGGAAGGGCTGGCGATCAGGGCCACCTCGGCCTTCAGCAAGGCCGCCCGCAGGTCCGAAGTGACCACAAGGGACTCGGGCAATTTGATCCCGGGCAGATAATCCCGGTTCTCCCGCGCCAGCTGCATGGCCACCGCATGCTCTGACCGGCGGGTGACCAGCGAGGCACCTTGCTCCCTGCGGGCCAGATGGGCCGCCATCGCCGTGCCCCACGCACCCGCACCGATCACGACAAAATGGAGGGGGCGCGGTTCGGACATGGGGTAGCCGTCAGGATTGCAGAAAGCCGGGGATTTTTTCGCCAGCGATCAAACTCTCGAATTTTTCGCGGGCGTTGACCAGCTCGAACCGGCTGCCTGACACGAGGACCTCGGCGGCCATGGACCGCGTGTTGTAGCGGCTGGCCATGGTGTAACCGTAAGCCCCGGCGCTCATGAAAGCGATGATCTCGCCTTCGCCGACCGCCTGGAGGGTGCGATCCTTGGCGAAGCAGTCGCCGGACTCGCAAATCGGGCCGACGACATCGGTCTGGATCGCCGGGCGGGACGTGTCGCGCTGCAGCGGCAGGATCTCGTGGTAGGCCTCGTACATGGCGGGGCGCACCAGATCATTCATGGCGGCATCCACGACGAGGAAATTTTTGTTCGCGCCGCGCTTGAGGTATTCGACGCGGGCCAGGAGCACGCCGGCATTGCCCACGAGGAAGCGGCCGGGCTCGAGCAGGATCTTGAGGCCGAGGGGAGCCAACAGCGGTGTCAGCGCCGCGCCGTAGGCTTCGGGTGTGAGCGGACGTTCGGCCGGGGACTTGCTGTCCCACCAGGCCTGGGCACCGCTGGCCAGGGCATCCTGATAGACGATGCCGATGCCTCCCCCCACGCTGAAGTAGGTGATGCCGTAGAGCTTTTTGAGTTCCTCAACAAAGGGCACCACCTTCGCGACGGCCTCGGTGAAAGGCGCGGCGGAGGTGAGCTGAGAACCGATATGCATCTGTACACCCTTGATCTCGATGTGCGGGAACTTCGCGGCGGCGGCATACGCGGCGGCGGCGTGCTTGAGCGGGATGCCAAACTTGTTGTCACTCTTGCCCGTGGTGATCTTGGCGTGCGTCTTGGCGTCCACATCCGGATTGATGCGGATGGCGATGGGGGCTTTGCGGCCCAGCTTGCCGGCCACGTGGTTGATCCGGGCGAGCTCGGGTTCGCTCTCCACATGGAAACCGAAAACCCCGTTTTCGAGCGCGAGGCGGATCTCCTCCTCCGACTTGCCGACCCCGGCAAACACGCTGCGGTCGGTGCTGCCGCCGGCCGCGACCACCCGGCGCAATTCCCCTCCGCTCACGAGATCAAAAGCCGCGCCCAGATTGGCGAAGTGGCGCAGGATGGCCAAATTGGAATTGGCCTTCATGGCGTAGCAGATTTGCACGTCGAGGCCGGAGAGGCTGTTCTTCAGCCGGTGATAATTGTCGGCAATCGTCTGCGCGCTATAGACGTAGGTCGGCGTGCCGTGAAGCTGCGCAATGGCGGCCAGGTCAACGGATTCACAGTGCAGCTTTTGCGTGGAATAATGGAAATGATGCATCTTTGGGTAAACGGAGAGTGAAAGGTGTCGACATAGAGAGAATCAAATTGAACGGAAGCGCTAATTTTAACGATCCTACCAGTCCCATGCCAACCCCCCTTCGCCGCCTGTTGAACCACCTGCCGCTACCCCACGGCAACGGCGAATTGTATGTCCGGTCCTCGTGGCACAAACCGACCCCTTTTGATCAGTGGATCAGCCGGCCCCCTTTCCGGGCCTCCCTGCCAGCCAATTATTTTGGCCGCAATCTGCGCCGGCGGCGGCTGGCTATCAGCCTGCTCCGTTGGTGCTTCAGCCTGGCGGTGGCTTGGGTGATTATTGAGAGCGTCCGCGCCCTGTCTTGAGCGAGGTGCCGGCCCGGGCATTGACGCCTGGGATAGGTCCGATTGGATGGCGGAATGGCGATTCCGGCATTTCCTCCCGACCGCCCTGTCGCCACAGAGTCGCCGCAGGCTGAAAGCCGGCCGTTGGCAGGAGCCAAGACCGAACGCATAGAGTTTTGCAGGCGAGTGGTTGGCCGGCCGTCTGCGGCGGACCAGTGCGCACCTGCGGGGCTGCACCCATGAGCGATCTTGCCGAGCTCTATCCGTGGATTTCCGCCGGAGCAATTGCCTGGGGCTTGCTCGACTGTTTCTTTGGTTATCGGGTGTTCAAGATCACCCTGGCCGTGGTCGGAGGCTTGGTGGGGCTTGCGGCCGGCCACGGAATTGCCGCTGCCCTCGGTCTGGGCGACACGGCCGTGCTCGTGAGCATGGTCGTCGGAGCCGTCCTGGGTGGCGTGCTCGCTTTCATGCTCTATATCGCGGCGGTTTTCATCGCCGGCTTTGGCTTTGGGGCAACGCTGGGCATGCTGCTGCTCGCCAATTACCAGCAGATGGTCTCGGTGTTGGTGGGTGTGATCACTGGAATCATCGGTGGATTTCTGGCCGTCAAGGCGCAGCGCGTCCTGATCATTCTCTCCACGTCCCTTCTGGGGGCGTTTCGGACTATTTTGGCCATCACTTACTTCACCAGCCAGCTCGACTGGCTCTATTACTTTCGCCAGCCCGAGCAGTTGCCAGCCCTGATAGAAGGCAACCCTTGGATGTTTCCGTCAATTCTCGGCCTGGCCGCCGTCGGGGTAATCGCCCAACTCGAGCTTGGCGGCCCGGGCAAAGACCCGAAGAAGAAAGCCCGGCAGGAGTAGACTTGCGGCGTCGGAGGGCATCCCCACCATGGGTGGTCATGAAGTCTCTCCTGTCCTCATTGCTCCTCCTTACCCTGGTCCTTGGCGGGCTCACCAGTTGCACCAGCACAAGCACCATCATCGCCACCGGCCTGCGAATCGAGCTGACCCAGGTCCAGCGCATGAGCAACGGCGAGGTGCAGGTGACCTGGCGCTTTCACAATCCGAATGTGGTGTCCTATCTTTTCTCCAAGGTTTCGCTTCGGGTGGCCCTGGATGGCACCCAGATCGGCACGATCGAGGACAAATCACCGCTGGGCTTGCCCGCCGCCAATCATGCCGACCGTACCGGAATCCTGGTTCCCGCCGGAGGCGCGGCCAATCAGATCATCGAACAGGCTCTGGCCCGGGGTTCTGCCCCGTATCGGGTCGATTCGACCGTTTGGGTGCTGATCGTTGATGATGAGATCGAGAAGATCCCTTTGAGCCGCACCGGCTCGGTGCCGGTGATCGCGCAATAAAAAAGGCCCCGGATTTCCGGGGCCTGGTTGGGTGAGATTCGATCAGGCGGCCAAGCGGCGACCCGACAGGGTGGACGGCTGCATCCGCTGGGCCAGCGGCAGACGGATCGGGCGGCTGCGGTGCAAGCTGCGCGGCACCCGGCTGTACTGTTCAAAGGTCCAGGCGACGAGCCCCGTGGCAAAGAGGATGGCGGTAAAGTCCGCGGCGTCGAAGGGACGGCCGCTGACGAAGGAAGCGATGCCCAGGAGCGTCGCGGTGATGAGGGAGGCAAGCGTGGTTTTCATGATTTTCGTTGTTGTTATCATGATAACCCGGACCGAAACGAAAAGTTGCAGCCTTTCGCAATTGGTCCCCATCGCCCGCCTGACAGACCGTTTTGACCGCCACGACGGGCCGGCACAAATCGTTGAGGAACCGCGTGTCTTGCCGGAAGCCCAGCCGGTCGTTTTGCCGGATGGGAGGTTCCGGCGCCCGGCCGTTCCGGGCGAACTCAGCCTGCGCCACCCGCCGCGTTGGACACGGGCTTGAGGCTGCTGCGGAAGAGCGCGCCGATGTAGTCGCGGTTCATGCGCGCAATGAAATCGTGTGAGATGAGCTTGGGGCAGGCGGCGGAGCATTCGTACTGGTTCGTGCAATTGCCGAAACCGAGCTGGTCCATCGTCGCCACCATGTTCAACACGCGGCTATCCCGCTCAGGCTGACCTTGGGGAAGAAGTCCGAGCTGCGAGACCTTGGCGGACACAAAAAGCATGGCCGAGGCGTTCTTGCAGGCGGCGACGCAGGCGCCGCAACCGATGCAGGCCGCCGCATCCATGGCGAGATCGGCCACCGGCTTCGGGATCGGAATCGCGTTGGCATCGCAGCAGGCGCCGGTGCGCACACTGATGAAGCCGCCGGCCTGTTGGATCTTGTCGAAGGCACTGCGGTCGCTGATGAGGTCCTTGATGACCGGAAAGGGCGCGGCCCGGAACGGCTCAATGGTGATCGTCGCGCCATCCTCGAAGCTGCGCATGTAGGTCTGGCAGCTGGCGATCCCGCGGTGCGGGCCATGCGGTTTGCCGTCGATGACGAGCGAGCAGGTGCCGCAGATGCCTTCACGGCAGTCATGGGCGAAGGCGATCGGGTCCTCGCCACGCTTCTCGAGGTCGTCGTTCACGACGTCGAGCATCTCGAGGAGGGACATGTTGGGGTTCAGATTCGCCGCCTTGTATTCGACGAACTTGCCCCCCTGGTCGGGACCGGCCTGACGCCAGACGCGAAGGGTGACAGAGATGAGCTTGGTGGAAGATTCAGCGACCATGGGAAGGGGATTTTCGATTGGTGGATTCTCGATTGTTCGCGGGCGCTTACTTGTAGGAGCGGACGCTCATCTTCACGAATTCGTAATTGAGGGCTTCGACGTTGCGCAGCGGCTCCTTGCCTTCGCCCTGGTATTCCCAGGCGGCCACATGGCCAAACTTCTCGTCGTCGCGTTTGCACTCGCCGTCGGGGTGCTGGTATTCCTCGCGGAAGTGGCCGCCGCAGCTCTCCTCGCGGGTGAGGGCGTCCCGGCACATGAGCTCGCCGAGCTCGATGAAGTCGGCCACGCGGCCGGCACGCTCGAGGGCCTGGTTCATGTTTTCGGCGGAGCCGGGGATGTTCACATTGGCCCAGAATTCCTCGCGCAGGGCGGGGATTTCCTTGAGCGCCTGCTGGAGGCCCTCCTTGGTGCGGGCCATGCCGCAGTATTTCCACATGATGAGCCCGAGCTTCTTGTGGTAATAGTTGACGGGCTCCTTGCCCTTGTTGCCCATGAGCTTCTGCACCATGGCGGCAACGGCGTCCTCGGCCTGCTTGAATTCGGCGCGATCGGTCGACGGCTTGTTGTTCGGTTTCTGCCCGGCCAGGTAATCACCCACGGTGTAAGGGATGACGAAGTAGCCGTCGGCCAGACCCTGCATGAGGGCGGAGGCGCCAAGGCGGTTGGCCCCGTGGTCGGAGAAGTTGGCTTCACCCAGCACGAACAGCCCGGGGATATTGGACATCAGGTTATAGTCCACCCAGAGACCGCCCATCGTGTAGTGCACCGCCGGGAAGATGCGCATGGGCGTCTTGTAGGCGTTCTCGTTGGTGATCTCGTGATAAATGTCGAAGAGGTTGCCGTAGCGTTCCCGGACGGCGGCCTCGCCCAGACGCTTGATGGCATCTGCGAAATCAAGATACACGCCCAGGCCGGTCTCGCCGACGCCGCGGCCTTCGTCGCACATGCGCATGGCGGCGCGGGAGGAGACGTCGCGGGGAGCCAGGTTGCCGAAGCTCGGGTAGATGCGCTCGAGGTAGTAGTCGCGGTCGGCCTCGGGAATGTCGGCCGGGTTCTTCTTCACGTCCTCTTTCTTCTTCGGCACCCAGATGCGGCCGTCGTTGCGCAGCGACTCGGACATGAGCGTGAGCTTGGACTGGTAGTCGCCGGAGACGGGAATGCAGGTCGGGTGAATCTGCGTGTAGCAGGGGTTGGCCATGCACGCGCCGCGCTTGTAGGCGCGCCAGATGGCGGTCGCGTTCGAGCCGCGGGCGTAGGTGGAGAGATTGAAGACGTTGCCGTAACCGCCAGTGGCGAGGATGACCGCGTCGCCGGAGTGGCGATGCAGTTTGCCGGTGACGAGGTCGCGGGTGATCACACCCTTGGCGTGGCCGTCCACGAGGACGAGGTCGACCATCTCGTGCTGGGTGATGAGATCGATCGCGCCGGCGCCAACCATCTTGGAAAGGGCGGAATACGCGCCGAGCAGGAGCTGCTGGCCGGTCTGGCCGCGGGCGTAGAAGGTGCGCGAGACCTGCGCGCCACCGAAGGAGCGATTGGCCAGGAGACCGCCGTATTCACGGGCAAAGGGCACGCCCTGGGCCACGCACTGGTCGATGATGTTGACCGAGACCTCGGCCAGACGGTGGACGTTGGCTTCACGGGCACGGTAGTCACCGCCCTTGAGGGTGTCGTAGAAGAGCCGGTAAACGCTGTCGCCGTCGTTCTGGTAATTCTTGGCGGCGTTGATACCGCCCTGCGCCGCGATCGAGTGCGCCCGGCGGGGGCTGTCATGGAAGACGATGCATTTCACGCGGTAGCCGAGCTCGGCGAGCGTGGCCGCCGCCGAGGAACCGGCGAGACCGGCGCCCACGACGATGACCTCGTATTTGCGCTTGTTGGCTGGATTGACCAGCTTCATGTCCACCTTGTGCTTGCGCCACTTGTCGGCGAGGGGTCCGGCCGGAATTTTGGAGTCGAGTTTGGCCATGGCTGGGAAAAATTAGCGGTGAATGACGGAAGCGGCGGCGGTGCCCGCGGCAGGTTTGGCGATGCCGGTCAGGATCGCGCCGGGGATGGCGAGATTGCCGAGGAAATAAACCAGGCAGAACAGCGTGACCACGCGACGGAGACCGGTGGACCAACGATGATTGCGCACGCCGAAGGTCTGGAACATGGAATCGACGCCGTGCAGGAGGTGCAGGCTGAGCAAGCCGACCGCGATGATGTAGAAGATCGAGACGACCGGGCTGGCGAAACCGAGGTAGACCATGCTGTAAACATCATGCACCGGCAGACCGGCCGCCACGACGGGGAAGCCCAGCAGGTGAAACTCACTGCTCATCGTGTACTCGGGCAGCGCGGTCTTGAAAGTCGCAGCCTGCGCCGCGCCCACGGTGAAATGCGCGATATGATAGACGATGAAGGCCAGCACCACGAGACCGGTGTGTTTCATGTAGCGCGAGGCAAACACGGCCTGGAGCCACTTGTTGACCCCGTACGACTGCGGACCGCGAGCCGCCTTGTTTTCCAAGGCGAGGGCGATGGCGGCCCAGACGTGGACACCTACGCAGGCGAGGAGAAACAAACGCACCCCCCACAGGACCGGTCCCAGTGACTGCAGAAAGTGGGCGTAACCGTTGATCTTGTCGGGATGGGCGAAAATCTGGAGATTACCGACCAGATGCCCGGTCACGAAGCCGACGAGCACGAGGCCGGAAAGGGCCATGAGAAATTTTCTGCCGATCGAAGAGCCAAAGAGCGCGCCAAATAAATTCATCGCAGGTGGGAGGGGGTGGGAGCAAAGGATGGTGACTTGAGCAAAATCGGGCTGATCTAAATCAGTGGTCCGCAGACTTGTAAAGGAACGCACCGGAGCCAACCCCAATAATTAGCGACCCTAAATCGTCGAAGAAGGGACCGATCGCGCGCATTTTGCGCAACCCTCCGCAATTAGCGTGCGAGGGGCTTCAGCAGGGCAAATTTGCCACTGGCGGCCGGCTGGATGAACTTGCGCCGGAAAAGGGCCACCCGCACCTCGCCACCCAATACCGCGGCAACCCGCTCGGCGACCGCAGTCGGAGCCACGGCATCGGCTACGTATTGGAACTCCCAACGCTGCTCCGAAACCTGCACGAGGCTCCAATGCCAGCAGGCAAAATCATCAGGAAACGCCGCATCCACCTCCTGGGCGGAGATGACCACCCCGTCGGGGCGGAACCAAAGATCTTTTTCGCGTCCCAAGATGCGATAACCGGTCGGGGTCCGGCGCACGATGTCACCGGTATGATACCGAAGCAGCGGCATCGCTTCGCGATCGCGGGTGGTGACGTTGATCTGAAAAACCTCCGCCGCGCCCTCGCGCCAGGGCGTAAGCTCGATGAAGGCATTGTCCTCCACCACGCGAAGATTGTCCGCGAAGGCATCACCCACAAACAGGTAACCCGCCTCGGTCGAGCCGTAGAGATCCACCTGCCGCGCGGCTGGAAACGCTTCCGCGATGCGCTGGCCGTGCTGCCGGCTGGCCTTGCCGTAGGTCAGGATCACCGTTTCCACGCTGGGAACCTCCACCTGGCGCTTCTTGAGCGCCCGCGCCAGCAAGGACAGGTAGACCGGCTCCCCTTCGATCACCTGCGGTTTCACGGCCTGCAATTCCAAGACGATGCGGTCCCACTCCGCCTCGGGAAAGGCAAACGGATCGCTGGACAAATTCAGGTAAACCGTGCCGTCAAAATAGCGGTGGGGAAACGGGTGATCCTCGTACGGACAAAGGTTGCTGGAGCAGCCCACCGGAGCCAGGACGCATTTGCGGTAGGGCACGTCCACATAGCGGGCCAGCCGCGGATGCGCGAGGTAAGCCCGGCGGGTCTGCGCATTCCACCACCCCTCCTCCATGACCACGGTCATCGGACCGCTGGTGGTGCCGGAGGTGTGCTCGTACTCGTATTGCTTTTGCTGAAAGCCCCGCTCGATGGCGGTGTAATCGTGAAAAAACGCCGTGTGCCCATGCTGGACGATCTCCTGCTTCGTGAGCACCGGGATTTCACGATAACAGGACCATTGCAGCGGGTCCTGATGCAGCGGAAACCGGCGGTGATAGAGCGGGCTGCGCCGGTAGATGGCGCGAATTTCCTGCTCAAGCAACTCCGGCAGACCTTCGGCTGGAGCGGCCCCAAGGGCGACGGCGGAGTTGGCGAAGGTGGCGGCGGACTGCATGACTTCGGGCAGTGAAGCCGCCGCGGGACGCAAGTCAAACGGAGCCATGTTGGATCCGCTCCCAATGAGGCCGGAAGAGCAGCAACGCATTCAGCACCAGCGCATGCGTGATCTCGCCGCGAACAGCCCGCGCATACACCTCGTCCACCGGCAGCGTCATGATCTCGAACTCCTCGTCCGGATCCCAATCGAGCGCGGCCACCGGCCGGGCATCCTCCACCAGCACGAGATGACAGCGGTTGCTCTGCATGGCCGGATTCGGGTGGACCGAACCGAGCAAACGGGCGGGAGCGCCGACGAAGCCCGACTCCTCGCGCAATTCCCGCACGCCTGCCACCAGGGGATCTTCGCCCTCGTCGATCACGCCGCCGGGGATTTCCAAGGAGAACGCGTTGATACCATAGCGAAACTGCCGCACGAGCACGAGGTGTCGCTCCGGCGTAAGCGCGACCACGTTCACCCAGTCGGGAGCATTCAGCACGAAGAAATCCTGCGGCTTCTCGCGCCGGGGATGTTGATAGATGGCGCGAACAACATCAAAAATCCGGGTCGTGGCATGTGGCTCGGTGCCGACCCGGCGCCAATGGGCCGGTGATCCTGATGGGTTGGGCATGGATAAAAAAAATGCCTCCGCGACACGAGGTCTGGGAGGCATGAAAATTTGTTGGAGAGACGCTTAGCGCTTCGGGATACGGATTTTCTGGCCGACCTTCAGACTGCGGGCATCCAGACCGGGATTCTCCGCCTCGATGGCGTCCAGCTTGACGCTGAACTTGCGGGCAATCTTGGAGAGCGTGTCGCCGGGAGCGATCGAATAGGTGCCGTCGGAATTGAGCACGCCGGTGGGAGCAGCAGCGGTGCCTCCCTTGGCGGTCGGAGCGGCCACGGGCTTGGCCTTCTGGGCTTCTTCAATCTTGGCGAGCTGGGCGCGGATCGCACCCATCTGCGTGCCAACGTCATTCAACGCATTCTGGACTCCCTCACGCAGGCCGCGCAGGTCGGTTTCCGATTTCGTCGTGACGGCGCGGAGGTCACCCTCGATCGTGGCGATCTTGGGAATCTCCGTATCATGCACGGCCACGGTCTTTTGGATCGTGGAAAGTTTAACGAGGGCCACGATCGCGAGGATGAGGCCGAGAGCACCGGCGATCACGCCCACGAGGGGGAGAACGCTACCGGAGCTGTTGCTGTCACGGGAAAGAGTATCCATTTTTTTTGAGATTGAGAATTCGTGTTTAGGGCGCGCAAACCATTGAAGCAAGAAGCATTTTATCCGCAGTGATAAACCGTGGAAACGGCTGCCGCAGACACCGAATGACAGGAACCATTGACAGACGGCCCGGCTACCCCTCCCATCTGGCTCGGTTGCGGGGTGTAGCTTAGTCTGGTAGAGCGCCTGGTTTGGGACCAGGAGGTCGTAGGTTCGAATCCTATCGCCCCGACCAACCAAAATTCGAAGGCCCAGGGCACAAAAAAGCCCGCCAAGTGAAGGCGGGCTGGGACCAAAGAGGCGACGACCAGGAGATTACAGCCGGGGCTTGGGGGCCAGGAGCATCGAACCCCGCTGGGCCCAGATACCGGTGGCGTCGATCTTGTTGATTTCAGCGACCAGCCGGCCGACTTCGGCCGTGTTGCCGGCACTGTCGGCCAGCGAAGCGAGGTGGTAGGCGGACTCGGCCCTGACTTCATTCAGCAAGGTCGTGTCAGCCAGCAAAGCCTTCAACGCGGTTTCCGCGCGGGCTTGGTCACCACTCTTCAGAACACTGATGGCTTCGCCCAGCTTCGCGCGGCCCAGCAGCAGGGGCTCCTTGATGACATCCGCCGCCTTCTTGTAATTCTCGGCGGCCGACTTGTAGTCAGCGGCGCCGTACTTCGTGTCGGCCAGCTGCAGATAGGCCACCCCGGCCAGGGCGTGACCGCTATTCGCGGAGGCAAAAGCCGCCAATTGTTCGGGGCGGTCAGCGATCCGGGCGTACTGTTCGCGGACCTTGGCTTCGCTGCTTGCCGCGACGTACTGCCAGCCTTCCCGACCGATGATCACCAGCAAGGCAACCACGCAGGCGCCGATCAGGAGTGAGCGATTCTTCTCCCAAAAAGAATGTAAGGCGAGTTCCACACCGGAATCGGGGGCGGCGGGTTGAGCCTGGGACTGGTTTTCAGGGGGCGGCGGGATAGTCATGGAGCCGGGCACATTGCGAAACCCCTCCCTGCGCCTCAAGGAAAAAGGCAAATCCTGCGTCCAACCTGCCAAACCAGGCGACAATCAGTCGAAAACGACCGTCTTGTTTCCGTAAACGAGAATGCGATTCTCCAAATGCCAGCGCAGGGCCTGGGCCAGCACCAGCTTCTCCAGATCACGACCCTTGCGCACGAGATCCTCGACATCATGCCGGTGGGTGACCCGCACCACATCCTGCTGGATGATTGGTCCGTCATCGAGCACCGCGGTGGCATAATGGGCGGTCGCGCCAATCAGTTTCACACCCCGTTCGTGCGCCTGATGGTAAGGCTTGCCCCCGGCAAAGGCGGGAAGGAAGGAGTGATGAATATTGATCACCGGCTGACGGCACTCGTTAAGGAAGTCCTTGGACAAGACCTGCATGTAGCGTGCGAGCACCACGAATTCCGTGCCCGCAGACCGCAGGATCTCCAACTGCCGGCGCTCCGCCGCAGGCTTGGTCTCCGCCGTCACCGGGACGTGATGGAAGGGCAAGCCATAGTGGCGGGCCGCGTCGGCCAAAGTCGTGTGATTCGAAATGACACAGGCAAAATCCCCGGCGAATTCACCGGCGCGCCACCGCAGGGCGAGGTCGTGAAAACAGTGGTCTTCCTTCGAGACAAACAAGGCCCCTTTGGGGCGGTGCGTTGACCGGGCGACCTTGGCCGACATGCCCAGCGAGGCGGCGAAGGCCTGCAGTTCTTTCACTTCCTGATCCGCCCCTGCCGGGCTGCCATCGGCATTGAGCGACGGGGCTGGCACCCACTCGATCCGCTGGAAGAACTCGCCGGCCTCCATATCCCGATGCTGGTCGGCGTGCAGGATGTTGCCCTGGCGGGCATAGATCCACCCGGACATCTTGGCCACGAGCCCGGGTTGATCCGGACCGTGCAAGAGAGCGACAAGGGTGGCGGGAGTGTTCATGAACAGGCCGGTCGGAATCAGCCCAGCTCCACCACGTTGCCGCGGTAGCTCTGGAGGGGACGCACGTCCACGCGCTTGGCCTTCATGGCCTTGATGCCGTTGATCGAGGCGCGCACGCCGGTGAGGGACGTCATGATGCACACGTTGTTGGACCAGGCCGCGGCGCGGATGGCATTCTCATCATGCCGCGGGATCATGCCGCGCGGCGTGTTGATCACGAGCTGGATCTCGCCGTTCTTGATCATGTCGATGCAATTGGGCCGGCCTTCCTGGAGCTTGTTGACATGCTGAACCTCCACCCCGCTTTCGCGGAGGAGCTTTGAGGTGCCGCTCGTGGAGCAGAGGGTGAAGCCGAGGGCGATGAAATCACGGGCCAGCTCCACGGCGTGGGGCTTGTCGGAATCCTTCACGCTAAAGAAGACCTTGCCGCTGAGCGGCAGGCCGGGCTTGGCCGCCATCTGGGTCTTGGCGAAGGCGATGCCAAGATCGTCGTCGAGACCCATGACCTCGCCCGTCGAACGCATTTCCGGACTGAGCATGATGGCGGCGCCGGGAAAGCGGTTGAACGGGAAGACGGCTTCCTTCACGCACCAATGCTTGGGCTGAACTTCCTTGGTGAAACCGAGGTCCTTCAACTTGGCCCCGGCCATGACGCGAGCCGCGAGCTTGGCCAGCGGCACGCCGATGGCCTTGGCCACAAAGGGAACCGTGCGGGAGGCGCGCGGATTCACCTCCAGAACGTAGAGGTGACCGTCCTTGACGGCGAACTGCACGTTCATGAGCCCGATAACTTTCAAAGCCTTGGCCAGCGCGTAAGTGGCCGAGCGGATCGTGGCGATCATCGGCTTGGGCAACGTGTGCGGGGGCATCACCATCGCCGCGTCACCGGAGTGCACACCGGC